>Ga0184625_10000678_pt1 | contig 13325 bp, 12 predicted proteins | sample PLM3_30_b1_FD_133151 | JGI IMG/M metagenome (GOLD analysis project Ga0184625, IMG submission 133151) | Groundwater sediment microbial communities from an aquifer in East River, Colorado, USA - PLM3_30_b1 | ecosystem: Environmental > Terrestrial > Soil > Riparian zone | place: USA: East River... | reverse complement strand
TGAACCAGTTGTAATAGTAGATCGGCTCCGGGCTCTCCTGATTCAAAGCCAGCCAATATTTGGCGATCAAAAACCGCCGCTGATCGACCGTGTCGAGATAGCGGTTGTTGGGAAATGCCTTGACCAGCTTCTCGTAATACAAATTGGCCTGCGGATACTGATCGGCGAAGAAGTAGCACTCAGCCGCGCTGAACAGACCGTCCATCGCCAGCGCCGAATCGGGCCATTTCTCCGCAGCCGCGGCATATTTCGGGGCTGCAATCGAGAAAATCGCCGCCCGCTGGCTGGGCTCAGCGGCCTGGGCCTGTTTGAACAGGTCGTCTGCCTCGCGAAACATCTGGCGGGCCTGCTCGCGGTTGGGCCCGTTACCGGTCAGCTTTTTCGCCGTTTTGCCAAGGTTGTCCGGATTGAAGTCCTTCCACGATAAGCCTTCGTCTTCCGGCTCTTCGTGGCCAACTTGGCGAATTGCAGTGCCACTGGCCGCGGCTGAGCTCGCTGGACCCCACGGCCTCATATTCGCGCAGCCGGCGATTTGCGCCAGCGCAGCCAGAGCGCAGAGCAAGAGGCAAAAACGGCGGCTGCCTGAAATGGGCGACATCCGTGTCGTGGTAAAGCTAGTTGTCCAATCAACGGGGCGGGATATTAACGCGAACGCGCAGCGAGGGACAGCGCAAAAATCGCTCAGCCGTCCGCCAGCGGTGCTGGCGCAGGCGAATTCCCCAAATACGGCGGCATGTGCAAGCGGTGGCCGACAAGATGGGCAAAATAACTGTTCATCACGCCCCGCAGCTCGCCGCGGAGATTCGGTTCCAGCATCCACTGGCTGGCGCTTTCCACCTCGCTGGCACTGCGGAGCGCTGCCAGCACGCCGCCGCTGACGGCGGCCACGCCGCGGCGTCCCGGTCGGCATTCACTGCACAGCACGCCGCCCGCGATCATGCTCAGCGGCACGCGATCGCCGTCGGCTACGTCCCGCCCGCAGAGGGCACAAGTGGCCAGCGACGGCCAATGTCCCAGCAGTCGTAGCGCCGCCATTTCGAACCGCAGCACGGTTTCCGCGACTGGGGCGCTTTCGTCCAAAGCCAGCAGGGCGTCATTGCCGGCCGCGAACAGCTCGGGATGCGGATCGCCCATGTCGGTCAGCTCGGAGAGCAGTTCGCCGACATAGTAGCCGGCATACAGCCGCGGCAGCTCGCGCTCGGCCGAGCGGAACCTCCGCTCCAGCCGGGCCTCGGTGAGCAGGTCCAGCGCATCGGACGACTTGCGGATGAACACGATGCGTATCAGGGCGAGCAAGTCGAGCGCGCCTTCGCAGGCGCTCTTGGGCCGCCGCGCCCCTTTCGCCAATGCGCCGACCTTGCCAAAGTCCTCGGTGAACAGCGTCGCGATCAGGCTCGTTTCGCTGAACTCCACCAGCCGCAGCACGATCGCCCGCGTCTTCTCGCTCGCCATGCAGACATTTTAGCCGACGACGCTGGCAGCGTCGTCAACGTTGACGGCGTGGCAGCGTCGTCAGCAGTCGCGATTGACCAAACGGTGCGATACACTGCCAGCACCAACGGGAGACACCATGAGACTGTTGCCATTCGTCGCCGCAATCCTCGCGTTTGTGCAGCCGGCGTGGGCCGCCGAGCCGATCAAGAAGGTTCTTTACATCGGCATCGACGGCACGCGGTTCGATGCGATCGAAAAGGCCGATACGCCGCACCTGAAGGCACTCATCGCCAACGGCATCCATTCGCCCACCTGCCTGATCCTCGGCGACCGCTACAAGAAGAACGACACGATTAGCGGTCCCGGCTGGTCGAGCATTCTCACGGGCGTATGGGCCGACAAGCACGGCGTCCACAACAATACGTTCGTGGGCCGGAACTACACGGAATACCCACACTTCTTCGCCCGGCTGAAGGAAGTCCGCCCCGAAGCCAAGACCGCGTCGTTCGTCACCTGGGAGCCGATCCACAAGTTCGTCGTGTCGGCCGCAGACGTGTCAGTGAATTTCGAGGAAAAGGACCACGGCATTCTCGACTACGACCGCTACGACACGGCCGCGACCGACGCCGCGGTGAAACACCTGGCCGAAGCCAACCCCGACGCGCTGTTCCTCTACATCGGCCAGGTCGATGTGGCGGGCCACGCCAAGGGCTTTCACCCGACGGTGCCCGAATACATCGCGGCGATCGAGCGGGCCGACAAGCTCGTCGGCCGCGCCATTGCCGCAGTCAAGGCACGCAAGACGTTCGCCGACGAAGACTGGCTGATTCTGGTCACCAGCGACCACGGCGGCAAAGGCACCGGCCACAGCGGCGGCCACAGCACGCCCGAAATCCTCAACAGCTTCCTGATCGCCAGCGGCGCCTCGGCCGCCCGCGGCACCTTCGAGCAGCAAGTCTATCTCGTCGATGCCCCCGTCACCGCCCTGGCGCACCTCGGCGTCAAACCCAAAGACGACTGGAAGCTCGACGGCAAGCCGGTCGGCCTGAAACACTAAACCCGCGCTGTAGGGAACGCCCTCCGTGGCGTTCCCCGCCCCGCCAAACAACGCAACGTCTATGAAACCCTCTCTCTCCTTCTTTCTCTTTTTCGTGCCTTTCGTGTTTTTCGTGGTTGCTTCCTCCGCCCAGCAACCGCACTTCGTGGCGAAGGACATCAACCCCAAATCCGAATTCCCCGCCTGTGCCGTAATCGACGTCAATCACGACGGCAAGCTCGACATCGTCAGCGGTGGCTTTTGGTACGAGGCACCCGATTGGAAGCAGCACTTCCTCCGCGAGGTCGAGGTGATCCGCGGGCGGTTCGACGACTATTCCAATCTGGAGATCGACGTCAACGCCGACGGCTGGACCGACATCTTGAGCTGCAACTACCGCAGCCAGTCGCTGTTCTGGATGGGGCATCCGGGCGAGAAGATCAAGACCGACCCCGAAACGCCCTGGATCAAGCACCTGATCGACACACCCGGCCCAATGGAAACCGGCCGGCTGTACGACATCGACGCCGACGGCGACCTCGACGTGCTGCCCAACGGCACCACGTTCGCCGCCTGGTACGAGCTGACCCAGGAAACCACGGACGGCAAGAAGCAGCCGCGATTCGTGCGGCACGACCTGCCGAAGGAAATCGCCGGCCACGGCGTCGGCTTCGGCGACATCAACGGCGACGGCCGCGGCGACATCGTCGGCCCCAAGGGCTGGCTCGAAGCGCCCGAGGACCGCCGCGGCGGCCGCTGGCTCTGGCATCCCGACTGGGAGACCCATCGCGACGCCAGCATTCCCATCCTCGTCTATGACGTCGATCAAGACGGCGACAACGACCTCGTCTATGGCCGCGGCCACGGCTACGGCCTGTATTGGCTGGAGCAAACGAAAGCCGCCGACGGCAGCCGCACGTTCGCCCGCCAGGCCATCGACACCAGCTGGTCGCAGCCGCACAGTTTGCTGCTGGCGGACCTAAATGGCGACAAAGTGCCGGAGGTCGTCAGCGGCAAGCGATTCCTAGGGCACGACGGCAAGGACATCGGCGAGTGGGATCCGATTGTCGTGTGCTCGTATCAATTCGTTCCCCGCCTCGGGACATTCCGTCGCAGCTTCATCAAGATGGGCTGTGCCGGACTGGGATTGGATCCCAAAGTCGCCGATTTCGACGGTAACGGTTTGTTGGACGTGCTCGCTGCCGACAGAAATGGGTTGACTTTGCTGAGCCAGGTGATTGAGCGCTCACCGCCAGGTTTGCAAGCAACCGTCGGTGCCCATGCGCCGACCAAACTGACAGACAAGATGCGGCTGCTGATGCACGTGCAGGATTCCGTCGAAATCCCATTCACGCGTCCAGCCGATTGGGGCTGGCGCAAAACGGTTGCCTGGCGTGCGATGGAGACCGTGATGGGCACTCTGCCTGATTCCTCCCGCCGCTTGCCGCTGGACGTAAAGATCGAAAGCCGCGAGGAAACGCCCGACTATGTGCGGATCAAACTGACTTATGCCGCTGACGCCGCCGAGCCGGGCGACCGCGTGCCAGCTCTGTTGCTCGTGCCGCACAAGTTCGACAACGCCAAGGACGGGGAGAGAAAGGGCGCGGCGATGCTTTGCCTGCATCCGACGAACCCCGACGGCAAGGCGCAGACGGCGGGACTGGTCGGCCAGCCCACGCGTCACTATGGCCATCAACTCGCGCAGCGCGGCTTTGTCTGCCTGATTCCCGACTATCCCAGTTTCGGTGATTACAAGAGCTACGACTTCAAGCAGAAATGGCCGCGCAGCGGCGAGCCAATTTACGACAGCGGCTCGATGAAGGCGATTTGGAACAACGTCCGAGCAGTCGATCTGCTGGAGTCGCTGCCCTACGTCGATCCCGATCGGATCGGCACGATCGGCCATTCGCTGGGCGGGCACAACGCGCTGTTCACGGCGGTCTTCGAGCCGCGGCTGAAGGCCGTCGCCACGAGCTGCGGCTTCACGGCGTTTCACGATTACTACAAGGGCGACCTCAAGGGCTGGACCAGCGACCGCTACATGCCCAAGATTCGCGACGTTTACGAAAACAACCCCGACAAGATGCCGTTCGACTTTCCCGAGGTCCTCGCGGCGATCGCTCCCCGCGGCGTCTATGTCGCGGCCCCGCTGCACGACAGCAATTTCGAGAACAGCGGCGTGAAGAAGTGCATCGCCGCCGCGCAACCGGTGTTCGACCTGCTCGGCGCGAAAGACCAACTCGTCGCCGAGTATCCAGATTGCGCCCACGACTTCCCCGACGACGTCCGCGAGCGCGTCTATCAGTGGCTGGAGAAGCAGCTCAAGTAGGGTGCATGAGCAACGCGAAATGCACCAGTCGGAGGTGCATTGCGCTTCGCTGATGCACCCTACGACTACGCGCGATTCTTGAGTTCGTGCTTGAGCCGCTGGACTTCGCCGTGCAGGCGCTGGTTTTCCTGGGCGAGCTGCGCGGGATCGATGTATTGAATCGGCGGCGCTTTGAACGGCGAGGGCGCGGAGACGGCTTGGTCCTCGGTCCAATAGACGCCGGACCAGAACGAAGTCTTGCAGGTGGCGGCGTGTCGCTGCCCGTCGGGACCGTCGTATTCGACTTCGTAAATCCGGTTGTGCTTGTCGCCGAACCAGCCGCGGCCGAAGGGCGACCAGTGGATGCTGCGGACCTTGCCGCCCCGTGCCGCGATGTACTGGTAGATCCGCTCGCGATCGAACATCCCGGCCATCAGGCGGATCATGACGCCCAGGCCCAGCACACCCAGGACCAGAAAGATAGCAAACCCTTCTTCACCGCGGGCGATCAACGGCAGCGTCTCGAGCAATTTCATGGCCATCCCTCCAAAGCAGTTTAAGGGTATTCGTTCGAAGCGTCAGGGTCTTGGCGGTGAGGGGGAACGCCACAGAGGGCGTTCCCTGCGGCGCACTGGCCGGCAAGGTCGCCGCAGTTCCGCCGCCTTCCCTGGTTCGCCGCCTTACCGGACGTGCTCAACGTGCCGGTTTTGCCGGATATTCTCTCAATCGCGGTTGGCAGGCCGGCCGATGCTGGTGGAGAGTGGCATCGACTACGCCTGAAGCTGCCTTCCGCAAGGCCGGCTGCGGCGACTGACCCAGGGGAATTCGCGATGATTCGCCGGATGCTGTTGGCGGCTGCTGCCGCTTTGCTATTAGTCGGGCTCGCTTCCACCGCCGGGGCTCAGGACCGGGCTTACGGCCGGGTCTGGGGCGGACAATATGGCCGGACCGACTGGGAGCGGTTCTACCACTATCCCTACGTCTGGTATCCGCAGAACTTCTGGGGCAACGAATACTACCGCAGCAGCGAAGACCTCTATTACCGCTATCCGCCGGAAATGCGCGTGCCGGTTTATAACAAGCAGTGGCACAACTACTATCCCGAAGGCCGCCGCTACCACCAGGGGCATCAGTTCATCCTGGATGTGTTCTAGGCTGCCTTTAGCCGGGACCAAACCTGGTCCCGGAGTCCTCGGCGCGATGTGGACTGGCATAACTCCGTGACCAGGTTTGGTCACGGCTAAGAAACCAGCACGCCGCGATGCCGCACCAGTTCTTTCAGGTGCGGCTGATCCAGAACGGCGAACGGCTGGGCCAGCGGCTGCCACGGCTCGCCGACTTGCTCAATCAAACGTTCGTCGAGCGGCCCGAGGCGACCGGCGGCGAGCTGCAAATACGGCACGGCGTAGGGATCGACCTGCATCAGGCGACAGACCGTCGCATCGACCGCGGTCGGGCAAGTGCCGACGATCACCAGGCCCATGTGCTTGAGCGAGCCCATGATCGGGCCATCACCTTCCATGCAGTCGATGCCATCGACGATAGCGATGGTCCGCGGCAATGAAGCGTTGATATCGGCGACGGTTTCCGGAATGCCGTTGTAGTGCAGCACGTTCTTCGGCCAGCCGTACTTGCAGCCGGGAATCGTGCCGTACAGGTTCTTCATCGCCGCGGTGACGCCGACCCAGTGATGGGTCTTCATTTTCGGCATCGAGACGATCAGGTCGGCCTCGGCGACGCTCTGTGGAAAGTAGAAGCCCTTGAGGCTGCTCCGCCCGCCGCGATTCTTCCGCCAGGCCACGTCCTGATAATTGAGGTCTGCAAACAGCAGACCCGTGGACTGGAGCGCCTCGCCGACGCCCGATTCAGCCAGGGCCATGTCGGTGTCGCGGACGTGGCCCGGTCCTTCGCCGACGGTGACCTGCGCCCCCCAATTGCGAAACGCTTCGGCCGCGGCGAGGATCATCGCCGGGTGCGTCGTCATGTGCGGGCAGTCGCGGGTCGGCTCGACCAGATTGGGCTTGAGCAGCACCCGCTTGCCCGGCAGCCACTCGGGATCGATGCCGACCGCCAGCAGGGCATCGCTGATTTCGCCTACCAGGCTGCCGTCGTAGCGCTGGTTTTTGCAAACACAGACCGCCTGCATGCGGCGGTAGCGATCCAAAACGATGCCGGCGCACGCTAGCGCCGCCGCGCCGCCGCCGATCAGCCACGATCGCCGGCTGAGGTTCCAGCCGCTGGTTTTTTGGTCGCGTGTGTTCATGCGGGCCAGCCTTTCGCGGCCAAAGCCAGCAGGGCCAGTTTGTGGACGGATTTGGCCTGAGCGGCAACGCCGGCCAGCCACTCGTCAGACTGCGGCACATCAACTCCCTGGGCTCGCAGGCCCAGCAGCGCCCAGCCCAGCGAGAGCGGCGTGGTCTTGGGGCCGATGCTCCGCCGCAGCCAGGCGATCGACTTCGCCACGCGCTCGCTGCCGCCCGTTTCGCCGGCCAAAGCGAGCAGGGCGATCCCCGTCGGCTGCACGTGCGGCCGGATCAACTGGCCGAGGACGTAAGTGTTGCCATAGTTCAGGCCGCCGCCGGGCAATTGCCGGTCGAGCAGCACGGCGACGCCTTCGCGAGCGGCCAGGTCGCCGGCCTTTCCCGCGGCTTTAAGCGCGAGCACGGCGAACGACGTCGGCTCAACCCACGAGTGGGTCTGCTCGGCATAGGCCCAGCCGATCAGTTCCGGGTTGTGCCCGAAATCCCGCGAGCGCGGGATCGAGTTGCCGCGGTTGGCGAGGAGCCACGCAGAGGCACGACCGATGTTGTCTTGTAGGGAACGGCCTCTGTGCCGTTCCGGGACGCCAGGGAGGGCAGGAACGCCACGGAGGGCGTTCCCTACAGCGCTCCAGGCCACAATCGCCAGACTAGTCGGCCAGCCCGGCGCTGCTTCACCGGCGCGGATGCCGACTGCGCCGTCATCGCCCTGCATTTTCACGAGCGCATCCGCGGCGCGCTGCGCGGCTTCGTGCCGGCCGTGAACAGCCAGGGCGAGCGCCGCAATCGCCGTCGGCTCAGCCGCCAGCGCAGCGCCTGGCAGATAGCCAATGGCAGGCTGAGCCGCGAGTGAATCGAGAATCGGTTTGGTCCAATCCATGTTTTTAGCCAGGACCAAACCTGGTCCCGGAGTGCCGCCGATGGAGGTGACTCCGGGACCAGGTTTGGTCCCGGCTAGTATCGGTCATGCTTGGAAGCTGGGCCGCGGGGCCTCCTGCATGATCTGGGCAATCGATTCAGCCGTCAAATTCGTCAGCGGCCGGCATTTGCCGCGGTAGATCTTCATTCCGTGCCGCCGGGCATAGATTTCCCGCCGCGTGCGGCCCTGGGGCGCGTCGGGCCAGCGACCGGAAAGCTCCTCGAACTCGAAGAATAGCGGCAGCACGCGGCGGAGATATTGCCAATACGCCTTGTTGTCGGTCTGGATGATCAGCAGGCCGCCGGCCACAAGCGATCGATGGACCAGCGCCAGAAACTCGGGCGTCAGCAGCCGGCGGTGCTGCTTCTGATCGTCCCGATACGGCTGCGGATGATAGAGGTGAATCTCGCTGACGCTGGCCGGCGCGATGTACTGGGCCAGGAACTCATACGCCCCAATCACGGCCAGGCGCACGTTCGAAAGCCCCCGCTGGTTCGCCCGTCGCGTGGCATAGCGGATGACGACCGGCAGAATCTCGATTGCCACGTGGTCCAGTTCGGGCCGCGCCAGCGCGCTGGCAATCGTAAACCGCCCATTGCCGCAGCCCAGATCGAGCACCAGCGGCGCGGTCCGCCCGAACACCGCCGCCCAGTCGATGGGCCCTGGCGACGGCAGTCGCTTGATCGCCGTCCGCGCCCACCGCTCCTCTGGCAGCACGCTGCCAGGAATCGGCACGCAATAATCGTCGTCGGCAGACTCGCTCACACTACTCGGGCAGCGGCTTGCCCTTGGTCTCCGGCAAGAATAGCAGCGCGACCAGGCCAATGAGGAAGACCCCGCACATCGTCATGCCGGCAGGGCGCAGTGGTTCGGCGTATCCCGAAAAGGCGTAGTTGAGGCCGATCTTTACTACCGGCCCTAATGCGGCGACAAACCGGCCGACGTTATAGCAAAAGCTGGTTCCCGTCGAGCGCAGCCGGGTCGGGAACAACTCCGGGAAATACATGGCATAGCCGCCGAACAACGACAATTGGCAAAAGCCCATGATCGGCACGAGCACGAAAATCTGCCAAACCTCCTTGAGCGCATAGAACACCATGATCGTGCTGGCAAAGGCAGCCAGGAGGGCAATGGCGAACGTGGGCTTGCGGCCGATCCGCTGAGCCAACAGGCCGAAGCCGTACATGCCGAAAAACGCTCCGACATTGATGGCGACCGACGTCATGCTTTGATAGGTCGAGAGCGTGCTCTTGATTTCTCGATCGACTTTTTTCTTCACATCGGCGAGCGCCGTGGGCGTCTCCGCCTGCTTCTCTTGCTGCCAGAGCCGATAGATTTCCTCAAGCTGAGCGACTCGGGAATCGTCTTTCGCCGTTTTGGCCGCGGCGATTTCGCGTTCATAGACCGACTGCGTCAGCGGCTTGGTTTGCACCTGGCGGATAAGGTCGGGCGTGTAGAAGCCGACTGCCCACAGGCCGATCACGCCGGAGCACGCCAGAGCGAGTCCCCACAGGGCGTGCCGGCGCCACGTTGGGTCGCCGAACAGCTCGGCGTACGACCCCAGCTGCTTTTTCACGCCGCCGTCGTGCGACACCTGAGCCCACCGCTCGGGCTCTTTGAGGCGACGACGAATGACCAGGGCCAATAGCGCCGGCAAAGCGCCGATGCAAAACATGATTCGCCAGGGACTGGTGGGCAGGCCCTCGCCGTCGGCCAGGCCCAGCCGCCAGTTGATGAGCGCCGCGCTGATGTTGCCGATGGCCGAGAGGGCCTGCAAGAACGACAGCGCGTTGGGCCGCGCCCGCGTGGGCATTACTTCCGCCACAAGGGCCACGCCGACGGCGAATTCGCCTCCCACGCCCAACCCGGTCAAGAAGCGATAGAACGCGAAGTCGTAAACCGAAAGCGAGAGCGCACTGAGGCCTGTGCAGACCGAGTACATCAGAATCGTGATCAGCATCGTCCGCGCCCGGCCGATCCGATCGCCGAGCATGCCGAAGATCAACCCGCCCGTCGCCCAGCCCGCGATGAACACGCTGGTCGAAATGTCCGCAAAGGTCTCGTTCCAAAACCGCCGCTTCGTGGCCGTGCCGACATCCGGCTGCAGTTTGCGGATCGACAAAAGGGCGGGCGGCAGCTTGGAGTCCTTAAACGTCTGCGGATCGAGCAGCTCCCCCATCGCTTGCGGGCGGGCCAGAATGAACAACTGCTGGTCCAGGCAGTCGAACAGCCAGCCCAAAGCGGCCACGACCAGCACGAACCAGTGGTAGCGGTTCAGCAGCTTGTACCACGGCCGATTGTCGTTGGGATCGTCGAGCGGCTTAGCGCCGGTGTCTTCAAAACCGTGCATCAGGAGAGGGCCTTTCGGGGAGGCGCAAAGCGAAGCAGGATGGCAGTTTAAGTTTGCCGCGGCGGCATCGCAAGGTTCTAAATGGCTCGTGCGAGGTCGTTTTCTGGCTCGCCGCGTGGGAAAATCGCGGCTGGGCGGCGACTTGTGGGTGTACTTCGGCAGACGCTCGCTGGAGAGCTTGTGGACGAGGGTGTGGACAAACGAGCGGACGGCCGCGTGACGCCGGAATTGCTCGGCCGATTGCTCGACGAGCAGGGCGGGGCGCTGGCGCTGTACGCCGCCCAGTGGTCGGCCGCGCCGGACGACTGCGTGCAGGAATCGCTGATCGAGCTGGCCGCGTTGCCGCGAGTGCCGCCGAACGTGGTCGCCTGGCTGTATCGCGTGGTGCGGAACCGCGCGATCAGCCAGTTCCGTTCGGCCCGCCGCCGGGAGCGGCGCGAACAACTCGCGCAGCGTCTGCGGCCGCGAGGCGGTGCGGATCGGGAGGGCGAGGCTCCTGCAGAGCTATCCGCCGACGAACTCGCCGCCGCCTTGGAAGCGCTGCCCGAAGACCTCCGCGAAGCTGTCGTCGCCCGCACCTGGGGCGGATTGAACTTTGAACAAATCGCCGCGCTGGCCGGCTGCTCGACGAGCTCCGCCCACCGCCGCTACGAAGCAGGGCTAAATGCCCTGCGGGAAAGGCTGGAACTGCCATGTCCGACGAACGCGAAAATCCTGTAGGGAACGCCCTCCGTGGCATTCCCGCAGCAGGTCCGTTCGAGCAAGTGCTCGCCTCATTCGCGCCGGCCGCGCCGCAGCTCGACCGCGACCGGTTGATGTTCCTGGCGGGAGCGGCGAGCGTCCAAGGGAGCGTGCAGACTCGCCAGAACCCGCTGTGGCTGTGGCCGGCTTCCACGGCGACACTGGCGGCGACATCTCTGGCACTGGCGATCGCGTTGTTCCTGCGGCCCGCGCTGCCGACGCAGTACATTGTTCGCGACGTGCCTGGTCCCTCGCCGCCGGCGGCAAGTGTGCCGGAGTTGGCCGCCACTCGAACTCCGCAGGAAGATCCGCCGCAGTACGCAGCCGCTCCGGCCAGGCCGCAGCCGGCGACGGGCGACAGCTATCTCAAGACCCGCGAGGTGGCGTTCCGGATGGGGCTGGACGCGCTGGGCTCGCCCAGTTCTGGCGGCAGCGGCCTCGCGTCGGCCACGACCTATTTGGATCTGCTCGAAGGACTGGCCAGCGGATCGTCTGCTGGTCCTGCTGCCGGCTCGACCGAACGACTTCCCAACATGTAACCGCCTGGAGCGATTGCCATGCGCCGTTTGTTTTCCCAATCCGCTTGCCTCGCCGCCCTGCTCGCCCTTTCAGCGCGGGCGCGCGGCCAGGAGCAGCCGGCCGCCGAAGCGGCTCCCGTGGAAACGATCAACCTGTCGGTCGCTCCGGCTGCCGAGCCGCGGCCGGCGCTGAAGTATCGGCTGACGCCCGCGCCGCCCGAGCGGCAGCCCGGCAATGCGGCGATCTTCTATTACCGGGCTCTCTTGGCGATCAAGTCGCTGCCGGCGGACCACTGGAGGGAATTTGACGATAAATCGGCGGCCTGGCTGGCCGGGCCGCTCGACAGGATCCCGAAGGAAGAGGCCCGGAAGCTGATCGGCCCGATGCCGATGTTCGCCGAGCTGAAGAAGGCCGTGTATCGCGAGCACTGCGACTGGGACCTGCGAGTGCAGGATCTCCGCGGCCTCGACACGATCTACCTGATCCTCGACGACGCTCAGCAGTGCCGCAGCCTGTCCCGCAAGCTCCAGCTCAAGGCCCGCCTGGAGACGAGCGAAGGTCACTACGACGAGGCGTTGGAAACGCTGCGGATGGGCTATCAGCTCGGGCAGGACGTCGCTCAAACGCGCCTGCTGATCAACGGCCTGATCGGCGTCGCAATTACCGCGCAGATGAACGGCGAGCTGGCGAGGCTGATCGAGGCCAGCGATGCCAACTACTACTGGGCCTTGGCCGCCTTGCCCGAGCCGGTCATCAGCATGCGGCCGGCCATCGAATACGAAATGAACCTGCCGCAGCAGATCTTTCCGTTCCTGAAGGACCCCGAAACCACCGAGCGAGCGCCCGAGGAGTGGCAGCGGCTGATCGTCGATTGCCTGCAAAAGCTGCCCGATCTGGGCGGCGGCTCCGTCCACCGTGAGCCGGCCTGGGTCATGCAACTGGCGGCCGCCGCCGCGATGGCGAAATTCTACCCCGCCGCCAAGGAGAAGCTGCTCGCCAGCGGCATGCCGCGCGATCGCATCGAAGCCATGCCGGTTGGGCAGGTTGTCGCCATTCATACCGCGCGTGCTCAGCGATACGTCTATGACGAGGTCGGCAAGCTGTTCTACCTGCCGGCTCACGAAGCACTTCGCCGCGATGGCGAAATGATCAAGCATTTGCAGAGTCAGGGTTTCATGCTGCCAGGGATCAAAGGCGAAGAAGGGCTGCCGATCGCCTCGCTAATGCTGCCGGCGGTATCGAACGTGAAGCTGGCTTCGATCCGGCTGGACCGCGAGCGGGCGGCGCTGATGGCGATTGAGGCCCTCCGTATGCACGCCGCCGCCACAGGCAAGCTGCCGACGACGCTGGCCGAAGTCACCGTCGTTCCTGTGCCACCGAACCCGATGAGCGGCCAGCCGTTTGCCTATCGCCTCGACGCCGCCACCGGCGCCGCCACCCTCGACCTGCCCGCCCCGCCGGGCTTCGAACGCCTGCAAGGTCACGCCAAGCGATACGTCATCCGGCTGCGGAAGTAGGTGGTTGTCACTTGTCATTAGTCATTAGTCATTAGTGCTTAGTCCTTAGTCATTGCTTCGGAGCCTCCCATGCGATTCTCTCGCCATCTTTTCTCCGCCGCCTTTCTCTTAGCCGCAGCCGCAACCGCGAGCGCCCAACCCGCCGCCATCGCACCGCTGCTGGACGAGCAAACGCTGGCGGTAGGCCGGCTCGATCTGCAGAAGGTCGATATGGCGGCCTTCGTCAAGCTCCTGGGCGAGATC
>Ga0184625_10000676_pt1 | contig 13334 bp, 11 predicted proteins | sample PLM3_30_b1_FD_133151 | JGI IMG/M metagenome (GOLD analysis project Ga0184625, IMG submission 133151) | Groundwater sediment microbial communities from an aquifer in East River, Colorado, USA - PLM3_30_b1 | ecosystem: Environmental > Terrestrial > Soil > Riparian zone | place: USA: East River... | reverse complement strand
TTATCGCCTTCGCGCTTGAGCACTGACGCAAAAAGCTTGACCAAGGCCAGCCGCCCGATCGGCGTCTTCTGGTAGAACCAGGTGCCGTCCGTGGCGATCCGCATGTCTATGTCGCCGCAATAGGGTGGATTCCAGCGCTCGACGGGCGGGAGCCCCTTGTTTTCGCGGGGCAGCCCTGCCGCAATAGCCTCCAGTCCGCCCTGCCCTGCCTTCGCCATTGTTTTCCTTCGTTAATTAGGCGGCCGCCCGCCTGTTCGCATCTTCGTGATTCACCCGATCTGGCGGCGCAAGATAGCGTAAGGTTGGCCATAGATTGAGGCAGATTCGGCCCAAATGGCGCAGCAAAATCGCGCTTTGGTGTGATTGTTGCATATTGTCGGGTGGCGGTTTCGGGCAATGGAAGGAAAAGAGACGATGGCAAAGACAGGCGGCGAAAGCCTGGAGAAACTTGAAGACATGATCGTCCGGGCGGCGGAATCTACGGCCGCTCACGTGCGCGCAGCAAAAGCTGCGATCGGCGCGGTGATTTTCGGTCAGGAGCTGGTTGTGGAGCGCGCGCTCGTCACTGTGCTCTCCGGCGGCCATGCGCTTTTGGTCGGCGTGCCCGGTCTCGCCAAAACCAAGCTTGTGGAGACCATGGGCATTGCGCTCGGTCTTGACGCGCGCCGCATCCAGTTCACGCCGGATCTGATGCCGTCGGATATTCTCGGCACCGAGGTGCTGGAAGAAAACCCGGGCGGCAAGCGCAGCTTCCGTTTCATTGCCGGACCAGTGTTTGCGCAATTGCTGATGGCCGACGAGATCAATCGCGCCTCACCGCGCACACAGTCCGCGCTCCTGCAAGCGATGCAGGAGCAACACGTGACCGTCGCTGGAGCGCGTCACGATCTGCCAAAGCCATTCCATGTGCTTGCGACCCAGAACCCGCTCGAGCAGGAAGGCACCTATCCGCTGCCCGAAGCGCAGCTCGACCGCTTTCTTATGGAAGTCGACGTCGACTATCCCGATCAGGAGGCCGAGCGCAAAATCCTGTTCGACACAACCGGCGCCGAGGAGTCGCGCGCGAAAGCGGCGATGACTGCGGAGGACCTGCTGTCGGCGCAACGCCTGGTTCGCCGTCTGCCGGTCGGCGAGTCTGTGGTCGAGGCAATTCTGGCGCTGGTGCGCTCGGCGCGCCCGGGTCCCGAGGGCGGTGAAATCGGCAAGCTGATTTCCTGGGGTCCGGGACCGCGCGCGAGTCAGGCGCTGATGCTGGCGGTACGCGCTCGCGCGCTGCTCGACGGCCGCTTTGCTCCGTCGGTCGACGACGTGCTCGAATTGGCCGAGCCCGTGCTCAAGCACCGCATGGCTTTGACCTTCGCCGCACGTGCCGAAGGCGAAACCATCCCCAACGTCATCCGGCGGCTGAAGGCGCGCATCGGATAGTCACGATGGCGGAAGTAAAGCCGAAAGACATCGAGACCAGCACGGTACGGCAGGCGACGGTCGGGGCCCGCAGGCTCGCCGACGCCATGCCGCGGCTCATCTTGGAAGCACGCCGTGTCGCGTCGACGGTCATTCATGGCCTGCATGGACGCCGTCGCGCCGGGCCGGGCGAAAACTTCTGGCAGTACCGCCGCTTCGTGTCAGGCGAGCCCGCACAGAATGTCGACTGGCGGCGTTCCGCGCGCGACGATCATCTCTATGTGCGCGAGCGGGAGTGGGAGGCTTCGCACACCGTCTGGATCTGGCCGGACCGCTCGCCCTCGATGACATTCGCATCCGCCTTGTCGATTGAAAGCAAACTCGAGCGCACGCTGGTGATCACCTTTGCACTGGCGGAAGTGCTGGTGCAGGGGGGCGAGCGTGTCGGCGTTCCCGGACTTATGCGTCCGACGGCCAGCCGCAACGTCATTGAGAAAATGGCGGAAGCGGTCCTGCACGATCCGACCGAGCGGTCCAGCCTGCCGCCGTCGTTCGCGCCCTCCCCGCTTTCCGAGATCGTGATGCTGTCCGACCTCTGGGCGCCGATCGGTCAGGTGCGCGCCACGATCGCTCAACTCGCGGGCACCGGCGCGCACGGCCACGTTGTGCAGATTGTCGACCCGGCGGAAGAAAGTTTTCCCTATTCCGGTCGTGTGGAGTTCATAGAGCCGGAAGGCGCAGGCAGTGTCACGGCCGGCCGCGCCGAGACATGGCGTAATGACTATCAGGGCATCGTCGCGCGTCATCGTGCTGAAATCCGCTCCGAGACCGATTTGCGCGGTTGGAGCTTCGCCATCCATCGCACCGACAGGCCGGCGAGCGAGCTCCTGCTCGTGCTGCATTCCCGCATGGGCGATAACGCACAGGCGAGCATCATCAACAGTCGACATGCGTCGGCAGCCCCAGCGAGCGCAGCATGATCGGCTCATTGCCGCTAGGTTTTGCCCAGCCCTTGGTGCTGCTCGGCCTCCTCAGCCTCCCGATTCTCTGGTGGCTGTTGCGGCTGGTGCCGCCCCGCCCGCGGCGCATCGATTTTCCGCCGACGCGGCTTCTGTTCGAGATCGCCCCCAAGGAAGAAACGCCGGCGCGCACGCCCTGGTGGCTCACGCTGCTGCGTCTGACCCTGGCGGGACTGGTGATCATCGCCGCCGCCGGGCCCTTGTGGAATCCTCCGCTGGCAACGGCCGACCGGAAGGCGCCGCTGCTGATCCTGGTCGACGACGGTTGGCCGGCTGCGTCGACGTGGGATGCGCGGCTGCGCACGGCCGATGAAATGATCGCGCGGGCGGAGGCCGACAACCGCGGCGTTGCCGTTCTGCCGATGTCGGAAACCGAGCGGGATATTTCCCTGCAAATTGCCGGCGCCGCGCGCGTGCAGATCAAGCAGATCAAGCCGAAGCCCTATGGCGTCGAACGCACCGACGCACTGCCGGCCATCGAGCGTTTCCTTGCGACCGGTCCGAATGTCGAAGTGATCTGGCTTTCCGATGGTACTGATCTCGGCAAGGGAGCGAGCTTCGTTGACGGATTGAAGCGCATTATCGGCAACCGGCCCCTGACCATTGTCGAGGGCGGTTTGCCAATAGCGCATGCGCTCACTGGTGCCGACAACGCCGCCGGGGCGCTCACCGTAAAGGTGCTGCGCACGCAAACCGGGGCCGGCGATCTCGGTACGGTGAATGCGATCGACCTCAAAGGTCTGCCGCTGGGCGAGGCACCATTCAGTTTCAAATCCGGCGAGCGCGAGACCGATGCCGTGCTCGACCTGCCGGTGGAAATACGCAACGATGTGGCAAGGCTTGAGATTACGGGCGAACGCTCGGCCGGCGCCGTGCAATTGCTCGACAAGCGCTGGCGCCGCCGGACGATCGGTATCGTGTCCGGCTCGACCGCTGACCGCTCACAGCCATTAATCGGCGCAACCTACTATCTCGCTCGTGCGCTCAATCCGTTCGCCGACGTCAGCCTCGCCGAAGGGGTCGCGCCGACCGAAGCCGTAACAAGGTTCCTCGATCGTCGGCTGCCAATGCTGATCCTCGCCGATGTCGGCAATGTTTCCGACGCGCACGATCGCCTCAACAAATGGATCGATAACGGGGGCGTTCTGGTGCGCTTCGCGGGGCCACATCTTGCGAGTGGTAATGACAATCTGGTGCCGGTGAAACTGCGCCGCGGCGGTCGAATACTCGGCGGAAGCCTAAGCTGGGACAAACCGCAGCCGCTGGCGGCCTTCTCCCGCGAAAGCCCATTCAATGGAATGGCCGTTCCAACCGACGTGACGGTTACGCGGCAAGTTCTGGCTGAGCCGGATTCGCAGCTCACCGACCGTACTTGGGCAACGCTGGCTGACGGCACGCCACTTGTGACCGCCGAGCGGCGCGGCAAAGGGTTGCTTGTGCTATTTCACGTGACTGCCGACAGCCGCTGGTCCGATCTGCCTCTGTCGGGCGCTTTCGTCGACATGCTTCGCCGCCTGGTGGCGCTCGCAGGCGCCACCGCAGCCGCCGAAGGCGAGAATGCAGCCGCCGAGAACGCCGGCACCCGCGCCGCACAGGTCGTTCCCGCGACGCGCGTCCTCGATGGCTTCGGTGCATTTACGCCTCCGCCGCCGACGGCCCGCCCAATTCCAAGCAATTTCACCGGGCGCGCCAACCTCGATCATCCGCCGGGCTTTTACGGACCGCCGGAAGGTCTGGTCGCCGTCAACACGTTGGCGCCCGCCGACCGTCCCGCTCCGCTCGATGTCTCGTCGTTGAACGCGCGTTCGGATGTCTACCGGCAAGGCGAGCCGCTCGACCTGCGGGGACCGATCTTTCTCGCCGCGCTCGCATTGCTCATGCTCGACGCGTTGGTGGTGCTCATGCTCTCAGGCGGCTTGAGTTCCTTTGGACGGCGCCGGCGGGCGGCAGCGGCAGTGCTCGCGGCCGGCCTGATCGCTTATCCGAATGGGTACGATATTGCGCGCGCGCAGACCGCACCCCAGCAGACGCAATCGCCGCCACTCACGGCCCAACAACAAGACTTTGCCATGAAGGCGACGCTGCAAACGCACCTTGCCTACGTCATCACCGGCGATGCGGCCGTGGACGAAATAAGCAAGTCCGGATTGCAAGGACTTACGCTATTCCTGGCACAACGCACGGCACTGGAAGCTCTCGATCCTGTGGGGATTGATCCGGGTCGCGACGAGCTTGCCTTTTTCCCGCTGATCTATTGGCCGATTTCACCGACGGCACCGAAACCGTCGCAGGCTACGCTCGAAAAAATCGACAGCTACATGAAGCGAGGCGGTACCGTCCTGTTCGATACCCGCGACGCAGTGGATGCGCCGCCCGGACCAGGGGGCGAAATGCGCGGCCCCGGCATGGTCGCATTGCGCTCGATCCTGTCCTCGCTCGATATTCCCGAGCTCGAACCGGTCTCGCACGATCATGTGCTGACAAAGACTTTTTTCCTACTGCGCGAATTTCCCGGCCGCTTCACGACTGGCCAGCTCTGGGTCGAAGCCCTACCGGCAGGGACCGAGGACGAAGTGCCAAACCGGCCGGCGCGCGCAGGCGACGGCGTTTCCTCGATCCTTATTACTTCGAACGATCTCGCCGGCGCTTGGGCCATGCGGCCGGATGGCCAGCCAATGCTGCCAATGGTGCCCGGCGAGGCACGTCAACGAGAATTCGCCTTCCGCGCCGGCGTCAACATCGTGATGTATGCGCTGACCGGCAACTACAAGGCCGATCAAGTGCATATCCCGGCATTGCTCGAACGGCTGGGGCAATAACATGACGGGGAAACCAATTTGAACCTCGGCATCTCATTTGCTCCGCTGGTGCCCCCCTACGTGGTGTGGGCTGCTTTTGTCGTCGCCGTTTTGATCTCGGCGGTGCTTCTGTTCGCGCGCAGCCGCGGAGCGCCGCTGCGCGCGCTGGCGCTGGGCCTGATGGTGCTCGCGCTCGCAAACCCGTCGCTCACCCGCGAAGACCGCGACCCGATCCCTTCAGTGGCCGCCGTCATCGTCGACAAGAGCCCAAGCCAGAACTTCGGCGATCGTACCCAGCAGACGGAGGCTGCGCGCACGGCCCTTGTCGAGCGGCTCAAACGCATTCCGGGCCTGGAGGTGCGCGTCGCCGAAGCCGGCGCCGCCGACGGCGAAACCGACGGCACCAAGCTTTTCTCCGCCTTGTCATCGACGCTCGCGGACGTGCCGCCCGACCGCGTCGCCGGCGCCGTTCTGATCACGGACGGCCGCGTTCACGATGTTCCGGCCGACGCCTCAACGCTTGGGTTTTCCGCTCCCCTGCATGCATTGATCACGGGCCACAAGGACGAAATCGATCGCCGGGTCGTGCTCACGCTCACCCCGCGCTTCGGCATCGTCGGCCAATCCCAAACCATCGGCTTCCGGATCGAGGATCAAGGGGCAAAGGTCGGCGCCGCGGAAGTCACGGTGCGACGCGACGGCGAGGTCCTCGAAAAGCGTGTAGTCACCGTGCACACCGACATCAAATTCAATGTGCCGATCCCGCATGCCGGACCGAACATCGTCGAGATAGAAGCCTCCCCGCTCGACCGCGAGCTCACCCTCGTCAACAATCGCGCGGTCGTCTCGATTGACGGCGTGCGCGACAAGCTGCGCGTGCTGCTGGTGTCCGGCGAACCGCATGCCGGCGAGCGTACCTGGCGGAATCTGCTCAAGTCGGATGCTTCGGTCGATCTGGTGCATTTCACGATTCTGCGACCGCCTGAAAAGCAGGACGGCACGCCCATCAACGAGCTGTCGCTTATCGCCTTTCCAACGCGTGAGCTCTTTCAGCAGAAGATTGCGGAATTCCAGCTCATCATCTTCGATCGCTACGCGCGGCAAGGGGTGCTGCCGCTCATTTATTTCGACAACATCGCAAAATATGTGCGCGACGGAGGCGCGGTGCTGATCGCCGCGGGGCCGGACTATGCAAGCCCCACCAGCATCTGGCGGACGCCGCTTGATGGCATCTTGCCCGCCGAGCCAACCGGCGAGATTACCGAACGCAGTTTTCATGCGCGACTTACCGAGGCCGGCCAGCGCCACCCGGTAACCCGCAAGCTCGAAGGCTCGGACACGGATCCCCCGCACTGGAGCCGCTGGTTTCGGCTGGTGGACATCAAGCGGAGCACCGGCACCAATGTGATGCAGGGCCCGGACGGCAAGCCTCTCCTGCTCCTGGCACGCGAGGGCGAAGGGCGTGTGGCGTTGCTATTGTCGGATCATATCTGGCTGTGGGCACGCGGTTATGAGGGTGGCGGTCCGCATCTCGATCTTTTGCGCCGTCTGTCGCACTGGCTCATGAAGCAGCCGGATCTGGAGGAAGAAGCGCTACGGCTCATCGTCCACGGCCGCGACATCACCGTGCAGCGTCAGACCATGGCCGACACCGTCAACCAGGTGACGCTCACCACGCCGAGTGGAGAAACCCGGCCGATTGAGCTCCAGCAAGTCGAGCCGGGGCTATGGCGCGCCGCGACCACCGCCAACGAACTCGGACTCTGGCGCGCGACGGATGGCAAGCTGACCGCGCTGACAAATGTCGGCCCAGCCAATCCGCGCGAATTTGCCGAAGTCACATCGACGACCGAAGTGTTGAGCGCATTGAGTAATGCGACGGGCGGAGACTCGCGGAGAATCGCAGATGGCGATCGTCTCAATATCCCCCGGGCGGTGCCGGTGCGCACCAGCACGACTTTCAAGGGGGACGATTGGATCGGTCTGAAAATGCGTGATGCCAGCGTCGTGCGCGGCATCGGCGTGTTACCGATTTTCGCGGGCCTCATCGGCCTCTTGCTGCTGATCGGTTCCCTGGCTGCCACCTGGGCCAGAGAAGGCCGTTAGGTCAAATTTGTCATTCCGGGACGCGCACGAAGTGCGCGAACGCGGAATCCGGACAAGGGCTCTGGATTCCGGGTGGCCTCGCTTCGCTCGGCTTCCGGAATGACTGGGGCTATTCCCAATCCGGGCGGATTATGCCCGACACGCCTGCAAAGGCGCCGGACGCAAGCTCGGCCACCAACAGCCGGGCCGGATCCACCGGTCCCGGCATTTTCACCTGGCCCTTCGGAATGCGTTTGAAGCCGGACTTCGCATAGATCGGCTCGTCTCCGACGAGAATGACCAGCTTGTGGGCGTTGGCCTTGGCCTCCGCGAGAGCGCGTTTCACGAGCGCCGTGCCAACCCCGTGCGATCGGAACGGAGGCTCGACCGTCAACGGGCCCAACAGCAGCGCAGGCGTCTCGCCGATGCAAATCGGCGTCAGCCGCACCGAACCGACCATCAACGTGCCGATGCGCGCGGTGAACGACAGATCGAGAACATGGCCCCTGCCTTCGCGGATACGATACGCCGTGCGCGCAAAACGGCCGGGTCCGAACGTGCGCTCGTGCAGCCGCTCGATCGCAAGCGCGTCGGCCGCAGTCTCGGGCATGATCGTCAGCGCCAACTCGCTCATTGCATTCAAATTTCCGTGTCAGGCGCTGCCGCTTAGCATCTGGACCGATTCCGGTCCATCGCAAGTGGCATTGGACGCTGCAACAGACTAAATGAAAGCCGGTGAAAGTTAAGGAGACCGGTATGGGACTTCTTGTCGATGGCGTCTGGCAGGACGACGTTTCGCGCACAAAAGACGGCCATTTCATCCGGCCGACTACGCAATTCCGCAATTGGGTCACGCCCGAGGGCAACGCCGGCCCTTCCGGTGCAGAAGGCTTCGCCGCCGAGTCTGGCCGCTATCACCTTTATGTTTCGCTTGCATGCCCATGGGCCCATCGCACCATCATTTTTCGCAAGCTGAAGGCCCTCGAGAATGTAATTTCGCTGTCGATCGTTTCGCCCAACATGGGGCGCGAGGGCTGGACCTTCAACAAATCGGAAGGCTCAACGGGCGATGAGCTGAACGGCACGCGCAAATTGTCAGAGATCTACCTGCTCGCCAATCCGCGCTATTCGGGCCGCGTGAGCGTCCCGGTTCTTTGGGACAAAAAGCGCGAGACGATCGTCAACAATGAATCGCCGGAAATTATCCGCATGCTCAATTCGGCATTCGATAACTTTACCAACGCGCGCACTGACTACTATCCGCAGGGCCTGCGTCCCGAGATCGACCGCCTCAACGAGCTGATCTACTCGAACATCAATAACGGCGTCTATCGAGCCGGCTTTGCCACCACCCAGGCGGCCTACGAGCAGGCCTTTCGCAATGTCTTCGACACGCTCGACGAGATTGAGCAGATCCTGGCGCAGCACCGTTACCTGGTCGGAAACACCATCACGGAGGCGGACTGGCGGCTGTTCTGCACTTTGATACGCTTTGATGCGGTCTACTACTCTCACTTCAAGTGCAATTGGCGGCACATTTCGGAATTTCCGAACCTGTCGAATTATGTGCGCGACCTCTACCAGGTGCCGGGTGTTGCTGAGACCGTAAGCATCGAGCAGATCAAGCGCCACTATTATGGAAGCCAACGGCAGGTGAACCCGACCGGGATCGTTCCGGTCGGCCCGCAGCTCGACTTCGCGGCACCGCATGACCGCGCGCGGTTCGGCTAACTCACCACACTTCGCTAATAGGCGCGCCGCCGAAGACTTCCGCTAGCCGCGCGCGCGTGCCACGGCTTGTGTCTTCCGGCAGTGCGTCGAGCGGAAAGAAACCGTGCTCGACGATTTCGTGATTGGGTTGCGGGCTTCCATCCTGCTTGAAGTCACGGACGATGAACAGCGCCACGTGGTCGCGCCGCGACATGCGCTTGTTGAAATAAACGCCGTAGAGCTGCGGCGCAGCGCCGAGCTGGATATTCCCCTCCTCAGCGAGCTCGCGCGCCAGCGATTCAAGCAGCGTCTCTCCCGTCTCCACGCCGCCGCCAGGCAGGTGCCAGCCTTCAACGTAGGAATGCTTGACCAAAAAAATGCGACCGGTTCCATCGACAACTATGGCACGCGTGCCCAACGTCGCGGCCCGCGAAAACCGCCAGTAGAAATGCAACAGCCGGCTGACGGCTGGTTCGAGCGTGCGGCGCAGGCGTTGCAGGCTCATGAGGCCGAATCTCTCGTTCAAACGTGGAACGCTTTATCGAAAGCCTTGCGGACAAGTGTCAAACAGTCTCTTCTCAGTTTAGAACACTTCTAATATAGATAAGTCGGTTAGAGCGTGGCTCTCATCGAAAGGTTGTTCTGTGAAACGTTTTGCCGACCTCACCGAGCAGGAAGTGCTGGCGCTGGCCATCACCAATGAAGAAGAAGACAGCCGCATCTATCGCGACTTCGCCGCGGGGCTGAAAGAACAGTACCCCGCCTCAGCCAAGATGTTCGACGAGATGGCGGATGAAGAGGTGCATCATCGCACCATGCTGTTTGATCTCTACCGCAAAAAGTTCGGCGATTATCTGCCCCTGATCCGTCGCACCGACGTCAAGGATTTCATCCCGCACAAGTCGACACCCTGGCTCACGCGCCCTCTCGTTCTTGACGATGCGCGCAAGTTCGCAGAGAAAATGGAAGAGCAGGCGCAACGTTTCTACCGCAAGGCTGCCGACGGCGCCCGAGACATTTCCATTCGTCAGCTTCTGCTTGATCTCGCCGAAGCCGAAGCCGGCCACGAAAGCCTTGCACACAAACTGAGCGAGCAAATTCTCACCGATAGTGCCCGCGCCAAGGAAGATGCGACCTCCAGACGCGTCTTTATGCTGCAATATGTGCAGCCGGGCCTTGCGGGTCTCATGGATGGATCGGTTTCGACTCTCGCACCGTTATTTGCCGCGGCCTTCGCCACGCACAATACCTGGCAGACATTTCTGGTCGGCATTGCCGCCTCGGTCGGTGCCGGGATCTCCATGGCTTTCGCAGAAGGTCTTTCGGACGATGGATCCCTCACCGGTCGCGGTTCGCCATGGGTTCGCGGGCCCGTTTGCGGCTTGATGACCGCCATCGGCGGAGTCGGTCACACCCTGCCTTATCTGATTCCTCACTTTTTGACGGCGACCTTTGTGGCGATCGCGGTGGTGGTGGTCGAGCTCGCAGTGATCTCGTGGATACGCATGCGCTATATGGATACGCCGTTCCTCCGAGCCGCATTCCAGGTGGTCGTTGGCGGCGCGATGGTGTTTGTCGCGGGCATTTTGATCGGTAGTTCTTGATTGTTATCCGCGCGTAGCGCGGATCCCCATGATCCCGATAAGGTGGGTGCGCTGCATTTCTCAGCGGGACCTCCGGGACAAGCCCGGCCATGACAGACCGAATGTTCACCCTCGCGCATCTTTCCGATCCGCATATCGCGCCGTTGCCGCAACCTCGCTGGAGCGAGCTGATCGGCAAACGCATCACCGGCTACATCAACTGGCAGAAAAAACGGCGTTTCATTCACGACCCGGCAACGCTTGCCGCCATCGTCGCTGACATGAAGGCGCAAGCGCCCGACCACGTAGCGGTCACCGGCGATATAGCCAATATCGCTCTTGCGGCGGAGTTTCCGCGCGGGCGCGACTGGCTGGACACACTCGGATCATCGCAAGATGTAACCTTCGTGCCGGGCAATCACGACATCTATGTTCGCGAGGCGGCGGTCTTGGCTGCGCGACAGTGGGGAGCATATATGGCCGACGATGAAGGGATCGGCGGATTTCCCTTTGTACGCCGGCGCAACAATGTCGCGCTGATCGGCCTATCAACCGGCGTGCCAACCGCACCCTTTCTCGCGACTGGCTGGCTGGGAGCCAAACAGCTCGCCGAACTGGCCGCTACGCTCAATAAACTCAGTACCGAGAATGTATTTCGCGTCATACTGATCCATCATCCGCCGGAAACCGAGGCGGCGCAGCACAAGCGGCTGCTGGATGCTCATGTATTGAAACGCGTGATCGCCGCCCACGGCGCGGATCTGCTGTTGCACGGGCACGACCATCTCAACATGATCAATTGGCTAGACGGACCGAAGGGCACCCGCGTGCCGGCCGTTGGCGTGCCCTCGGCGTCGGCCCTGCCGGGCAGCGACAAGGATGCCGCCGCCTACAACATTTTCCGGATCGATGGCACCCGCGGTGCCTGGCAATGCGAGCTGATATCGCGCGGTGTCGCCTCCTCCGGCGAAATTACGCAACAACGGCGCTTAATGCTGTTCGACTAGGAGTGCGGATTGCTGAGCAGGGCAAGCGCGAACAGGACCGCAATGCCCGCTACCAACCCGTAGATAAAAGTGCGGACGGCACGCCAGCGACGCTGGTTGCGTGCACGCCGCAGCACCGACTGTGCGACGCCGCTCGTGGCATCGTCAGACAGGGCGCGTTCACGCTCGACCAGGCGGCCCGCCACGTAACGCCTGATCGCCTGCACAAGCGCCGGCACCTCGTAAGATTCCGCCAACACCGCACGTCCGTAGCGCGTGTCCTGGACGAATCGGTATTGTCGCTTGTCGCGGCCCATCTCCACATGTGCAACGACGTCAATCCAGAGCCGCGGCACGTCGCCTCTGCTCACGCCGCGGTCGAACAGCTCGATGTCATCAGGAATTTCTTTGAATAGCGGATCGAGAGCCTCGTTGAGAAGCTCAAGCCTCGCTACATCGGCATCGCGCAGATCGACGACAACGCCCGAGCGTTCGGCCGCTTCGATGCGCGCTTCGCGCACGGCATCTTTCAGCAGCGGCTCGATCCCGGTTGGCTCGGACTCTGATTCGTTTTTCGTGGATTCCCACATACCACCAATCTAGCAATGCCCGATCCGCAGGCAAGAAGAAAAGCGTGAGTTTTCAAGAAGTTTGAAGGCTATTGCGCTGCTAACGGCGGGGCGTCAGGCCGTACTCGTGCGCCCAGCCGAGACCGTCCTCCGTGCGGGCGCGCGGGCGATATTCGGCGCCGATCCAACCTTGGTAGCCAAGCCTGTCCACGGCCTCGAACACCGCCCGGTAGTTGATCTCACCCTCATCCGGCTCATGCCGTGACGGCACGGCAGCACACTGCAGATGCCCGATGACGGGCAAAAATTTTTCAAGGCGGTGGATCAGGTCGCCGCCAACAATCTGCACGTGATAGAAATCGAACTGCATCCGGATATTCGATTTCCCGGCCTTTGCGATCACGTCGGCCGCGTGCTCGACATGATTGAGAAAATAATTGGGCCGGTCTCGGCCGTTGATCGGCTCGATAAGCAGCGTGATGTTCTTTGCCGCAGCAAGATCCGCCGCGCCCACCAGATTTTCAAGAAACACCCGGTCGGCGGCCGGCCGCTGTTCGGGCGCGACCTTGCCGGCGAGACAATGCATCGCGCTGCCGCCGATCTCGCTCGCGTACTCGAGCGCGCGGGCAAACAACGCCAGCCAGTCCTTCTGCCGCCCCGGCACAGCGGCAAGGCCGAATTCGCCTTCACGACCCGGCGGCGTATTGAGACCCAACATCGTGAGCTTGTTTCTTTCGACCGCAGCCTTCACTGCGGTTGCAGGCACATCGTAGGGAAATTGCAGCTCGATTGCCTTGAACCCGGCAGCCGCCGCAGCGTCAATTCTTTCGAGCAAAGGCCGTTCGGTGAACAGATAGCCGAGATTGGCGGCAAAACGCGGCATAGGCGGTCCTCTATGATGATCCCTTGCGCGCGGACGCGCGGCCGTATTCATTAGCGCTGCAGCCTGCAAAGCGCCAATCGGAAAATAGATGTCCGCCAATACAACGTTCCATATCGCGGTCCTGCCGGGCGATGGCATTGGATCGGAAGTGATGACACCCACGCTCGAGATCCGGCGGCGGATCGAGGCGAGCACGCCAAGTCTGAAATTCCGCTTCACGGAAGGCGCGGCCGGCGCCGGCCACTACAAGGAGACCGGCAAGTCGATGCCGGATTCGACCGTTAGGCTTTGCGAGGA
>Ga0184625_10000675_pt1 | contig 13338 bp, 12 predicted proteins | sample PLM3_30_b1_FD_133151 | JGI IMG/M metagenome (GOLD analysis project Ga0184625, IMG submission 133151) | Groundwater sediment microbial communities from an aquifer in East River, Colorado, USA - PLM3_30_b1 | ecosystem: Environmental > Terrestrial > Soil > Riparian zone | place: USA: East River... | reverse complement strand
AGGTACGCGAGCACCCCGCCGACAATGCCCGCGAGCTTCACATCGCCAAAGCCCATACCAGCCGGATAGAAGAACGCCAGCGCGAAGAAGAACGCGAACAGGACCGCGCCCCCGAGCAGCGCGCGAAGGAAAGCCCACCAGTCTCCTTCGACCGCCGCCGACGCGGCGAGCAGCACCGCTAGGACCGGGTACGACGGCAGCACGATCGCGTTCGGCAGGCGACGCACCTGTAGGTCGATCACCGTCAGCGCAACCCCGATCGCGGCAAAGTACAGGTACGCCGGCAGGGCGCTCAGCAGGTCCAGGTTGGGCAGGCGGAGCGTCACCGCGACGAACAACAGCGAAGTCGCCAACTCCACCAGCGGGTACCACACGGCGATCGGCCGACCGCACGCGTTGCACCGGCCACGAAGGACGACCCAGCTCACCACCGGAATGTTGTGCGACGGCGTAATCGGCGTCCCACACGATGGGCACCGCGACCCAGGCCGGAGCAGCGACTCCCCCCGTGGCACCCGGTAGATCACCACATTCAGGAACGAGCCCACGACGAGCCCCAGCACCGCCATCGCGAAAACCAGCACGGCAACACCCTAGATCTTGTTCGTAAGTGGTGGCTATGACGACCTCGGGCGCGCTTGTCGTCGCGCGCGACGACGGCGGGGTCCACTGTCTGTCGGATGTCCTCGGGTCCTGGTTGCTCTCAGTCGCATGTGTGACAGCGGCGGCGGCCTGGTCAAGGCACCTGGCGGTTCCGGGGATTGTCGACCGAGGGGGCATGAGGCAGACTCGGCGACGTGCATCCTCTGCAGATCCTCGGTGGGCGTTACCGCCTGGACGAGGTGCTCGGGGTCGGCGGCATGTCGGTCGTATGGAAAGCGACGGACGACGTGCTTGGCCGCGCCGTCGCCGTGAAGATCCTCGCCGGCGACTTCGCGTTCGACCCGGACGCCCGGGCCGCCGGGCTGGCCGAGGCACAGGCGGTCGCCCAGCTGTCGCACCCCAACATCTGCAGCGTCTACGACTACGGAGAGTCACGGCAGGCCGACGGCCACGTGGTTCCCTACGTGGTGATGGAGCTGCTCACCGGCCCGTCGCTGGCGGACCGCCTTGAGCAGGGGCCGCTGCCGCCACAGGAAGCCCTCAAGGTCGCCGCGGAGGTCGCGACCGGCCTCGCCGCGGCCCACGAGCACGGCGTCGTACACCGGGACGTCAAGCCGGGCAACGTCATCCTCACGTCGAGCGGGGCCAAGGTATTCGATTTCGGCATCGCCGCCATCGCCGGCGCGCCAGACGTGGCGGGGCCGGACGGCCGCATCCTCGCCACCCTGTCCTGTGTGGCTCCCGAACGGCTCCGGGGCGGCACCGTCCTGCCGGCGTCGGACATGTTCGGCTGGGGCGTCCTGCTGTTTCGTCTGCTCACCGGCAAGCTGCCCTGGCCGTCCGGGGTGACGCTCGAGGACCGGCTGTCCGCGGCCGCGCCCCTCCCGGTCATACCCGGCATCCCAGGAAAGGTCGGTGACCTGTATCTGAGCTGCCTCGCCGAGGACCCGGACGACCGACCGACGGCGCATGCCGCGGCCGCTGTAGTCCGGGTGGCGCTTACGGTCCGGACGCCGCAGCCAAGTGACGTCGTGCCGCTGGGTGGACTGCCGGACGACAACACCGAGTCGGTGAACCTCGGCGCGATCGCCGACGCCGATCGACGGCGGCGCCGCCGAAGGGCGGTGGTGCTCGCGGCCGGCCTCGTCGCGGTCCTGGCGGCCGGCGCTTTCGCCGTCAGCAACAACACCGGCAAGGGTCCAGGTGGGGCCACGCCGTCGAAGACGACCGCTCCGGTCGGCGAGGGGCTCGTCGGCCCCGCCCCTCCGGGCGGCCCGAACGCGTCACCCACGGACGCGCTCCCCGGTGACGTGCCCGTTGTCGCTAAACCCGGCCGGGAAGTCACGGTGGGGGGTGTCCCCGCCCCTGCCGTGACAGTGACGGTGAGGGTGACCCCTGGGGGGAACCCACCGGTCGTCGCGCCGGCCACGTCGTTCAGCACCAAGGGCGGCAGTGTGGTCGTGGTCTGCGACACGTACGGCCCCCGCGTGACAAGTGTCGTGGCGAAGCCCGGCTACTACCCCAACCAGCTCTCCCTGATCTTCGCGGCCTTGGTCTTCTTCACCAAGCCAGCCGATGGTGCGAACCCGGACATCACCTACCGGCTGACCATCAAGTGCTCCAGCAGCGGCGTGCCGAGGGTCACCGTGGCGTCCTACATCGGCGACCAACTCGTGACGCCCGCCCCGACGAGCGCGTGAGCATGCCCTGCTTTGACCAACTCAGCGACCTTGAACTCTCCACAGTGCACCAATCAATGGTGATCACGCGGAGAGTTCGGTGACGATGATCTCGGCCAGGGCGCGGAAGGCCTTGCCACGGTGGCTGATCGCGTCCTTCTCGGCCGGACTGAGCTCGGCGTTGGTGCGGGATCCGCCATCCGCGACGAAAATGGGGTCGTAGCCGAAGCCCCCAGAACCGCGGGGGGACCGGATCAGCCGCCCCCGCATGTCGCCCACGACGGTGAACTCCGGGCCATTGGGGAGAACGAGCGCGGCCACGCAGATAAAGGCGGCGCCTCGAGAGGCGTCGTCCACATCGGAGATCTGCGCCAGTACCAACTCGAGATTGGCGCGATCGTCACCTGACCGACCCGACCACCGCGCGCTGAACACGCCTGGCATCCCGTTCAGCGCGTCCACGGCCAGCCCCGAGTCGTCCGCGACCGTCGGAAGACCGTTGTGCTTGGCCCCCTCGCGCGCCTTGAGCAGCGCATTGTCGACGAAGGTCAGCCCCGACTCAGGCACCTCGCCATAGGCGGCAACGTCCGCGAGGCCGATGAGGGAGATCGCCCTTGAGCCCAGCGCTGCGTCCAGAATCCGTTGCAGCTCGGCCAGCTTCTTCGTGTTTCGGGTCGCCAGCAGTAGCCGGGTACTCACTTCTCGAGTGCCATCTGTTGGTGCAGGGCGAGCTCCGCACAGCCGGCGAGCCCCAGATCCAGCAGCGAATTGAGGTCGTCGCGCGAGAAGACACCCGACTCGCCCGTACCCTGCACCTCAACGAAATCCCCGGCGCCGGTGCAAACAATGTTCATGTCGACCTCGGCCTTCACGTCCTCGTCATAGCAGAGGTCCAGCCGCGCCTCACCGTCGACGATGCCGACGCTGACCGCCGCCACAGAACGATGCACGGCCTTCTCTGGCTTCCCGGCGAGCATCTTGCCGCCGGCCATCCAATTGACGGCGTCGCTCAGTGCGACGTACGCACCAGTGATGGCGGCGGTGCGCGTGCCGCCATCGGCCTGCAGCACATCGCAGTCCAGCACCACCGAATTCTCCCCCAGCGCGGCGAGGTCGATGCAGGCTCGCAGGCTCCGACCGATCAGGCGCGAGATCTCATGCGTACGCCCGCCGACCCGACCCTTCACCGACTCGCGGTCGGAGCGGGTGTTGGTCGATCGCGGCAGCATGGCGTACTCGCAGGTCACCCAGCCCAGGCCCGAACCCCTTCGCCAGCGCGGCACGCCCTCGGTCACGCTCGCCGTGCACAGCACGCGCGTCGCGCCGAACTCCACCAACACCGACCCCTCCGCGTGGATGCTCCAGTTGCGAGTGATCGTGACCGGGCGGAGTTGGTCGGGCTCGCGCCCATCGGGTCGGCTCATGTGGACAAGCGTATGGGTACGTCGTGTCCGCGAGACAGCCGCCCCACCGACGACAATGAGCGCCGGACTATCAGGTACTGGCGGCTCCGGACGCTCCTCCCGTCCCATCGGAGTGGTGCTCGGCCGAGATCGGCGTCGGCGGCGGTTTGAACCCATCGTCGGAGATCGACAAGGTATCGCTGGATGCAGCGACCGGAGGCGCCCACTGGGACGGATCCCCGTACCGCGGGGCCACCGGCAGGCTCAGCATCATCCCGCTGTGGCTCTGGTGGGCGAGCACGGCCGCCTTGTGGTGTGACTCGATCTCCTTGACGAAGTCGGGGCTCCGGTACGCCGTACCGTCGATGGTGGGACCAACTCGCCCTTCCAGCACCGCCGCGACGTCGTCGCCGGTGAGCGTCTTGTGCGTCTCCAGCGCGTGGGCCAACACGAGCACATCACGACGGTGCTCGCGGAGCAGCCGCGCGGTCCGCTCGAGAAGTTCGGCGAGGTTGTCCTCGATCCGGTCGGCGAGAGCGTGGCGTAGCTCAAGCTCTGGGTTCTGGCCCTTCGCCCGCCTGCCTCCCTGGGTACCGCCTGGCGCGCCGACCTCCAGCCGCTTCGCCGTGGAGTACGACGATACGGTGGACCCCATCCCCCAGAATCCCTCCATATAGGACGCGACCGAGGTGGCAGACTCCAGGTCACCGGAGACGCCGGACGAGCTGTCGCCGTCGAAGAACATCCGCTCCCCGGCGAGCGAGGCGAGCGAAACGAAGATGTCCGCCTCATACTCCGTACGCCATCTGGTGAATTGGTCCTCCGGCGGGATAGCGGCAACCATGCCCAGGTAATCGCTGCCCTTCTCGATCGTGGCGAGGTCGATCTCCAGGTGGCGCCGGGTCCGGTAGGCGATGACCGCGTGGCATGCCTCGTGAACCGCCACCGCGTGACGTTCCCGTTCGATGTACTCGACGTCCTCGGGCGGTCCCAACTCCTTGAGCTGCTTCGCCTTGATGACGTCCTTCCAGGTGATGACCTCGCGGCCACCGCGGAATGCCGTGATCAGCGACTCGTTGACGAGGTCCTTGATGGTCGCACCCGTCGCGTACGGAGTTATAGTTGCGAGCTTGTCGATGTCCTCGCCGGTCAGTTCGTTGTTGACCTTGGCGAAGTAACCCTCGTATGTGCGGATCCGGCCCTGCTTGCTTGGGTAGCCAACCTTGTAAATGCGGTCGATCCGACCCGGCCGAAGCAGCGCCTCGTCGAGTGCCTCGGGCAGGTTGGTCGCCATCATGACCAGAATCCGGTACTTCGGCGGTGGCTTCGGGCGCATGCCGAGCATCCGTCGCACGTATCGGTTGATGAACCCGCGAGGTTTCTTGAGCCCCGATAATTCGGTGAGCAGGGCCTGCAACGTACCCATGCCCGCGCCACCGCCCATACCCATGCCGGCGACGAACCGGTTGCGCCGGGGCGGCGGCTCCGGTTCGGCCCGCACCCCAAGCGCGTCGCGAGAGAGCATCCACTGGGCCTCGGGCGACAGGTAGGAGAACCCGTGGCAGCCCGCATCGCGGAACGGCGCCGGTCGCATGCCGCGCGGGAAGCCCGGCCCCTGCTGGGCCAGCATGCCACGGTTACCCAGAGAGTCGGCCTCGTCGAAGAAGACGATTACGCCGCCGTAGCGCAGCGCAAGCTTCCGCAGCTTACGGAACAGCGACTTGACCTTGAGAATGCCGACGCCCATGAACATGTTCGTGAAGGCGCCCGGGTCGACGAATACGTACGGCTTGCCCGTCTCGCCCGCGACCGCCTCGGCCATCAGGGTCTTCCCAGTTCCGGGCGGGCCCCACAGCAGCAGGCCGCCCGGCACGTAACCGCCCTTCTCCTCGATCTCATGTGGACGCTCGAGGTAGAGGATGTTCTCCTTGACCCGCGCCACGACATGGTCCTGACCCCATACGTCGGCGAATCGGGTCTTGATGTCGTCGGGGTAGTAGACGTCGACGCCGCCGCGCGACAGGAACCAGAAGATCGCCACGAACTGGAAGATGACGAAGAAGAACGCGAAGGCGAGTTGCAGGATAAACGGCATGGCCTGCCACAGAAGCGCCGGGAGCTGGAAGATCGCGAGCACCGGCGACAGGTTCATGAACTTGCTGATCACGAAGATGAACAGGGAAAGGAACGCGACCCACTTCAAGACTCGGGCCAGCCGGAACCGGGTCCAGTCGCTGAACCGCCGTTGGGTGAACTTCTCGGTGGCACCGAAGACGCGTCGGGTCCAGAAGCGGTGGTATCCGGACCATCGCTCGCTGATGAAGAAATGCACTTGGCGGACAATCTCGATCCCGAGCAGCACGAGCAACCACGCGGCCTCACTCGCCTGCTGCCGCATCGCGTCGACGAAGGGCAGGATCGGGTTGTTCGCCATCGCCGCCCACACGAGCAGGAACCAGATCACGGTGAACAACAGAATGAACTTGATCCGGTCCCACATCTTCAGCTTCGGACGGGTCGGCTTGTCGCGGTTCTCGGGACCCTCATCGGGCGGGCGCAGGCCCTCGAAGGCGGGTGTAGACGGCGCGAGGCTCATGCCTGGCTCCTCACGGTGAACGACGTCGCGATGCCGTCGAGCTCGACCGCGCGCTCCCGGTAGCAACGTGCGGTGCAGCGGATCAGTAACAGATAGACTGTGCTCGAATCATTGTTCACGTACGCGGTGAGATCGAAGGTGTGGATCGTGTCGAGCCCGAGTTCATAGTTGTAGACGACGCGGATCCCCCGTACACCATCGGACGGTGTGAGGACTTGGTCATTGAGAAGCTCGAATCCCGACAGTCCCTGACCGTTTTGCTCGGCACGCACACGACTGCTCGTGGTAACCGGAAATATGAAGTCCCGGAGAATGTCGAATGACAGAGCGCCCTGGATGACCTGCGGCAGATGGAAGACCATCGAATACACCACGGGTTCGGTGGTGGGAAACGCCGAGAACACGTGCTCGGCAGTTGGGTCCTCCGACGCGTCGTAGGCGGCGGACCACATCAGCCCCTTCGCCCGCCGGGCAACCTCCGAGTCTGGCTTCGCCTGAAGCAGACCGGAGAGGAGGACGTCGTCGACCGGTGCACCGTCGACCTCGGACCAGGCGCTCGGAACTCTGAAATAGGTCTTCTCGTCGGCGTTGGCGATGTAGTTGAACTCGGCCTTCCCGCAACCCGCCACGACCGGGATGGCGCTCGCCATCAGGAGAACCGCCGCGAGGATCCGCTGACGGCCGACAAACCCACCATTGGTCATGAGCACCCCCAAGCCGGACGGGCTGCCCCCGGCTCGATGTACCCCTCGCGGGTGACATTCCACCCAGCCGATGAGACGGCCATTCCGGGCCACCCGGTTCGGCGCGGATTCCCTCGTCCGGCGCTCAGTTACTAGCTACGCACCCCTGGTGATCGACACCAAATATCACTGTACGCTGACAGACCGGGCCGGATCGGTTACTTCCGGACGATCAGGGAGAACCGCTCGTACGGGTACGTCTGTTGCCGTTACGGCGCGATAGTGGCCGATGAGTTCGTCACCTATCACTAACCCCGGCGCTGGGCGGTCAGACCTCGTACGTTGCGCCTGCACGGGCTATCTCGAGCGGTCCGGAGAATACGGACGCCGCGGCCTCGTACGCCTTGGCCTCGCTCCCCCACGCGGCGACCAGGTGGGTCAACACGAGTCGCGCGGCGCCGGACTTGGTGGCCACTTCGCCAGCGTCCCGCCCGGTCAGGTGCAGATCCGGCGGGTTGTCCTCGCCGTCGACGTAGCTCGCCTCGCAGAGGAACAGGTCCGCGTCCTGGGCCAGGCGATTCAATGCTTCGCACGGCGCGGTGTCAGCCGAGTACGCGAGCACCCGGCCGCCATGCTCAACCCGCACCCCATAGGTCTCGACCGGATGTTTGACGCGGTCCACGGTGATGGCGAACGGGCCAATGTCGACGGTGCCGGCCTTGAGATCGTGGAAAGAGTAGACGTCGTCGAGTGGGCCCTCACCGTTAACGCCATACGCCGCCGCCAAGCGCTGGCTGGCGCCGGCGGGTGCGTAAACCGGGATGGCGGGATATGGGCCGTCCGGTGCGTAACGACGCACCACCACGTAGCTGGCTGCGTCGAGCACATGATCAGGATGCAGGTGCGTGAGCAGGATCGCGTCGATGGAGTTCAACGACGCGTACCGCTGCAGCGCGGAGAGCGATCCCGTGCCGAAGTCGAGCATCAGCCGGAAGCCATCCGCCTCGACGAGGTAGGCGGAGCATGCGGAGTCCGGACCTGGGAAGCTCCCCGCGCAGCCGAGGACCGTGACCTTCATCGCGGCACTCCCGCAGCCGCCGGCGCGGCGTGTGAGGCCGGTACGGCGTGGCCGAGGAATCGCTCGGCCAGCCGGTCGAAGGGCTCCTGATCACCGGTAGCGAGGAACCGGTGCTCGGGCGGCGTGTCGACGGTACGAAGCAGGTCGCGCTCGGTGAGCACGCGGTAGACCTCTCTCGCGGTTTCGTCGGCGCTGGAGACCAGGGTGACGTCGTCGCCCATGACGAGGCCGATCAGGCCCGCCAGCATCGGGTAGTGCGTGCACCCCAGTACCAGAGTGTCGACGCCGTCTCGTTGCAGCGGTTCGAGATAGGACTGGGCCAGCCCGAGCAGAGCCCGGCCCGACGTGATGCCGCGCTCGACGAACTCGGCGAACTGCGGACAGGCCGCGCTGGTCACCCGTACCTGCGGTGCGGCGGCGAAGGCGTCGAGGTAGGCGCCGCTGGTGATCGTGGCGGTAGTGCCGATGACGCCGACCCGACCGTTGCGGGTCACCGAGACGGCCCGGCGGACCGCCGGCCGGATCACTTCGATGACGGGTACGTTGTAACGCTCCCGCGCGTCGTGCAGGCACGCCGATGACGCGCTGTTACAGGCAATCACAAGGACCTTGACCTGATCGTCGACCATCTGGTCGAGACACTCGAGCGCGTGGCGCCGCACGTCGGCGATGGGCTTGGGACCGTACGGGAAGTGTGCCGTGTCCCCGAGGTAGCGCACCTGCTCATGCGGCAATTGATCCAGAATTGCCCGCGCCACCGTCAACCCTCCGACGCCGGAGTCGAAGATTCCGATCGGCGCGTTCGTCACGCTGCGGAGCCTACGCCGGCCAACGGGGGTATTCAGAGCAGTCCAGCTGAAGGTGTCGCCAAGGCGACAGCGCTCAAACAGCCGCCGGCATGAGGCACGAAGGAGCGGACACAGTCACACTGTGTTACCTCCCACGTTGCGCCGCGCGTGCGCGGTGCCTATTGTCGGCATTCGACGGCCTGTCTGACCGGATAGCTGGCCGGCGAGAGGAGACGACGTGGGTGCCAAGACTCACACCGCACCGACCTCGAGTGCGGCGGGGACTCCAACCGTCCCTACGCCGGCCCAGCACGACACCGGGCCGATCAGCTGGACAACCGGGCCGGCGCGCGCCGCGCGGGCCGGTGCGAAACGGCCGGAACCCCGCCTGCGCCAACTCATGGGCGTGTGCGGGTGGGCGGCTGTGCTGGGCGGGGTAGGCCTCGTCATCGGCATCCGCGGATTCATCGGCGTACTCGCGGACGAGCCGCCGACCTGGTACGAGCCGTCGATGATGGCGGTCGGCGTGGTCGGGATCGCGCTCACGGTCGGCGCGTTCCTCACCGTTCAGTTTCGGACCACGCCCTGGATCATGCTTAGTAGCTCAAGCGTCGCGCTCATCGTGGCGATGTCGCTGACCGCCAACGCCTTTTAACCGCCGAGCTATGCCCAGAGCTGGCCGTCGAGCGCGCCCTCGGCGTCGGACAGGGTGCCTCCATACGCTCCGGTAGAGAGGTACTTCCAGCCTCCGTCCGCGACCACGAATGCCACGTCGGCGCGCTTGCCCGCCTTGGCCGCCTCGTGCGCGACGGCGAGCGCTGCGTGCAGCACCGCCCCGGTGGAGAACCCGACGAAGAGTCCCTCGACCTCGACGAGTTGGCGGGTCCGGAGCACCGCGTCGCGGGTACCGACCGAGAACCGCCGGGTGAGCACGGTCGCGTCGTAGAGCTCTGGGACGTACCCCTCATCGATGTTGCGCAGGCCGTAGACCAGCTCCCCGTACCGCGGCTCGGCCGCGACGATCTCGATTCCCTCGACCTTCTCGCGCAGGAATCGACCGACCCCCATGAGCGTCCCGGTGGTGCCGAGGCCGGCCACGAAATGGGTAATTGTCGGCAGGTCTCGCAGCAGCTCGGGTCCGGTGGTCTCGTAGTGCGCGCGAGCATTGCCCTCGTTGGCGTACTGGTTGAGCATCACCCAGTCGGGATGTTCGGTCGCGATCTGACGGGCCATCGCCACGGCCACGTTCGACCCCCCGGCCGCCGGCGAAAAGATGATCTCCGCGCCGTACATGCGGAGCAACTGGATCCGCTCGGCCGAGACGTTCTCCGGCATGACGCAGACCAGCCGGTAGCCGCGTAGCTTCGCCACCATGGCCAGCGCGATGCCGGTGTTGCCGCTTGTTGGCTCCAGGATCGTGTCGCCCGGTCTAATCTGGCCGGCCGCTTCGGCGGCCCGGATCATCCACACCGCCGGGCGGTCCTTGACCGAGCCGGTCGGGTTGCGGTCCTCCAGCTTCGCCCAGAGCCTCACGTCGGACGAGGGTGAGAGCCGAGGGAGGCCGACCAGTGGCGTGCCCCCGCAGGCATCGAGGAGGCTGTCGAACCTGGCCATGTCCCGGCCTCAGCTCAACGCGGCGGCGCCGCCCGCGACAGCGCCGCCTGCAACGGCGCCGCCTGCAACGGCCGGCAGGATGGTGACCGTGTCCCCGTCACCGAGCTTGGCGTCGAGAGCACCGAGAAAACGTACGTCCTCGTCGTTGACGTAGACGTTCACGAACCGGTGCAGCGCTCCGTCATCGGTGATGAGTCGGGCCCGCAGGCCGGGGAACTTGGCGTCCAGATCGGTCAGTAGCTCGGCGATGGTGTCACCGGCGGCCTCGACTGCCCTCTGGCCGTCCGTGTACGAGCGAAGGATAGTCGGAACGCGAACTTCGATTGCCATAATGGTCTGCTCCTTGGATCAGGCTGACGGTAACGGTCCATGCGTGGGCGCCGATCAGGCGCGACACTCGTAGTCGACCGTCGCCGGGCTCTGCCCGAACATGTAGGACTGGACAGCCATGGAGTCCACGGTCGCATTGACCACCCGAACCTGCTCCTCGGACACCGTGCCGTCCACAATGCGGAACGACCGGATCTCGGTTACCTCGGGCTCCCTGGTCGACACCAGAAGGTAATGCGACTGCGGCCAGCCGGCGAAGCTGATGTCGGTCCGCGAGGGGTACGCCTCCGTCGCGGTATGCGAGTGATAGATGATCACGGCCTCTTCGTCCAGGTCATCCATCTCCCGCCATACCCTCAGGTATTCGCGAGAGTCGAACTCGTAGAAAGTCATCGAGCGCGCCGCGTTCTCCATCGGGATGTGGCGAGCCGGCTCGTCCGACCCGACCGGCCCCGCGACCACGCCGCACGCCTCGTCGGGGTGGTCCCGCCGAGCGTGCGCGACGATCGCCTCGAGGATCGCGGCGTCGATGGTCAGCACGCGCTCCAGACTACCGGCCGAATCATCCACTCGGACCGAACACCGGCACGGTGGCCCGACCGGCGCAACCAAACCCGTACGGAGCGGGGTTTCCCAACCGACGATCGAAGAGATAGGAAGGCGTAGCGGCGACAAACTGGGCAAGCGCGGCTCCGGCTGGCATTCGTACGATATGGCTCGATGTCCGGTGCCGGACAACGGGGCAGCCCGCCGATCAACCGGCTATACGATCCGAGCCTCTGTTGGCAGGATGTCCAGCCAGAACCCCTTACCTGTCGAAGATCCGGAGTTACCGATGCAGGTCGTTTCCGACCCGACCGCTGCAGCGCGAAGACGCCACCGCGTTGGGCGCGCCCGGGCGATCCGGTTCGCTCTCGCCACAGTGCTCGCAGCTGGCGCAGCACTGTCGCCTACCGCTCCCGCCGCGGCCAAACCTGCGTTCACGCCCGAGGAAAAGGCCGCGGCGATCGTACGCCCGGCGGTGGTCTACATCGAGGTCCAGTGGGAAGGCTGGGTGCGCGACAAAGTCTCCGGGAAGCTGTGGGACGCGGAGAGCGTTTCCTTCGTCGCGCGTTGCAGCGGCTTCTCAGTCAGCAACGACGGCTTCATCGTCACGGCCGGACACTGTGTCGACCCCGGTGTCGAGGGTGTCGGGCTCTCGTTCTTCGAGGAGATCGCCGACCGGTTCTTCCGCGCCGGCACCGCCACGCAAGCTGACACCGACACGCTCATCCGAGACATGATCGCCAACGCCGAGGTTGAAGGCCAGACAGCCGGTGACCCGGCGACCCGAAAGGTCTTCGCACAGCGCGGCGTCGCCAGGTCCGGCCTGACCTCCGGCGAGGCGATGCAGGCCCGCGTCGTGAGCTTCCACCCGGTCAGCGGCGGCGATGTCGCGCTGCTCAAGGTCGAAAAGACCAACACACCGATGGTCCAGCTGGCCGACTCGTCCGACATCAACGTCGGCACGGACGTCCTCGCCATCGGATACCCGGCCTCCGCCGACAACATCAGCGACGCCACGTTCGAGCCCAGCACCAAGGACGGCAAGATCAGCAACAAGCGCACTGAGGGTGGGGTTCCGTTCTACGAGACGAGCGCCGCCACGACGCAGGGCATGAGCGGCGGGCCGGTCGCTAACCTCGACGGCGACATCATCGGCGTGATCAGCCACGGTCCGCCGGCGGAGAAGCAGGCGTTCAACTTCATTGCGGCCTCCTCGCTCATCTCCGAGGAACTGTCCAAGAGCGGCGTCAAGAATGACTTCGGCAAGATTGACACCGATTACCAGGATGGTCTGAACGCCTACTACGACGGCCGTTACTCCAACTCGATCGAGAAGTTCGACGCGGTGCTCGCGGCCGTGCCCTCGCACGCCCAGGCACAGGAGTACCGGCAGAAGGCGGTCGGCCTTCGCGAGACCGATGGCGATCCGGGTCTCGGGACCGGAATCCTCATCGCTGGTGTCGGCGGGCTCGTGCTTATCCTCATCATCGTGGTGGTCATCGGTATGGTCATCAGGGGCAACAAGCGCACCACCACAGCGTCGATCATGACCTGGAGGTCATGATCGACGCTGTTTGACGACGGTCACATCATGATCACTGGGATCATGAGCGCGTCGGAGACGGCATTCCGGTCGGCCTGGGCAGCGGGTAGCCATGGTGTGCGTTCTGACCGGTGCTCGCCGGCAAGAACCCACGCGCTCCTGGCCGGCAGTTCCTCACGCTGTTGAGCGCTCCGAAATCGGCGTAAGTCGCGATCTGCCTAGGCGTCGGCTGGGCCGCGCCGATCGAGTGCTACCCCCGGTCACCACCCCAAGATCCCCTTGATCACGCCCGGACCGTCGTGAAATAGCGTCGATCATGACCTCCAGGTCATGATCGACGCTGTTGTGGGAGGGGGGGTCAGCTGGTTTCGCCTACGACGCTGAAGGAGCGCAGGCGGTCGATAGCGAGCAGGGTCGCACCGGAGGCGAAGATGAACGCCATCGCCAACGACACCGCCAACGAAACGTTCCCTGT
>Ga0184625_10000674_pt1 | contig 13338 bp, 15 predicted proteins | sample PLM3_30_b1_FD_133151 | JGI IMG/M metagenome (GOLD analysis project Ga0184625, IMG submission 133151) | Groundwater sediment microbial communities from an aquifer in East River, Colorado, USA - PLM3_30_b1 | ecosystem: Environmental > Terrestrial > Soil > Riparian zone | place: USA: East River... | reverse complement strand
ATCCTAATTTTCTCAATTGAAAAACTCCTTTCTCCTTTAATCCTGTTATCCTTTAATCCTAGTTATCCTGGTTTCCTAGTCCTTTAATCCTAGTTTGGGAATCGCAAATCTCTCGCGTTAATTTTCTTGTAAAGAAAAAAAGTATTTCTTCATCGTACTATAAACTATCAAATGCCGTTTTTGTGGCGCTACTGAAGAATTTTTGAAACAATAAAAACCAAATATCAGATGAAAAGAAGAATCGTAACGAGCATGATGGTGATCATCGTTGGAATCACCAGCGCATTTGCTAACAACAGGGAAGGCATTAGCGAAAAAATATTAAGCAATTTTCAAAAGGAATTTCACAACGCAAAAGAAGTTAGCTGGCAGGCAGGTGAGCAGTTTATGAAAGTTTCCTTTACCCTGGATGACCAGGTATTTACTGCGTATTATAATGAAGCCGGGGAACGCCTGGCCATAGCCCGCAACCTGCGAAGCTCAGAATTACCAATGGGATTGAGGGAGGAATTGAGAAATTCATATGGTAATTATTGGATCAGCGATCTGTTCGAGATTCACGGAAAAGAGGAGGCTGCATATTACGTAACCATAGAAAACGCTGATTTCAAAATCACTCTCAAATCCGTAGGGATGAGTGATTGGATTGGCTTTAAAAAGACCGAAAAGAAATAACATTCATTTCCAGAAATAACTTTCTAACCCCCTTGCAAAGGGGGTTTTTTAATTGGATTTTAATCCTGGTTTCCTTTTTTCCATATAAATGAAAATGTGGTGAGCAATTTGCTTAAGTGATCACATAAATAATTTATGTTTTGAAAAGGGAGGATGAAAATTACCTGGTTAGGAGCTTTAGGCAGGCCATGAACAGACTTATTCTTCTTGATTACGATGGAACCCTGGTGGATTATGCTTCCACGCCCGACCTGGCAAAACCTCCGGGGAATTTATTCAATCCCTTGCTACGTCTGAGTAAGCTGCCGCAAACTAAGGTTGTTATTATTACGGGAAGATCCGATGAAGACATTGACAGTTTTTTCGGTTCGTTGCCGATCCAGATCATTGCCGAACATGGGGCGATGATCAAGGAACTATCAGGCTGGCAGCAGCTAACCCAGGTGGATAGTAACTGGATCGGTGCGATCCGTGAAATATTCGCACCATTTGCTGCAGATTGTCCAGGCTCATTTGTAGAAGTAAAGAAATTTTCCCTGGCCTGGCATTACCGGAATGCGGATAAAGTATCTGGACTAAGAGTATCAAAGGCGCTCCTAAAAAAACTGAAGTCGGCAAAAGAACTGGAAGGATTGACGGTATTAGAGGGAAATAAGGTAATTGAGATCAGGAAAACTGATGTGCACAAAGGAATGGCCGTGAACTATCTCACCTCCAGCCAGGAATATGATTTCATTTTAGCGATCGGAGATGATCGTACAGATGAAGATATGTTCAAGGCCCTGGTAAACAATGAAAATGGTTTTACGATCAAAGTTGGAAGTGGCGAGACTTTTGCGAAGGAGAGAATTGAAAATGTGCAGCAGGTCATTGCCCTCCTTGAATCATTATAATGAAGATTAACCTTGCATTAATATTGTCCATCATTGTGGCGGTAGGCATAGTGTCGCTAACATTTACTGTTATCCAAACCACTACCGAACGCCAGAAACTTAATGGAGAACTCGAACTGAAGACGATTCGGAATTCGGAAGAATTTTATAGCAATCATTTGAAGGAATTAACGAGCGCAGATTCTACTTCGATCAAAAAAATATCCGAGCAAAGTATCTCGCGCTATGGTTTTCTGGGAATTGCCATCTATTTTAATGCCGATAGTGTTGTTCTGTTGGATAGTTCCGTCCGCGATTTCATCCCTCAATCCTCAGATTATATCGCCCAGGCCATGGCGGCAGATTCCTCAATGGGGAACATAATCCGGATTAACAGGAAAAACGTTTATGAATTTATCAGGTTGGCCAAAGAAGCCGAACAGCCGGGCAAAGCAATCGTTTTTTATACGGATGCAGAATATATAAAAAACCTGATCGACAATATCTGGCTCCGAAATTTCTTCAGGTGGTTCATCCAGGCCTTGCTTGTTGCACTAATTACCATCATCGTGATCAAATGGAGGGTAGCCGCCCCGATAAATAAAGTGATTGAATGGATCAAGGCCGCGAGGTTTGGTAACGTTGAACAGTTGAAGAAACCACCGGCCTCAAGTTTCCTGGAACCTTTGTACAAGGAAATCTCGCAGATAGCAAAAGCGATGCACGAGGCAAGAGCAATTGCGGAAGAAGAAGCCAAGCTGAGAACCACCGGTGAGGCCATTTGGACGCCCGAACGGCTGAAAGAAGAAATGAAAAAACTGCTGGAGAACAAGATGATGGTGGTGGTGTCTAACCGTGAGCCATATATGCATATTCATTCTGGCAGAGAGATTAAATGTATTACCCCTGCAAGTGGACTGATCACAGCCATGGAGCCAATACTAAAGGCCTGTGGTGGATTATGGATTGCTTCGGGTACGGGGGATGCAGACAAGGAAACGGTTGACAAGAACGATAAGGTGCAGGTGCCACCAGAAGAATCAAAATACACCTTGAGGCGGATCTGGTTGACTAAGGAACAGGAAGACCATTTTTATTACGGCTTCTCTAACGAAGGACTATGGCCGCTCTGTCATATTGCACACACGCGCCCCGTATTCAGGAAGGAGGATTGGGAGTACTATAAGAAGGTGAATGAGATTTATGCGAAGGCAGTGCTTGAGGAAATTAAGAATGAGGATTCACCCATTATACTGGTTCAGGATTATCACTTCACTCTTTTGCCTGCAATGATCAAGAAAGAAAGACCTGATGCCAAAGTGGCGATCTTCTGGCATATTCCCTGGCCAAATCCGGAATCATTCGGAATTTGTCCCTGGCAGCGGGAGTTGTTGAAAGGGATGTTGGGAGCAGACCTGATAGGGTTCCATACCCAATTTCATTGCAATAATTTCCTGGAGACGGTGAGTAGTGCACTGGAATCAAGGATCATCTGGGAAAACTTCTCAGTTAAAATAGGAAGCCATACTACTTTGGTAAAACCATTCCCCATCAGCATAGCCTTTACGATGAAGGATTATAATGACCAGGCAGCACCTCAGATCAATTCCGCTGAGTTACTGAAAGAACACGGCATCTCCGCAAAATACATGGGCATTGGTGTAGATAGAATAGATTATACCAAAGGCATAGTGGAGAAATTCCTTGCAGTGGAAAGATTCCTGGAAAAAAATCCTACTTATCAGGGCAAGTTTACGTTTGTACAAATTGGCGCACCCAGTCGCACCCTCCTCAAAACTTATTCAGACACTGTTAATGCTGTGGAGAGTGAAGCCAACCGCATTAATTGGAGATTTAAATCCAAGAACTGGAAGGCTATACTGTTATTAAAGAGGCATCATAGTCATGAGGAGATCATGCCTTTCTATCAAACTTCCAATTTATGTATGGTGAATTCGCTGCATGATGGGATGAACCTGGTGGCCAAAGAGTTTGCGGCAAGCAGGATCAATAATAATGGAGTGCTCATCCTGAGCCGGTTTGCAGGAGCATCACAGGAAATGCAAGGTGCAATGATCGTAAACCCGTATGATATCGAACAAACAGCAGATGCCATTAAGCAGGCACTGGAGATGCATCCCGAAGAGCAAAGTCAACGAATGAAGCATATGAGGCAACTGATTGTTGGCCATAATATCTATTCGTGGGCCTCCAATTTATTAAGAACAATTGCATCAATCTGAATCAGATTCTGCCACGCTACGGCAGGGTGTACACTAAGATGGTACGTTCGTTACGCTTCGAAACAGGCAATAGGCAATAGGCAAATGGCAACTCACTAACTCGATACCGGATCATATTTGTCAGTTCTTTTTTTAACACAAAGAGGTTTTTTTGATGCAAACATTTGTCATGAAGAGTGAAGATCCTTTTTTAGAAGGTTATCCTCTCTTAGATAAATCATTATCGGCCTAATCCAAAAAAGGCCACAAAACGGCGGGAAAAACCTTCGATTTTTCTAGAGTATTTGTAATAGTTATAATCTAATCGAAATGAGATCATCCCGGATGGCCGAAGGCCATCCCTTTGTGGTCTTTTGGCGACTGGAAATATGGTGGCTTAACGAAAAGCAAGCATTGCTCCACCGAGGGGCACTCCCGGCCTTCCTGCTGAAAGTCCATCTAATACTTCCTTTGTGTTTAAAAATTGTAGTGCTGCTATATAATTAGCAACTAGCACATGGGTTGTCCGCAGGACCCCGTGAGCCTGTTGGTCCTGAGTGGAGTCGAAGGATTGCCAATTCCGGAGCGAATTCATATGTGCAATAGTAATTTTTCGATGTGAAAGTTCTCACCTCGATAGTGCATATCCTGAAGGGATTATGGCATGCAGGCAAGCTTTTTGTCCTATATAATGCATGAAGGGACTTGCGGCTACATTTTTCTTATTTCTGCTGATTGGTGGGCATGAGGCTCCCGTGACCCTAATAGAGACTCAACAGGTAATGGATACTATTGTTGCAGTTGTTCCCCAGGCCGTTCTCATCCCCGTACCAGACACCATCATCAATAAAGTAATAAAAGAGGAACCTATTATTAAAACAGGGTCTCTCCATCCAAACGCTGTAGTAGCATATGCAAAAACACTGATTGGGGTCCCTTATTTATACGGATCAACCGACCCAAAAAAGGGGTTTGATTGTTCTGGGTTTATCACCTATGTCTTCAATCATTTCAAGGTGAGAGTTCCCCGCTCATCAGTAGAATTTACAGATGTGGGGACTGATGTGGACTACATGAGATCTAAACCTGGTGATCTGATCCTCTTTACAGGAACCGACAGTACCATTCGGGTGGTTGGACACATGGGAATAGTAGTGAGCAATGAAAATAATAAAATACAATTCATTCATTCCACTTCAGGAAAACAATATGGTGTTACTGTAACCGAATTCAGCACGTATTATCTAACCAGGTTCGTGCGCATTGCAAGAGTATTTCCGGATACTCCTGAAACGATCGCCGTCAATGGGAAGGAAGGAGAAGAAGGTATTGATGGAAAGGTTGTAAAAAAAGGTACAAAGGCATCGGCTGTCAAAAAAACTTCAAAACTGAAAAGTTCAAAAAAGATAATTAGCACTAAGGCGAGTAAAACTAAGTCAGTTGTAAAAAATACGAAGTCCAAAAAAACTTCTGTTACTGCATCGAAATCTTCAACAGTCAAGAAATCTTCGACAATCAAAAAGAGCAGTGTGAAGAAACCGGCTACGACTACCAAGAAGAGTACAGAAGCAACTCCTCAGAAGAAAAAAACAGTGACTGCATCTTCCAGTAAGCAAGCTGCCATCCAGAAAAAGCAATGACCCTGCAACTGCAGGATCATTGTTTAATAGGTGGTGCAAGAAGATCAAGAGATCTTGATTTCCTGTTCCGGAGTTTCTTTTCCAGGAATCAGAGGAAGACTTACCTGGAGTACTCCATCAATATACGTTGCAGTAATCCGCGTGGTGTCCACCTTCTCATCAAGATCAAATGTTCTTACAAATCCACCTCTACTATATTCCCTCAGCACCCATTCGGGTCTGGGGAAACCTTCCGGTGGAGCGTAGGAAATGGTGAGTTGGCCCCCTTTCACATCAATCTTAAAATGTTCCTTGATGCGACCTGGAGCAAATACCAGCATTTCGTAGCTGTTGTCTGTTTTGTACACGTTAACAGCAGCTCTTTGAATGGATCGGTAAAGCAGGTGCTGCGGTCTGCTTCCGTAATTGCCTTTTGCGGCGCACATGTAATTGTACATGGTTTTCAATTTTGAATGAATAAATAAATGTTTACCATTCAAAGCTGATCGATTATTGTACCGCAACGGGCGCTGCTGTAAGTAAGGCAGGGAGTTTACTCAAAAGTTCAGGGATTCTGCCGCGCTGTCAGGGAAACCAAACCTCCGGGGTTTTCTAAACCCCGGAGGTTTGCTTTACCTTAGTCCTTCTCCAACCTACACAATTCTATGCGGTCAATAATTCTGTCACAGGTACTATTCCTGTTAATAGCGATTCCTTCATTAGCACAATCGATAAAGAAACCAAAGACGGATCAACAGAATAAAGAATGGAGCTGTTATGGAAGAGATGGCGGAGGAACCCGATTTTCCCCCCTGAAACAAATCAATGACAAGAATGTAAAGCAACTCAAACTAGCCTGGACTTATCAAACAGGCGAATTGAAAACATACACCGGAACAAATCTTGCCTCCAAAGCCGCCTTTGAAGCAACGCCAATCATGATTGGATCTACACTTTATTTCACCACGCCTACCTGCCGGGTGATTGCCATTGATGCAGTGTCAGGAAAGGAAAAATGGATGTATGATCCTAAAATTAATCTTCGCGGGAATTTTTCGGAAGTGACGTCAAGAGGAGTATCCACCTGGCCTGCAACGAATGATCGTGCAAATGAAAAAGAGGCAAGAAGAATTTTCCTTGGTACAATTGATGGAAGACTGATCGCACTAGACGCACTTTCTGGGAAACCAATCTCTTCCTTTGGTCAGAATGGAGAAATTGACCTGAAGGCTGGCATTGGTAATGATGTAAGTATTACTTCACCTCCCGCTATATTTCACAACCTGATTATAATAGGATCTTCATTGGGCGACAACTATAAGCTCGATTACCCTCCGGGAGTAGTGAGAGCATATGATGCAGTATCAGGTCAATTAAAATGGAGTTGGAATCCAATCCCACAAGATTCAACGGATAAAGCCTGGGGAACCTGGAAAGGTGAGAAAGCTCACCAGGGGGGAGGATCTAATGCATGGTCGATTATTTCAGTTGATGAAGCCCGTGATCTTGTTTTCATTCCAACTACTTGTCCAAGTCCTGATTATTACGGAGGCGAGCGCAAGGGACAGAATTTATATGGTAATTCAATTGTCGCACTTCGGGCATCTTCAGGTAAGATTATTTGGTACTACCAGGTGGTGCATCACGACTTGTGGGATTATGATATCCCCGCTCAGCCCATGCTTGTTGATATCAAGAGAAACAACAAGTCAATTCCGGCGGTTGTGGTGGGAACAAAAATGGGAATTGTCTTTGTCCTCAACAGGGAAACGGGTCAGCCCTTATTTCCTGTTGAAGAAAAACCATTTCCTTCATCTACTGTTCCGGGAGAAGAAGCATATCCTACTCAACCCATTCCAGTTTTTCCGAAACCGCTTGGGCTTCAAAAAATTGGCGTGGAGGATGCGTGGGGAATCACACCAAAGGATAAGGAGGAAGCACAACAACGAATCTCCCGGTTCACTAATAAAGGAATTTATACACCTCCAAGTTTTGAGGGTACCCTGGTCACTCCAGGGAATGTTGGAGGAATTAATTGGGGAGGGATGTGTTATGACGCCAACACAGGATCAATGATCACCAACATTAATTGGCTGGCGGCGATCGTCAGGATGATTCCAAGAGAAAGAATTGATGAGGTTAAAAAAGAAGATAAGGAATTGCTAAGAGCCGAAATTGGCCAGCAGAAAGGAACACCTTATATTATGAGCCGAGAATATCTTTTTAAAGTAAGCAGTGAGGGCTTCGTGATGCAATCAAGCCCTCCATGGGGAACATTATTGTCGATCAACCTTGGGGATGGTCAGAAAAAATGGGAAGTTCCGGTGGGCTATATGCTCGATCCAAATAAATATCCAGATTCAAAAAAGTGGGGTTCTTTAAGTTTGGGTGGTGCAATTGTAACCGCTGGCAACCTGGTGTTTGTTGCAGGTACCCGCGATGGTTACCTGCGGGCATTCCATTCAAAGACGGGTGAATTACTGTGGGAATCTGAACTCCCGGCTGGCGGACAGGCAACACCCATGACGTACGAAGCTAACGGCAAGCAATATGTTGTAATAGCAGCCGGTGGACATGGCAAATTTTTTACGAAGTTGGGAGATTATGTTGTAGCATTCGCACTGGAGTAGTCCAAAGTACAAAGACGCTCTCTGATATTCGTTGTTTGATCCTCAATAGTTATTTCGTTTTACCCGAGTACAAAGTACAAAGACAGTCGTCTAAACTTGAGAGCTGTTTACATGAAGTAGCAGCAAAATCGCTTCGCGATTTTTGTATTGGGAAGATATGAGGCCCAGCCACTTTCCAATAATGATGCTTGCGTCTATGCACTCCGGGGAATCAATCAACAAAAGGAGAAATCAAACTGCAACTTTCAACCAGCGTCTTTGTACTTATCTAAAAACCTTATCAATAATCAAATTCAGCACTTCCACCATAATCAGTAAAATAATGATCCATTCCAGCAGGGTGCTATTCCGGTATTGAAGAAGGTCTTTGAACAATTCGAGATTGTCCTTCACGATCTGCAAACCTTCCGATACATTTCTAAACCTTTCCTGGAGGTCGAAGGTACGCTTCAACCCAAGATCGATCTTGTTCAGGTTTTCATCTTCCCAGGTTTCCGGGGGAGAATCGAAGATGTAAAGGTTCTCCGAGATCCTGTTTTTCAGCAGAAGTGTTTTTCCAATAAATCTTTTCAGATTATTTCCAGAAATATCAAGTTTTCCCTTTTTCTCCAGCGATTGGGTGTGATAGTTTGTTTCTTCCAACAGTTTGTTGGTTTGTTCCGAATAGTAATCGAGCGCAACTGATTGGGAAACGTTCAACATGATCAGCCTGAGCACTTCAATTTGTGCAGACACGATCTCAATCTTGTTATAGCCAATCTTGTTTTCAGACGCATTGGTTTCAACAAGGAATTCTTCGCTCAATTGCTCGGCAAATAGATTTTTGCAGTAGGGTGAAATCAGATGTAGGAACTCTCCAATTCGAATGGCGTCATAATTCAGGAAACAAACAACACCATATTTAAATACATATACAAATTCGTCACTTCCGGTCTTAAAGAATAATTCATCGGCATCACTGTGAAGTAGTTCAGCCTTGAAGGCAGCCCGGAAAAGTTTGATATCGATGCTGTCGGCAATCTGATATGATAATACGCGTAACATGCTTACAAGATACGAGTTATGCTTTTTCCCGATGGTGCTGGCTGCTATTGATCCCGGGAGAAGAAGATGTTCATCTGTCGATAACCGTAAAGAAAGCCGGTTAAGCGATAGGCTTTGTAGGATTGTATAACATATCTATAACAGCTTAAAGATTTCTACCTGCATTAAAAGAGCTATATTCTTAAATGTTCAGAAGATATAATATTTCTATAATTATTGACGAAAATGCTCCGCTGGTTGGCTACAATATTCCAACGGAATTTGGTTGTACTATTTCAGAACCCAGCAACTGGGTCGAACGCGGATTAACGGAAGAGAGGGGCCTGACCTTTATTGACCAGACCGGCGAAGAAATAAATTCACTTATATTCAAACACCAACCTTATTTCAACCCCCACAATGAAGAAATGATAAAAGAGGAGGAGGAAATTAGAGACCTGGTTTATTCGTCGCTTAACGAACATTGTCCTTTGGGAACCGAGGACGTAAAAGTCCTGGTTAATGAATACAACAATTTATGATACGAATTCTCCGTTTACAGGTTGAGTTTCAACGCAAATCTCAAGGCGATCAACGCCAATTCATATCACCTTCCAATGAGCCTAATGACCAGATTGTTAACAAAAGAACCTGTGAATAGTATAAACTATTTCATGAATTGTATAATCATTGTCCGGTTGGATAGAATGAATTTTGTAGGTGCATATTCAGAGAAGAATTTGCCAGGGGATGGCAATGAGTAAAAGATTATCAACTATATGTCTAAAGTAAAGTTTAATAATAGCAGCCATTTGTTTTTCCAATCCGTTAAGAATTCTGTTGATGCCTATTTTAAAAACAAACAGCTCAAAAAAACAGGAAACTGGAAATTGTATTCGAAAGCACTTATACTAATACCTTTTTCAATTGCTCTTTATGGTTACCTGCTCTTGGGTAATTATAGTGGGATTAGTGGGATACTGCTTTCTATCTTATTCGGGTTGACTCTTGTATGTATAGCTTTTAATGTTATGCACGATGCTTGTCACGGCAGCTATTCCAGCAAAAAATGGGTTAACGGTTTTATGGGGCTTAGCATGAATGCGTTAGGCAGCAATGCTTTTATCTGGAAAATTAAACACAACATCATTCATCATACCTATACTAATATCGATGGGATTGATGATGATATCGCCAATGGCCCCTTGTTAAGGCTCTGTTCTACTCAAAAATGGATGCCTATCCATCGTTTCCAGTTCCTTTATATGTTCATCCTGTATGGTGTTAGCACACTTGCCTGGATGATGGGAACTGATTTTTATAAATATTTCTCGAAAAAGATCCATACTACTCCAATCAATAAAATTGACCTGAGGGAACATTTAATTTTTTGGTTCAGTAAACTGTTATATGGTTTCTTTTATGTTGCACTGCCCATCTATTTTATAGGCTGGCAGTCATGGCTAATCGGCTTTTTGATAATTCATTTTACGATGGGACTCGTCTTATCCATAGTCTTCCAATTGGCGCATGTGGTAGAAAAGACTTCTTTTGACACAGTTGCAGAAGATCAAAAAGTTATTGAATCTGAATGGGCTGTTCACGAAGTAAAAACCACTGCAGACTTTGCTGCTCAAAATAAAATAATATCATGGTTCGTAGGCGGCCTGAATTTCCAGATAGAGCATCATCTTTTTCCACAGATCAGCCATGTACATTATCTGGCAATAAGTAAAATAATAAGGCAGCAGTGTAAACTCTTTGGTCTTCCTTACAACTATTACCCATCGATGACGCAAGCCATTTACTCGCATGTTCGCCTTATGAAAAAATTAGGAACAAACTCCTGATTTCCCAATGATGATTTCTTTTTTGCTAATATTAGAACATCCAGTTCTTAATTGGAGGGTTCCTTATACATTTTCGTTTTGGCAAATCCTACAATAGCGTGATTGGTAAATGTAGAGTGAGCGTCAGGGCTATCGCCGGTGGTTCCGTCATTTGCTTTAATAAAGACATAAACTGGCTTCTGCCGGGTGGAAGTGAGCTTCAAATCGGAAAGTTTTAATAATTTTAAATTCATGCCGGCCATATAATTTGTGTTTTAGGTTTGCCAATCATTCTTCACTGAAGGTGTGAAAGGAGCAATTTTGCTGGAATTCTCTCATTTGCTTTACTTGACCAATCCATTTGGAAAATGCCTTCAATCACCCTGTTGTAATTTTGAATACTATTGGGCTTTGTAACATACATATCAGCCCCTAATTCCTGTGACTTTCTGATATCATGAGGAGAACTGGACGTGGAACACATGATCACTGTGGGTTGATCCGAACGCTTCATTGAACGGATATGCTTTAAAGCCTCAAATCCGTTCTTCTTATGCATATTAATATCCAGGAAAATAAATTGTGGAGAAACAGATTCCAGAATATTAATAAGTTTATCCCCACTAGGAACAGTGATAATGGTCAACTCAAGGGGCATTGAGAGTAAAGCTGTTAAGAGAAATAAACTATCATCCGGATCATCATCGGCGATAATAATGAGGTTTGGTTCACGAGGCATTTTATTAATTTTTAAGAGAATTAAAAAGGTAAATACTGCTCTGGGGCATATCGGGTTCAGTATTTACCAAGGTGGGGAGGAATCCGGAGGCGGATTGACCCAAACTTACTATATGAAGTTCGGCAGACTGGACAATTAAATTGCTACACTTTTCTTCTTAAATGTTATATAATTCACAGGTGAATGACTTTGGGATTTTCAAGGCCTGCTTTCCTTTCTTTCTTGTGCCTTCCACCTTCGCCTTGCAGCAGCTGTAACTTTAGTGAAGGCTGCAAGGCTACGGCGGACAAGTGTGCCTTGTGCCTTGTTCCTTGTGCCTTTCTATTAGTCCTCGTAACCACACTTAATGACGGTCAAAATCATCTTAAATCGTTCATTTGCTCTAATGATGTTTGCTCTATGTGCAGGAATTACAATGCCTTGACCCGTTGAAATCTGGTTTGAAACTCCGTCAATAACAATTTCTGCTTTTCCATCAATGACCTGGGCAAAGGAATCAAAAGGGGAGGTCTTTTCCGTGAGGCCTTCATCGCTATCAAAAGACATGACGCTAACATTGCCGGTATCCTTCCTTATGATGGTTTTGATCAAAACCGAATTAGGCACGTACTCTATAATTTCAACAAGGATATGGGCTGTAGACTTTTCCATATCCGCATCATGCATATGATTTGATATATAGTTCATTCCTTGCTTTTTGCTGAACCTGAAATAATTTTAGAGCTTATCCTGTTCCTTAAATCTCCTGTTCTGCAGTTTCTTGAAGTGGGAAGCCGTTAAGCCGGTGACTTTCTTAAATTGCTTGGACAGGTGAGCAGCGCTGCTGTAATTCATCTTAAAGGCTATTTCACTAACGGTTAGTTCATCATACACCAATAGCTCTTTCACTTTTTCTATTTTATGGCCGATAATGTAATGCTCTAAAGTTATTCCCTGCGTCAATGTAAAAAGATTAGAGAGGTACGTATAATCATAATTGCGCTTGCCTACCAAAAAATCAGAGAAGTTAATATCCAACGGTTCCTCAGCATAATGGATCTGTTCAATAATAATCGTCTTAATTTTCTCAATCAATTGGCTTTTCTTATCGTCCATTACCTCAAGACCGGATTTTAATAGAGCCTGGTTGAGTTCCTTAATCTGCAAAGGTGATACAGGATCTTTGACCACTGCCTCCCCCAATTCAACAGATTCCCAATGTAGGCCTAACCGTTCAAGTTCGGTCCTTACAACGATCTTGCAACGGATGCAAACCATATTTTTAATATAGATCTTCACAGATTTTGGAGACCTGATTGCTTGTTAACGAAACGGTTATTCTCATCCACACAAGCAAAATCAAGGCCTGAAAAGGGGTGATTTGTTACTACAAAATACGGTAAATTTTCATCCGCAAATTCAAGAGTAATGGTCCTGCATTCTCTCCCCGCAAATTGGGTGCATTATAAGAATTGCTTACTACACAAATCTGTCAATTTGCTATATAATTCACATGTATGATTATTGCAGGGTATGAAGAATTTAATGCAGATGGGATGAAGTGTAGGAGCGGGTTAGATAAGCTAATCATAAGCTTGTGCTTATGATTAGCTGTGTATACTGAAGGGTTAATTTTTCATCATTACTGTGTCCAGAACATGGATTACTCCGTTGGACGATTGCAGATCATGATTTTCAATTTGGGACCCCTGAATACTTATACGGCCTTCTTTTACCTGGACCGACAGCT
>Ga0184625_10000673_pt1 | contig 13345 bp, 15 predicted proteins | sample PLM3_30_b1_FD_133151 | JGI IMG/M metagenome (GOLD analysis project Ga0184625, IMG submission 133151) | Groundwater sediment microbial communities from an aquifer in East River, Colorado, USA - PLM3_30_b1 | ecosystem: Environmental > Terrestrial > Soil > Riparian zone | place: USA: East River... | reverse complement strand
GCGGTCACGACGAAGTCGCCGCGCCACCTCAACCTCGAGCGGAACGACGATCGCAGCGACGACGTGGTCCTGCTCGCGCTGGCCCTCGGCTGGCCGCGCGCGACCTGGCGCCGGCTGCTCCCGCGGGCGCTCCACCTCGCGGCGCGGGCCGACGCGATGGCGGCGGCATCGGATGGCCGGCTGCGGATCGTCCGCTCGCGCGCGGAGCTCGAGCGGTACGACGCCGATCGCGCGGTCCGGCCGGCCCTGACCGCGGGCCTGCTGGCCATCGAAGGCGCCCACGCGCTCGACGGCGACCCCGCCAACGTGGAGGTCGTCGCCGACGCCGGCTTCCGGATGATGTCGCCGAGCCATTTCTTCGACAACGCGTTCGGGGGCTCGGCACACGGCATCGACAAGGGCGGCCTCACCGGACCGGGTCGCGAGATGATCCGGCGGATGGAGGCGCGCGGGATGCTCGTCGACGTCGCCCACGCCTCGGCCGCCACGATCGACGACGTGCTCGCGATGGCCGCCCGTCCGGTCGTCGCCTCGCACACGGGCCTTCGCGGCGTGGCGGACAACGCCCGCAACCTGACCGATGAGCAGCTTCGCGGCATCGCCGACACGGGCGGCGTCGTCGGTGTCGGCTTCTGGCCGACGGCGTGCGGCGGCGAGGATGTCGCGTCGATCGCACGATCGATCCGCTACGCGGTCGGGATCGCCGGGGTCGAGCACATCGGGCTCGGCTCCGACTTCGACGGCGCGGTCCCCGAGCCGTTCGATGCGACCGGGCTCGTCCTGCTCACGGACGCCCTGCTCGATGCCGGGCTCGACGACGAGTCGATCGCCGGGATCATGGGCGGGAACGTGCGCCGGCTCCTCGGCGACGTCCTCCCCTCCGACTAGACGATCTCGGCGATCAGCGCCGCGGCCCGGGCCGCCCCGTCCCGTTCCACCGGGCGGTAGGCGACCGGTCGATCGATCTCCTCGGCGATCGCGGCCGCGATGACCTCCGGCGGCGACGCGTCGTAGTCCATGCGCCGACCCGCGCCGTAGCGTTCCAGCCGGTGGCGGACGTGGCGGTTCTGCTCGAAGTGGTTGCGGAGCGGGAAGTACAGGAACGGTCGGCGGGCGGCGACCAGCTCCATCGTCGTCGTGAGCCCACCCTGGACGACGGCGAGGTCGCACGCGGCCAGGTGCCGGTAGAGGTCGGGCACGAACGCCCGGACTTCGACGCCATCCGGCGCGCCGAGCGCCGCGGGATCGATCCGCGGGCCGGCCACCACGATCATCCGCAGGCCGTTGACCCGGCGCCGGGCCTCGGGCCAGGCGGCCACGACCCGCCGGAGGAGCGCCTCGCCGACGCCGGAGCCGCCCACGGTGACGATCACGATCCGCTCGTCGTCACCGAACCCGAGCTCGCGACGAAGTTCTCCGCGCCGCTCGACGAGCGGGGACGGATCGAAGCCGGTCACGTAGCCGCTGAATGCGTAATGGCGCTCGGTCCAGTCGCGGATCGACGGCAAGTCGGGTCCGAAGTCGTCGGGCACGATGTCGTCGGGGTTGCCGACGAAGATCGCCCGGTCGCGCAGTCGTGGGAAGCGCTCGACATGTTCGATCATCTCAGCGTTGTAGTCGGCGGTCAGGAAGGCCTCCCGCTGGCCGCCTTCGGGCATCGGCAGCCAGCCGACGAAGTCGGTCATCCAGACGAAGGCGGTCCGTTTGAGCTCCGGGTTCTCGTGCAGGTAGTAGTCGATGTCCCACGCCTCGTCGCCGATGACCAGGTCGTACTCACCGGTCTCGACGGCGTCGTGGAAGACCATGAAGTTGTTGACCAGGATCTCGTCCATGCGCCGGATCGCCTGGAACGCATTGAGGTCGTGCTCGAACGATTCGGCCGTGATGTGGCCCGATTCCGAGGCGAGCTCCGCGCTCAACGGGTGGATCCGCTCGCCGCGCTCCTCGAGGACCGCGGTCACCGGGTGCTGGGCGAGCCAGTCGATCTCGAGGTCGGGATGGAGCTTGCGCAGCTCGGCGGCGATGGCCGCGTCCCGCATCGCATGACCAAGCCCGATGGGGGAGGAGATGTACAGGGCACGCCGGCGCCGGGACAGCGCCCGCGTCCAGGTGATCGACCCGGAACGGTTCATGACACGCCCTCCTGGAGGGAACGGACGAAGTCGCGGATCAAGAGGTTGGCGAGGACCGGGTGGCGCCCCGGGATCATGTGATCGGCGCCCTCGACGACCACGAGCGGCGCGCCTGTCAGCTCGGACAGTCGCTTCGCGCGACTGAGCGGTTGGCAGTGGTCCTTGGTTCCATGGACGAGGAGCATCGGGCAGGCGACGGTCCGGCAGGTCGCCTCGACAGCGGCGAGGTCGAGTGAGGACGGGGCGTCGGCATCGCTCAGCATCGCCTCCGCCGAGCCATCGAGGGCCCAGGTGACGCAGTCCTCGATCAGCTTCGTCGAGTGCGGCTCGCTGGCGGTCTGCTCGAACCAGAACTGCGCGAACCCCGGATAGTCGCGACGCCAGTAATGGCGGTTGAGTTTCGCCCAGCCCTCATCGGTCGGGAGCTCATCCTCGAACGACCACTCGACCCGCCACGGATTCGGCGGCGTCAGGAGCGGCACGCCGACCGCGAAGGCGACGATACCGTCGACCCGCTGCGGCTCGGCCACGGCGAGCAGGACGGCGCGCCAGACGGCGTCGGAGCACAGCCCGACGAGGACGGCACGATCCGTTTGCGTGGCATCCATGACGGTTGCGATATCACTCGTGAACCATTCATCGGCGTAGGCGGCGGGGTCGACCGGCCGGTCCGACCGACCGTTGCCTCGTCCGTCGTAGGCGACGACCCGGTGATGCCGGCTCAGATACCGGATCTGCCCCTTCCATTGGCGCGCGTGGATGATCGGCGCCGACGGGAGCAGGACGATCGTCGTCGCGCCGGTCCCGTACACGTCGAAGGCGATCCGGACGCCGTCCCGGGCATCGGCAATGCCCGTCCTAGTCGGTTCGACGGCCCGGCCAGCGTCGCGCGCCCTCGGCCGGCCGGGGGGATCCGTCACCGTGGTCATGACGTCCGGCCCATGCCGATGAAGTCGCGGAGGAGCAGGTTGACCTTGACCGGGTCGCGGGCATGGGGAAGGTGGCCCGACCCCTCGAGGACCGCCAGCGCACCGTTCGCCAGCTTCGCGAGTCGGGCACCCGATTCCCACGGGCGAACGTGGTCGTCGCTGCCGTGGATCACCAGGATCGGACAGTCGATCCGAGACAGCAGCGCCCGCACGCCCGCCTCGTCATGGAGCCGGGGTGCCAGCTGGGTGGCGACAAGCGTCGGGCCGTCCGTCTCGTGCCCCCATCCGACGGTGTCCTCGTGCGGCTTCGTCGAGTGCGGCTCGGTCAGGCATTGCGAGAAGAAGAACTCGAGGAAGTCCTCGTAGTGCTCGACCCAGTAGTGGCGGTTGAACTTCCCCCAACCGTCGTACGTGTCGTGCGGCTCCCGGAACTCCTGCGACGCCCTCGAACGAGGCACCGCGGGGGGCACCGGCAGGGCCGGAGCGATGAACGCCATCTTCTCGACTCGCTCGGGGTGATCTGCCGCGAGGAGCAGCGACCGTTCGGCGCCCCTTGACAGCGATACCAGCACCGCGCGCTCCGTGGCGGTCGCGTCCATCACCGCGAGCGCATCCGCGGCGAATTCCTCTTCCCGGTATGCCTCGGGGTCGGTCGGCCGGTCCGAGCGGCCGTTGCCGCGTCCGTCGAACGTGAGCACCCGCCAGTACCGGGCGAGGTAGGGGATCTGCAGCTTCCAGTGGCGCGAATGGATGATCGACCAGGTGGGCATGAGCAGGACGGTCGGCTCACCGTCTCCGTAGACCTCGTAGAAGGTCCGGACGCCGCCACGCTCGACGAAGCCCGTGCGGTCCGGATAGCGGGCCCGCTGTTGCTCGCGAGGCGCCGGCGGGGCGTCCGCGCGGACCGCCTCGTCGACCGCCGCTCTCGAAGCCGGCTCGATCGTCAAGGCATCACCCCAAGGCGGGATGCCGCTCGGATTCCGTGATCCGTCGCAGCAGCACGCCGACCTTCCGGAGCGCCGAACGCATCGGCAGCTCGTCCTCCGTCACGCCGAGCAGGATGAGCTCCTCGGCACCGAGGAACGGGGTGCCCATCAGGGCTGCGACCTCGTCCGGGGTGAAGCCACCCAGGTCGGCGCCCCGTTCCTCCTCGCGTCGCGCGACGTCCGCCAGCAGGCGGTACCAGCCGCCCAGCATCTCGCGCACAGCGGCGGCCACCTCGCCATCGGACCAGCCCGCGGCGATCATCTCCTGCAGGATCCGAACATAGCCCGACGCCACATCGGTATCGAGGAAGTCGCAGGCGAGCTCCCAGCGGACCCAGAGGGGCTCGGGCGCGTCGAACATCGCTCGCTGGCGCTCCAGCAGGCGCTCGTTCTCGGCCGCCAGGACCGCCAGGATGAGCTGCAGCTTGGACCCGAAGTGGTAGTGGATCTGGCTGAGCGGGACCTCGGCGCTGTCGGCCACCCGGCGCGTCGAGAGATTGGCGTAGCCGTCCGCCAGCAGGCAGTCCCGCGCCGCGGCGAGGATCCGTATCCGGGTGTCTGCGGTCGCCCTGTCGCGGCGCTCGGCGCGTGTCCCGGCGGTGGTGGCGACTCCTTCCACGCGCCGAGGATACGACGTGCTGGTCACGCCGCGATCGCATAGACCGCGGCCACGATCAGGAGGACACCGAGGGGACGCGTCAGGCGCCGTCCCGCCGGCAGGTTCTTCTCGATGGCCGTGAGGCCGCCGAGCACGAGCATCGCGCTCAGGCTGGCCAGCCCGACCCCGAACATGACGAGCATCAGCGACCAGCAGCAGCCGACGCAGAACGCCCCGTGGGCGATCCCCATCCGGAGCGCCTCGGTCCGCTCGGACGTGCCGCGCCAGCGGTTGATGACGAATCCGAGCGGGCTGCGGCACTCCTCGAGACAGCGTTCCCGCAGCGGGCTGAACTGCCACAGCCCGGCCGCGGCGAGGGTCGTGGCGATGATGACTTGGGGATGCTCCGCGAGCCACGGCAGCGCGTCGACTACGGCATGGATGCCGCGGTCCGCCAGCCAAGCGCCGAATCCGAACGCACCCCAGACGAGCAGGTAGCCGGCCAGCAGCAGGAGTACCAGCTGGCCGGGTCGCCGACGCCGCCGAACGAGCGCCCCGAATGTCATGACCAGCGGGATGCTCGACGGCAGCATCATCGCCACGATCATCAGCACCCAGCCGAACGAGAACAGCGCCGCCTCGAGCGCCACTGGCCCATTGGTCCCGGCGTGATGGAGGTACGCCCCGTAGGGCGAGCCTTCCCACAGCCACACGGCGAGCCAGGCGGCCGCGGCGAGCGCGATGAGCAGCCCGCCGAGGATCGCCCGGTCCCGCCGAGGGAAACGAAGGTGCGCCGGTGCGAACACGATGGCCTCGCCCGCTGCCGTCAGGCCGCGAAGCGGAAGAAGCCCTGCAAGGCGTTGTGGCCCTGGAGATCCACGCTCGGGATCCCGTGCGCGCTGCCGTCACGCGTGTACTGGCTCGCCTTGCTGGCATAGACCGGCGAGCCCGGGATCGTGCTGAACACCGTCTCGGCCAGCGTCGTCGGCTTGCCGGTCGCGCCGATGAACGGCGCCATCTCGGCCTCGACGATCGCCCCGATCGAGATCCTCCCCTTGCCGTCCGCGACCGTGAACGTGATCGGCACTCGCTCGACCGCGACAACTTCCCCGATCAGTCCGGCGAGATCCGCGACGGCGCCGCCGAGCTGCCCGGTGAACAGTTGGAGCATGACGCCCTCTTGCTCGGGGGTCGCCCGATCGTCGACGAAGACGACCGCCTTCCAGGACTTCGGGATGAGGATGTTCTTGGGGATGTGGGCCGAGACCGCCATGGTCAGGCCGCTCACGTCGACGCCCTCGATCGAGCCCTTCTCGATCCCCCAGGCGATGGTGGTGTCACACGTCTTGTAATCGGGGTCCTCGCCGACCCAGCATGGACACAGGACGTTGCAGGTGCAGACCTCCAGCAGCCGTCCTTCGATCTCGTACGCCATGGCCCTCGCCTCCTCGTTTCGCCTGGTCGGTCGAATGACCGATGTCGGTCGGTCGACCGAATCTACACCAGGATGGCCCGTTGTCAAGCCCCGGAATGAGGGGTCGGTCGGTCGTCGGGCGACAAGGGACTCGGGTGCGTCTCGTCGGCGGCGCTCGAACCTCCGGGGGCCTTCGCCGCAGCGGCCGCGAGCCGCTCCGCAGACGTCGTGGCATCGGCGCCCGAACCGCGCTCGACCGCCGGCGCCGCATCGACCCATGGGCGGCCATACGGAGTCCGCAGGGTTCGGATCGCGGATGACATGCGCCTCGCGCTTCCGGTGAGCGCGACCACGAGACCAACGACGAGTCCGGCGCCGGGGCCAGCCACGAGGGTCGTCAGCTCCTGGGTTGCCGCGACGCCGTCGCTCTCCGATTCGCTGTCGTCGTTCACCAATGCGCGAACCGACCCTGGGACGCGCCTGGAGATGCGCACGAGGACCAGGAACCCGAGCACCAGACCACCGCCGAACCCTAGGACAAGGATCAGCGCGCCCTGGACCGTCGCGTTCACGCCGATCGCGGCGAGAACGAGGGTGACCAGATACGCGCCGATCGTCGTGACGACGAGGATCGGGAGGCAGACGACGACGGCGACGACGAATCCAGCCAGGATGTAGAAGGTGTCGACGATCCGCAAGTCGCTGGACGGCAAGCGCCACAGCAGCAGCCGGCGCGCGGCACGTGCAAGCATCCGCCCCCGACCGGATCGATCGCTTCGCTGCGCGTCGTTCATGGGCATCGTGTCATACGAACGCGACCTGCCGCGGAACGTTACACCAGAGAGGCCTGGGCGCGCTCTGCTAGCATCGGTGGCCCCAGCACACCCACGACCGGAGCCATCGTGACCAGCACCCCGGACCTGACCCGCGACTCGAGCGATGTCGCGCCCGCCGTCGCCGACCTCGACACGATCGTGTCGCTCTCGAAACGGCGCGGGTTCATCTTCCCGTCGAGCGAGATCTACGGCGGCATCAACGCGGTCTGGGATTACGGCCCCCTCGGCGTCGAGCTGAAGAACAACGTCAAACGGGCGTGGTGGCGCTCGATGGTCCAGGAGCGCGACGACATCGTCGGGCTCGATGCCGGGATCCTCATGCACCCGCAGGTGTGGATCACGTCGGGCCACGTCGGCTCGTTCAGCGATCCGCTGGTCGAATGCGCCACCGACCACAAGCGCTTCCGGCTCGACGAGCTGCCCGGCGCCGAGGGCCTGTCCGCCACCGACCTCCGGGACCCGACGGTCGTCGAGCGGCTGGGGCTCCGCTGTCCCGACGATGGCGGCCCGCTCTCGGCGCCGCGTCGCTTCAACCTCATGTTCAAGACGTTCATGGGCCCGGTCGAGGAAGACGCATCGGTCATCTACCTCCGGCCCGAGACGGCCCAGGGCTCGTACGTCAACTTCAAGAACGTCCTGGGGTCGTCACGCAAGAAGCTGCCGTTCGGGATCGCCCAGATCGGGAAATCGTTCCGCAACGAGATCAGCCCCGGCAACTTCGTCTTCCGGATGCGCGAGTTCGAACAGATGGAGATGCAGTACTTCGTGCGCCCCGAGGCGGAGGCCGCAGCCGCCTTCGACGAATGGCTCCCGAAGCGGCGCGCGTGGTACGAGCGCTACGGTGTCGACCCGTCCCGCCTCCGCCTGCGCGAGCACGCGCCCGACGAGCTCGCCCATTACGCCAAGAAGGCCGTCGACGTCGAGTACCTGTTCCCGTTCGGCTGGAAGGAGCTGGAGGGGGTCCACAACCGCGGCGACTTCGACCTGTCCCGCCATTCCGAGGCCTCCGGCGAGAGCCTCGAGTACTTCGACCAGGCGACCAACGAGCACGTCGTGCCGTGGGTCGTGGAGACGGCCGCCGGCGCGGATCGCGCGGCCTTCACGTTCCTCATCGATGCCTACCGAGAGGAGGAGGTCCGCGGCGAGACGCGCGTGTCCCTTGCCCTCCATCCGGATCTCGCACCGTACAAGGTCGCGGTCCTGCCGCTGCTCAAGAAGCGCCCCGAGATCGTCGCGCTCTGCCACCGCATCAAGGACGACCTCAAGCGCCACATGATGGCGGTCTACGACGACACGGCCGCGATCGGCAAGCTCTACCGTCGGCAGGACGAGATCGGGACGCCGTGGTGCGTCACGGTCGACGTGGATTCGCTCGAGGACGGCGCGGTCACCGTGCGGGATCGCGACTCGATGGCGCAGGAGCGGGTGCCGGTCGAGGGCGTCACGCGGCTCATCCTCGATCGCCTCGAGGCGGCCCGTGAGGTGCCGACCCGATGACGTTCGGCGGTCGCGTATCGCCGATCTTTGCCAGATATTCGCCGGGCGCATGCTAGGCACAGCGTCGAGCCTGGGATCCAAGCTGCGGTGCATGACGATGCACCGTCCCTACACGAGCTTGAGGACTGACGCTCCCGGCGGTGCATCGGTATGCGGCCCGCCCATCGACCGGGGCAGTGACGCTCGCCTAACAGTCGCGTCGCGACTATCTGGCAGGAACTGGCGCCGGCCGGGTGCGCGGGTGTCGCCCCGATGACCTTCGGCGCTGACGAGGGCGGTCGGCTGCCGCTCGGCCATGTCGCGATCTACCTGGTCGGGATCGCCGGGCTGGCGTTCTGCATCACGCTGCTGTGGTTCGGGATGCGAGCCGTCATGGATCTCGGCGGGTTCTGCGCGTCGGGCGGTCCGTACCAGATCAACGTCGAGTGCCCGGATGCGGTCATCGCCTCCACGCCGCTCTCCATCCTCGGTGGGCTCCTGGCCGTGGGGTTGATCCTGTGGGGCGGCTCGGCACTGGGCGCCTCGTGGATGGGTCTCGTGTTCCTCGCGTGGCCCGCCCTCTTCCTGTCGCTCGGCTGGAACTTCCTCGAGTACGGCTTCTTCCCGCCCGAGGGTGGCTGGGTCTGGAGCTGGGTCGTCTGCGGGGTGCTGTTCGTGCTGATGGGCGGAATCCCCCTGGCGATCGCGATCGGCGCCATCCGGGACGGGCCCGACGGTGGCGGCCGGGCCTACGCCTCCGGTCGCGTCGTGGTCCGACCGCGACCGCCGGCAACGACCGAACCGCTGTCGATGCAGTCGCCGGTTGCCTCAGCCCCGAACGCGACACCGCCCCCGGAGGGTGACGACGTGCTTGTCGACCGACTCGAACGGCTCGCCGACCTGCGCCGTCGGGGAGACCTCACCTCGGCGGAATTCGAGGTGGCGAAGGCCGCGACTCTGGCCGAACGCGCGCCTGGATCGGGATCGTGAACGGGTCGTTCCAGCCGGTGTGGCTTCGCGCAGCCGTGATCGTCGCCGCGATCGCGGGGGCGGTCCTGGCCGCATGGCTGTTCGGAGTCCTGTCCACACCCGCCTGATCCGGGCCGGCGATCCAGCCGCACCGGCGCCGCCGCGGACGACTCGATCCTCGGCCCCGCAGGGGATTTCGAGCGATCCCCGGGCCGAATGGAACCCTTTCTCCGTCCCCGACGACATATAGGCTGGGTGCGACACGAACACCGCGCCGTCATGTCGAGGGTGACCGTGGACCAGCGAGAACTCGTCGAGCGAGCACAGCGGGGCGATCGCGACGCCTTCGCCGTGCTTGCCGGTGCGTTCGTCGCGCGGCTGGACGCGGCGGCCCGACTGATCCTCCGGGACCACGAGCTCGCGCGAGACGCGGTCCAGGAGGGTTTCCTGCGAGCCTGGCGGAACCTCCCGACGCTCCGCGATCCGGATCGCTTCGAGCCCTGGCTCCGCAGTCTCGTCTCCCGCTCCTGTATCGACGTCCTCCGACGTCGGGGGCGTCGACCGATCGAGGTCGAACTGACGCCCTTTGACGGTCCAGCGGTGTCCGACATGGCGTCGGTCATCGCCGATCGCGAGCTGCTCGATCTGGCGCTCCGGCGCCTGACTCCCGAGCAGCGCGCGGTCATCGTCCTTCACTACTACCTCGGGATGCCGCTGCCCGACGTGGCGGCGGCCCTACGGATCCCGATCGGGACCGCGAAGTCCCGCCATCATCGGTCGCTTGCGCTGATGCGTGTCGCGATCGATGCCCGCCCCGAAGCCTCGACCTCCCCGGTCGTCGGAGGGCAGCTCGCATGACCGCCTTCGACCGGATCGAACGCCACCTCCCCGAGCTCATCGACGAGCTCGCGGCGGCCGCTATCCCCGACTACTTCGACACCATGCTCCAGGACACGACAAAGGCCCGCCAGCGTCCGGCCTGGAGCGCCCTCGAAAGGTGGCTTCCCATGGGCGTCGTCGCCCGACCGCTCCCCATCCTCCCCGTCCCGTGGCGGCTGCTCGCGATCGTCGCGCTCGTCGGCCTCGTGGCCGCGGCGACCGCCGTCTACGTCGGCACGCGACCGCGCATCCCGGCGCCGTTCGGTCCGGCCCGTAACGGGGTCCTGATCATCGGCACGGCCGACGGCGATATCGTCAGCGTCGACCCATCGACCGGGACGACCACCGCCCTCATCGGCGGACCGACGATCGACGCTGGACCGTACTTCTCGAACGACGGACAGCGGTTCATCTTCGATCGCGGCGCGTCGGCCTCGGGCCCGACCAGATCGTACGTCGCGAATGCAGACGGATCCGACGTCCACGAGCTGCTCCCGGCCGGCCGTGCGCTCAACTGGTTCGAGTGGTCGCCGAGCAGCGACCGGGCCCTCATCATCGAGACGATCGCCGGGAAGAAGCGGCTCTCGATCGTGGATGTCGCGAATGGCAGGTCGACGCGCCTCGGTCTCGAGCTGGATGTCCAGGCCGCGGCGTGGCGTCCGATCCACGACGAGATCATCGTCACCGCAGCGGCCGGCGATGCCCGTACATTCTGGGTCGTCAACGCCGATGGTTCGGGAGTGCCGCGTCAGATCCCAGTGTCGCCATACGCCATCAACGAGCCGACCCTTTCACCCGACGGCACGACGCTCGCCTACGCGACCTGGGAGCCGACGGCCCTGCCGGGCCGAATCCGGGTCGTCGACATCGACGCAGGCGGCGACCATGCGATCACGACGGTCGACGGTGACGGGGCCATCTGGCAGTCCCCGCAGTTCTCGCCCGATGGGACTCATCTCTTGGTCTATCGGTTCATCGCCACGTCCGGCTCCGATCCGGGCGGGGCACAGCTGGCGATCATGGACGCGGCCGACGGATCGGCGATCACGATGGGCCCGGTGAGCGAAAACCCCCAGCCGGCCGCCATCTTCTCGCCCGATGGGACCAAGATCGTCGCCGATTACCCCGCCCTCCACGCCACCTGGAGGTTCGACGCCGACGGCCAGAACGGACATGAGGCGCCGTTCTCGGCGATCGGTGGCGCCGGAGCGACCTGGCAGCGCGTGGCTCGCTGAGCCAACGGCGGCGGCCCTACTGGTCCGCGTTCGCCTCGGCGGCGTCGATGGCCGCGGCGAGATCCGCCGCGGCCACGCCACGGGGTTCCTTGCCCTTCGGCCAGTAGAGCTCCTTGTGCACCTGCTCTTCGGGATACCCGCGCTCGAGGAGCGTCGCCTCGGCCGCCAGGATCATGTCCGGGTTGCCGCAGATGTAGGCGATCGAATCGGTCGGGGACAGGCCCATCTCGTCGAGGACCGGACCGAGGATGGCCTCGACCCGACCGGTGCGCCCGGTCCACTCGCGGTTGCGCGGGTCGTCCGGGCGAGACACGGTCGGGACGTAGGTGACCGGATATGCGCCTGACGTCACCCAATGCTCGAGGACCCCGCGATACCCGAGCTCATCCGCGTACGAGACACCGTTGAGGAAGGCGACACGCCGAGGCCGGCCGTCGATCAAGAGCTGGCGCATCATCGACACGAACGGCGCATTGCCTGTCCCCGACGAGATGAAGATGTGCGTCCGCTCGTCATCGGGCTGCAGCATGAACTTGCCCTTCGGCCCGATCATCCGCATGCCGTGGCCGAGCGACAGCCGCCACAGCAGCGGCGTGAAGGTCCCGCCCTGGACGAGGCGCACGTAGAACTCGTAGCCATCGGATCCAGCGACCGCCGGAGCCGACGCGACCGAGTACGGCCGCTGGACGATGCGGCCGTCGACCATGACGCCGATCGTCATGTACTGGCCCGTCTCGAACGGTGTCGGCTCGCCATCGAACCGGACCCAGAAATACGACAGCGAGTCGGTCTCGTCCTCGCGGCGGACGAGCGTCGCGTTGTACTGGGGTGCGGCGCGATCGATGATGCGCGGGTCCGTGGCGAGATCGGTCATCGCGGGGCGGGCCTCCTCGGTCTGTCCGCACGATGGTACCCGCCGGGACCGAGCGTGAGCGGCGTCCGGAAACGACAGAAGGCTCGGGCCGCGCCCCGCGACCCGTGCCTTCTGGAGAGATGGGAGCAGTCGAGGACGACGGGTAAGCACGCCGCCCTCGGGGAGATTCAGCCGCCGTTGTCGCCTGTGCCGCGACAGGACACCGTCGGGTTCCAGTCCTCGAAGGCGCCCAGCGGGTTGGACTTGTCGAGCCAGTAGTGCCGCTCGTAGAAGCCGGGCTCGATTCCGTAGCGGTTCGGCGCCGTCCGATAGAGCAGGTCGTGGCCGAGCACGGTCGGCGCGGTCGCCTCTTGAGCCCCGACGCGGACCCATTCGAGCGCAACCAGCTTGAACGTCCCGTCGGCCCGCGGCTCGTACACGAGCGCCTCAGGCTGGAGCGGGTCGATCGCCGGATCGCCGACGAGGTCGAAGTTGACATAGTGCTGGCCCATCGTTCCCACACCCGGCTGCTCGGCGCAGACGTAGAACGGGACGTAGCCGGCCTGCTTGGCTTGCTCGAGCGAATTGAACCGGGCCGTCACCGCGCGGACCGTCGACTGCTCGTCCGCCTTGGCATTGGCTCCAAGGGCCAGGCCGAAGCCCATCACCGTCAACGCGGCGATCGTCACCGCCGGGATCGCGAATCGTCGTTTCATCACGCTACCTCGACCTGGAGTTCGTAGACCTCGCCCGTCGGGTGACCCGCACGCTCGTGGATCCGCATGACGGACTCCTTCGACGGCCCGATGGACAGACAGAAGACCTTGCCCGAGTCCGGGTCGAGCCAGGCACGCTCGAAGTGGACGCCCTCCTCGGCCTCGATCGCGAGGTCGCGCCCGTGCGCCTCGCCGAGCTGCTCGGCCGTCACCCCGTAGAACCCGGAATGGACGTCCATGAACTTCGCCATCGGCCGCCTCCTTCGTGGTCGCCCGGCCCGTTCGGACCGTTGCCGTGCAAGGCAGCGTCGATGCCCGCAGG
>Ga0184625_10000672_pt1 | contig 13346 bp, 8 predicted proteins | sample PLM3_30_b1_FD_133151 | JGI IMG/M metagenome (GOLD analysis project Ga0184625, IMG submission 133151) | Groundwater sediment microbial communities from an aquifer in East River, Colorado, USA - PLM3_30_b1 | ecosystem: Environmental > Terrestrial > Soil > Riparian zone | place: USA: East River... | reverse complement strand
GCCAATCTCGCGCGTGCTTTCGCTTTGTTCAAATCCGCCGGCTACGAACTCAAAGGCACGCAACTGACGCAAGTTGCCAGCGGCAAGCCACTGACGTTCGAAATTCTCACCACGACCCGGGACCAGGAGCGGCTCGCGCTCGCCTTCCAACGCAATCTCAAGCAGGCCGGCATTGAGGTGCGCGTGCGGACCGTCGACGCCACCCAATTCGAGCGGCGGCGCATCGGCTTTGATTTCGACATGATGGAATATCGGTGGGAGCAGTCGCTCTCTCCCGGAAACGAGCAGTTGTTTTACTGGGGAGCGGCAGCCGCCGATCAGCAAGGCAGCCGCAACTATATGGGCGTCAAATCAAAAGCCGTCGACGCGATGATCGCCGCCATGCTTGCCGCAACGAGCCGGGACGACTTCGTCGCCGCGACCCGGGCTCTCGACCGAGTCCTGCTCTCGGGCTTTTACGTGGTCCCGCTGTATTTCCCCCCTGTGCAATGGGTGGCGCGCTGGACGCGAATCGAGCATCCCTCATGGACTTCGCTTTTTGGCTATCTGCCGGAAACCTGGTGGCAGAAGGATCTAAAGCCTTGAGGCTTTATCCATGATCCTGGGAGAAAGCACCCGGGCAGTTGGGACCGCGGCCACGCTCGATGACCTGTTTCGGCGCGCGGGGGTACGTCACCCGGACGCGATTGCGCTTGCCGATACACCAAACCGGGAAAGCTTTGCCGAAGGCGCTGCGCGCAAATTGAGCTTCGCACAGGCTGATCGTGCCATCTCGGCCTTCGCGGCGAGGCTGCGCAGCCTCGGCCTGCAGACCGATAGTGTGGTGGCGATACATTTGCCGAATACGGTGGAAAGCATCGTCGCGTTTATGGGCGTGCTGCGCGCGGGCATGATCGCGGCGCCATTGCCGTTGCTCTGGCGGCAGGCGGAGATCACAGCGGCCCTTAGGCGCATCAGCGCCAAGGCCATAGTGACCTATTCTCGGATCGGCACATTCGCCCACGCCCAAGTCGCCATGCAAAGCGCAGCCGAGCTGTTTTCAATCCGCCATGTTTGCAGTTTCGGGAAAGACCTGCCCGACGGCGTTGCGCCACTCGACGATATTTTCGTCTCCGACGCCATCGAGGCCGTGGCGCCGCCGCGGCGAGAAGGCCTGGCGGCCGCCCATGTCGCTGCTATTACATTCAATGCGGACGCCACCGGGCTTACGCCAGTCGCCCGCAGTCACGTTGAACTGGTTGCCGGCGGGCTGGAAATATTTTTGGAGACCGGGTCTGCCACCGACGTGCCGCTTCTGTCGACCATTCCAATTTCCTCATTCGCCGGCACAGCGCTCACATTGCTGCCTTGGTTGCTAGGCGGAGGTGCGTTGCACCTGCACCACAGCTTTGATCTCGGCGCATTCGCTGCGCAATGCGTCGAGATTTCGGATGGCATAGTGGCCTTGCCCGCAGCGGCAGTTCCGGCAATCGCCAAAACCGGGCTGCTGAGCGCAAAGCAAGCCACGGTCGCATTGTGGCGCGCGCCTGAGCGTTTCCCGACGGCGAAGATGTGGACGCACGCATCCTCCCTGGTCGACGTGGCAAGCTTTGGCGAAATTGGCGTCATCGCTGCCCGTCGCGGCTTAAACGGATTGCCGGCCCCGATCCCGCTCGGAGTTGTTAACTCCCCGCATCGCGTGTCCGACGCAGCTGCAGTGGCTGAGACCAGCCGGACCATTGCGGGCACGTTGGCGTTGCGCGGTCGCATGGTCCCCGCGCAGAGCTTCCCATCCCCTGTCGAGGACGGTCAGCCGTTGGATGTTGGTCCGGTCGGACCCGGGTTTATTGACACTGGCTTTGCTTGCCGCGCCGGCCAAGATGCCCAAACGCTGATCATTACGGCGTCTCCGACCGGCACTATCAGTGTGGGCGGGTACTCATTCCGCCAAAGCCAGATCGACGCCCTGGTCACCCAGGCCGATTCGGAGGCGACCATCGTGGCCTTGCCCGATAGTGATCTTGGTCATCGCCTCGCCGGTAGCGCGGCCGATCGCGCGGCAATGCGGGCCAGTCTCCAGGCGCGGGGCGCCAATCCGTTGTTATCTGGCGCTTTTAAGCCGCGCGGCGTCCCCGAGGCCGCCTAATTTACCTGCCGTTGACGTGGTATTAACAGCGCCCGTCTAAGCTCGCGCCCATCCTCAAATGGCGCGCGCGAGCGATGTCGCTTCAGGGTCCGCTGATTGTGGTGGCCGAGCGTCCGGCGACTGGCCTGGCCGAAGCGCTGAGCGCGGCTGGGGCTTTCCCCATTGTCGAGACCAAATGGGCAGACGCGCCGGCCGCATTTCTGACGGTCAAGCCCTCGGCCGTCGTCGTTGCGGAGCCTGGCCCGCCGACCAATATCGCTTCGGCTCGCATGCTCAGCCTGCAGGTTGCGACTTGGGCCGGGCCAATCATTCCCGTGATCGCATGCGTCCACGGCGAAGAAGATGCGGCGTTGCCAATCGCGCTGCCGGCCGATGCTGCGTTGCCCGTTGGCCGGCTGATTGCCCGGTTGCAATCGGCCATGCGGGTGCGTGCTTTACACGCGACCGTACTGCGGCGAATTGAGTTGTTTGCTTCACATCGCGGACGCTTGCCGACGATGCCGGTCGGCGACGCGCTCGATGACGCGACTGTGCTTATCGCGGGCCGTGGCCCGCTCTACCCGACGCTCAGTGTCGCCATGGGCGAGCGCGTGAATATTGCCGGCGCCCTCAGCGTCGAGGCTGCCGCCAAGCACCTCAATGCCCGCGATATCGAGGGCATTGTCGTCGGCGATGGCTTTTCGCTGCGCATGGTCGAAGCCTTCCTGACCGTGCTCGCGCAGGAGGCGCGCTTCCGCGACATTCCGGTTGCGGTGATCGGCGAAGCTCCACCGGATTTTGCAGACGCGCTTCCCAACATCGATCAGGTTGCGGCGGATCCGCGCCGTCTGGTCGCGCGCATGGTGCCTCTGGTACGGATGCGGGCTTTCGAGGGCCGTCTCAAACGGATGCTCAAGACGCTCGACGCCGAAGGCATGTTTGATCCGGACAGCGGATTACTCACCCGGGCCTCATTCGGGTACGATCTGAGCGAAGTGGTAGCGGACGCTTGCGACCGCAGCCTGCCACTCTCTGTCGCACGTTTCTCCTTCAAGGGCGCAGCCGACGAACGTGCAAGCCTCGATGCCGCTCGCCTGATGACGCGGTTGATCCGCAATATCGACTTCGCGACGCGCGACAAAGAAGGCTCTATCCTGGTTGCATTCACCGAGACCGACCTGCGCAGCGCTCATGTCATCGCGCGCCGCATCGCGGGCACGCTCAAGAGCACAATGTTAACGCCCCGCCGTGCCAGTGAACCGCTCACGGCCAACGTCACGCTGGCGACGCTGAAATCCGGCGACACACCCGAAACGTTGATGATGCGGCTGGCGCGTGGTCGCATGGTTGCGGCAGAGTAGATGGCGGCCTAGGCTGCTCCCAAAAGGAGGCAGTCATGTCCAGTCACCAGCCCGTTCGCATCGATGTCGTCTCCGATGTGGTTTGTCCGTGGTGCTTCATAGGCAAACGCCGATTGGAAAAGGCGATCGTGCTCAATCCGGACATACCGGTCGAGGTGCATTGGCGGCCCTATTTCCTCAATGACTGGATCCCGCGCGAAGGCATCGCGCGCGAGCAATATCTGACAACAAAGTTCGGTTCGCCCGAACGCTACAAGGGAATTGCCCAGCGCGTGGCCACGGCCGCCGCCGCTGAAGGCCTGAATTACGCAATGGACAAGATCAGCCGCCAGCCGAATACGCTTGATGCACACCGGCTCATTCGCTGGGCGGAGAGCATCGGCAAGGCGGCCGAGATGAAGCAGAAACTGATGGACCTCTACTTCACGGAGGGTGCCGACCTCACCGATCACGATGTGCTCGTCAAAGCGGCCGCCAATGTAGGTCTCGATGCCAACAAGATTAGACAAGCACTCGCCAGCGAGCAGGATGTTGCCGAAATCGAGCGTGAGGCGCTGTCCGCCAAAGAGGCAGGCATCGAGGGCGTGCCTTGCTTCATCTTTGGCGGCAAGTTTGCGGTTTCCGGCGCGCAAGCGCCGGAATATCTGGCCGAAGCGATTGCGCGTGCGGCAGAGGCCGCCGACGCCGCCGAGTAAGTTCGGGCACGTTGATGAAGATCACCGCCGCCGTCGTGCACGAGCGCTCGGACCCTTTCAGCGTCGAGCAACTCGACCTCTGCGACCCCCGCGCCGACGAGCTCCTGGTCGAGGTCGTGGCAAGTGGCATGTGCGCAACCGATCTGCACGGGCGCGATGCCTATTATCCCACGAAGTTTCCCAAGGTTTTTGGCCACGAAGGTGCCGGCGTCGTTCGCGCGGTCGGCAGCGCTGTTAAAGAGTTCAAGCCCGGCGATCACGTGGTGATGGCCTATCCCTGGTGCGGCGAATGCCCCAACTGCAGGACGCACAGACAAAGCTATTGCCTGCACGCATTCGATTTGAAAATGAACGGCACCCGCGCCGACGGCTCAACCCTGCATTCCAAGAACGGCAAGCCCGTCTACAGCGCATTCTTTCAGCAGTCGTCCTTCGGCAATTTTACGATCGCCAACGAACGCTTCGCGGTGAAAGTCCGCAATGAGGCACCGTTCGAAAGCGTGTGTGCGCTCGCCTGCGGTGGGCAAACCGGGGCCGGCGCGGTGCTTAACGTCATGAGGCCAAAGACCGGCGAAAGTTTCGTGGTATTCGGTGTTGGTGCCGTCGGCCTGTCAGGTCTCATGTCGGCGAAGATTGCCGGCTGCGATCCGATCATTGCAATTGACGTGCACGAACACCGACTGGCGCTGGCGCGCGATCTCGGCGCGACCCACACGATCAACCACAAAGATCGCAACGACGTCGTGTCGGAAATAAAAAAGATCACTGGCGATGGTGCAAATTTTACGCTTGAGACATCGGCCCTGCCCGCTGTGTTCCGCGAAGCGGTCGATGGCTTAATGCCAGGGGGAACATGCGTGCTGCTTGGCAGCGCGCGCAAGGGCACCGAAGCTTCTTTCGAAATGCCGGTCTTGCAAAATGGACGCACTGTCCGCGGTGTTATTCAGGGCGACAGCGTTCCGAAAGAATTCATCCCGGTGCTGGTCGATCACATCATGGCCGGGCGCTTTCCGGTCGAGAAAATGATTACGTTCTATCCACTTGCCGACATCAATCGTGCCGCGGTGGAGTCGGCCGCCGGCCTGGCCATCAAGCCGGTCCTGCGCATGCCGCATTAGTCCCGGCGGGCCAGGGTCAGGCGGCCTTCGCCTGCTCTGCAATCGAGACGAGCTTGCGCAGCACCGCCGCGGTGCCTTTCAGGCGATCCTGCGGCCGCGGCCAGTCATAGAAAAATACCAATTGCTGGCCTTTTGCCGCCTTCGGATCGTTTCGCATGCGCACGGCCGAACCCTGCTCGCGTATGAAAGCAATCAATCCCTCGGGATTGGCGAAAATATTGTCGCGGAACGACAGGACGATGCCCTTGGGTCCCGCTTCGACTTTCTCCACGTTGGCGCGGCGACTGAGGGCCTTGATTGCCACCACCTGCAACAGGTGCTCGACCTCCTGCGGCAACTTGCCGAAACGGTCTACCAATTCGGCCGCAAAGCCGTCGATTTCGTGTTCGTCTTCGATCTCGGCCAGACGCCGGTAGAGGGCAAGACGAACCGAGAGGTCGGCGACATAGTCCTCCGGAATGAGCAAGGCCGTGCCGATGGTGATTTGCGGCGACCAGCGATCGGCGACCGGCGCCGTAATCCCGGCCTTGAGGCTCATCACCGCTTCTTCGAGCATCTGCTGGTAAAGCTCGAAGCCGACTTCCTTGATGTGACCGGATTGTTCCTCGCCAAGGAGATTGCCGGCCCCTCGAATGTCGAGGTCGTGCGATGCCAGCTGGAAGCCGGCGCCAAGCGTATCGAGTGATTGCAAGACCTTGAGCCGTCGTTCGGCCTGCGGCGTGATCGGCTTTTGGGTTGGCAGCGTAAGTAGTGCGTAAGCCCGCAGCTTGGCGCGGCCAACCCGGCCGCGAAGCTGATAAAGCTGCGACAGGCCAAAACGGTCGGCGCGGTGGACGACCAGCGTGTTGGCAGTCGGGATGTCGAGACCGGACTCGATGATCGTGGTGGACAACAGGACATCGTATTTGCCGTCGTAGAAGGCCGACATGATGTCATCGAGCGCCGTCGCAGGCATCTGCCCGTGCGCGACGGCAACGCGTACCTCTGGCACGCTCTTGTCCAGGAAATCTTTGGCGCCGGCCAGATCTTCGATGCGCGGGCATACATAGAATGCCTGTCCGCCGCGATATTTTTCCCGCAGCAACGCTTCCCGAACCGTGATTGGGTCGAACGGCGACACAAAGGTCCGCACCGCCAGCCGATCGACGGGCGGGGACGCAATGATGGAAAGGTCTCGCACCCCGGTGAGGGCGAGCTGCAGCGTGCGCGGGATCGGCGTCGCCGTGAGCGTGAGGACGTGCACCTCTGAACGCAGCATTTTCAGCTTTTCCTTGTGCGCGACGCCAAAGTGCTGCTCTTCGTCGACCACCAGCAATGCCAGGTCTTTGAACTTGATGGCCTTGCCGAGCAGCGCGTGCGTACCGATCACGATATCTACGCTGCCGTCAGCCAGACCCGTCTTGACCTTGTTTAGTTCTGCGGTGGGCACCAGCCGCGAGGCCTGGGCCACGTTCACCGGAAATCCGCGGAACCGCTCGGAGAAAGTCTTGAAGTGTTGGCGGGCGAGCAACGTGGTCGGGACCACGACTGCGACCTGCTTGCCCCCGAGAGCCGTGATAAAGGCCGCACGCAACGCAACCTCGGTTTTGCCGAAGCCAACGTCACCGCAAACAAGCCGGTCCATTGGACGTCCGGAGCCGAGATCCTTCACCGTGGAGTCGATGGCGGCGAGCTGGTCGTCGGTTTCCTCGTATGGGAAACCGGCGCAGAACTCGTCATAGGCGCCCGGGCCGACGGTGAGCCGCGGCGCGTCCCGCAACTGCCGCTCGGCCGCGATCTTGATCAATTCGCCGGCGATTTCGCGGATGCGACTCTTCATCCGCGCCTTGCGCGCCTGCCAGTTACTGCCTCCAAGCCGATCGAGCTCGACGGTGGTTTCTTCCGATCCGTACCGTGAAAGCAGATCGACGTTCTCGACCGGCAGATAAAGCTTGGCGCCGTCGGCGTAGTGAATTTCCAGGCAATCGTGCGGCGCACCTGCAGCCTCGATCGGCTGCAGTCCTTCGAAGCGCCCGATGCCGTGGTCGACATGGACCACCACATCGCCGGGCGCGAGACTGGTGGCCTCGGCGATGAAGTTTTCCGCGCGTCGGGCAGCGCGGCGCGGGCGGACCAGGCGATCGCCGAGAATGTCCTGCTCACTGATGATCGCCGTGTCTTCGGTCTCGAAACCGGACTCTATTCCGAGCACGACGAGCGCGACGGTCGGTTTGGGCAAAGCCAGCGCCTGCGGCCAGCCATCGACCGGTGTGAGGTTGTTGAGCTTGTGATCGGCCAGCACATGGCTCATGCGGTCGCGTGCGCCGTCGCTCCACAGCGCCACGGCCACGCGCTTGCCTGCCGCCTGCAGCGCGAGCACATGGCCACTGACTGCCTCGAACACATTGGCGCCCGGCTCGGCGCGCTCGCCAACGAAGTTACGCCCGGTGCGGGCCCCGACATCGACGGCGCCCGCTTCGGGCACCGCGAATGGCGTCAGGCGGGCGAGTGCGGAAGCAGCGAGCCGCTCTTTCCACTCGGTCTCGCCGAGATACAATCGATCCGATGGTAGCGGCTTGTAGACCGGCGTTGTGCCCTGCTTGAGCGCATCGCGACGGGCATCGTGATAGTCGATTATCTGCGCTAGGCGCTCGTGCGCGGCGTCTTCGGCAAGATGCTCTAAGGCCAGCGCAGTCCCCGGGAGGTAATCGAAAATCGTTTCGAGCTTGTCGTGAAACAGCGGCAGCCAATGCTCCATGCCCGGATAGCGCCGGCCCTCGCTGACCGCTTCGTAAAGGAGATCGTCGGGCGTCGTCGCGCCGAACTCCGCGACGTAGCCGGTGCGGAAGCGGCGAATGGTTTCGGTGATGAGCTGGAATTCCGCCACTGGCACGAGATCGAGGGCGCGTAACTGCTCTTCACTGCGCTGAGTCTGGGGGTCGAACGCGCGGATCGTCTCCAGCGAGTCGCCGAAGAAGTCGAGCCGCACCGGCATATCCATGCCGGGCGGATAAAGATCGAGAATGCCGCCACGGACCGCGTACTCGCCCGGCTCGCGCACCGTGGAAGCGCGAATGAAGCCGTTAAGCTCGAGCCAGTCGATGATCCCTTGCATCCCGAGGACATTGCCGGGTGCAACCGACAATGCGTGGGTCGCGACAAATTCGCGCGCGGGCACGCGCTGGAGCGCGGCATTGACGGTCGTCAGCATGACCGAGGGCCGGTCGCGGCCCTTCACGCGGGCGAGCCGTGACAGTGCAGTCATCCGTTGCGCGACCACGGCAGCACTCGGCGACACCCGGTCATAGGGCAGGCAATCCCACGCCGGAAATTCCATCACCTGGATGTCGGGGCCGAAAAACGACAGCGCGCGCGCCAGCGTCGCCATCCGCTGGCCATCCCGGCAGATCACGGCGAGCGAAATCGCCGGTGCGTCTCTGGTGGCGGCGATGGCGCGCGCAAGGTCGGCGAGCACCAGCCCCTCGGCGCCGTCGGCAACCTGCGCCAGAGTCAGCGACTTACCCGGCTTGAGCAATTCGGCGGGCGATTTTGCGTTCGTACTCACACTGCGCCCTTGTCGTGAACGCTACGCAGTCGACGAAATAGCGAGGTGTCGTAATTGGGAGGGACCGGCTCCATTCCATTGACCCAGGCGAAAATTTGCTGGTCCGGAACGTCGAGCCAGCGCTCGATCTCGTCGAGTTCACTATCGCTCAACGACGCCAAATGTGCGTCAGCAAAGCGGCCGAGCACCAAATCCATTTCACGGATGCCGCGATGCCAGCACCGGAACAGCAGTCTGCGTTGCCGCGCATTCAGTCCTTCGCTCGATAAATTCGTGCCCGTGCTCAACCGCTTTCTCCAACGCCAAAAACCCGGACGGGGCCGGGCGAGGGTTATATAGAGGGCATCCTCGTATTTGTCATGGTGCCGCGGCGGAGAATGCTCCCGCCGGCGTCCTTTCCGAAAAAGTAAGACGGGGATGCCCGGCACAAGGCCAGGGCATCGCACTGAAAACTTTGCAATGATGCCCCGCATGCGGCCGCCTGTGCTTAATCCGTTGTTTGCTTCCCTCACCAGCCTGCCTGGGGTCGGGCCAAAGTTGGACAAACTCTATGCGCGCCTGCTCGATCGCGAGGCGCCGCGGGTCGTCGATTTATTGTTCCACTTGCCGTCGGGTGCAATCGATCGCCGGGCGCGGCCCAAATTGCGCGACGCAGTGCCGGGCCAAGTCGTCACGGTGGAGGTGATTGTCGACAAGCACCGGCCGTCGCCGCCGCATCGGTCGCGGGCGCCCTATCGAATTTACACACATGATGATACCGGCGACCTGACCCTCACCTACTTCAACGCGCGCCGTGACTACCTCGAGAAACTCCTTCCGGTGGGCGAGACGCGCTATGTCTCCGGTACCACCGAGTTCTACGACGGTACGCTGCAAATGGTGCATCCGGACCGCGTGGTCGACGAGACCGGTTTTGCGGCCTTGCCATTGGTCGAGCCGGTCTATCCGCTCACCGAGGGACTGGCGCTCGGCAACATCCGCCGCGCGATGGACGGCGCGCTTGGTCGGCTGCCGGATCTATCGGAATGGCAGGACGAAGCCTGGGTGGCGCGCGAGCGGCTCCCGGGATTTGCGGCCGCGTTGCGTCAACTGCACCGGCCGGTCCAGCCGCACGATATTGCTCCCGAGAATCCGGCATGGACGCGGCTTGCCTACGACGAGCTGCTCGCAGGCCAGCTCGCGCTCGCACTCGTGCGCGCGCATATGCGGAGACAGCCGGGTCGCGGCTCGGCCGGCGAAGGCCGCTTGCGCGCCCGCATCCTTAGGGCGCTGCCTTACGCGCTCACCCATTCGCAGCAAAAGGCGGTTGACGACATCACCACCGATCTTGCCCGTCCTCAGCGGATGCTGCGGCTGCTCCAGGGCGACGTCGGCTCTGGCAAGACGGTGGTCGCGCTTACTGCTGCGGCTGCGGTCATCGAAGCAGGCCGCCAGGCCGCATTCATGGCGCCGACGGAAATTCTCGCCCGCCAGCATCTTGCGACCATCGCGCCGCTCGCCGAAGCGGCCGGCATCCGCGTCGCCATCCTCACCGGCCGCGAGCGTGGACCGGCGCGCAAGGAGATTCTGGGCCGGCTCACCCTCGGCGACATCGATCTCCTGATCGGTACCCATGCAATTTTTCAGGAGGACGTCGTCTTCCACAACCTTGCCCTGGCGGCGGTCGACGAACAGCACCGCTTCGGCGTGCACCAGCGCCTCGCGCTCACCCAGAAGGGTGATGCGGTCGACGTCCTTGTTCTCACCGCAACGCCGATACCCCGCACCCTTGTGCTCACATTTTTCGGCGACATGGATATTTCGGAACTGCGCGAAAAGCCGCCAGGACGTCAGCCGATCGATACACGTGCCATTCCGCTGTCGCGTCTCGAGGAAGTGGAGGATGCGGTCGGGCGTGTCCTGCTCGAGGGCAAGCGTGCATATTGGGTCTGCCCGCTCATTGATGAATCCGAGAAGTCCGATCTTGCCGCAGCACAGGCGCGCTTCGACGGCCTGCGCAAGAGATTTGGCAAGCAGGTCGATTTGGTCCACGGCCGCATGAAAGGCGCAGACAAAGATGCGGCGATGGCACGGTTCGCTGCCGGTGAGACCCAGCTCCTCATCGCCACGACCGTGATCGAGGTCGGTGTCGACGTGCCGGAAGCAACGATCATGGTCATTGAGCACGCCGAGCGCTTCGGGCTTGCGCAGCTGCACCAGCTGCGCGGGCGCATCGGACGTGGGCCCGGCGCTTCGACCTGCCTGTTGCTCTACAGGGCGCCGCTTGGCGAGACCGCGAAGGCGCGCATCGCCATTTTGCGGGAAACTGAAGACGGGTTTCGCATCGCCGAAGAAGACCTCAAGCTGCGCGGCGAAGGCGATGTGCTCGGCACGCGGCAAAGCGGTTTCCCCGGCTTCCAGATTGCGCGGCCGGAGGTACACGGAAAATATCTCGGCGCGGCGCGCGATGACGCGGCGCTCATTCTGTCGCGCGATGCGACGCTTTCAACGCCCCGCGGCCAGGCGCTGCGCCAGTTGCTTTATCTGTTCGGCAAGGACGAAGCGATCAAGCTGATCCGCGCTGGATAGTTATTCGGCCGCTTCAACCTTGCGGTTCGCCTGGGCAGCCTTTGCCGTGGCCGCAAGCGCAGCGAGCTTCTTCTGCGCGTCGCCGTTCGGCTGGACCATGCCGGCCGAAATCAACAGCGTCATCGCATTCTCGACCGAGATGTCGAGCTCGATGATCTCCTCGCGCTTTACATAGAAAAAGAATCCGGTCGTCGGGTTTGGCGTGCAAGGCATGAAGACCGAGACATGCTCCCCTTGGGGTAATTTCTTCGCGAGATCACCTCCCGGCGCCTGCGAGAGGAATACCAGCGACCACATGCCGGGCGACGGAAACTCGACCAGAGCGACCTTGCGGAAGCTTGAACCGGTCTTCGAAAACAAGGATTCGAAAATCTGCTTCATCGTCTTGTAGATGGGCCGCACGATCGGCATGCGGTTGAGAAGGCTTTCACCAAGTTCAACCAGGGTGCGCCCGACCAGGTTTGCCGTCAGGAAGCCAAGCAGCGTCAGCGCGAGGAAGGCTATGATCAGGCCGGTGCCTGGAATTTTCCACGGCATGTAGCTCTCTGGCCGATAGGTCGGTGGGATGAGCGGCCGCACAATATCGTCCACCCAGGTGACGATCGACCAGACAAGCCAGACGGTGATTGCCAGCGGTCCGGCGACCACCAGACCGGTAAGGAAGTAATTTCGGATACGGCCGGCAAAGCTCGTTTGCGATGCGGCCACTTTCGCCACATCGGCGGCGAGCGCCTCGCCTGGTTTCGAATCGACGTCGCTCATGGCGAGATTTTATTCCACCGTGACCGATTTCGCGAGATTGCGGGGCTGGTCGACATCGGTGCCGATTGCCGCAGCGGTGTGGTACGCAATTAATTGCACCGGGATTGCATAGACCAGCGGCGTGACCGTGGACGCCATGTCCGGCAGAGACAGGGTCTCCATCGACTCGACGGTCGCCTCTTTGGCGCCCTGCGGATCGGTCACAAGGATGATCTTGCCGCCGCGAGCGGCGACCTCCTGCATGTTCGAAACGGTCTTTTCAAAGACACGATCGAAGGGCGCGATCACGATGACCGGCATGGTTTCGTCGATGAGCGCGATCGGTCCATGCTTGAGTTCGCCGGCGGCATAGCCCTCCGCATGAATGTAGGAGATTTCCTTGAGCTTGAGCGCGCCTTCGAGCGCGATCGGAAAGCTCGTGCCGCGACCCAAATAGAGCACGTCGCGCGCCTTGGCGAGATTCTGCGCGAGTTTTTCGATTTGCGGCTCGAGGGTTAGCGCCGCGGCCATCAGCCGCGGTACTTCGATCAAGGCGCGCACCAAATTCTGCTCGTCGGCTTCCGCCAGTTCGCCACGCGCGCGGCCCGCAGCGATTGCAAGGCACGCAAGCGCGCTAAGCTGGCAGGTGAAGGCCTTGGTGGAAGCAACGCCAATCTCAGGTCCGGCAAGCGTTGGCATGACGACGTCGCTTTCCCTGGCGATCGTGGACGTTGGCACATTGACCACTGACAGAATGTGCTGCTTCTTTTCCCGCGCGTAGCGCAGCGTTGCCAGCGTGTCGGCGGTCTCGCCCGATTGCGAAATGAAGATCGCCAGGTCCCCGGGTTCGAGCGGCGCGCCGCGATAACGAAATTCGGATGCGATATCGATTTCGACCGGCAGCTTCGCGAAACGTTCGAACCAGTATTTTGCCACCAGCCCGGCATAGAAGGCGGTGCCGCAGGCCGAGATCGAGAGTCGTTTGATCTTTTTCCAGTCGAACGGAAGCTTGCCCGGCAGCGCCACGCGCTCGTTCACCATGTCGATGTAATGAGCCAGCGTGTGGCCGACCACTTCCGGCTGCTCATGGATTTCCTTTGCCATGAAGTGCTTGTGGTTGCCCTTGTCGACCAATTGTGCCGAAGCCGTGGATTTGACGATCGTCCGCTCGACCTTGCGGTCCTGCGCGTCGTGGATCTGGGCCCCTGCGCGGGT
>Ga0184625_10000671_pt1 | contig 13349 bp, 9 predicted proteins | sample PLM3_30_b1_FD_133151 | JGI IMG/M metagenome (GOLD analysis project Ga0184625, IMG submission 133151) | Groundwater sediment microbial communities from an aquifer in East River, Colorado, USA - PLM3_30_b1 | ecosystem: Environmental > Terrestrial > Soil > Riparian zone | place: USA: East River... | reverse complement strand
GTGTTTCAACGAAAAGCGGCCGTCCGGACCGCTGGGGGTGGGAACGATGACGTGCGTCAGCTCGGTCCCTGCGACGGCCTCGCGCGTGTCGGTCGTGGCCGAGAGGCGCTCGCGACAGCCGTCGATCATCTGCTGCAGGCCGGGCTCCTCGACCGGTGCGCGCCCTTCGTTGACCTGGCGCACGAAGTCGTGGTTCCGGTCCACCCCCACTACCGTGTGTCCCTTGTGCGCGATCACAGCGGCGAGCGACGAGCCCAACTTTCCGAGACCGATCACCGATACTCGCATCTGCGGCTAGTCCCCTCTCCCGTCACGAGTCGCGGGCACCGGCACCACCCTCTCGCCAGGGGCGCCCGGCGCCGGTTTGGACTCGGGAAGGTTCTCCCCTCCCAGCCCCCAGCCGTCGTCGTTGCAGATGAGCGGGCCGCGCTCGTACATGTGCCGCGCGTGCTCGAGGACCTGCTCCTTGCTGATCCAGGTGATACCCCGGCTGGTAATCCGCTCGTAGAGCTTCTTCTCGCCTTCCGGGGACCAGCCCGAGCCGAGACCGTGCTCGATGTGGTAGATCCGCATCGGCTCGCGGAACACCACCTCCTGGAGCCCGTCGGCGTGAGCGGCGTAGCAGGTGAACCCGTCGATGTTCATCGAGTAGGCCTCCCACTCCGGGTAGCCGCGCAGGCGGAACCAGTGGTCGCGGTGCATGAGCGTGAAGTCGCCGCAGCCGTTGGTGTGGACGAAGTCGACCCGCGGCCTGGCCAGCGGGCGCAGTAACGTGCGGAGCGACGGACCCACACCGACCCTGCGCAAGCCATGGACGCGCACACTGCGGTCTGGCGCTGCCGCACCCGAATCGTCCGCCAGGCCAAGCGTGTAGGTCATCCGCCCGCCCGGCTCTTTCTCGAGAACCGGGATCTGCACGCGCCCGCCGCCGACGAGCTTCCGTTGCGCCGCGAGCCGCCCGGAGTCGTCGGTGATCCGCAGGTCGAGCGTCGAGCCCGTTTCCAGCTCCAGATCGAGGACGAGGCGTCCGGGTAGCCGGGTCGCCGCATAGGACGAGAAGCGGGCGCCGCTTGCGACCCGGCGATAGAGCCGCCCCTCCGGCGTGAACTCGCGGTCTCCCCAGCCTTCCTGAAGTGACATGCCCTCCGCGTACTCGTAGACGTCGCGGGCCGGAACCGCGCGGGGCTCCATCACCGCGTGGCCACGATGAGTGGCGAGCTCACACCGGAGCTCCTCGGGCGACGCCCACCCCCAGTCGAAGAGGCGGAACTCCACTGGCGGCTCGCCCGCTCGATGCTTCGTGGCTCTCTCGACGCTGAGGCGCAGAGAGATCTCGTCCTCACGCGCGTCTGGGAGTGGGATGAAGATCCTCTCCTGACTACGGAACGCCAGCGTCGTCTGGTGACCACTGGCCTCGTCGTGGACGTGGAAGGTGAACGCTTCGCGGCCGAGCTGCGGGCCAGCCTCGACGACCAACCGCAGGACGTGCGGCCCGGTGGACGGCGGCTTCACGATCAGGGTGGCCTCGCTGCAGGCCGAGAGGTAAGCCTCTCCCGTGGGCCGGCGATCGAGCCCGAGCCCTGCACCCATCCGGATGCCCTTGCCGGCTCCATCCGAACGGCCGGAGGTCGCGCGCGCGTCGGGCGGTGGAAACGTGGCCTCTCGCTGGTTCACGCGAAGCAGGTGAGTCCGGCAGTACTCGAGCTGCCCGACGACACTGGCCTCGAGCGGAACCTCGCTCATCGCGTCGGATCGGTCGATCCTGTAGAAGCGCCCCTTCTCGAGGCGCCCGGAGGCAAGGTAGGACACGAGCTCGTCGTTGAACAGGATGTCGACGTTGGTGACGAGAACGAAAGGCGCCCTGGCCCTTCGGATCCCGACGTTCTTCCCGATCATCTGGAAGAGCGGGAGCGAGTCCGCGTGACGGTAGCGGCGGTGAATCGCCTCGGGAACGGTGACGATCCGAACCTCGCAGGGTCCGGGGTCGGCGGGCCACTGCAGCACCTCGGAGAGACTCGCTCGGCCGGGAGGAGGGTTCCACTCCACGAGAACCAGCTCGGATGCCAGGGCGTGCCTGCGACACTGCTCGATCCAGGCATTCATGAAGATCTGCATGCGCCGGAGCATGTTGCCGCCGTGGTCGTCGTTGCGCGACGTGGCCACCACCGAGATGTACGGAGCCTGGCTCACTGGCGTTTGCGGCGCCTCCCCTCTGCGCCCGCGGCCTCGAGCTTGGCTGCGACCTGCTTCTCGATCCACGCGTAGGTCTTTGCGAGCCCATCCTCGAGGCTCACGCGCGGCTCCCACTTCAGCACCTGGCGCAAGCGCGTGTTGTCGGAGTTGCGCCCCCGCACTCCCTGCGGCCCCGGAATGTGCTTCTTGACGACCTTCATCTTTGCGATCCGGGCCACCAGGTCGACGAGGTCGTTGATGCTGATCAGCCGGTCCGAACCCAGATTCAGCGGATGCGGGTGGCTCGAGCGCATCAGCTTGTGAATGCCCTCGACGCAGTCGTCGATGAAACAGAACGAGCGCGTCTGGTGACCGTCTCCCCAGATCTCCACCTCTGGGTTGCCGGTGAGCTTCGCGTATGCCACCTTCCGCGAGATGGCCGCGGGAGCCTTCTCGCGCCCGCCCTCCCACGCCCCCTTCGGTCCAAAGATGTTGTGGAAACGCACCACGCGGCTCTGAATGCCGTAGTCGTTGCGGTAGTACTCGCAGAGCCGCTCCGTCATGAGCTTCTCCCAGCCGTATGCGTCCTCGGGCATGGCCGGGTAGGCGTCTTCCTCTTTGAGCGGGGCCACCCCGGTGTCCATCTGCCGGAAGATCGGGTAGATGCAGGCGGAGGACGTATACAGGTAGCGTTTGACATCGTGCTGCCGTGCGGCTTCCAGAGTCTGGATGCTGATCAGCGAGTTGTTGTGCAGGATGCGCGCGTGGTTGGTGGAGATGAAGCCCATTCCGCCCATGTCCGCGGCGAGCGCATACACCTCCTCGATCCCGTCGGTGGCCTCGAGGCAGCTCTTCCAGTGCCTGAGGTCCAGCAACCGGAACTCGTCCGCCTGTGTCGGCGCGTACTCGGGCTTCTTGATGTCCGCACCGCGCACCCAGTAGCCCTGCTTCTTCAGGTACGCCACGAGGTGGTGGCCGATGAACCCGCCGGCCCCGGTGACCAGTACGCGCACGCCCTTGCCCTTGCTCATCGACGCTTGTTCTCCCTGCGAGCCGCCGCGCCGCCCCTCTTCCCACGAGCCGCGCCAGTTCCCTCTGCCGCTGCGAGAGCAGGAAGGCAACCCATTCTAGCCGTATCCGGAGCGCCGGCACCCTTCCCGAAGCTCTCGCGGGATATGGACTATCCTATCCGCGAGTCCCGACCCTCTGCCTCCGCTCGCGGGAGACACACCGACCGGCAATGCCCCAGGTTGACGCCAAGCTCGAGACCCAGCGGCAATGGAACGCCAACCCATGCGGGGCAGACGTGGCGGCGGAGCTCGAGCATGGCAGCCCGGCTTTCTTCCGGAGCGTCGAAGAGCATCGCTACGAGGTGTACGCCCCCTGGCTGAAGGAAGCCGTCGGCTTCCATTCCTTTGGGGGCCGTCGCCTACTCGAAATCGGTCCCGGGCTCGGCACGGACCATGCACAGTTCGCGCGCGCAGGCGCACAGACGTATGCGATCGATCTCACGACGACCCATCTGGAATTGACCCGCCGGCGTTTTGCTCTCGAGCAGCTCAAGACACGGCTGGCGCGCGCGGACGCGGAGTCGCTCCCGTTCGCCGAGGCCTCCTTCGACGTCGTGTACTCCTTCGGAGTCCTCCACCACACACCCGACACGCTGAAGGCTATCGAGGAAGCAAGACGTGTCCTGAAACCCGGAGGTGTGGCCATTGTCTGTCGCGGGATTCGGCGGGGCGAGCTCTGGACCAGGGGCTATGAGCGCATGCTGGCCGACATCGAGCAAGGAGCCCGGGAATCCGGCGCGGCGCCGCTCGTGAAGGTTCTGAGCCGCCGCCAATGCCGGCGGCTCTTCGCCCGCTTCCGGCAGGTGGCGGTCCGGTCGGACCACATCGACTTCGCGCACGTCTTTCCTTCGCGTCCGCCGTCGCCCCCCGCCCCGCGGCGGCTCGTGGAGAAGCTGGCTGGGCGCTGGGGCTGGTACCTGACCGTCATCGCACGGAAGTGAGCGTGCTCCACGCTCGCAGCCTGCGGCGGCTCGCCTCGTCGGAGTTCGTACGCCAGGTCTCCGAAACGTATCTGACCCGGCTCTTCGTCGTGGCGCTGGGCTTCGTCAACAGCATCCTCGTCACGCGCATCCTGGGCCCCGAGGGCCGAGGGCTCTTCGCCGTGGCCAACACGCTCTCAGCGACCGGCGTCCAGCTCGGCAACCTCGGGCTGCAGTCGTCGAACACCTATTACGTCTCGCGTGACTCCCGAGCACTGCCCGTCCTGCTCGGAAACAGCCTCGTCGTGAGCGCCGGCTGCGGGATCGTGATGCTCGCAGCGCTTCCGTTGCTGCAGCTGCGGCCCGAAATCGCTCCGATTCGCGGCACGCTGCTGACGCTGACGTTCCTCGCGGTGCCGGCGGGCCTCGCGAGCCTCCTGCTCCAGAACCTCCTGATCGGAACCCTGCAGATCCGCGCCTACAACGTCATCGATCTCACGACACGCGTGCTCGCCGTGCTCCTCGTCGCTGCTACGGCCCCACTCGGTCTCGTGTCGCCCGAGGTGATCTTCGCGCTCGTGCTTGCGACCGTGGTGCTGGGGGCCGTCTGGTCGTTCCTGCGGCTCAAGGCGCAGCTTCAGGGTCCCATCGGCTGGTCGCCTGAGACGCTGCGAGCCTGCCTTCCCTACGGGCTCCGCGCCTACACCGGCAGCCTCTTCGTCTTCCTGGTGCTCAAGTCGGACATCGTGCTGGTCACGTACCTGCGAGGAGCCGTCGAGACGGGGTACTACTCGATCGCGGTCGGACTCGCAGACATCCTGCTGATGCTGCCAACCGTCGTGGGGACGATCCTGTTCCCCAAACTATCCGCCGCTCCCGACCTGGCCGCGAGGTGGCAACTGGTCAAGCGTGTCCTGACGGTGATGGTGCCGGCCACGCCGGTGGGACTGGTCGTGACGTATTTCGCGGCGGGGCCCCTGATCCGTTTGGCGTACGGCGCCTCCTTCGATCCCTCGACGGCAGCCGTCGGCTGGCTGCTGCCGGGCATTGGCTGCTACGCGATCAACAGCATCCTCATGAACTTCCTCGCGTCCTGCGGCATGCCGCTCGTGGTCGTGTACTCGCCCTTCGTCGCGCTGCTCGTGAACGTGTGCACCAACCTGTGGCTCGTGCCCAGGATGGGATTCGTCGGTGCCTCCATCTCCTCCAGCCTCGCCTACGCGCTCATGCTGCTGATGAGCGTCCTCTACATCCGCTTCCGGTTGTTTCGCGAGCCGCATGACTGACCGCGCAGACGACGCGACAGCCCAGGCACGTCTTGTCCGCGAGACCGTCTACGGCAGCCGCAAGCGGCTCGCCTGGGTTCTCGGTCAGGCAGCGAGAGGTGACGCGCTTCTGGAGGTGGGCTGCGGCACGGGCTACATGCTGTGCCGACCTCTCGCAAAGCTCGGCTACCGCGTCGAGGGCATCGACCTCGATGCGACAAGCATCGAGCGCGGCCAGGAGCTGCTCCGCGCCGAGGGCCTCGATCCCGGCATCCTGAGCTGTCGCCCGCTCTGTGCCGTGACCTCCCGACCGAGCGTGATCATCGTGTCGGAGGTACTCGAGCATTTGCACGACGAGGAGCTGAGCGCGCTCCTGGCCGACGCCCGGACCCACCTCGATCCTGGAGGCCGGCTGCTGGTAACGGTCCCCAACGGATACGGCTGGTTCGAGATGGAGCAGTTTCTGTGGTGGAAGCTCGGGATCGGTAGGCTGCTCTTCCGGTCTGGCTTTTGCCATCTCGTCGAGAAGACCAAGACGCGCCACCTGGGTGCCGAGGCCATCGACCCTGGACCTCCGTCCACGCTCTCGAGCTCGCCGCACGTGCAGCGCTTCACGCTGTCGTCGATCACGCGTCGGCTCAGGGACGCCGGGTTCGAGGTCACGGACGCTCGCGGCTCGGTGGCCGTTTCGGGCCCCTTCAGCAACCTGCTCTTCGCAGGGCTGGAGCCGCTGCTCGACGCCAATGGCCGCTGCGGCGACCACCTTGGCGGCCTGGCTTCAGGCTATTTCGTGAGCTGCCGGGCCAGGTAGTGGCGCTATCGGCTGAGCGGCGCGTCCTCTGGTTCGCCGCCGCGTTCGGAGTCGTCAACGTGCTCGTGGCGCTGTTCGCCCTGCCCTATTCGCCGGGCCTGGACGATCCTGCCCTCTACACGTCGATCTACTCCTATCAGCACTACGGACAGCTCAGCTTTCCCGACGACGACATTCCCTTCATGTACAAGCACCCCCCGACGAAGTACTGGGCCGTCGGCCTGCTCGTGTCGGCGGGCTTGCCGCTGCGATTAGCGACCGCCGGGTTGTTCCTGGCCTCGTATCTGCTCGTGCTCGCTGCGGCGACGGCCTGTCGCTTCAAGTTCTTCCAGCACCTGGCCGTCCTGTTTGCCGTTCCGGCGGCGGTCACGCTATGCCCGTTCATTTCGTACGCGCCCGAGAATCTGGCCCACGGCGAAGCGATCGGACGGCTTCGCCCGGATGACCTGGTGCTGACGTTCTGGCTGAGTGGCCTGCTGTGGCTCGAAGCCGCTCGCCGTGAGAGGCACCGTCTCTGGTATGGCGTCGCTGGGGGGGTGTGCATCGGGTTGGCCTCCGTCACGCACTGGTTCGGAATCCCGGCCCTGGCTGCGATCGTGGTTTACCTGGCCGCAGCCAGGCTCGAAAGGGATCCCGAGCCTGGCCGCCGCGGCGTCCTCATCGGGCTCGGAACCGCGCTCGTCCTCCTGCCGTTCTGGATCGTGATGCGACCGTATTGGCCACAGGTGTGGACCTTGATGTCCTCTCAAGGAGGCGAGCCTTCGCCCGGGGGGTTGGCCGCGGCCTGGACGCGCCACTCCGCTGACTACTGGTTCCTGTACCAATGGATGAAGATGCACGCGAGCGAGGTGTGGGCAGCCGCTGCTCTCTTGTCGGTGCCCGTCATCCTGGCCATTCCGCCCATCGTCGTCGCGACCCCGATTCTCCTGGCACTGCCTTCCACACGCGTCTTCGGCCTCGCGGCCATCTGGCTGCCCGTCGCCGTGCTCCGGGCCAACCACAAGTCGATCGGCTACGAGCTTCCGGAGCTTGCGCTCTACCTGCTCGCGATCGGATGGCTCGTGGCCCGGCCGATGGAGACGATCACGAACCCGAGGATCAGGGTCTTGAGCGCGAGTGTCTTCCTGTTGCCGACCCTGACGTCATCGCCCGCACTCTGGCACCCACAGGTGTTGCGGCTCATGGATCAGTCGCATTCGTTGGACTTGCTGAGGTCCGTAGGCCGAGCGCTGGTCGGTCCTGGCGCGACGGTCGTCGGACGGTTCTACACGAGCGGGGCAGACAACTGGCTAGCCAGCGGCCTTCCCGGGGACCCTGGCGTCGATTTCGTGGCCACGCGTGAGTTCGATCTGCACTCGGCGCCGCTGCATCGCTCCTATGAGGAGGGCCGGACCCGAGTCGCTGGCTTCGTCCTGACACCCGAGATGCCGAGCGCTTCTCTCGTCTACTTCCGAGACAGCCAGAAAGCGGAGCCGGTTGCAGGCTTCGTCCTGCGGCGCGGAAGCGTCTTCAAGTTCTCTTCATCGCAGACCGGCTGGACGTTCGCCATGCTCAGCTGCGAGGTGAACGAAGAGGAGCTGTCCTGGCTGTGGCCAACGCCGCCTGGTCCGGTCTCGGGTTACATCCCACGCACGAAGCACTGCGTGGCGGAGGCGACCTCGACGACCTGGCCAGACTCCGCGGCTTCGGTGTTGCTCCGACGCACTCGTTCCCTCCGAGACGTCTCCCATAAGGTGCTCGTCGCGCTGTTGAGACCGGCAACGGCCGACAATGCGGCCAGTGAATCAATGAAGGCGCGCTGCTCCTGCGTGGCTGTTCAGGAGGCCTCAGGGGGTCTCACCAGTGTCCCGGCTTCCTGGCTGCTCGCGGGGCTGAGAAAGAGCGATTCGGTCATCCGAATGTACGCCAGCAGCGCGGACTTCGCGGCCAACCGTTCCATGGCCGCCCGCTTCGGCGAGGAGCCACGACCTGGGCCCGAGCCATGAAGCGCGGCTAGCCCGAGCTACCGCGTCGCCTCAACCACGACGTACCAGCCCCACAGCTTTCCCACCCAGTCCAGCAGGCGGCGAGGCCTCTCGGGCTCCGGGAGCAAGACGTCGAGGCCCACGATGTCTCCAGGGACGAGATGCCGCACCTGTGTCCGCACGCTGTCGAAGCCGGCCGTACGGAACAGCGCCTCGACCTCCCGCTTCGCGTGCAGGAGCACCACCAGGCCCTCGTTCGTGTTGGGGCGCTCGAGGAGGCTGAGCTGCGCGCGCAGCGTCCTCCTGCGCCAGCCTCCCCTGAGCAGGAAGCGGTAGAGATACACCGACCACCAGAAGCAGACGGAATTCCGGTGATACACGGCGATCCACGCCCGGCCGCCCGGGGCGAGCACGCGGGCGATCTCGCGGACCGTCCGGCGCACGTCGGGCGTGTGATGAACGGCTCCGAGAGAGTAGACGCGGTCGAACGTCCGATCGCGAAATGGAAGCGACTCCATGTCGGCCACGGCCAGGCGGGGATGACGCCCGTCGAGCTCGAAGCGCTGTTCTGTCTCGACGAAGTTCTGCGGCGTCAGGTCGACGCCGACGAGCCAGCTCCCCCGGCGGGCGAGACGCAGATGGTCGGTGCCCGCGCCGAACCCGATCTCCAGGACGCGCCGGCCTTCCAGATCGAAGCCGTCGATGGCCTCCGCCGTCCACGGCTGCGTGCGGTAGCGGTAGCGTTCGATGTCTTCGAAGTATTCCTGGCTGTATCGGGCGGCTTCGGTGACGTCCGTCCCACAGGGCACGGCGGTCCAGTGGCGGCGTGTCTCTTCTTTGTACTCGCCCGCGGCACGGTCGGCGGCGCGGGCCAGGCCGCGGACCTCGAAGAGTGCTTCGAAGAAGCCGGTGACGCCGCGTCGGCGAGCGCGCGGGGCGGGCGTTGGCATTGCCAGTCGAGTCTACATCGCGGTCACAGCGACCTTTGCCGCGTGCACGCGCGCGTGTCAGGATCGGCGCCCATGAGGGCACAGCAGCCATGCGCGTCGCGCTGAGTGGAGCCACAGGCTTCACTGGCCGACGCGTCGTCGCAGAGCTGCTGCGCAGGGGGCACGAGGTCAGGGCCCTAGTCCGGCCGTCTTCGGTGCGACGCGACCTGCCCGCGGGGCTGGTCCGGGTCGAAGGCGACCTGGCCGATGCCCACGCCCTTGCGAACCTCCTCCGAGAGGCTGACGCATTCGTTCATGTGGCGTCGCTCGGCTTCGGACACGCGGACGCGGTCGTGGGCGCCCTAGAGTCGGCGGGTGTCCGGCGCGCGATCTTCTTCTCGTCCACCTCCCTCTTCACGCGCCTGCCCGCCGCCTCGAAGGGCGTCCGGCTGGCTGCCGAGGATCGCGTTCGAAGGATGGCAGGAGACTGGACGATCCTCCGCCCGACGATGATCTACGGGGACGCCGGCGATCGTAACCTCTCGCGTCTCATCCGATTCGTGGCGCGCACGCCGGTCGTGCCGCTCCCCGGCGGCGGCCAGGCGCTCGTACAGCCGGTTCACGTCGAGGACCTCGGCCGGGCGGCCGTCGACGCGCTCGCCTCTCCGACGACGGCTTGCCGCGAATACGACCTGCCGGGAGCCGACGCCGCCTCGCTGCGTCAACTGATCGACCACGTGGCCCGGGAGCTGGGGCGACGGCCGCTCGTCGTGCCCCTGCCGATCCGACCCATGGCAGCGCTTGCGGGAGCCTGGTCCCGCCTCGGCCTGCCGCCGCGTGTCTCCGCCGAGCAGGTCCTGCGGCTGGCCGAAGACAAGGCGTTCTCGTACGAGAGCGCGCGACGCGATTGGGGCTACTCCCCTCGCGGCTGGCGCGAAGGCCTGACAGCCGAGGTTCGGCTCCTGCGCGACGCGGGAAGCTTGTAGCGCTAGGGCGCGCGGCCAGCGGTCGCTGCGCCCTGGGGCTGTGCCGCGGCTGCATCCTGCTTCGAAGCGGGAAGAAGCGGAGCGAGGACGCCTGCGAGGTAGAGGCCCGCCTGCTCCTGCGAGCGCTCGTCCAGGTGGACCGTGTCGATGAAGTGCTCATCAGCGGGCTGCAGAGTCTCCTGCGCCCAGGCCGCGAGATCCACGAGATCGGGGCCACGGTCGCGGGCAATGGCTCGCAGCGTCTCGTTGTAGCGGCCGGCCATACGCGCGAGCACGAAGGGATTGTCGGTGGACGTGGGAAGGTGACCGATCTCAAGCGCGCGCGGCGAGGGATCGCGATCCATCGTGTAGAGACCGGGAAGCGTGAAGATCACGACACGACTGCCCGCAGCCTGCATCGCTTCGACGATCCGCACGAGCTGCGGAACGAAGGAGGGTTGGTAGTCGTCGAGAAGAGCGATCTCCGGCGCCGCTTTGTCTGGGCGCTTCGGGCGCTCGTATGCCGCCAGCGCGGCCTGGCGTGGATCGGCGAGCCGGTTCTCGAGCAGCGTGCGTACGTGTCGGAAGAGCCGGACGCTGTAGAGGTGCCGCGCCAGCCCTCTCGCGTCGTCCAGATAGCGCTCTCGATAGAGCGCGTTCCAGCCGATGTAGAGCGTCGTGATCGCGGGCCGCAACGCGCGGAACTCGTCCAAGCGGGCGAGCACGTCGGAGGGGTCATAGCCCTCGACGCCTCCGTTTACGACCTCGACCCGATGGCCCCGGGTCCGGAGTCCGCGTTCCATGGCGCGTGCGTAGGTGTAACGCTCGGCGACCGGAGTACCGAAGGTGCAGGAGTCCCCCAGGGCAAGGATGCGGACCTCGGTGTGGTCGGGACGGAGTGCCGGCCCTCGGAAGCCCTCGGCGTTGACTTCAATGGCGACCTCGTCGGGTCCGATTCCGAGCGTCGTCGCGGCCTCTTCCATATGGCGTACGGCCAGGACGCGACCGGCAGCGCGTTTCGCCTCGAGGACATCACGCAAGGTGCCGCGGTATCCCGGCCGCAGTCGCCAGCGCCCGGGCCGCAGCGCGTCCGCCATCTCGTAGACGTCCAGGTCGAGAGCACGGCCCGCCGCTTCGACCTGCGCGGGCGTCAGACGCGGACCGGTCGTGGCCGTCACGCCCGCGCGGTCGCGACACTCGCGTAGGAAGGACCAGAGACGGGCGCTCCCCTCCAGCAGGACAGCCAGCATGCCGGCGACCGTCAAGACGAATGCGAGAAGGACGCGGCGACGGGGACGCGCAGTGCCTTCTTGCGAGCCGGGATCGTCGGACGCCACCCCATATTCTCGTCGCCCCAGCCACGCAGCGTCCATTCCGAGAAGACCGACGCGGCTTGCGCCGCTCATCAAGCCCCTGGCTGCGGTGACGTGCAGGGCACCGCGGGGCGTGTGATCATGCCGGATGCTGCCCAAGCGCGCCATGCAGCTGCTTCGTCGTGCGCTCGACAAGCCTCCGAGCGTGATCGCCCGGCGCGTGGCCTACGAGGCTTCGGCCGAGGCCGAGCGCTACCTCGCCCCACGGCGCGCCGCTCGCTTCGACGGGCGCCAGCTGCTCAAGGCGACGGGCGACACCGATCTCGAGGCGCTGTGGCGGCGTCTCGCGGCGCGCCCTTACCCCGCATACACGAGCGGCGTCGACGTGCCCGCGCACAGCGCGCTATGCCCCGGCGACGAGCCGCTCATCCTCGCGGCCGCAGCCGACGCCCTCGCCCACCGCGTGAAGCTGCTCGGTCCCGTGCCAGTGGAGCTCGGCCTCGAGATCGACTGGTCGCGCGACTTCAAGTCCGGCGTGACGTGGCCGCGCCGCTACATGCGCGACATCGAGTGCGTCAACCCCGACGACGACAGCGACGTCAAGGTCCCCTGGGAGCTCTCCCGTCTCCAGTGGTTGATGCCCGCCGGCCAGGCCTACCTGCTCACGGGCGAGGAGCGATACGCAGAGGCCGTACGCGCCACGCTCGAGAGCTGGATGGCCGCCAATCCCTACGCCTGTTCCGTCAACTGGTCGTGCACGATGGAGGCCGCGCTGCGGGTCCTGAGCTGGACCTGGTTCTTTCGCGTCTTCCACGCCAGCCGGTCCTGGGCCGACGCCGGCTTCCGCGAGCGCTTCCTGTGCGCGCTCTATCTGCACGGCGACTTTACCGAGCGGCACCTGGAGATCTCGGACATCAACGGCAACCACTGCACTGCCGATGCGGCGGGGCTCGTTTTCGCCGGACTCTTCTTCGGACAGGGCGCAGACGCCGGGCGCTGGCTGACGAGAGGCTGGTCGCTTCTCTGCGAGGAGCTGCCGCGACAGGTGCACCCGGACGGCGTCGACTTCGAGGCGTCGGTCGCGTACCACCGCCTGGTCGCCGAGCTGTTCCTGTTGCCCGCGCTCTACCGGCTGGCCTGCGCGCTCGATGTGCCGCACGCCTATCGCGAGCGGGTGATCGCGATGGCGCGTTTCAGCGCGGCCTACTCGCGCGCCGACGGGACGAGCCCGCTCTGGGGCGACGCGGACGACGCGCGCGCCTTGCCATTCGGTCGGCAGGAGCTCACCGACCACCGCTACCTCGTCGGCCTCGTGGGCGCGGCGTTCGGGGTTCAGGAGCTCGCGAAAGCTTCGGCCGGCCCGCGCGGCGAGGCGTTCTGGCTGCTCGGGCCGTCGGCAGCCGGCTCGCTGCCCGCGTCCGCAACGCCGCCGCAGCCGCCGGGCTCCACGGCATTTCCGGACGGCGGCTTCTACGTGATGCGCAACGCGGTCGACCACGTCTTCATCGACTGCGGACCCGTGGGCCTCGCGGGACTCGGCGGGCACGGCCACAACGACTGCCTGGCCTTCGAGGCCGCGCTCGACGGCGTCCAGCTCGTGCGCGACTGCGGTTTGTTCGTTTACACCGGCTCGGTCGCCGAGCGCCACCGCTTTCGCTCGACGGCGTATCACAACACGCCTTGCGTCGACAGCCAGGAGATCAACCGGATCGATCCCCGGCGGCTGTGGACGTTCGAGAACGACGCACGGCCGCAGCTGCTCGCGTTCGAAACAGGTCCCGAGCGCGACCGCTTTCGTGGCTCGCATGCGGGCTACTCGCGGTTGTCGCCGCCCGTCACGCCCGTCCGCTCGATCGAGCTCGATCATCGGGGGCACTCGCTCGTGGTTCACGACAGCTTCGATGGCGCGGGAGATCACCGCCTCGAGGTGCCGCTGCACC
>Ga0184625_10000669_pt1 | contig 13356 bp, 10 predicted proteins | sample PLM3_30_b1_FD_133151 | JGI IMG/M metagenome (GOLD analysis project Ga0184625, IMG submission 133151) | Groundwater sediment microbial communities from an aquifer in East River, Colorado, USA - PLM3_30_b1 | ecosystem: Environmental > Terrestrial > Soil > Riparian zone | place: USA: East River... | reverse complement strand
GAGGGCCTCGTGGGCCCAGTAGAGATGGTCGCCCTGCACGACCGGCGAGGAGACGATCGAACCCTTGGAGGCGGTCCACAGGCGATGCGAGTCGGTCACGTCGCCGCGTCCGCCGAGCTTGACCGCCAGGCCGGCGCTGGGCCGCCCGCCCACGCAGTAGGCCACGCCGCGATCGACCACTAGACTGGGCACCATGTAAGCTCTGATGTTGGACTTGCAAGACCAGAGCTCCGCTCCGCTCGCTGGGTCCAGACCCAGGACACTGCCGTTGATGGCCACGAGCAATTCCGGCTTCCCGTCCGGCGAGCTCACGATCACCGGAGTATTCCAGGCCTCGACAATGCCCGGCGCACGCCAGACTTCCTTCCCCGTGTTTTTGTCCAGGGCCACGAGCGACTCGCTTTCGACGCTGGCGTTGACGATCAGCAGGTTGCCGTGCAGCACCGGCGAAGCGGCCGTGCCCCAGCCGTGCAAGGTCTCGCCGACCGGCGTCTGCCACAGGATTTTGCCGTCCGGGCCAAGAGCGACCGCGCCGGATTTGCCGAAGAAGGCGTAGATTCGCTGGCCGTCGCTCACCGGCGTGCTCGAGGCATAGCCGTGGTCGTCGCGAATCCGCTCCTGCTCAGGCAACTTCGAGGGCACGGGCGTCGTCCAGAGGACCTTGCCCGTCTTGCGGTCGAGAGCCAGGACCAGCCGCTCGAGGCTGCTCATTTCGCCTCCGCCCTGGCCGGGGACGTTGAAGCCGCGATAGGCAGTGAGATAAATCCGGTCGCCGACGAAGATCGGGCTGGACGATCCCGGGCCGGGCAGCGGCGTTTTCCAGACGACGTTTTCCGTGGCCGACCAGGTGGTAGGCAGTCCCTTTTCGCTGCTCTTGCCGTCGCCCGCCGGGCCGCGAAACTGCGGCCAATCCGCTCCGCCGGCGGCAGCCGCCAGCAGGCCGACGAAACCGATCGCAAGTGAAAGCCGCGCCATGCCCGTCTCCTCTGTAGATTGTCGTTCCAAGGTCTCGCCACTTTGGCATCCGGCAGCAATTGTCGCAAGCCTTCGTGGGGCAGACATTCTTGTCTGCCAGGTTCGCAACTGTTAGATAGACGGCAGACAAGAAAGTCTGCCCCACTGTCATGCACATCTCCCAGCTCAACCACGTTGCCCTGCACGTTGCCGACGTCGAGCGGAGCGTGACGTTTTATCGCGACGTACTGGGACTCAAGCCGATCCCCCGGCCGGCGTTCACGTTTCCCGGTGAGTGGTTCGCCATTGGCCGGGACCAGGAGCTGCACCTGATCGGCGAGCGGACCAAAGAGGTCGTGTCGCACAACCGGGGCAATCACTTTGCGATGATGGTCGATGACTTTGATGCCTGGGAGCGGCACCTGACGCAGCGCCGCGTGCAGTTTTTGCCGCGGCGGACGCGGCCCGATGGGGCGCTGCAGCTGTTTATCGTCGATCCCGACGGGCACTACGTGGAGCTGTGTATGCCGCCGCCTTCCTAAGTGGGGCAGACATTCCTGTCTGCCTGGCTACGGCAGACAAGAATGTCTGCCCCACGCGAATGCCCGCCGATTTTTTGCCCACCGCCTCCCTCGACATGCTCCGTCGCCGGGCGGAGTTGCTGGCGTCAGTGCGCCGCTTCTTCGACGAGCGAGGCTTCCTCGAAGTCGAAACGCCGCTCCTCTCGCACGACACGGTCGTCGATCGGCACCTCGACCCGATTCCCGTGACGCTCTTTGCCGATCCGCGGCAGCCGCAAGCCGGCAAACCGATGTGGCTGCAGACTTCGCCCGAGTTCGCGATGAAGCGGCTGCTGGCGGCTGGGGCGACGGCGATTTATCAAATTGCGAAGGCGTTTCGGGGCGGCCCCGAAAGCGGCCCGCTCCACAATCCTGAGTTCACGATCGTCGAGTGGTATCGAGTCGGTGACGATTATGACGCGGGAATGAAGCTGCTGTCCGACTTGGCCGAAGCGCTGCTGGGACTGGGCCCAGCCGAGCGGCTGACTTATCGCGAGGCCTTCTTGCAGACCGCGGGCATCGATCCCTTTGCGGAAGACACCCGGGCGGTGGCGGAGGCTGCATTGCCTGACGCGGACCGCGACCTACAGCTCGACTATTTGTTGACCACCCAGGTCGAGCCACGCCTGGGCCGCCAGCGGCCGACGATTCTCTGCGACTATCCCGCAAGCCAGGCGGCGCTGGCCTCCGTCCGCGATGGACATCCTCCGGTGGCGGAGCGATTTGAGCTGTATGTACGCGGCCTGGAGCTGGCCAACGGCTATCACGAATTACTCGATCCGAGGCTATTGCGCGCTCGAAACGACCAAAACAACGCGCTCCGCGCTGCGGACGGCAAGTACACGCTGCCCAGTGAAAGTCGCTTGCTCGCCGCGATGGACCACGGCTTGCCGCCGTGCAGCGGCTGCGCCCTGGGCTTCGACCGCCTGGTGATGGTGGCGACCGGGGCGAAGACGATTCAGGACGTGCTTCCGTTTCCCATCGACCGGGCATAATAATGAGGTCTGCCAGCCCGGGAGCTGTGTCGTGAAGTATCGCCTCAGAACCTTGTTTGTGCTCATGGCGGTTGTTTCCGTCGGCATACCAATCTGCCGCCAAGCTCGGCAGTGGCGTCAACGCCAACAAGCGTTAGCGGCAATCGAGAAGCGTTTCGCCGAAGCTCGCGAGCATGACACCCTCACCTGCATTCAATACTTGGGGCTAAGCCAGCAAATTGTTGACAGCACCCCCGCTCTCCGACCTGCGGACAGAGATCGTCTTACTCGGCAGATTGCTCCCGAAATCGCCCGGCTGCAATCGCGATACAAACGAGAACGGGAAGAGGAAAGTCGTCTCACGAGCTGCGCGATCGATATCGCGGACGACTCGGACGACTCCAATTGCGACGAACTTGAATTCGGGCGCTGAACTGATTGGCGGCACTCCGGGACCAGGTTTGGTCCCGGCTAATTACTCGGCGTTCAAGCTGACGACGCGGCCCTTGACCGGGAATTGCGGTGGGTCGAGCGTGGCGGGGCCTTGGCCTTCGTCGATCGAGCAGCGGTTGCGGCCGGCTTTCTTGGCGAACTGCACGGCGGCCAGGGCGCGGCGGAGCAGCTCGGTGACGGATTCCGCGCGGCCGGCTTCGATGACGCCGCAGCTTAGCGTCAGCTCAAACGTCGCCCCTTGATCGTCGAACGTCGTGGCTTCGAACGATTGCCGCAGCCGCTCGGCCGCGGCCAGCGCCTGGTGGGGGCCGGTGTCGCCCATGACGACCAGGAAGGACTGCCCGCCGATGCGGCAGAGCCGATCGTTGCCGCGGTCTTTGCGGATCAGCTCATCGATCAGGGCCGCCGCGGCGACGAGCGCCCGGTCGCCGGCCCGGGTGCCCAGCCGCTGGCTAACGCGAGCAAAGCGGTCGATGTCGATCTGCACGAGACTGAGCGGACGCGACCGCTCTGGATCGCCCTGCCACCAGCTCGACAGGACTGCCTCCAAACCCAGCCGGCTGGGCAGCTGCGTTTCCTTATCGAGCCGACCGGCCTCGCCCAAGTCGCCGACCCGTTCGCCGGCGCGGAGCAGCGTGGCGACTAGATCGAGCATGTGGTCGCGAAGCGTGTGGGCCGCGGCCAACAGCGTGTGCAGTTGCTCGAGCAGTTGCTTGCCGCTGGTTTCGGATTCGTCCGGAAAATGCAGGCTCTCCAAGAGCTGGTTCGCGGCCCGGATTTGGGCCGCCTGATCGAGCAGCGTCTGCTCCAGTTGCAGGGCCGAGGCTTCCTGATCGCCCAGCCGTCCGGAGCGCTGCGTGAACATTCCCGCGGCCGCCGTCTGCTTCTCCAGCCAGGCCTGGTTCTCGGCTTGCAAGTCGTCGGCCAGCAGCTTCAGTCCGGCGCTGTCGGCCGAAGCCAACAGCGCTCGGCTGCGGGACTCGATGCCGATGAGTTGCTCGCGATAGCTGCCGACTTCCAGCCGCAGCACCTGCGCGGCGCCTTCGAGGAACGATTGGGCGACGACGCCGGCGGCGGCCAACCGGTCGAGCCACTGCCTGGGCAATTCGTCGATGCCCGCGACCGTCGGGCTAACGGCGCGCGGCGCTGCGCCGGTGGATGAGGCTGCCCGCGAAACGGACGCTGCCGGAGTGGCGTGCGGCGGGCCAGCGGCGTCGCTAGCTGCCAGCCTGGCCGGACTTCGGCGGCGTAGTGCTGGCATTCGAAAGACCTTCCAGAGCGGCGGGTCGGCGAGCGCAGCTGCTGCCGCATAGCCCAGGGCCAGATTCAGCACTGCGATGACCAGAACGAACGACAGCACGCCATTTTCCTTTCGCGCAACACCATGCGCTGCAAAAGGATAAGTCGCACTAGCGGCAGCGCAGAACAACTCGTTTCGCTGCTGTCACGGCTGACGCTGGCGCGCCCTATCCGCCCGCAAAGTCAGCGCAGCTTGCCCGACAGGAACTCGATTCAATCCGCTTTTCTGATACATCCGGCACGGTCGATACTGCGTGAGGAATCGGTATTTGCGGCATATCGCGCATATCGCGCAGCATGCAAGGCCTGGTGGCGGAAATGGGGGTTTCCGCGGCCGGTTCCCATTTCCAGGAGCGGAAAATGCGACGGACCTTGACAATCGTAATGCTGCTGGCGTGCAGTGGAATAGGCTGGCTGCTAAGCCTCGGGGTGGGGCAGGTGGCAGCCCAGGAATCCGGCCAGACAGCTGGTGAAATGCTAGTCATTCCAACTAGCGGAGCCGGGGCTGCCCGCGGACTCTCGACGGCGGTGCATCGCATCGGCGACGAAGAGGAGTCTCAAGCGGCGGCCGATCCTTACGCCTTGCCGGCCGGCGCTGTGCCGGCTGCCTATGGGGCGCATCAGAACGCCGGCTACTTCTACTCGTCCTACGAGGGCGCGAGCAGCGGCGGCTACTTTGATGCCACCGGCGGCCGCAGCCCGAACACGTGGGGCGGCCTGTGGGGCTATGGCGACGACTGCCACGTCGGCGCGGCCCGCTTCGAATATCTGATGTGGTTCAGCCGCGGGCGCAGCGCCCCGCCGCTGGTCACGACGAGCCCGGCGAACACTGCGCTGCCCGTGGCCGGCGTCCTGCCCGACGCTCAGGTCCTGTACGGTGGCAACTCGACGATCGGCGAGGACATGCGGAGCGGGGCGCGAATCACCCTCAACCGTCTGCTGGCCGACGAATGCACCTGGGTCGAAGGCCGGTTCTGGGGCCTGGAGGACAGCACCGAGCGGTTCTATGCCAACGGCAACGACTTTCCGATTCTGGCCCGTCCGTTTGTGAACACAGTGCTGCAGGTCGAGGACGCTCTCCTGGTCAACTATCCCGGCATCACCAGCAACGGAGCGGTCAACGTCCTTTCCAAGAACGACATGTTCGCCGCCGACGCCTGGCTCCGCCGCACCTGGACCGACGACGGCTGCACGCGGATCGACGTCCTGGCCGGCTATCAGTTCGCCCGGATCGACGACTTCATCGGCATCACGAACCTGCAGCAGTCGATCGATCCGCTGGGGGCGGTGCCCGTCGGCACGCTGTCGGAGATCTCCGACGCGTTTCAGACGCAGAACGAGTTCCACGGAGCCCAGTTCGGCATGATGTACGAGCGCCGCAAGGGCTGCTGGAGCGTCGAGACGTTGGCCAAGATCGGCCTGGGCAACATGCGGCAGCGCGTGGCCATCAGCGGCAATACCGTCACCACGGAGCCGAACGCGTTTCCCGTCCAGACGACGGGCGGCTTGCTGGCCCTGCCTTCGAACATCGGCGTCTTTCAGCGGAATCAGTTCGCGTTCATCCCCGAGGTGAACGTCAACCTGTGCTACAACTTCAGCCCGTCCTGGAAGGTGATGGTCGGTTACTCGTTCATCTACTTCAGCGATGTGGTGCTGGCCGGCAATCAGATCGACCGCGAAGTCAACTTCTCGCAGGTCCCAGGGCCGCCGATCGGCGCCTTGCGTCCGCGGTTTGACCTGGTCAACAGCGACTTCCTGGTCCAAGGCATCAGCCTCGGCGGTGAATACCGCTGGTAGGTCGCCGCGGTCCCATCGCGGCGTCCATCACCGCACCCTCGCCCGCTCCGGGTTCCCAGGTCTCCGCCTGGGAACCTTTTTTTCTTGGCATCGCCCCAAACCTCCGGCCGAGCCCCAGCCGGGCGATAGTCCCGCCTTGCCGCGGCTGCTGACGGAGCTGCGGCCGGCGCGTATGCTGGTGCCTTCTGCTGGCTTCACCCGGAGATGCATCATGCGTAGCGCGACATTGGAGTTCGCTTTCGGCCTGACCGTTGTGGGAGCGTGTTTGGCAACGGCGGCGCTGGCTCAGTCGCCGCCCGCGGCGCCGGCTGCTCCGGACCTCTCGCAGCCGCACAATTTCGGCGTCCACGATATGGTGCGGATGGACCGCGTGGGCGCGCCGCTGCCCTCGCCGGATGGGCGCTGGATCGTCTTTACGGTCCGGTCGTGGGACGCAGATGCCAACAAGACGACGACGAACCTCTGGATCGTCTCGTCGGACGGAGCCACGCTGCGGCCGCTCACAACGGCCAAAACGAAGGCGGATACTTCGCCGGCCTGGTCGCCCGACAGCCGCACGATCGCGTTTGTCTCCAATCGCTCCGGCTCCTCGCAGGTCTGGACGATCGGCCTGTCTGGCGGCGAGGCGACGCAGCTCACCAACTTTCCCGTGGACGTGGATAACCTGCGGTGGAGCCCCACCGGTTCGCATCTGGCCTTTAGCGCCGAGGTCTATCCCGACTCCACGCTGGCCGGGACGGCCGCACGCGACAAGGCTCAGGCCGACAATCCCGTCAAAGCGATGAAGTTCGATCGGCTCTTCATCCGCCACTGGGATGCCTGGGAGGACGGCAAGCGAAGTCACCTGTTCGTGCTGCCGGTCAAGCAGGCAGGCGGCGGCTGGCAGGCAGCCGGCGAGCCAACGGACTTGATGCCGGGCGTGGACGCCGATTGCCCCACCAAGCCGTTTGGCGGCGCTGAGGAGTACGCCTGGTCGCCCGACGGCAAAGAGGTCGCCTATACCGCACAACTGCCCGACGGCATCGCCTGGTCCACCGATCTGAATATTTTCACGGTGCCAATTGTTGGCGGAACGGCGAAGTGCATCACAACGGCGAACAAGGCCACCGACGTGGGCCCCCTGTATTCGCCCGACGGCAAGACGATTGCCTATCGCGCAATGACCCGCCCCGGTTTTGAATCGGACCGCCTCCGCATCGCGTTGTATGACCGAGCCAGCGGGCAATCGCGGATTCTGACGGAAGCTTGGGATCGCTCGCCCGGTTCGCTTGAATGGTCGCCGGACAGCAGATCGCTGCTCGCGACTGTCGGCGAAACGGCCCGCGTGAAGATCTTTCAGGTCGATGCCCAGTCTGGCCAGCCGCTCGTGCTGGTCAACGATCACTATTGCACCGGCGCGACCTACGCCGGCAGCGGAGCCGATTTGCGAATCGTCTATGCGCAGGATTCGCTGGTGGCGCCAGCCGAGATATTCATCGCCAAGGCCGACGGCAAAGAGCCCAAGCAGCTCACGCATTTCAACGACGACCGCATGAAGCTGGCTCGCATCTCGCAGCCCGAGGAGTTCTTCTTTGCCGGGGCCGGGGGCGAGCGGGTTCAGGCTTGGATTTTGAAGCCCGTTGGCTTCCAGGAGGGCAAGAAGTATCCGGTGGCCTTCGTCATTCACGGCGGACCACAAGGGGCGATCGAGGACCATTTTCACTATCGCTGGAATCCGCAGGCGTTTGCCGGAGCGGGCTACGCGGTCATCGCCGTCAATTTCCACGGCTCGACGGGTTTTGGCCAGGCGTTCACCGACTCCATCAGCGGCGATTGGGGCGGCAAGCCCTACGAAGACCTGATGAAGGGGCTCGATCACGCCCTGGCAAACTACCCCTGGCTCGACGGCGATCGCGTCGGCGCGCTCGGTGCGTCCTACGGCGGCTGGATGATCAACTGGATCAACGGCCACACCAGGCGGTTCAAGTGCCTGGTCAATCACGACGGCGGCTTCGACGAATTCGCCAACTACTTCACGACTGAAGAGCTGTGGTTTCCCGAGTGGGAGTTCAAAGGCGTTCCCTGGGAGAAGCCGGAATTGTACGACAAGTTCTCGCCCAGCCGTTACATCGCCAAGTGGCAGACGCCGACGCTGGTCATTCACGGGGCCAACGACTTCCGCCTGGTGGATGCCGAGGGCATCGCCACGTTCACCGCGTTGCAGCGCCGCGGGATCCCGTCCCAATTGTTGTACTTCCCGGACGAAAACCACTGGGTGCTCAAGGCCAAGAACAGCATCGTCTGGCACGGCACCATCTTGGCCTGGCTCGACAAGTGGTTGAAGTAACCGATCGCATCCGGGAGGCCGGCGTGGAGGCAGCTGCCAATTCGCCGAATCGCACGAGCCGCCTGGGCGTCATCCACTTTTTGATCTGGATGGCCGGCTGCGGCGCGGTGCTGGCGATTTACCGGCTCAACGCGCCCGCCCATCCAACGCTGGAAGACGCGCTGCGGCAATTGGGGTTGGGCCTGGCCTATGGCACGGCGGCCAGCGGAATGGGGCTTTTTCTGTGGCGGTGGCGGACCGGCAGCGGCCCGTTGCCGACGCAGCCCGGCCACTGGTTGCTGGTCTTCGGAGCAATCGGCATGGCGCTCGACTTCGCGACTTCCGGCGTGTACCTCACGGCGCTGCACCTGGGCCTGCGCGTGACCTTTGTCGGCTATCTGTTCCAGCAGCTGGCCGCCTGGGGAACCGCCACTCTGATCGGCGTGGCGGTCCTGGCTCGCTTGCGCGCTTCGGCGGCTTGGACCGCGGCCGCGAGCATCGTTGTGATCGGCATTTCCCTGATCGCGGCGGCCGACGTTGCCTCGCTTTTGGGAATTGCGGTTGGTTCCGGCACGTGGACGTATTACGCGCCGGTGTGGGCGCACGTGGTGGTCACGGCGCTGGTTTTGCCCGGCATTTGGGCCGCCGAACTTTCCGACCGGCTCCGCGGCATTCCCCGCGACTGGCTGCACCTGGCGGGCATCGCTTCTACGAGCGTGCTGGGTCTGGTGAATATTGCGATGAGTTTGATGTTGGCTCTGAAACCATAGGGGCCACGCCGCGAGCGCGAACGCTCAGCCGGCGCGGAGCGACTTGAACATCGCAGAAAACGAATGCCGCAGCGTGGACCAGCGGCTGGCCGTTTCGCTGACGACATAGTTGAGCTGCAGCGAGCGGCGTTCGCCGTCGAAGGGGTGATGGCCGTGCCAGGCGTTGTCGCGGCAGCGGAAGGCGACGAGCGAGCCTTGTTCGGGCGGCACTTCGGCGACGACGTCCTCCAGATCGTGATCGCTACGCAACAGCCGCAGTCGTCCGCCGGAGGAGGACCAATGGCGATTGAGATAGATCAGGACGGTGATGAGCTTGGTCTTGCTGTCGGTGTGAATCTGGCCGTCCTTGGGCCGGGTGCGGCCGCGGACGGTGAGCGTGGCGGGGCGGTCGGTGAGGTCCATGCCGAACTTGGCGGCGAACACGCGCCGCATTTCGTCGCCCAGCAATTCGTCGGTCAGCGTCCGAAACGCTGGACCAAATTCCAGCGAGTTGAGCGGAAAGCTGCCGCCGGTGGCGATCGGCGGGAAGTCGCGCTCGATGGCGGCCAGGCACTCGCCCTTCACGAATTGCGGCACAATGAAGTGTTCGAACGGCTCGTGAATGAGTGGCGTTTCGCGGAGTGCTTTGATTTCGAGCATCGACATCGCCGGTCCTCCTTGACCTGGAATTTGCGATCAGGCCGCGGCCCGCGGCTGGCACTTGCGGCTGAGGATTTCGTGGCACGCGGCCAAGACCTGCTCGGCGGTGATCAGGCACATGGCGTCGTTGGTGGCCCGGCGGCGTTCGCTTCGCGAGCCGTCGTCGTAGCGGGCCTGCAGGGCAATGTGCTGCGGGCCATAGGGACCGCAATCCTCGGGCCGCGTGGTGCCGTACATCGCGACGCAGGGTGTGCCGACAGCCGCGGCGGTGTGCATCGGGCCGGTGTCCGAGCCGACGAAAATGCGGGCTCGCCGGAGCAGGGCCGTCAGCTCGTACAGGTCGGTTGGCGGCGCCAGCAGCGTGGCATCCGGCGCGGCCTGGACGATTTCCTCGGCCCAGGCCCGCTCACGATCGCCGGCCCAGACCGCGATCGACCGAAGGCCGAACGAACCTGCCAGGTCGCGGACGACATGAACGTAGCGATCGCTCGGCCAGAGCTTCGAATCCCAGCGAGCACCGGGGTTGACGATCGCGAAGCCGGATTCGAGACGGACGCCGTTCAGATACGACGCGATCGTCGCCTCCGCCTTGGCATTGTGCGGGATGCGGAATTCGGCCGGGCCCGGTTGCACGCCCAAGGGTTCGAGCAACTCCAGCGAACGGTCGGTGATGTGAGGTTGGCGATGGACCAGCCGCTCGTTGTTCAGCCAGCGGCTGGCCTCTTTGCCGTAGTGTCCCTCAAAGCCGATCCGCCGCCTGGCGCCGGAGAGCCAGCAGGCGATCGCCGTTTTGGTGATGCTTTGCGGGTCGATCGTCGCATCGATTCGCAGGGCCCGCAGCCGGCTGCGGAACCGCCAGATTTCGAGCGGGCTCTTGAACCACAGTCGCGGCAAAACGATCAGCTCGTTGAGGCAATCGTGATTGTGCAACATCGGAGCGGCGGCCCGCTCGACGACCCAGGCGATGAATGCTTGCGGAAAGGCTCGCCGCAGGGCACACAGGACCGGCAACGTCAGCACCGTGTCGCCGATGGCGCTCATGCGGGAGATCAACAGTCGCGGCGAGGCTGCGTGCGGCACTTGCATCCCTTCAAGCGGGCGTCCCTGCAAGAGGACCGACTCGTGGACTCTTGCGGCTGGCGCCGGGGCGGTAGAGTATCGCGGCGGCGGCGCTGCCAGCAAGGTCAACTTGCCACGTGGCCAGGGGCTTGTGCTAGCGTCACGGCGAATTGCCGGCGAGGACGATTTATGCCTGGTGAACCCACCGTGATTTATTCGGCGGCCAACACGCAGCAGGCCCATTTGCTCAAGGGATTGCTGGAGGAACGGGGCATCGCCGCCTGGGTGGTCAACGACTCGCTCCAGGTCGCCGGCGGCGAGCTGCCGCTGGGTTGGACGGCCGCGCCGCGAGTCGTGGTGTCGGCCAGCGACGCCGCAGAGGCCCGGGAATTCGCCCTCGATTTTGAGCGGCGCACGACGCACGAGCCCGATCCAGACGCCGTGACCAAGGAGCCGCCGGCCGAGGAATGGGCGGACTGGCCGATCTGCCCCGAGTGCCGCCAGCGGCGCGAGGCCCGCTGCCCGATCTGCGGCGTGAGCGGTGCGGCGTTTCCGCTGGTTGACCTGCAACAGACGGACACCGGCGAGCGCGTGCTGCTGTTTTGCAGCGCCTGCGACGATCACTTCGCGCCCGAGTGGTATCGTCTCTGTCCGCGGTGCGGGCATGATTTCGGCGCAGGCATTGAATTCGGACGCCCCCTGCCGCGCGAGCCGCTGAACCTGCGGACCTGGCTCGTGCTGGCCGGCTTCGCGGCCGCGGGTGCCGTCGCCGTGGCCTATTTTGTGTGGTTATTTCGCAGTTAGGACGTGGCCGCGTGCCAGTGGGTTTGCAGGCGCGAGCGGCGTGCGGCGGACCACCAGCAGTGGAACTTTCTCCGGTCTAAGGCCAGGCGCTGCTCCTCGCGAGCGAGCAGCTCGCCGAGGCGCTGGCGATCTTGGTGCTTCTTTGACTGAGCTTGCCAGTCGCGAAGCTGCTCCGCTTTGGCCAGGTGGTCACAAACGGCGCCCAGCTTTTCCTGTAGCAGGCTCAATTCCTCGTACAGTTTCCGGTGCTGCCGCGGGGCCATGGCCGCCGCCGCAAGCTCCAGCGCATACCGCAGGCGTTTGCCCGCTTTTCGCAACTCGTGCAACTGGCGATCGGAATCTGCGGCAACCTCCGCCAACTCGAAAAACGCGGCGCCTTGCGCGGCGAGCTGTTCGCGACACCACGGCGCAAACTCGGGCGCGGCGCGGCTCGAATGTCGCTTGGGCCAGGCAATAGCGTCCAGCACCGCCGCCGAACGGCGGGCGAGTCGCTCTTTTTTCTGCAGCCGATTGCGGAGCGACTTCAGCTCTCGCCTGCCGATGCGGCGCTCGTGCTTGAGATTGGCGATCAGTCTTCGCGGCGGCTTTTCCGCTTCGGAACGGAGTTGCTCGAGATGCACGTCGCAGTCGCGGACCAGGCCCGCGGCGCGGCGGAGCCTGCGAAGCGTTTTCCGCAGTCGCCTGGCCGGCTTCGCGAGCAGGGCCGGCGCGAAGAGCCGCAGGGCCGCGGCGGTTCGCCGGGTCCAGATGCGGAGTTGGTGGATGGCTTCGGCTTCGTCGTCACCGCCGATGGCCGCTTCGAGGTAGTGCTCGACCGCGCGCAGCCGCGTGACCAGCGCCTTGCGGGCGACGCGATCGACGGGCGTCATGGGCGCGACGCCGATCAGCCACTTGTCGAAGCGGGGCATACCGGCACGATGGCGCCGAGGCCCAAGGGGCCGGCGCTAAGAGGTGTGGCAAGCGTCCTGCGCGTCAGAGCGGCGAATCGTCCCCGCGGCTCAACAGAAACCACCCCTGATTGTAGTTGTCGGGCGGGCCGAAGATATGGCCGGAAACGCCAATTCTGCAACGTAGAGTAACCGCCTGACTGGCGGATTTGACAAAGCCGCCCTGCGACCTAGCTTTGCAATGCAACCGCGCCTCGGGGAGGGGCGTTGGTTCTTTGGGCACGGCGGGGATAGCTGGGAGCTAGAGGGGACCCCGCCGTGCTTTTTCTTTCCGCCCGCCACGAGCGGCGCACGTGCTCCATGATCTGCCCTTGCCTGCCGCCGACTCACCTCCGCCGCAGGCGGCCGGGATTCTCACTTGTCGAGGCTCTGATCGCCCTGAGCATCATGGCAATGGCCGGGGCCGTGCTCCTGCTCTCGGTCGAAAGCTCGCTCGAGAACACCGCCGACGCGGTGGATCGCACGATCGCCGACGGGATCGCGCAGCAGATGCTCGATCAGATTCTGACCAAGAAGTACGTGGAGAACGCGGGCGCCGGCGGGGCGCTGGCCGACGTGCTGGCCGGAGTCGGCGCGGCGCTCGATGAGCTGACCGGCGGCGGCACCGAATTGTACGACGACGTGGACGACTACAACGGCTACATGGCTAATCCGCCGGAAGACATTTACGGTCAGCCGCTGGGCACGGGCGACAACGCCGGTGGTCAGCGGCTCGCGAATTTCCGTGTGCCCGGAGCCTTCTTCCAGAACTGGCGCGTACGGGTGCAGGTGTATTTCGTCGATCCCAGCGATCAT
>Ga0184625_10000668_pt1 | contig 13356 bp, 5 predicted proteins | sample PLM3_30_b1_FD_133151 | JGI IMG/M metagenome (GOLD analysis project Ga0184625, IMG submission 133151) | Groundwater sediment microbial communities from an aquifer in East River, Colorado, USA - PLM3_30_b1 | ecosystem: Environmental > Terrestrial > Soil > Riparian zone | place: USA: East River... | reverse complement strand
GCCACGCGATGATAAAAAAGTTCTTGACCATATATACACTAATTTTCGCGAATGAAGAACGCTAATGAACGCTAATAAGGAATGCTAATGCACGCTAATAGAGAAAAGCCTTTGGCCCAAATCCTCACCTTCTCTAACTTCTCTACCTTCTTTACCTTCTGACTCCTGACTCCTGAATTCTGAATTCTCTATTCCGTCCTTAGGCTCTTCACCGGATTCATCACTGCAGCTTTCACCGCCTGGAAACTTACCGTTAACAATGCGATCAGCAATGCCAACACCCCGGCCGCAATAAATACCCACCAGCTGATGCTGATACGATAGGCAAAATCCTGCAGCCATTTATACATTGCCCAATAGGCTAGCGGAAAAGCAATCACTGATGCAATCCCTACCAGCCTAAGAAAATCTTTAGACAGGAGTGTTACCACATTTGATACCGTAGCACCCAGCACTTTTCGAATACCAATTTCTTTCGTTCTTCTCTCCGCAGTATAGGCAGCAAGACCAAACAGCCCGAGGCAGGAGATCAGTATGGTAAGAAAGGCGAATAACCTCGACAATTTTCCAATCAGCATCTCATTCTTAAAGAGATTATTGAATTCGTCATCCATGAACTTGTATTCGAATGGGTAACCGGGAGCATGTGTCTTAATTACGGATTCAACCTTTGCAACCGCCTCCTTTATGTTTGTTCCGCTCTTAAGACGCACCAGCAAAATATCCACCGAAGATGGCTGGCAGAAGAGGATCAGTGGTTCGGGTTTGCGATACATATCGTTATAAATAAAATCTTTCACCACACCCACAATTTGAAGCTGTCTGTTGTCGTCTCTTTTCAACATTTCTCCTACCGGGTTTTGTTTTCCCATTATACTGGCGAAAGTTTCATTGATGATAATATTCGAGCTGTCACTCACCCCATCTGTGTAAAAATCCCTGCCCTGTTTGATCTGCATTTTCATCGTGGAGATATAATGTGGTCCCACCCATTCAGTAGTTACCAGTACTTGGGAAGATGGATTCTTTCCCTGCCAGCTAAAATCTCCTGAGCTGCTACCTAAGTCTAACACACGACTATTGGAAACGGCCGCATTTTCTACTACACCCGTGCCAAGTAAGCTCTGGCGAATAGTGTTGAAGTGTTCATTCATATTACCTCGCAGCCTGCTGTAGAGCACCCGATCTTTGTCGTATCCAAGCTGCCTGTCCTTCACGTGTTGAATTTGCCGGTAAATGATGATAGTGCTAATGATGAGAACAATAGAAATCACGAATTGCGTAATCACCAGGCCCTTCCTGATATAGGCGATGGCGGAATTTTTTCCAATCCTCAGTCCGCGGAAGACGGTAATAGGATTAAACGATGAAAGATATAATGACGGATAGCTGCCGGCTAGCAATCCACAAGTGATGGCTATGAGGGGCAGACCTCCCCATATGACCGGGTTAGTAAAGTCAAAGTGAAGCGTCTTTTCAACCAGTGTATTGAAGAGCGGCAATACTGCAAATACTATCAGGCTTGCAATCACCATGGCCACTATTGCCATCACGAGTGATTCCCCGAAGAACTGCCTAACTAGCATTCCCCGCCCTGCACCCATTACTTTCCTTACGCCTACTTCTCTTGCGCGCTGTTCTGATCGGGCAGTTGCAAGGTTCATAAAATTAATGCAGGCAATAACAATGATGAGGAGTGCGATGATGCTGAACAACCGAACATATTCTATTCTGCCACCTACCTGCTTCCCCTCTTCGAAATTGTACCTGAGTCTCCAATCATTGATAGCAAAAAGAAATGGTCGCGCCACCGCAGTGGTGTCCTTTCTCTGGATGAAATCATAAAACTTCTTATTCAGAGAATTCACATCTGTACCTGGCTTGAGCTCCACATAGGTTTGAATTCCATTATTACCCCATGATTTCAACCATTCGTTTCGATCCTCATAGATCTTGAAATTTGCCAGCCACGAAAACCGTAAACTACTATTTGTGGGCGGGTCCTGCACTACCCCGCTAACCGTAACCAGCTTATCATTATTTATTTTAAGTGTCTTACCTATTGCGTTCTCTTTTCCAAAGAATTTCTCCGCCATCTTATTGGTGAGGACAATAGAAGAAGGGTCTTTCAATTGCTTTTCCAAGTCACCCTGCAAGAGGGGAAAAGAAAACATCCTGAGGAAATCCGGATCGGTATAATATCCTATCTCATATATGGATTTATCTCCCAGGGTAAACAACAATCGGCTTCCCCAGTCGCTGCGCGCCGCATACTTAATTTCAGGAAGTTCTTGTTTTACTGCAGGACCAAAACCTCCTGGCATAGCAGAAAATGTGAATTTCTTACCGTCATAAGTTTGCGTTTCCAGCACTTGGTAAAGTTGCGTATAGTGTTGATGAAACTTGTTGTATTGTATTTCGTCGTTTACCCACAGCAGTATCAAAATGGCGCAGGCCATCCCAAGCGAAAGTCCGATCATATTGATAAAGGCATAGCCCTTATTCTTGCTGAGGTGTCTTAATGCAATCTTGAAATAATTTTTAAACATATACACACCAATTTTCGCGAATGAAGAACGCTAATTAACGCGAATGAAGAAAACCCTCTAGCATTCACGCGCCTTCTCTCCTATCTTCTCTCTCTTCTTTAACTTCTATATCTTCTTAACCTTCTGAATCCTGAATTCTGTCTTCTTCTGCCTCACTCCGTCCTCAACGTCTTCACCGGGTTCCCCATCGCTGCCTTGATGGCCTGGAAACTAACAGTAACTAAGGCAATGGCCAGGGCCCCAATGCCTGCCAATGCAAACACCCACCATTCAATCTTTATTCTGTATGCAAATACTTGAAGCCAGTTGTCCATTGTCATCCATGCTATAGGGAAAGCAATGCAAACAGCTACCAATACCAGTTTCAGGAAATCGCGGGACAGCAAACCTGCAAGACCATGAACTGACGCGCCCAATACTTTTCTAAGGCCAATTTCTTTGATCCGTCTTTCGGCGGTATATGCAGATAGCCCAAATAACCCAAGGCAGGCAACGAAGATGGACAACAGGGTGAACAGACCAAACACCTGGCCCATTTTTGCGTCGGCCCGATACAACGATTCAAATTCCTCATCCAAAAAGCTATGATCAAATGGAGTGGCCGGTGCAAAAGACTTCCATTTAGCATTTATTGTTTCCAGAGCCTCGAGTGTTTTACCTGGCTTTATCCTGACCATCATATAAGAAGTTCCAAGCCCATAGGTCTTTGAAGAAGGATGAAATAATGCAAACGGCGTGATAGTGCTGCGTAGCGACTCGAAATTGAAATCCTTCACTATGCCAATTATCTGGAATCGTTGATTCTCATTGCCGGGGTAGATCATGTATTGTCCGATTGCATCTTTCCATCCCATTTGTCTGGCTGCGGTTTCATTAATGATTACCGAAGTAGAATCATTGAAAGAGCGTGAAAAATTTCTTCCCTTCAACAACGTTAATTGCGTAGTAGGGATGAATTCTTCGTCCACGATGAATGATGCGAGGCTGATGTCGAAGGGTACCTGGCTTTCTCCATTTGCTTCCAGTTCGTATCGGTCGCCAAACCAGTTTTTTGTTGGAACACTGGACGCGATAGTACTGCCGGCAACCTGTGGCAAGCGACTCACCTCTTCCCTGAATGATTCTTCACTTTGCTTTAACCGATTCGTGTTTGCTATGATAAGTGTATTTTCTTTATTCAGTCCCATATCGGCGTTCCTGGTAAATTGGAGTTGCTGGAAAACGATTATCGTGCAAACGATGAGGGCTGTTGAAATTGTGAATTGAAAGATGACCATCCCATTTCTAATCAATAAGCTTCCGAAGCTGGTCTTTGGTAATTTCCCTTTGAAAACACGGATGGGGTTGAATGAAGTAAGATAAAAAGAAGGGTAACTGCCTGCGAGTAAACTCGTAAATAAAATAATCCCAGTAAAGTACATCCAGAAGTTTCCAGTCATTAGTAACCTGAATGAAAGTTCTTTTCCTGAGATGGCGTTAAATGGATCCATGAAAACCAAAACCAATAAGATGGCGATCCCGGCTGAGAGCAATACAAACAGAAAAGCCTCACCAAAGAATTGACGAATGAGTTGAACATTCAGCGAACCAAGCGCCTTCCGTATTCCAACCTCCTTTGCTCTTTTTGCCGATTGAGCAGTTGAAAGGTTCATAAAATTCACACATGCCAAAATGATAATAAAGAGCGCAATGAGAGAGAAGATTCGTACATATTTAATATCTCCGAGGTTCGTAATCCTGGCATTATCATTAGCCGAATACAAATGAATTTTTGAAAAGGGCTTTAAATGCAGATCCCATTTTCCGCCTTTCTTCTTCAATTCATCAAGTGGTTGACCAATTCTTCGAAAGGCGCTTGCAGCCTGCTGCTGTATCATGGGCGGAAATCTTGCTTCCAGGTTTCTTAGGTTTGTCTCAGACGCAATAAAGTTTGATTCAAGTCTCACATATGTATTTACCTGTAGCCATACCCAACTCCAGGTGAATTGTTTTACCACCGGGTAACTTACAATTGGCCTTAGAATATCGAATTGAAATGAAGATTGAGATGGAATGTCCTCCAATACGCCAGAGACCTTAAATGGCCTCTTGTCGTTCCCAAACAATAAGATCTTCCCAAGTGCATTGTCCCGACCGAAATATTTCTTTGCGATGCTCCTGGTAATGACAACTGAATTTGGGTCATATAAGCAGGTTTCACGGTCACCTTCAAGCATTTCATAATCGAACATCCCAAGGAAATTAGAGTCTACCCCAAGCACCTTATTTTCTGTGAAGTATTGATCAGGTTGTGATTTCTCTTCATATCGAACCACAACATCTCCAGGTCTGAATATTCTTGCATATGTTTCTATTTCGGGGAATGCATTCTTCAATGCCAAACCAACCGGGGGAGGTGTGTTACCTGTAAGAAATTCCTCTCCGGCCATCTTACCTTCAAGATTCACCTGGTATATCTTATCTACATCAGTGAAAAAGCGATCATAACGCAATTCATCCTGCACGTATAGGAATATGAAAATGGCTGAAGCCAGGCCGATGGCCAAGCCAGAAATATTTATAAAGCTGCTAACTTTATTTCTCCTGATGTTTCGCCACGCTATTGTGAAATAGTTCTTGATCATTTAAACACTAATTTTCGCGAATGAAGAACGCTAATTAACGCGAATGAAGAACGCTAATGAGCGCGAATGCGAACCTCCTTTTGAGAAACTCAACCATTCTCACTCTTTCTACCTTCTTCCTTCATAATCTTTTTCCTGCTCTATCTTCTTTATCTTCTGACTTCTGACTCCTGACTTCTGAATGCCTATTCCGCGCGTAAGCTTTTCACGGGGTTTCTTAAAGCTGCACCTATCGTATTCAGAGTTACCACGGCTAAGGTCAATAGCAGGATCACAATTCCTACAAATCCAAATAACCAAATGCTGATGTCAACATGATAGGTGTATTTGTCCAGCCAGTTGTTCATCATCCACCAGGTGAATGGCACAGCAATAACAAATGCAACCAATACGAGCTTCAAAAATTCCTTGGAGATCAACATTAAGACCTGTTGTACCGATGCGCCTAAAACCTTGCGGATACCTATTTCCCGAATTCGTTTTTCAATTGTGAAAGAAGCTAGTCCTGCCAGCCCCAGGCAACATATGAAAATGGCAAGCCCGGCAAAAACGTTGACAATCCTGTTTATCAGTTCTTCCGTAATAAATTTCTTCCCGAATTCCTGGTCAACAAAACGATACTCAAATGGGTATGCAGGATTATATTTCTTAAATATTCTTTCAATTTGCTGCAATGTGCTCCTCAATTGTGCTGAAGGTTTCAGCCTTAGGCTAATAGAGTTTGCGCCATCAGGATCAAAATAAATCATCATTGGGTCAACGGGAGAATAAGGAGAACCCATGATCACATTATCTATAACCCCAATTACAGTATGGGATCTGGCATACCTCATCTCCATTCCCACTGGATTCTTTAAACCCATTGCCTCAACGGCTGCTTTATTCAAAATCATAGCAGAGGAATCTGATGGCGTCCCTGAAAAATCTTTTCCCTCCAGCATTTTAATCCCCATGGTTTTTGAAAAGTCAACATCGGCAGTCAATCCAGTAAATATGATATTCATGTTTGCAGGTTTGCCTGTCCAGTCGGGGGATGGAGATCTCCACCAGATATCAGTAATAGGCGAGAGTGTGCGGGTAACTGCGGTGATCATCCCGGTCTTCAACAATTCCTGTTTTATTACGGTAAAGTTTTTTTGGGTATCCCGTGTGGCCGAAATCATCACAAGATTATTGGGATCATACCCAATATCTCGGTTCTTGATGTGTTGAATCTGCTGGTAAACAATAATGGTTGCTGAAATCAATAAAATTGAGATCACAAATTGCGCTACCACCAATACACGCCTGGGCAGGACTGCATTTCTTCCCGCCACAAATGTTCCTTTTAAGACTCTTATGGGGTTAAATGACGAAAGATAAAGTGCAGGATAGCTCCCTGCTATAACACCTGTAAAAATAATTATTGCGATGCCTGCCAGCCAGAAAGCGGGTTGTGTAATGCCGAGACCCAAATGTTTACCAACTAAAGTATTGAAAGAAGGTAAAAGCAGATTTACAGCGCCTATTGAAAATAGAAATGCAATGCCCGCAAGGATGGTGGACTCAAAAAAGAACTGGGTGATGAGTTGCCTTTTGCTGGACCCAAGGGTTTTTCTCACACCTACTTCTTTTGCTCTTCTCTCAGATCTTGCCGTTGAGAGATTCATGAAATTCACGCAGGCAATGAGCAGGATGATCAAGGCTATTATGGTAAACAACCTCACATATTCAATCATTCCCCCAACATTCTTTCCATCCTTAAAATCACTATACAGCCTCCACTTATTCATAGGGAATGTGAAGTACTTACTTATCTTTTTATCTCCGGGGTCGTGAAGGGTTTTAATTTCATTTATTTTCTTGTCCAACAATTGCAAATTTGCGTTGGGAACAGTTAGTACGTATACGTTCCAGGATGAATTGGTCCAGTTGGTCATAGACCTTTTCAAATTATCATTTGAATAATTAAATGAATTAATATAGTCAAACTGGATTGATGAATGGCCAGGTAAGTCAGCAATTACAGCGGTAACTTTTGAATCGTATTCATCGTCGATTCTCACAATCTTATTTAATGGGTCTGCATTTCCAAATAATGTTTTTGCTGTTGATTCGGTAAGGATAATAGAATATGCGTCAGGAAGAGCATTTGCTGCATTCCCTTGAATGAATCGCCATGAAAACACTTCAAAAAAATTCTGGCTCACCGTATAGCTAGTCTTATTCAGTTTGGTTTCAGCATAAGACAACACGTGCGATTGGCCGTGGGTGGTAACTACTGCGCGCTTTACCTGTGGTGCTTCCTTTTCAATTGCGCTTGCCAGCGGAAGAACCATGTTTTGGTCTGTGAACACCTGGTTATTAAAATCCCGGTGGGCCATCACCTGGTAAATATTTGAGTAATTGGAATGAAACTTATTAAAACTAAGCTCGTCCTGCACCCATAAACCAATTAATATGGTACAGCTAATCCCAATTGTTAGGCCTAATAGGTTAGTAATAGAGAAGCCCTTGCTTCTGTATAAATTTCTCCATGCCATTTTGAAATAATTCTTCAGCATATGAATTCTTTTTGCTTATTCTGTTCGTAAGCTCTTCACAGGATTCGCAATTGAAGCCTTGATCGTTTGCAAGCTGATCGTCACAATGGCTATCAGTAATGCAAGCACCGCCGCAAGCAGGAAGATCCACCACGATAATGTTGTTCTGTATGCAAAATCTTCCAGCCAATGATCCATGATCCACCAGGCAACTGGAAATGCAATTAGATTCGCAACCAGGATTAATTTCAAAAAGTCTTTTGAAAGCAGTAAGAGAATATTGGAAACGGATGCGCCCAGCACCTTTCTAACTCCGATCTCCTTGGTGCGCTGCATCGTAGAGAACAAGGAAAGTCCGAATAAACCCAGGCAAGCGATGAAAATGGCAAAGCAGGCGAACAATCCAAATACTTTTCCAAATAATTGCTCATCGCGGTATTGACGATTGAATCGTTCATCCAGGAATACGAAGTCGAACAAGTTGCCAGGGAAAAACGCATCATACTTTGCTTTGATCGCTCTTATGGTATTTGAGACATCGGCCCCATCTATTCTCACGCTAATATCACTGTATGTGCTGTATGCAGGCATGAAAATGATTGGTTCAAGCGGATAGCGTAAAGATTTCTGGTGGTAATCAGCTACCACTCCAATTACATCCCATTTTCGATCATACCTCATAATTGATCTTCCAATGGCAGCTTCCGGCGAAGTGAAACCAAGAAGATTTGCAGCCGACTTATTTATAATGATGTTGCGCTGTTTGCCAAAGTTTGGATTGTGATCCGATGGCAGAAAGGTTCGACCGGCAAGCAATTTTACCTGGTAAACTTTGAAGAAATCATAATCGATTCCGGTATGTCGCATGGTGTTCTTGGTGGCAGAACCCGAATCGGCACGTCTTATATTAAAGCTTCTTCCCATTTCTCCTCCCGGCACATTCCAGGAAGTAGTGGCTCCTTTTACATGCGCCAATTTTTTCAATTCTTCTTTGAAATGGTTAGCCTTAGTAATGTAGGTCGAGTCCCAGTTGGTCAGTACCGTGGGTTTGATGATCATCAATTGATCCATATTAAAACCCAGTTCAGCCTTACTCATATAGGTGATTTGCCTGTACACCACCAGGGAACCAATCATTAATCCTACAGTTATTCCAAATTGTGCAATGACCAATGCCTTGCGCAATAGGATTCCCTTCTTTGAACCTGTATAATTTCCTTTAAGGACCTTGATGGGTTTAAAAGCAGAAAGAACAAAAGCCGGGTAGAAGCCGGATGCAGTTATGCCTGTCAACAGAAGAAGCAGAAGCCCAATAGAGATGGTGTATCCGCTCAGCCCTTTCGCGAACAGATATGAAATGGATAATTCACGTTGAAGCAAATGGTTGAATGCGGATTGAAAAATGAATACAAGAATGAATGCCAGTAAGAGGCTGAATAAATTCATGAGTAATGATTCAGTCATGAACTGGGTGATCAATTGTTTTCTCAGGCTTCCCACCACTTTCCTGATCCCTACTTCCTTTGCGCGTTCCATCGAGCGCGCGGTGGCGAGATTGATATAGTTCACCCAGGCTATAACAATGATGATAACGCCAACGATCAGGAGACCCCACACCACCGTTGCATTTCCTGTTTGCCCGATCTCATATTCAAAGTCTGAATACAGGTGTGCCTTCGACAATGGCTGCAAATAGAATTTCTCATCGGTACCAGATATTTTGTTCCCCTGGAAATGTTTCTGACTGAATGCCGGGAATCTTTCCTGCAGTTTCTTATAATCTGTCTCAGGTTTTAATTTCACATAATGCCAGAAATCAGAATCAGTAAAATCGTAATCTGCTTCCTTCCATCCATATGTATGTATCAGGGTCTGATATGACTTGAGCAGGTTGAATTTCAGGTGAGAATTTTCGGGCACATTCCTGGCGATGCCGGTGATTTTATGTGGCATTGAATCGGTGCCAATTACTATTGTCTTATTGAGGAATTGGCTCAGATCATTTCCATTGTAGGAAAATACTTTTCGGGTGAGCTGCTCCGTAAGCACAACCGTATTAGGGTCCTTCAACGCAGTGACAGGATCACCTGCTAACAAGGGGAATGAGAACATGGTGAGAAAATTCGGGTCCACGCAAAAGGCGTCTTCTTCACTGATCCTCTTTTCATTGTAGGTGATGATCTGCTCTCCCTGTGGCTCCACTCTTACATTTTCAATTACTTCTTCGTAATCATCGTTCATCGCTTTTCCAATGGCAGAATACGTAATTGTTCCGTGCTGTATCAGTTTACCGTTTTGGTACCGGTCATTGTATACCCGATAAATATCTTTTACATTTTTGTGAAACTGGTCAAAGCTCAATTCAAAACTTACATACTGCAGAATTAGCAAGCAGGCCGCCATTCCGATGGTGAGCCCCGCGATATTGATGAAGGAAAATGTTTTACTCCTCATCAATTTTCGCCATGCAATTTTGAAATAGTTTTTGAACATATACACACTAATTATCGCGAATGAAGAGCGCTAATGAACGCTAATAAGGAACTCGAATGGACGCTAATATGTAAACCAGATGCAGGATATCAGATTCAGGATACAGTTTATTCCGCCTTTATCGCTTTCACAGGATTTGACAAGGCTGCTCTTATTGCCTGGGTGCTTACAGTTAATATTGCAATCAGCAGTACAACAATCGCCGACATTCCAAACACCCACCAGTTGATAACAATCCGGAACGGGAAATCCTGCAACCATTGATTCATGAAATACCAGGCAATGGGTGAAGCAATTAATAGCGCAACCATTATCAGCTTTAAAAAATCCTTCGAAAGCATGAAAACAATCCCATTCACAGAAGCCCCGAGTACTTTGCGTATACCAATTTCTTTTGTTCTTCTTTCAGCAGCATAAGCGGAGAGACCAAACAATCCGAGGCAACCAACGAAGATCGCAATAGCGGTGAAGATCCAGACAAGGGTCATCAATTTCTCCTCCGACTTATACATCTTTTCGAAGTTTTCATCCATGAATTTGAAATCCATTGGATACTCGGGCGAAAATTGATTCCATACTTTCTTTACCTGGCTCACGGATGATTGAAGATTCTCCGACTTAATCTTTACTGCTACTTTCCAATTGGCGGCAGGATAGATATGAAGTATGGCAACTTCCATCTTGTCGTAAAGACTCTTGTAATTAAAATCCTTCACCACTCCAATTACTCTTCCAATTTTCATAGAATCAGGATTAGTTGCTTCCCAGGGATGCCACATCAGTTGTTGCCCTAATGCCTTTTCAGGTGATTGAAATCCCAATTCTTTAACTGCCGTTTCATTGATGATATAAGCTTCGTTGAGATCTGTGGTGATCTCTTTGGAAAAATCACGACCGGAAACCAGTTGCAAGCCTAATGTTTTGATGTAATCATAGTCTCCCAACAAATGAGTGGCTCCATGAGTTTCTTTTTGCCCATTTCTTGGAACAATGATTTCATCGCCGGCGAAAATGTCACCGGGATAACCATATCCTATCGACACTGATGAAACCCCAGGGGTACGTTGCAATTCGTTCTTAAAGGCGTCGTATTCCCTAAACATCTTATCCCCCTGCATAGGAAAGAACATGATCTCTTCCTTGTTGAATCCAAGATCCTTGTGGTGGAGATAGTTCACTTGCTGATACACGATAATTGCGCTCACGATTAATAAGGCAGAAAGCGAGAACTGCACAACCACCAATCCATGTCTTAACCAATCTCCCTTGCCTGGTGTTCCCTTGGCAATGGAACTTTTCAACACACTAACAGTTTGAAATTTTGATAACACCAGGGCCGGGTAAAAACCTGCAAGAACACCAATCAATAATGATCCAAGAAGCAGGAGCAGGATGAATCCAGGATTTGCAAATAGATTATAGCTTATCTCCTTACCGGTGAAACGATTTAGTGATGGAAGTACCATGAATACAATGATGGAAGAAACAAGTATGCTGATAAGGGTTAGTATGATGGTTTCACCGGTAAACTGGAAAACGAGTTGTCGGCGATTTGCGCCTATTGATTTTCTTACGCCAACTTCTTTAGCACGTTGTAATGATTTAGCGGTGGAGAGGTTGATGAAATTAAAACATGCAATTATCAAAATAAAAATAGCAATTAGGCCAAGCCCCTTTACATAAAGAATATTTCCGCGAATAGCATTGTCGAATTTGAAATCCGCAGAATATAAATGGATTTTGTGCAAAGGTTGAAGAAATGGCAGAAGTGAAAAGCCTGCACCCTTTGTAGTTGGATTGATTTTTTCTACCAGGTATTGCTGAAACTTTTTCTGAAGCAGGTCAGGGTTGCTTCCCTTCTTCAATTTTATATAAGTATAGAATTGCTGCCACTGCCAAGTATTCATCCGCTCCGCGGGAAGCTGGAGGGAAGCAAGCGGTAGTATATAATTTATGTTGAGATGAAATTTGGAGAGATTGCCTTCAAGTACCGCAGTTACTTTCAGTGGGTTCCTATTTACCAATACGGTTTTGCCAACTGAATTTTCTTTTCCAAAGTATCTTTCTGACATCTTTTGAGAAAGAATAATGGAAGAGGGATCATCCATTATCTTATTATAGGACCCGTATTTCAGAATCAATGGAAAAATCTTAAAAAAGCCTGGCTCTGTAACAATTGCATTTTCTTCGTACATTTTTTTACCACCGGCTTCAACTAAAGCCCTCAATTGGATCATAATAATCCTCGCAGTGGTTTCCACTTCCGGGTAATCATTTTGAAGAGTGGTTGCGAACATTGGAGGAGTGTTGGCCACATTGAAAGTGCCTGCAGGAACAGTTCTCTCGTCAAATACCCTAAAGATCTGTTCCTGGTCCGGAATAAAAAGGTCGAATTGTTTTTCATCCCAAATGAACAAGCCAATAAGAATGCAGGACGTCAGTCCCAAGGTGAGACCTGCGATGTTGATGAAACTGAAACCAAGATGTCTCTTGAGATTTCTGAAGGCTATTTTGAAATAACTTTTTAGCATAGAGTTTTTTTGATGCCGGATGCCGGATGCCAGATGCTGGATACCGGATGCCAGTTGCGGGATTCACGATTCACGATTCTGATGCTCGTTACCCATCACTCGGTACGCAATGATTTCACCGGGTTTGCCAGCGCAGCCCTGATTGCCTGGAAGCTGATAGTAAAGAGAGCAACGGCAGCTGCCACTAATCCGGCAAAAAGGAATATCCACCAGGGTATGGAAATGCGGTAAGCGAAATCCTGCAGCCATTGATGCATCGCATACCAGGCTATGGGAAAGGCTAGCAAGGCAGAAAGTGCTACCAGCTTTAGAAAGTCTTTCGAAAGGAGAGAAACAATGGTGCTCACATTTGCGCCCAACACTTTTCGAATACCTATCTCTTTCACTCGTTGCGATATGGCAAAAGCAGAAAGTCCGAACAATCCGAGACAAGCAATAAATATGGCGAGGCAGGCAAAGATGGTAAACAAACTTTTTTGCCTCTCTTCTGCCTGGTAAAGTCTTGCGAAATTCTCATCCAGGAAATTGTACCTGTAAGGAGTTTCGGGCACGAACTTCTTCCACGCCTGTTCAATCTTTGCCAGGGCCGAAGGGATTTCGTTACCGCTAACCTTTATGGATATCCTTCCAAAGTTGT
>Ga0184625_10000667_pt1 | contig 13364 bp, 10 predicted proteins | sample PLM3_30_b1_FD_133151 | JGI IMG/M metagenome (GOLD analysis project Ga0184625, IMG submission 133151) | Groundwater sediment microbial communities from an aquifer in East River, Colorado, USA - PLM3_30_b1 | ecosystem: Environmental > Terrestrial > Soil > Riparian zone | place: USA: East River... | reverse complement strand
TTGATACTACCCCTTAAGAATATCATTGCGCTATCCCGCCTACACTTTGTTTCGGCGGGACCTTGAAAATCTATCCGCCTGAGGCGAATGATTTTCTACGGCCTGGCTGCGCTACTGCCCGAAGAATAGATCGATACAAAAATAATCGAAGTCCGCGATCTGCTCATTTCAATTATTCTCCAAAAATAAGGGAAGACACCCGGTTTCGCGACCATTCCCATTTCCTCGTTCGCGTAAATTCGCGCCCAAAAAAAAGCCGCCCTTAGGCGGCTCATTACAAAATAGCAGCAAGCCCTTATTTCAATTGAATAACTGGCCGCAATTTATAGCCATCTGTTTCTTCCATAATGGAGAGAGCTGCGTCGAAATCTATCAATATGTTTTCCAAAGAGGCTTGAAGGCGCTTATGGATTTTTATCTTCAACCCGGTTTCTGATCCACTCGGAATGGTAAGTGGATACGTTTGTCCATTTACCACGATAGAGTTATCAGATCCAACAATCAATCGTATTTCTTTTACTGTTTCGTTTGTTGGAAAAATTCCCTGCGCAATCACGCTATCGATCCCATTTTGCAAGCCGAGCAGATTATAAATTCCTATATTAGTTTGAAGGGTCATCCATTTGGTAGAGTCCGAATTCAATTTTACCTGTACTTCTTCGAGATCAATATTCACTTCATCCCATTCTCCTGGCGCATCAGTCATATGTACTTTCAGTTCTGATTGGGAAGCGTCCTTCTTACATCCCCAGTACACAATCGTAGAAATACCCAGTAAGCCAACAAAGAGCATTTTCAATTTCATAAAGATGAATTTGCCCTTCTATCCGGAAAACCGTGCCAGTTACCCTTGAATAATGGAAAACGATTAGTAATCAGGGGAACATTAGTTATGTCCAATACCCAATACCAAATACCCAATCCCTAACCGAACCATCCTTCTCAATTATTGCTTGTTGATACTCTTCAGGGCACAAAGAAGTTTTACAGGGAGCGATTGATAAAGAATGTTGCTCTATATTCGTACCAAGTGAAATCGAATGAAGCAGAAAAGGGCATTATCACCAAGTAGGGAAGAGATCGAAGATTTGATTGGCCGATTGGAAAGAGCCGACAATCTACTTCGTGGAAAGAAGGCCACCACTGGATTTGATGGATTTGTTGATACCATAGTCAGGATCATCAAAAACAGAAAAGAGGGAAGGCCTTCCAACTTGTTCCGTACAAAAAAGCAATTCGGGAAATACATAACCGCAAAAGAGGACACAAGTTTTAGCCTGGAGCTGGAGGAACGCAGTACGAGGATAGGTGGGAACATGCCCATTCTGTCAAATGCATTAGGTTCTCTTGGCATCCAGGTGAATTGCCTTGGCGCATTAGGGCACCCCCGGCTACATCCGGTTTTCAAAAACCTTTCTTCCCGTTGTCATGTTTACAGCTTTGCCGAACCTGGCATCTCCACTGCCTTCGAGTTTGAGGATGGAAAGATCATGCTTGCACAAATGGGAGAATTGAATGAGCTCGGATGGAACTCTATAAGCACTACATTGGGGTTGGATAGGATCCTGTCTTTATTCAGTGAAAGCGGCTTACTATGCCTGGTCAACTGGAGTGAAATTGTTATGTCCACCAACATCTGGAAAGGCATATTGAAAGAGGTAATGCCCGCATCCACCAATCAGCATGTTAAACAAACTGCTTTCTTTGATTTGTCTGACTGTTCCAATAGAAGCAGCGATTCGATTATAGAGGTCTTAGAACTTCTAAAAAAATTTTCAAGTTACACGAGGGTGATATTGGGATTGAACAGGAATGAAGCCAACAGGATTTATGAAGTGCTCTTTGAGAAAGAACCAAAAAAGGATTTGCAACACAATGGAGAACGGATTTTTGAGAAGCTGGATGTAAATACCCTCTTACTTCATTCTTCTAAGGAGGCCGTTGTATTCCATGGCAGTGACACATTTTCCTGTGATAGTTTTTTCAATGAACATCCCGCCATTCTTACTGGTGCAGGGGATAATTTCAACGCGGGCTTCTGTACAGGTCAGGTGTTGGATCTTGATCCCGTCCTTTCAATGGCCTTTGGACACGCCGTTTCGGGCTTCTTCGTTCAGAACGGAAAGAGCCCGCATTTACATGAAGTGATCGGGTTTCTGCGTGATAACATTTCCGGTCAAAAAAAATAAACTTATGGAACTGGAGATATTCCCAGACTATAACGCCCTTTCTGCGCAAGCTGCAGATGACGTCATTCACATTGTAAAAAACAAACCCGGGGCGGTATTCTGCTTTGCTTCAGGAGATACGCCAAAGCTTAGTTGTAAACTATTAGTGGAAAAGGCTAAAAAAGAAAAGGTAGATTTCAGCCAGTCTACTTTCATCGGTCTTGACGAGTGGGTAGGGATTCCACCTGGAAATGAGGGAAGCTGCCATTACTTTTTTCAAAAGTTCCTTTTTGATCCTATGCAATTTTCCAAAAAGCAGGTCCACCTTTTTGACGCTCTTTCTTCCGATCTGCAGAAAGAATGCAGCGAAATGGATGCTTTCATCTTTGAGAAGGGAGGAATAGATCTCATGCTGGTGGGGATTGGGATGAACGGGCATATTGGGTTTAATGAACCGGGAACTTCATTTGAAAATTATTCTCATGTGGCTGACCTGGACGAAACAACTGTAACCGTTGGACAGAAATATTTTCATGGCCCAATGCAACTGGGCCAGGGAATCACCATTGGCCTTAAGCATTTGATGCAATCGCGTAAATTAATTCTTATGGCTAATGGAGATAAAAAAGCTGGAGTAATCAGGAAAGCAATCGAAGAAGCAGTGGATACGGCTTTTCCTGCCAGCATTGCTCAACTTCATTCAAATTGTGTGGTGATGGTAGATAAGGAAGCAGCAAAGGAATTGGAAGGCACAACTCAGAAGGCACAAGGCACACTTGTCCGCCGAAGCCTTGGCGAAGGTGGAAGGGACAAGGCACAAGATACAAGGGGGAGTGGTGTATGAGCGAGGCAAACAAGGTGCGCTTACTTTACTTCCTGGTGTTTTGCTGCACTGCCTCCTGGCTTCCCATCATTGCAGACTATTGCAAGCAAAGAGGATTGAGTGGAATACAAACCAGCGTGATCCTCAACATTACTCCACTGATGATGTTCCTGGTGCAGCCGTTTTATGGAATGGTAGCCGACCGGATGGGATATAAAAAATGTCTTCTCTGGTCTTGCCTCCTGGCTTCTGCAAGCTATACTCTCTTTCTTTTCGGGAATACTTTCACATACCTGATGGCCATTACCGCTTGCATGTCCCTTTTTTATAACGGCATCCAGCCAATCCTGGACAGCGTTTCTTTGAGACTGGCGCAGGAAAACCCCAAATTTTCTTATGGCAAGCTCCGCATTGCAGGAGCAGCTGGTTGGGCCTTCACCGGGATTATCACCGGTCATTTGATTGATGCAATCAATGTGCGGGTTATTTTCATTATTGCGTCTGTCAGTATGTTCCTGGCCTTCACTCTTACTTTTTTTTTGAGAGCTGAAAAAGATAAGGTGGTTTCGTTGGCCAGCCAGTCGTTTGAACATGTGGGAAAAGTTTTCAGAAATCGGTCACTTATCTTCCTGCTTGTATGCGTATTTCTAATTTCTGCAGGCACTTCGGCCATCTGGTATTTTTATTTTACATACATGAAACAAAATGGAGCTTCAGCCTCGCTCATAGGATATGGTTTGTCTTTCCAGGGCCTCTGCGAGTTACCACTGTTTTATTATTCCGCAAGAATCATTGCAAGGTTTGGTATCAAGGTAACGCTTCTCATCACCGTTTGTGCCAGCGTTGTCCGCCTGTTGTTATATAGTGCAGTCAGGAATCCTGTGTTCGCTCTTCCCATTGAAATGTTACACGGCATTTCATGGTCATTATTCTGGGTGGTTTGCGTTGAGTATGTCAATAAGCTGGTGCGAGAGGAATGGAGAGCCACAGGTCAATCACTCTTATATGCTTCTTACTACGGGCTGGGTATTATCATCGGCAATTTCTGGACCGGATACCTGGCCGACACACAAATGAGAGTGTCGGAAATTTTCTTATTGAATGCAGGAATTGTTGCTCTTGTTGGTTTGTTGATGTGGGCGTTTATGCGCAGGAAGGTGGGGGAGTTGGCTAGTTGACTGGTTGATTTGTTGATTAGAAAAATGAGCAATTACAACCCATCAACCATTCAACTATTCAACGATTCAACAATTCAACTACTCAACAACCTCCGCGATTCCTTCTCGCATCCGTTCCACATACCAATCCACAAACCTGGCAACTTCAGATTCAACAGGCGCATATGGTCCGGGGAGATAGTGACTTGATTCAACGCCCCGGAAATTATTCTCACAGAGTTCCCAATCCTGTTCGCCGGTGATCTTCCAGAATTCAATGAGTCGATCAAGGTTGTAGTCAACATTTTCTTTTGCATTTCCATCTACCAGCCAGGTGAGATCAACAAGGGTAGAGGAGGGGCTCACCGCAGTGAGTTTCATAGTCCACATATAGTCACTTACCGCATCCATCCAGAAATTGGGATACACCACCAGGCCAAGAACACCAGTATCATGATCCTGATGATTTCCCATGGGAATAGAAACGGCCTTTCCATCGAGACTATAGCTCATTATACCCGGGCGTAAGGGATAGCGGATGGCAAAATGGAAGGAATCGTTTTCAAAATCTACAGGGTCAATGGCCAAACCTTTCTTTTGCCATTCGATCCTGCGTTCGGAAAGCACCTCATCCACAGATTCCCTTAGGTTGGCACCAATCACAGCACTGCAATATTCAGGATGTGCAGGTCCGCAATGGTAACACTCCCTGAAGTTCTCGGCTATGAGTTTCCAGTTGGTTCGAAGTTCATATCGTTTTTGAAAAACTGCCTTCGCTTTATCGATCTGGTAAGGAACCAGGAATGGTGCATAGTCCTTCAATACTTTTGAAAAATCCGGAGGATTATCAGAAAGCGAAATAAAAATAAATCCATTGGCCACTTTCACCTGCACCGGATGCAATCCATAAGAAGCGGAATCAAAATCATCGGGCATCAGCCTCGCCTTCACCAGAGATCCGTCCTTATCATAAACCCATTGATGATATGGACAAACAAGTTTGGGAGAATGTCCACGTTCTTCCAGGCAAATGATCGATCCCCTATGACGGCAGGTATTGTAATGGGCAAATACCTCCCCGCCATTTCCCCTGATGATGATGATGGAATCTTTTCCTGCTTTGTAAGTAAAGAAATCCCCAGGCCTGGGAATTTCGGCAGTGGTACCTGCAAACAACCAATATTTTTTCCAGATGTACTCCCATTCAAGATCGAAGATAGCGGGGTCCGTATAAAAAGGTTGTTCAAGACCATAACCTTGCTGGTAACGATCCAACAGGTTTTCTAAAGCATTTTTTTCTGATGGCATACGCTCAAATCTGAAGAATAAATTTACAAATTAATATAAAGGATAAAGCTCCGAATTTCGCAGACTCATTCAAAGAAAAAGAGATGCCTACCAAGGCATCTCTTTTCAAGTTAAAGAGCTTTCTATTTAATTACGCTCTCCCGCGCTCCCCCTTTGGGGGTGGGGGGGGTTACTGCTTAATAATCTTTTGTTTCACTGATAAAGTTTCTCCCACAAGTTCTACTATATAGTTTCCTGAAGTGAGATTTCCAAAATCAGAGAGTGTAAAGGCATTGATGCCTCTGCTTCCTTGCAAAGTATAACGCTTGGTCAAACGGCCCATCTGGTCATATATATTCAACTTGATAAGCTCATCTTTCTCCAGCTTGAAGGAAACATTCAGGTAAGTACTCACTGGATTTGGACTCAGTTTAAATACGACAGGTTCTGCGTCATTGCGGATGATCAATACCTTGCTGAGCGTAGAGTGCCGATCAACATCTACCATCCTGAGGCGGTAGTAATTGATCTTTCCGAGAGCAGTCTTGTCGATGAATGAATACTGCCCTGAAGCAGCTCCACTGTTCACTTGTCCAATTGAGGTATAAGAAATTCCATCCAGGCTCTTTTCAACAACGAAATGACTGCTGTTTATTTCGCGACTGGTACTCCAGCTAAGTTTGACAATACCATCTACCAACTGTCCTTTGAAAGCTGTGAGCGTTACAGGAAGGATCAAGGCAGCGGGACCAAATTCCGATGTACTGTTATCAATCGGATTAATGCCAATAGCCACCAACTGGGCGCCAGGAGGAATTGGGCCGGGAATACTGATCAACGGAACAGTGAAGTCAAATACATTGTCGGTAAAAGTTCCATATGTTGGGTCAGAATAACTGTTTGTGCCTACCATATCATTGTCTGTTATTCCACCCAGCGTAGCGTTATCCTGTGCACGGAACAAGAAAGTTGCGCCTTCGCCACTTCCATCGGACAGGAAGAACTCTATGATGGAACCAGGTCGTGAAATACCAACAACTCTTAGATTCACTGCATCTCCATGGTTGCTGGTGATAACCGGAAAATTGTATAGCCCATTTGGACCAGTATCGGGATCACCATCATCGTTAGCGGTTATCCCAAGAGTACCTACAAGGTCAATTCCCAGGGCTCCATTATCATGAATAGAATTTCTTGAGATTGCGATGGCATTAATATCAGGAGTATTATCCGAACCTGCAATTCCAATAATGCCATTGTACGCAATGATATTTCCTTCAGCAGCATCACCAAGACCGTCATTATTGCTACCAATTATGTGATCGGAGTTAGTCACTCCATCCGATGACTTCAAGTCAATACCATTTAATGTATTGCCTCGGTTATCATTTGTGGGAGTTGTACCGATAAAGTTTCCGGCAATAACGTTATTGAAATTAGGAGTTAAGTCGCCAAAAAAATCCTGGCTCGAAAAACGAATTCCGATACCATTAGACGAAATGATATTACTCTCAACAGCAAAATTCGCATGTGATGCATCAATTCCGATGCGATTATTGCCGGAGTTAACAATTAAAACGCCAACTGTATTAGCAGCAGCGGCACCTGCAGTATTCAATCCAATGATGTTCCCGGCAACTATGTTGAAAGCAGATCCAACCGCAATGGTAATTCCAATTTGGTTATTGATAAACCCATTTAATTCCTGTACATCATTCACATTGTTTCCATCCGTTCCAATTCTATTGTCGGTTGAACCAACGGTCAATAAAACACCATTCCTGATATTTCCTAATGTAGAACCACCCATTCCTGTCCTGTCTGAGCCTATGAAATTTCCGCTTATTACGGAATTGGTGAGCGTCCATCCCAGGATTCCATCCTGCCCGTTAGCAGAGATTAGGTTGCCTTCGTTAGCATCGTTGGTTCCATCGCTGTTTGTGCCGATAATAATTCCGTCGCTTCCTCCGGCGGTGAGTTCACCCAGGTCTATACCGTTCCGGCCATTGCCTGCCGCGGTAAATCCTGTGGGGTCAGTTCCTATGAAGTTTCCCCAAATAAATGTATTGGCTACTGCGCTGGACACGCTAATGCCATTTCCAATGAAGGAATTTATATTCAAACCAGAGATGGCCACGTTATCTGCGCTTACTGTTAATCCGTTGGAGTTACCAGCTAAGGCGCCGTTTAGGACAACAAGAATTACACGGGTGGCCATTGAGCCTTGCGATGCTCCTGGTTGAGTAAAACCATCAATGGTCACTTCCCCCGTTATAGCAGTGAGTCCTGGAAAGGCAGGCGTAATGACGAAAGGAGGGGCGCCGCCAATGGCAAACACAATCACGTCAGGCCCGGGATTCGTATTCGCATCAATAATGGCCTGATCCAGGGAACCTGCGCCCGAAGCCGCAGTGTTTGTGACGGTGTAAGTGTTTGCAAGAGTAATGGTAGTAAAGGAGAAAAGGAAAATGATCAACAGAAATGCCTTTCTGCTAGAGTAAACATGGTTCATAGTACAATTGTTTTTTTGAGTTTCGAGAGATGGTTCCTGACCTCCTTTGCTTAGTTAAAAGCCCAGTGGCCAAAAAGGATCTGAATCTAAAGCCGGTTTCCGTAGAATTGGATGTTAGGAAAAGTAAACTAAAGTATCGGTTCGCAAAAATAACCATCCTGACCTAATCAGAAATTTATTCGTAGAAATATTCTTGTAAACACTTCTTTATAAAAAAATCATTCCAAGATGATCTATTATATCAGATGCTATCATAGATTCCTGGCTAATGTGAGAAGCAACAAGATCTCCCGCAGCTCCATGTAGGTATACGGCCAAAAGGGTAGCCGGAGTTGGCTCGTATTGCTGTGCCAGCTTGCTGGTGATCAAGCCGGTCAATACATCCCCGGTGCCTCCTGTTGCCATTCCTGCGTTACCGGTAGAATTGAAATAACCATTTCCTGCAGGATCAGCAATGAATGTATGATGGCCTTTTAAGACAATTGTTAATTGATGCAAACGGGCATGCTTAGTGGCTTTTTCTATCATTTCAAAATCGTTCTCCGATGGCCCGAACAGCCGTTCAAATTCTTTCGGATGTGGGGTTAGGACAGACCCTTTCGGGATTTTTTGTATAAGGTCTTTTTCCGCTATGATGTTGAGTGCATCTGCATCCAGTACCATTGGATGATGATAAATTGAGAAAACCTGTTCCAATAATTCGACTGTGGGTTTGTTAGTCCCAATTCCTGGGCCTGCTCCAATTACCGAATACTTCTTAAGATCCGGATTTATTGACTGATTTATATTTTCATTGCTGTCAGGATCACACATGGCCTCTGGTACTGCTATTTGAAGGATTTGCAACCCTGATCGGGGGATATGAAGTGTAAGCAGGCCAGTTCCACCCCGCAGGCAGGCGCGTGCACAAAGAATAGCGGCACCCATCTTTCCAAAACTTCCTGCAATCAATAGGGAATGACCATGAGTGCCCTTATGCGAAAATGCATTCCTGGGTTTATGAATTCGATCTATGAAATTTTTATCCACCCATTGGAAAGCTGGTTGGATGGTATCCAGGAAACCCGGGTGCAGCCCAATATCCAGAATATGAACTTGTCCAATAAATGCAGCATTCTCGGCCACCATAAAGGCGGGCTTCTGGCATTGGAAAGCTAGGGTATGCCTTGCCTTCACTATTTGGTTGCCTTTTGAGGATCGATCTACAAACAGCCCGCTTGGGATGTCAATGGAAATGATCGGGTTTCCACACTTGTTGATATGATCCACTACCTGGGAAGTGAAACCCTCGATTGGCCTGTTGAGACCCGAACCCAATAGGGCGTCGAGAATGATCTCGTCTTTAGCAATAGTGGGCAATTGTTCCTCCGACTGTATGAATTTAATATCGGCCTCAGTCTTATGCAGGCGACCCAGGTTCAACTGGAAATCATCCGTACCCTTATGCCCAAACTCAAGGATGTAGACCACCACTTTACACTCTTGACTGGACAACATCCTGGCTAGCGCGAGGCCATCTCCTCCATTATTCCCTTTTCCACAAAAAACAGAAAAGCTCTTTGGTATGTAGTGGTTCTTTTGAAGCCATTGGAAACAGCTGCCCGCTGCTCGCTCCATCAGGTCGATGGAAGCAATGGGCTCATGCTGCATGGTGTATTCATCCCATGCCCTAATTTGTTGAGCGGAAAGGACTGGCATCGGGAACTAAGATACAAGGTTCATGGAGACATTTCGCTCCGGAATTGGCAACGGGCAATAGGCAACAGGCAACCCACAATAGCAGACTCGTTTATACTTGTTAGTTCTTTTGTCATTTCGCTCTGGAAATTCACATCTTAATTAAGAAAAACCCCCAATCATTCTGAATGAGAATTGGGATCACGTTAGATAGCTTGCAATCGGGAATTAACCACGATTGGATGGCAGCGAAGAATGTAAAAGAAACTCGGGTTTATAAACTAGCCTTTGAATTGGCGATGGAAATTTTTAAGGTAACAAAGGATTTCCCCAAGGAAGAGAAATATTCCTTAATAGATCAGATTAGACGGTCACCCAGAAGAGTGTGTATTTGCTTAATTGAAGCGTATAGGAAGGAAAAATATCCCTTTCATTTTGTGTCGAAGGCAACAGATTCAGATATGGAGAACTCTGAAACCACTGGCTGGCTGGATTTCTCATTAGCCTGCAAGTATATAGACGAAATTGTTTACATGAAATTGAGCTATAAAACCGAAGAAGTTGGTCGCCTCTTACATCATATGATCAATAACCCCGAGCAATATTAATCCAATTAGAAGCCACCATTTAATTAGGGGCCACGAATTGAGTTGCCTGTTGCCTGTTGCCAATTGCCTGTTTCGGAGCGTGAAGCACAGCCATTATAGGCGGGTCACAAATTGATTAGGGTGATACTATAAGAGTTGCCTCGGCCTTCGCTAAAGCTACGGGCGGACACGTATTGCCAATTGCCCGTTCCGAAGCGTAATCATTGAACAGCATGCCCCTAATGCACAATTAAGGCGCTACTGATCCATTTCCTCGTTGCTATTATTATAATGACTGAAGGCTTCAAACAGAGGCTTTACGCGGTAGACGTTATTATTACGTTTGCTGCCAAGTACAATGATAGTGGCACTGTCTTGCATCAGACGAGTCATTACGGTATTGTTGCCGTGCCACCAGCCATTGTGGTAAATGATTTTTTTCCCGTTGGGGTAACAAAACATTCTCCAACCGAGGCCATAGTTCTTTATACCGGGCCGTTCAAAACTATAAGGCAGATAGGCCGAGTCCAGGGTGGCTGTTTTGAAGAATCCTGTAGTGGGATAGAGAGCCTGGTCCCATTTCAATAAGTCGCGGCCAGTGCTGTAAATATTTTTGTCGCCATATACCAGGTCAAGGAATTCCGTTGGGAATTTGCGGCCATTGTATTCGTAGGAGGGCATCGCCCGGGCAGTGTCTGCCAACGAAAAAACGTAAGTATCGTTCATCTGCAACGGCTTGAAGAAAGTGGAATCCATGTATTTCCCATAAGGAACACCACTCACTTTTTCAATGATGAGCGCCAGCAGGGCATAGTTGGTATTGCAATAGCTGAAACGTTTTCCCACATTGAATTGCAATGGTGGTCTGTAGGTATAAAGCGTTTGCAGAACGCCTTCGTTTGTGATATACTGCCTCTTGTCCCATTTATATTTATCGAGGTAGTGGACATAGTTTGGAAGGCCGCTCCGGTGATTGAGCAGCATTTTGATGGTGACGCCCGGGTATGGGAAATATGGAAAATATTTTGAAAGGTCATCGCTTAACTGAAGCTTGCCCTCTTCCCATAGCCGTAGAACAGCCATACCGGTAAAGGTTTTTGAAATGGAGGCAATGTGGAAGGCACTATTCGGGGTAAGGCTGTCTTTCTTTTTCAGGTCGAAGAATCCATGATATTTTTCGAATATAATCTGCCCGTTTTTGGCTACCAGGAAACTTCCGTTGAAGGAGGGGCGGTTGAGATTTTTTTGGTAGAATGTTTCAGCAACGCGGGAATAAGCGGCTAATTTCGCCTTGCTTAAGACGGGGTTATTGGAGGTTTGAACCGCCGCGGTATCTATTTCCCTGTTTGATTCACCATTGCTATTTGTATTAATGCAAGCCTTTAATAAATAGATGGATAACAGGAAAGTAAGCGCAGTTTTCAAATTCTAGGATTTTATGGATTAGGAATTAAACATCGAAATTAGCAAAGCTCGTTCCAAACCGCGCTAACAAACGTTCATTTTTTTTGGGTAGCGGATTTTAGAACATCTTTGTAACTACTTAAACGAAACTTGTTTTTTGAAATTATGCCGGTTAAAAAAACGACTAGTTATCCAAAGGAAAAGATCAATATCCTATTTCTGGAGAACATAAGTGACGCAGCCGTAAAGCGATTTAAAGACGCTGGTTATGCCTCTGTTAAGAAATTGGGGGGTGCCCTGGGTGAGGAAGAGCTCCTAAAGCAGGTTAAGGACATCCACCTGCTGGGAATCCGTTCCAAAACGCAGATCACTGAAAATGTGCTCCAGGCGGCAAATAAGCTCCAGGCTATTGGCTGTTTCTGCATTGGGGTAAACCAGGTGGACCTCAAATCTGCCACCCAACAGGGGGTAGTGGTGTTCAATGCCCCATATTCCAATACCCGTTCCGTAGCCGAATTGGTAATTGCTTCATCCGTTATGCTTATCAGGAGGATACCGGATAAGAACATTGCCGCTCATGAAGGTAAATGGATGAAGGAATCCAAAGGCAGCTATGAATTAAGGGGAAAGACCATTGGCATCATTGGATACGGCAATATCGGCACCCAGGTGAGTGTACTGGCCGAAGCCTTTGGAATGAAAGTACTCTTCTATGATGTGGTCACTAAATTGCCCCTTGGAAATGCCGAGGCAGGTAAAAATCTGAAGGAAGTGCTCAACCAGGCAGATATCGTTACTCTTCACGTGCCCGAAAATGCGAGCACTAAAAACATGATCAATAAAAGCACCTTGAAACAATTTAAAAAGGGTGCCATAGTGATCAATTACGCCAGGGGAGAAGTGGTTGACCTGGATGCCCTTCACCAGGCCATGAAGGAAGGACAAATCAGCGGAGCTGCTATTGATGTATATCCAGTTGAGCCTGAAAAAAACGGGGATAGTTTTATCACTCCTCTCCAGCATATGCCGAATGTATTGCTCACTCCACATATCGGTGGATCCACCGAGGAAGCCCAGCAGAATATTGGAGATGATGTGAGCAACAAGCTCTTCCAGTACCTGGAAATGGGTATTTCTATTGGTTCACATACCGTTCCTCCATTGAGCCTGCCTCCGCAGGAAGGAACTCATCGTATCTTGCATATCCATCGGAATGTGCCAGGTGTATTGAGTGCCATCAATACAGAATTATCAAAGCATAACATCAACATACTGGCGCAATATTTGAAAACTAACGATGATATTGGGTACGTTGTGCTTGATGTTGACCGACAACTCTCCAGCCACGCTTTCCAACTGCTTCGCAATGTGAAAGAAACAATCAAAACGAGATTGTTGTACTAAAAACTTCAAAAGTTTCAAAATATATTGAAACTTATGTAAATTTGTGTCAAATTTCTATCCATGAGAGTTCTTATAGTAGGAGGCGGGTTTGCGGGATTAAAACTGGCGCGTTTACTGAACAATAGGCCAGGGTTTGAAATTACTCTTCTTGATCGTTTCAATTTTCACCAGTTCCAACCGCTTTTTTACCAGGTGGCTACTTCCAGCCTGGACGCCAGTAATATTTCCTTCCCATTGAGAAAAGCTTTTCACGGTAGCAGGAATGTTCATATCCGCATGGCGGAATTGAAAAAGGTAAATGCTGCAGATAATAAGGTGGTCACCGAGATTGGGGAATGCGAATAT
>Ga0184625_10000665_pt1 | contig 13370 bp, 11 predicted proteins | sample PLM3_30_b1_FD_133151 | JGI IMG/M metagenome (GOLD analysis project Ga0184625, IMG submission 133151) | Groundwater sediment microbial communities from an aquifer in East River, Colorado, USA - PLM3_30_b1 | ecosystem: Environmental > Terrestrial > Soil > Riparian zone | place: USA: East River... | reverse complement strand
TCGCCATCTGCCGCAGCGTGTCGGCGAGGAACGGGTGCCAGTTGCGGTTGCCGAGGTAGACCGGCAGCCGCGGCCCGTGCGCCGCGAGCTCCTGCTCGAGCGCCGCCACGAGCGCGCGGCTCTGCGCGGGCAGCGGGCTCTTGCCGCCGAAGTGCGCGTAGTGCGCGGCGGTCTGCTGCAGCCGCTCGGGCGGGACGTTGCGGCCGCGCACGACGTTGGCGAGGAAGGGCATCACGTCGTCCATCCCCTCCGGCCCGCCGAACGAGACCAGGAGCACCGCGTCGTAGCGGACGGGCATCGCAGCCATCGTACTGTGGCCGCGGCAGGGCGTGGGAGAGGTCAGCCCCGTTTCGGTTGGCGCTGCGCCTTGAACGCGGCCCGGTGGCGGCCGCGCTCGGCGCGGCGCTTCAGCGGGTCCTCGCGGATCTCGAGCGCGCGAAGCTCGGCCTGCAGCTTGAGGTAGCTGTCGAGGCGCGCGGCGTCGAGGCGGCCGTCCGCGACCGCGGCCCGCACCGCGCAGCCGGGCTCGTTGCCGTGGCCGCAGTCGGTGAAGCGGCAACCGGTTGCGAGAGTGCTGACGTCGTCGAACGCCGCCTCCAGGCCCGCGCCGTCCCACAGCTGCAGCTCGCGCAGGCCCGGCGTGTCGATCAGCAGCGCGCCGCCCGGCAGCTCGATCAGCTCGCGGTGTGTCGTGGTGTGGCGCCCGCGCTGGTCGGCCGACTCGATCACCTCGCGCGTCCTCTGCCTCTCGCGCCCGAGCAGGCGGTTCACGAGCGTCGACTTGCCGACGCCGGACGAGCCGAGCAGAACCACCGTGCGCCCCGGCTGCAGCCAGGGCGCGAGCGCCGCGAGCCCCTCGCCGGGCTTGGCGGCGACGACGCACACCGGGACGTCCGAAGCGATGCGCTCGACCTCGGCGCGCTTCTCCTCGACGTCCGGGCAGAGGTCGGCCTTGTTGAGCAGCAGGACCGGCGCGGCCCCGCTGTCCCAGGCGAGCACCAGCGCGCGCTCGATTCGCCGCAGGTTGAAGTCGCCGTCGAGCCCCATCACCAGGAAGACCGTGTCCACGTTGGCTGCGAGCACCTGGGCCACTGTGCGCGTTCCCGCGGCCCGCCGCACGAAGGCCGCGCGCCGCGGCAGCACGGCCTGGATCACGGCGGAGCTCGGGTCCGCCCCCGGCCGCAGCGCGACCCAGTCCCCGACCGCCGGCAGCTCCTCCCCGCTCTGGGCCTGGTGCCGCAGGCTGCCCGCGAGCTCCGCGAGCGTCTCGCCCTCGGCGGTCGCGACGCGCAGATAGCGCGTGTGACCCGCCACGACGCGTCCGGGCACGAGGCCCTCGGCGGCGAAGGGCTGGAACGCGTCGGCCTGCGCCGCGGTGAAGCCCAGCTCGCCGAGGCGCGGGTCCGTCAAGCGGGCGTCAGCCGCGGCGGCGTCGGAACTCGCCCATGAAGCCGGCGAGCGCCGCGGCCGACTCCCTGGGGCACGCGTTGTAGAGCGACGCGCGCACCCCGCCGACCGAGCGATGGCCCTTGAGGCCGTCGAGCCCCTCGGCCTGCGCGTCGGCGAGGAAGGCCTTCTCGGCCGCCGCGTCCTCCAGCCGGAAGGTGACGTTCATCGCCGAGCGGCTCCCGGGCTGTGCGTGCCCGCGGTAGAAGGCGTCGCTGCCGTCGATCGCCTCGTAGACGAGCGCCGCCTTCGCCGCGTTGCGCTCGCCGGCCGCGGCGAGGCCGCCCTGCTCGCGCAGCCACGCGAGCACGAGCCCCGTCACGTAGATCGCGAAGCACGGCGGCGTGTTGTAGAGCGAGCGGTTCTCGGCCATCAGCTTGTAGTCGAGCACCGCCGGCAGGCCGGCGGGAACGCGCTCGAGCAGCTCGCGGCGCATCACGACCAGCGTCACGCCGGCCGGGCCGAGGTTCTTCTGCGCGCCGGCGTAGACGAGCCCGTACCGCGCGATGTCGAGCGGCCGGCTGAGAGCGTCGGAAGACATGTCGCACACGAGCGGGACGCCCTTCGGCGGCTCGGGAGCCGTCGCCCACTGCGTCCCGTAGATCGTGTTGTTCGACGTGAAGTGCAGGTACGCGGCCTGCGGGTCGAGCTGGAGCTCCCCCGCCGCCGGCACGCGGTCGAAGCCGGTCGCTTCGGTCGTGCCCGCGACGCGCGCGCGCCCCGACTTCTCGGCCTCCTTGACGGCGGCCTTCGCCCAGTGACCCGTGACGACGTAGTCCGCGGAGGCCGAGGCCGCGCGCAGGTTGGCGGGCAGCATCGAGAACTGGAGCGAAGCGCCCCCCTGCAGGAAGAGCACGACGTGGTCCGACCCCAGCCCGGCGAGCGCGCGCAGGTCGTCCTCGGCCTTCTGGATGATGCCCTCGAAGGCGGCCGAGCGGTGGCTCATCTCGAGCACGGACATGCCGGTGCCGGCGTAGTCCAGGAGCTCGGCCTGGACCCGCTCCAGCACCGGGAGCGGCAGGGCCGCAGGGCCCGCCCCGAAGTTGTGGATGCGCTTCGCCAGGGTCGTCGTGGTCATCGGTCTATGCTACCTGCCTTTTTCGATTTTGCCTTTACTGAAACCTTTTCGCCGCCAGGGGCGTCTAGTCCAATAAGGCGAGGACCGGGGGGATTCGGAGGGGCCGGATGGAACAGCTTCAAACCAGCAGGCCACGGATGTCGCTCAGGGACCTGGTGGACGCGTACGAGCGGCGCTTGATCGAGGATGCCCTGCGCGCCACGGGCGGCAACCAGCGGCGCGCGGCCCGCACGCTCGGAGTGCTGCCGACGACGCTTCACGAGAAGATGAAGCGCCTCGGCCTCGTGCGCCGGCCCGATCCGTTCGACACGAGCCGCATGGCCCTGGCGGGCTGAGGCCTTCCTACTCCGCGAGAGCAAACTGCAGGAGCAGGGTGCGCTGGGGGCTGAGGCCCCTGACGCCCGCACCCTTCGCACAATTGTTGTCGTCGGACAGCAGGTAGACGACGGTTCGTCCGCGCGTGTCGCGCAGCACCTCGACGCCCTCGAAGTTGTCGATCGAGAGCGGGGCCTCGAGACGCGCGAGCTCGCTGCTCTGGAGCAGCCCCGTCCCGTCGAGCGTCTCCCGGGTCACGCGCACGAGCCGGGCGGCGAGCGGCGGGAAGCGGCGCTCGAGCACGAGCATGTCGCCGTTCGACAGGCGCGCGGCGCCCGTCGGACGGAACGGCTCGCCCCCCCAGCCGCCGTCGAACGTGAGAGGGTACTCGCGGGGCTGCCAGCCGTCTGCGGTTCCGATCCAGGCGGGGACGGTCTGCGAGGCGCCGCGGCGCGTCTCGCACACCAGCAGCCGCCGGCCCTCGCCCGCGTCCGCGATCAGCTCGAGCCCCCCGTTGGCGCCGCACTCGCGGAGGCCTTCCGGCGTGGGCAGCACGCGCGCCGGTCCGGCGAAGTCGGGTGCGTACGCGCGGATCGCGCCGCGGCCCTCGAAGCCCACGTCGACCTCATCGCTGCCGACGACCATCAGGCTCTCGGCGTCGATCTCGTCGCGCGTCAGCGGCTGCCCGCCGGCGTCGGTCAGGGCCACGAGCTTGGGGTCGCCCAGGCCCACGAGGCGCCCTTCGACGTCGTAGCTCAGCCGTGCCGTGAAGCCGGAGCCGCAGTCGGTCACGGCCGTGAGACGGCTGCCGTCCGGGCTCACGCGCAGGTCGGAGAGGCCGCCGAAGCGGGCGTCGTCCGAGCGGAGCCACAGCCCGCCCAGGAATCGCAGCCGGCCGACGACGCTGCGGCTTGCGTCCGAGGGATCGAGCGGGACGGGCGTCGCCTGGACCGTGAGCAAAGCACTCGGCTCCGGCGCCGCGGCCACCGCGTGCAGTGCGACGAAGACGGCGAGGGCCACCGCGGCCATCGACACGACCAGCGCGAGGCGCTCGCCCCTCTGGTCCCTTCGTCTGAGCGACATCTGATCATGATAACCCGCGCTCGCCAGGCTGGCCGTCAGCGGGTTACCATCCGCGCATGCGGAACTTCGGCAGCATCCTCATGATCGCGGGGATCGGAGGTTTCTTCTACTGCTCGAGCCGGCTCTCGGAGGTTCCTCCGCTCGCGCCCGAGCTGAGCATCGCCGACAGCATCCAGCAGCCGGCGGGACGCTGGGACGTGGCGCGCTACGGCTGCGCTGGCGCGGCGGCCTTCGGCCTGCTGATGGCTCTGTTCCCGAAAGGCCGCTGAGCGCTCAGTCGGTCGCGAGCGCCCGCGCCGACAGGTCCGGCGGCAGGCGCCGCGCGGGCACGATCACCGGCCCGCTGTCGACCGGAGCCTTGCGGATCGGGATCGTGTAGGAGCGGCCCGCCCGCAGCCGCGTGCTCGAGAGCCCGTTCGCCGCGCGGATCGCGCGGACGCTCGTGCCGTAGCGGCGCGCCAGGCTGCCGAGCGTCTCGCCGCCTCTCACGCGGTGCTTCACGAAGGGCGGCGGCGCCACGCCGGTCTCGACGAGCGTCGGGTAGACGAGGCGGCCGGCCTCCTGCGCGCGGCGGTTGTAGAAGCGCGCGTGCAGGTGGTCCTTGTGGCGGCGCTCGTGCTGGATGATCCCCTTGTCGCTCGTGCGGCCGAAGATGGCGGCGAGCCAGCCGACGTCCTCTCCCTCCGCCACGGCCTCGTCGTACAGGACGCGCATCAGCGAGCGGTCGACGAAGATGCGCTCGATGTCGGTCTCGGTCACCAGCGCGCGGACGAGCGCCCAGGTGCGCGCCGCGTCGAGCTCCTTCGGGCGCACCGCCCTGAAGTCCTGCGCCTGGCCCGAGCGGTAGTAGAGGCCGATGTCCGCGTCGCGGCCCGCCTGGTGCGAGCGGTGACGGTCGATCCGCCCACCCTCGGGATTGCTCAGGTCTCCGATCACGACCCGCGGCGATCCAGGATAGCGTGCTTGCACCGCCTCGATCGCGGTGATCACGAAGTCGATCGTCTCGTCGGTCGCCCAGGACTCGCGCGGCTCGCGCACCTTCCAGAAGGCTCCCTCGGGAAACGGCACCGGGTTCAGGAGCAGCCCGGCGTCGGGGGTGCCGATCGACAGCGGCCCGAGCGCCCGGGAGTCCCGCGCGGCCGTGACGCGCAGGGCCTCGCCGTCGATGGCGGGCTCGTTGAGCGATGCGTCTTCGACCTTTGGGAGGTCGGCCGGCCCGTGAGGCTCGGACGGCTGGTCCCCGGCGCGGAGCGCCGCGGGGCCGGCGGAAAGGAGGACGACCGTCAAGAATGAGGCGAGGCCGGGTTTGTCGTTCAGCTGTCTCATCCTCTGGCGCCCCGCCTGGGCCTCAGGCAACCGGCGACAGGCCCTTCCAATCGGGCGCTATTCTGCCAGAAGTCGACGAAATACGTTCGTAAAAACTGCACTGTCACCAGGTTGTGACGGAAAGACCCGCCCGGGGATCTACTCGAACTCGCCCTTCGGCGGGACCTGCTCGGGCCCGACCCGGCCCGAGGCGATCTCGGCACGGAGGTAGTTCTCGCCACGGATCGGCGATCCCGAAAGCCGCCGCATCAGCGTGAGCTGGCCCACGTGCGTGAGGGCGTCGGCGATCGGGCCCTGGAGCAGCTCTTCGACGCGGACGTTCACGAGCCCGTGGCCCGCGAGCTGGGCGTCGAGACGCGCGAGCGCGTCGTAGAAGCGCGAGACCTCGTCCGGCCAGGCCAGGGGCGGCGAGTTGTGCCAGGCCTCGGCGCCGCGCGCGAGTGCCCGCGCCCAGTCGAGCAGGTCGCCGATGTGCGCCAGGATCTGCACCGGCGTGCGGCTCGTCGCCGACAGGTGGAACGCGCCGAACGCGTCGGGCGCGCCGCGCACCGCCTTGCCGCCGCGGTAGGCGAGCGTCGCGAGCGCGTGCCGCAGCAGCTCGAGAGGCACCCGCGTGTCGTCCACTCCGGGATCGCCCATCGGTTCGAGCGCAGTGTAGCAGCCCATTTGCCTCGCCGCGGCCCCCTGCCGAGAATGATCCCTGGATGGAAGGGCCCACCACCTCGAGCGCCCGGCAGACGGGCGACAGCCTGATCGACGGCTTCTCGGCGGAGGAGCTGCGCGAGCTCTACCGCAGGCTGCTGCTGCCGCGAATCATCGAGGAGAAGATGCACGTGCTGCTGCGCCAGGGCCGGCTCAGCAAGTGGTTCTCCGGCATCGGGCAGGAGGCGATCGCCACGGGTGTCGTGGCGGCGCTCGAGCCGAGCGACTACGTGCTGCCGATGCACCGCAACCTCGGCGTCTTCACGGGCCGCGGGCTCGAGCTGCCGCGCCTCTTCCGCCAGCTGCTGGGGCGCTCGGGCAGCTTCACGGGCGGCCGCGACCGCAGCTTCCACTTCGGAACGCTCGAGCACGGCATCGTCGGAATGATCAGCCACCTGGGCGCGATGCTGCCGGTCGCCTGCGGCCTGGCGCTCGCGGCGCAGCTGCGCGGCGAGAAACGCGTGGCGGCGGCGTTCACCGGCGACGGCGCGACGAGCGAGGGCGACTTCCACGAGGCGCTCAACCTGGCGGCCGTCTGGAAGCTGCCGGTGATCTTCGTGATCGAGAACAACCAGTGGGGCCTCTCGACCCCCGTCCACGAGCAGTACGCCTGCCGCCACCTGGCCGACCGCGGCATCGGCTACGGCATGCCGGGGTACGTGGTGGACGGCAACGACCTGCCGGCGGTGGTGCGCGCGGTGCGGCGCGCCGCCGACCGCGGCCGCCGCGGCGACGGACCGACGCTCATCGAGTTCAAGACCTACAGGATGCGCGGCCACGAGGAGGCCTCGGGCATCGACTACATGCCGAAGCAGGAGCTCGAGGAGTGGGCGAAGAAGGACCCGGTGAAGCGCTACGAGAGCTTCCTGGCGGAGAAGGGCGTGCTGGCGGCCGACGATTTCGCGAGCGAGCGCGCGGCGCGGAAGGCCGAGATCGACGCGCTCGTGGACGCGGCGCTCGAGGCCCCGGAGCCGATCTCGAGCCGGGAGCAGGAGCTGGCCGACGTCTACGTGCCGAGCCCGGCCCCGCATCCGCCCTCCACGCGCGAAGCCGAGGGACAGGCGCAGGAGCGCCGCTACGTCGACGCGATCAGCGACGCCCTGCGCGTCGCGATGCGGCGCGACGAGCGCGTCGTGCTGATCGGCCAGGACATCGCCGAGTACGGCGGCGTCTTCAAGGTCACGGAGGGCTTCGCGCAGGAGTTCGGCAAGGCCCGCGTGCGCAACACGCCGATCATCGAGTCGGGCGCGATCGGCTGCGCGCTGGGGCTGGCGCTCGGCGGGCGCGTGGCGATGGTCGAGATGCAGTTCGGGGACTTCATCAGCTGCGGCTTCAACCAGATCGTGAACAACCTCGCGAAGACCCACTGGCGCTGGGGCGCGGCCGTGCCGGTCGTGATCCGCGCGCCGATCGGCGGCGGCACCGGCGCCGGGCCGTTCCATTCGCAGAACGTCGAGTCGTGGTTCACGGCGGTGGCCGGGCTCAAGGTCGTGGCGCCGGCCACGCCGTACGACGCGAAGGGCCTGCTGCTCGCCGCGCTCGAGGACGGCAATCCGGTGCTCTACCTGGAGCACAAGCTGCTCTACCGCTCGGCGAGGGGGCTGGTGCCGGAGGGCTACTACACGCTACCGATCGGCGAGGCGCGGCTCGCGCGCGAGGGCCGCCACGCCACCGTCGTCACCTACGGCGGGGGTGTCGCCTGGGCGCTCGAGGCCGCGGCCGAGCTCGCGCGCGAGGGTCGCGAGCTCGAGGTCGTCGACCTGCGCTCGCTGCTGCCGTGGGACGTGGGCGCCGTGGTGCGCTCGGTCAGGAAGACCGGGCGCTGCCTGGTCCTGCACGAGGCGCCGCTCACCGGGGGCTACGGCGGCGAGGTCGCCGCGAGCGTCGGCCACGAGGCGTTCGAGTGGCTCGACGCGCCCGTCGCGAGGCTCGGCGCGCTCGATACGCCGATCCCGTTCGCCAGGGCGCTCGAGGCCCAGTTCTCGCCGAAGGGCCGCCTGCTGCCGGCGCTGCGCGAGCTCCTGGCCTATTGAGCTCGCGCCGCTAGAGGCCGAGCCAGCGGGCGATGATGTTGCGCTGCATCTCGCTGGTGCCGGAGTAGATCGTGCTGCCCACGGCGTCGCGCAGCGCCCGCTCCACCTCGTACTCGGTCATGTAGCCGTAGCCGCCGTGCACCTGCACGGTGGCGAGCGCCGCCTGCACCAGCGACTCGCTCACGAACAGCTTGCAGATCGCCGCGTCGAGCGAGGCGCTGCGCGAGTGGTCGAGCCGCCACGCCGCGCGGTACGTCAGCAGGCGCGCCGCCTCGAGATTCACCTTCATGTCGGCGATGCGGTGCGAGACGGCCTGGAACTTCCCGATCGCCTGCCCGAACTGGGTGCGCGTGCGCGCGTACGCGATCGCGGTCTCCAGCAGGCGCTCGCTGGCGCCCACGTGGCTCGCGAAGAGGCAGATGCGCTCCCAGTCCATCGCCGCGTTGAAAAACGACGAGCCGGCGCCGACCGCGCCCATCACCGCGGTCTCTGGGACGCGGACGTCGGCGAAGACCAGCTCGCCGATCGGCGAGGTGCGCAGCCCCATCTTCTCGAACTTGCGGCTGGTCGAGAAGCCGGGGGTGCCGTTCTCCACCAGGAACGCGGTCACGCCGCCGTGGAACCCCTTCGACGCGTCGGTCATCGCGAACACGATCACGAGGTCGGCGACCGGACCGTTGGAGATGAAGGTCTTGGTGCCGTTGATGCGGAAGCCAGAGCCGTCGGGCTCGGCGCGCGTGCGCAGCGCGAAGGCGTCGGATCCCGAGTTGGGCTCGGTCATCGCGTGCACGCCGACGAGGGTGCCGTCGCAGAGCCCCGGCAGGAAGCGCTTCTTCTGCTCCTCGCTGCCGTGCATCCAGAGCGGCACCACGCAGGAGAGCAGGTGGGCGCACAACGAGAACACCAGGCCGCCGTCGTGGCAGCCGTAGCCGAGCGCCTCGAGCGCGATCGCGCAGGTCAGCGGGTCGAGCCCGCTGCCGCCGTACTCCTCCGGGACCGGCAGGCCCTGGATCCCCATCGCACCGCATTTCTTCCAAAGCTCGCGCGAGAAGGCCTGCTCGCGGTCGCGCTCGGCGGCACCCGCGTTCAGCTCCTCGCGCGCGAAGCGGACGATGCTGTCGCGCAGGCCCGTCTGCTCCTCGCTCAGTGAGAAGTCCATCAGGCCATTTCCTTGAGGCGCTGGTAGTCGGTCTTGTCCGTCGAGGTCTTCGGCAGCGCCTCCTGCCAGGAGAAGACGTCCGGGATCATATAGAGCGGCAGGTGCTCCGAGCAGAAGCGCTTCAGCGCGATCAGCGAGGGATGCTCGGGCGCGCGGCAGCTCAGGAACGCGGTGAGCTTCACGCCGGCTTCCTCGTCGGCAACCGCGACGACCGCGGCCTCCTTGATCGCCGGGTGCTGGTAGAGCGCCGACTCGATCTCGCCGAGCTCCACGCGATAGCCGCGCCGCTTCACCATGCGGTCGCGCCGGCCGAGGTAGACGTAGTTTCCGTCGCGGGCCTCGGCGACGACGTCGCCGGTCTTGTACCAGCGGCCCCCGGCGGCGTCGGTCAGGAACCCGCGCGCCGTCTGCTCGGCGAGCCCCCAGTAGCCCTGCATCACGCCGCGTCCCGTGACGCACAGCTCGCCCTCGTCGCCCGTGCGGACGTCGCGCCCCTCGGAATCCACGACGCGGCAGCGCAGGTGCGAGCACGACTTGCCGATCGGGACGGGCGTCACGCGATCCTCCGGGATCGGCGGGACGACCTCGTAGAAGGTGCACACGTTCGTCTCGGTGGGCCCGTACAGGTTGAAGTACCGGCGCTTCGGCAGCTGCGCGACGAGCGAGCGCAGGTGCTTGATCGCGAACACCTCGCCCGCGAACAGCACGTGGCGCAGCGCTCCGTAGTCGTGGCGCTCGAGCTTCCCGAACTGGGCCAGGAGCGCGAGGATCGACGGCGCCGAGTACCAGATCGAGATCCGCTCGGCCGCGATCAGCGCCGCGAGGCGCTCGGGGTCCTTCCCGATGTCGTCGGCCACCAGCACGAGAGTGGCGCCGTGCTTGAGCGAGAGGTGGACGTCGAGGATCGAGAGGTCGAAGTGGAACGGCGCGTGCGACGAGAAGCGGTCGCGCTCGTGGGGCTCGAACACCTGCGAGCACCAGTCGACGAAGCTCGCGCCATTCTCGTGCGACAGCATCACGCCCTTCGGCTTCCCGGTCGAGCCGGAGGTGTAGAGGATGTAGGCGAGGTCGCTCGGAGCCGGAAACACCGTCGCGGTGGGCGGCGCCGGCGCCGCCTGGTCGAGGGCGTCGAGCGCCCGCCGCAACGCGCTTCCGTCGCCCGCGGCGTCGAGCAACACGAGGGACGGCGGCGTCGCGCCGAGCGCCTCGAGCTCGACGCGCAGCTTCGGCTGGAAGCGGCTCTCGAGGACCACGGCCCGCACCCCGCAGTCGTGCAGGATGTAGGCGTCGCGCGCCGGCGGCGCACCGGGATCGACGGGCACGTAGGCCGCCCCGGCCTTGAGGATGCCGTAGATCGCCGCAACGGCGTCGATCGACTTGCGCGCGTAGATGCCGACGCGGTCGCCCGGGCGCACCCCCATCGCCCGCAGCCGGTCGCGCAGGCGGTCGGACAGCTCCGCGAGCTCGCGGTAGAGGACCCCGCCGGAGGCGGGATCCACCACCGCCGTCCGGTCGGGCCAGCGCCGCGCGGCCTCGACGAAGAAACGGTGGAGCGTCTCAGGCGCCGGCACGGCCGGCCTTCGCCTTCTTGGCGTTCACGAGCCGCGCGATGTCCGTGATCGTGTTGACGTGCTCCGGAGACACCTCGTGCGCCTCGAGCGTGATGCCGAAGTGCTCCTCGATGAACAGCACCAGCTTGAGCGTCGCGATCGAGTCGAGCACCCCGCCCGTGATGAGCGGCGTCGAGTCGGTCAGCTCCGCCGGGTTCTCGCCCGGAAGGAACTCGCGAAGGATGAAGTCCTTGACTGTCGCGCCGACGTCGTCGTCGCTCATGGCGAGGCCTCCTTGTACGCCGCCCGGGGCGGGGCCGTTTCCATGCCGATCCGCAGCTCGACGTGGTGCTCCTGGATCAGCTCGAGAAGCCGATCGGCGATGATCATCACCCCGGCGGCGTTGGGGTGGTTGTCTGCCGAGGCGATGCGAAGGCTCGGCTGGTCGCGGCCCTGCCAGAGGTCGAACAGGTCGAACACGAGAAAGCCGGCCCGCTCCGCCTGCTTCACGAGCGCGCTCCCAGCCGGCGACGGATCGGCGACGTTGTCGAGCGCGAGGAAGACCGGCCGCACGCCGTGCCGGCGCAGGTCGTCCGCGAGCTCGGCAAGCGTCCAGTCCACGAGGCCGTCGCCTTGCAGCCGCAGCCGGCGTTCCGCCTCGCACCACGGCATCCGCGTCTTCACGCCGGCCGCCGCCAGCAGCGACCGCGCGTGGGCGAACGGCACGGCGATTCCCGGGTCAGCGAGAGCGGTCACGCCCAACCGGCGCAGCAGCGCCTCCAGGCCTGGGTACGGAATCGCGACTTGGTGCTGCACGACGTCGAGCAGCTGGTGGACGATCGGGCGCTTCGCGCGCGGGCCGTCGGTGACGAGGACCACGTCGGGCTCGAACGCGAACACGCGGTCGTCCAGCATCGCGAGCTGCTGGAGCAGCGAGTAGCCGGCCACGCCGAAGTTCAGCACCTCGTAGCGCACGGGGCTCGCGGGACCAGACGCCTGATTGAGGCGCTCCTCGAGAGAGTCGGCGAAGGTCTCGCCGTCCGCCACGCCCGAGCCCATGACGTGCGACGGTCCGAGCAGCGCGATCCGATAGATGCCGGCCGGCTTCGCCTGCGGCGTCTCGCGGTCCCGCATGCCCCAACGGTTGACGGTGAGCGGCTGGTCCAGGAAGCGGATGCTCACGCCCGGCCGCAGGTCCCAGAGCAGGAAGTCGCTGCGGTCTCGGTACGCCTCCGTGTGGGAGAGCCCGACCCAGTGCGCGGGCTTCTGGGCCTGGACGTCCCAGAGGTTCGCGCTCATGCGGCTCGTGTTGTCCAGGTTCTCGTAGTAGCCCTTGTGCTGCAGCGCGGCGTCCCGCGCGTTCAGCGTCGAGCGCTGCAACGACTCGACGGTCTCGGCGAGCCGCGGGCCCTGGCGTGCGTAGAGCTCCGTGTGGCCGAGCAGCAGCAGCCCGACCAGCACGGCGGTCGACTGGAGAGCTGCGTGCAGGAGCAGGCTGCGCGGCTTGCCGGCTTCCGGCTCGCGCACCGACCACTCGTGGCCCGCGATCAGCAGGCCGCCGGCCACGAGCCCCGCGATCGGCCACAGGTCGCCCGCTCCGACGGTGCCGGCCACGAGCCACATCGCGATCCACTCCGACAGCGATTCGGCGCTCCACAGCGACCAGAGCAGGCAGATCGCCGAGAAGGTGAGCACCGTCCGCAACGCGAGCGACGCGCTCCAGGCCGGGGCCGGGCCGAGCCGGCGCTTGCGGGGGCGCTTCATGTCCCGCAGCGAGCCGACCACCACGAGCACGCCCAGGATGGCCCAGAACACCGCGTCCTGCGGCGCCAGCGGAAAGCCCCCGCGAAGCCAGAACCACTGGTACGAGTGGAGCACCCAGGTCACGAGGAACACGATCGCGGTGGCGGCGACCAGTGCGAGATCCCCGCCGAAGCGCCGCAGCCGGAAGAAGCTGGGGTAGTAGACCAGCTTCATCATGAAGTCCTTCCAGTAGATGTTGATGCGCCGCCAGAAGTCCGTGAAGCTCGAGGCCAGGTAATAGAGGTGATGGGTCTCCGGCAGGCGGAAGCCGAAGAGATGCAGCACGCCGGCGATGATGTGGAACTGGCCGGACACGCGCAGATAGAGCAGGTAGGTGGCGAGCAGGAACTGCACGAGGTCGCCGAGGTTGGCGAGCTCCGCCGGATCCCCCGCCAGGTGCAGGTAGACGAAGCGGTAGAGGATCAGGTGGACGAGCCCCCGCACGATCCACTTCACGCCCGTGTCGTGGATCGAGAGCGCGTCGCGATCGTAGTAGACGCGCACGAAGGTGGAGTAGTCGACGACCGGGTAGAGCGGGAAGCAGACGTTCGGCAGCATGAAGAAATACGCGAACGCCTGCGCGGGCGTCGGACGCTTCGCCTCGTAGCGCAGCGCGTACAGGTACACGACGATCCTGAACATGAACATCGAGCCCAGCACGGACCAGATCGCCGGCGACCAGGGCCATGTCATGACGCCGGCGCGGAAGAAAGCGAAGACGGTCCCGATCGCGACCAGCAGCCCTACCCGCACGGGCATGCGCACCGGCAGGTGACACACGCCGATGAGAGCGAGCCCCAGCAGGATCACGAACGATCCGTCGCGAAGCCCCAGCGCGAGGGGGACGGGAGCCACCGAGAGCAGCACGAAGAACG
>Ga0184625_10000663_pt1 | contig 13384 bp, 9 predicted proteins | sample PLM3_30_b1_FD_133151 | JGI IMG/M metagenome (GOLD analysis project Ga0184625, IMG submission 133151) | Groundwater sediment microbial communities from an aquifer in East River, Colorado, USA - PLM3_30_b1 | ecosystem: Environmental > Terrestrial > Soil > Riparian zone | place: USA: East River... | reverse complement strand
GAATTTGTTATGAAAGGACCAGTTTCAAAATTTGTGGAGCACCATTATCGTCATTTCAATGCAGCCGCTCTTGTGGATGCTGCTAAAGGATATGAGTTGCATTTGCAGGAGGGTGGAAAAATGATGATCACCCTGGCCGGTGCCATGAGTACAGCGGAGCTTGGCGTATCCCTGGCAGAAATGATTCGCAGGGATAAGGTCCATATCATCAGTTGCACAGGTGCCAACCTGGAGGAAGACATTATGAACCTGGTGGCGCATACACACTATAAAAGAATTCCCAACTGGCGGGATCTTACCCCCCAGCAGGAGTGGGAATTATTGGAGCAGGGCCTAAACAGGGTAACGGATACGTGTATTCCCGAAGAGGAGGCATTCAGAAAAATACAGCGGCATATTCACAAATTATGGAAGGATGCCAATGATAAGGGCGAAAGATATTTTCCTCATGAGTTCATGTACAAATTGCTGTTGAGCGGTGTAATGAAGAATGATTATGAAATTGACCCGAAGGATAGCTGGATGATAGCAGCGGCAGAAAAAAATCTTCCGATAGTTGTGGGCGGGTGGGAAGACAGCACCATGGGAAACATTTTTGCGTCATACGTGATTAAAGGGGAAGTGAAGGCCACTACCATGAAGAGTGGAATCGAATACATGGTTTGGCTGGCCGATTATTATAAAAAGAATTCCGGCGGAAAAGGGATTGGATTCTTCCAGCTAGGCGGCGGTATTGCAGGAGATTTTCCCATCTGTGTAGTGCCGATGATGTACCAGGACCTGGAGATGCACGATATTCCCTTCTGGACTTACTTCTGCCAGATTAGTGATTCCACAACCTCCTACGGATCTTATTCAGGGGCACATCCCAATGAAAAAATTACCTGGGGTAAATTAGACATCCATACACCGAAACATATTATTGAGAGTGATGCTACTATTGTGGCGCCGTTGATATTTGCGTGGTTGCTTGGATGGTAAACCCCCGTAACATGAATCTTGCTGGTTTGATTCATTCGCCCCTGAAGGGAGACGATAAATCATTCTGTGGCAGAAAGGTCCGACCTCTAAAAAGAGGTCGGACCCTTATATGAAGCGTAAGTTCAATAAAGGATAAGCTCAGAGGACGATAATCTTACTGACTCTATTCTGGTGCCGACCTCCTTCAAATGACGTGAGCATGAATACTTGGAGAATCTTGCGTGCTTCATCATTACTGATGAATCTTGCGGGGAGGCAAAGAATATTGGCATCATTGTGCAGCCGCGCTAGTTTGGCAACTTCTTCTTCCCAACAAATAGCTGCCCTTATCCCCTGGTGTTTGTTAGCCGTCATGCAAACACCGTTTGCACTGCCACAGAGAAGAATTCCGAAAGCGGCTTCGCCTTCTTCAACTGCACCGGCAACCGGGTGGGCGTAATCAGGATAATCAACGGATTTGTTTTCATACACGCCCATATCCATTACTTGATACCCGTTTTTATTTAGCCATTGTACAAGCTCCATTTTCTGCTCGAAACCGGCGTGATCGCTTCCTATGGCAATGGGTTTGGATAAATCGAAAGACATAGAGAAATTTTGCGGGAAAGGTAATGATAGAATTCAGAATTCAGGATGCCGATTCTCGATTGCAAGTTTGGGGATGCAAGCATAGAGATTTAGAGAATCCCTCTACTCCCATTCCTCCCACTTCTTCTCTTCTCTCTTGTAAACCCGTTTTGAAATGCTGATGCTTAGTTCATACAAGAGGGCTAAAGGGATGGTCACTATCATCTGGCTCATCCAGTCTGGGGAAGGGGTGATGATAGCTGCAACCACCAGGATGGCCACATAGGCATATTTGCGGTAATTCTTAAGGAATGCTGGCGTGATAAGGCCAATCCTGGTCAACACATAGGATATGATAGGCAATTGAAAGGCCAGGGCCGAACCTATAATGATATCGACCAGGTTCTCTATATAATCCGAAAGTGTGGGTATAGTACGCATGATGCCTGAGTTCCCCAACTGGTAGTTCGCCAGAAAGCTATATGTGAAGGGAGCCAGCAGGAAATAGCCAAAGCCCGCACCTGCGAAAAAGAAGAAGGAAACAAAGAAAATGGACCCCCTGGTACTCTTTAATTCTTTTTCAGTCAATGCCGGTTTAACAAAACGCCATAACTCCCAAAAAACATAAGGAAATGCAGCGAGGAACCCTCCAAGGAAAGAAATGCTAATGCTAGTCATGAATTGGGTCCCGAATGTATTGGCCTGCAAAGGCACATTCACAGGCGGCATACAGAGTGAATCCCCCATTCCTACCCAATGGCTGAATTTGCATAAACCGGTATAGGTAATGAAATTCTTCTGAATAGGGCCTAGAATGACATGATCAAATATCCAATCTATCTTAATGAAGATGAACACAGCTAAAACCAATATAGCCAGCAACGACCTGATGATATGCCAACGCAGAGCTTCCAGGTGATCAATGAATGACATCTCTCCCTGCGTATTGTTCCTATTGAATAAAGATTTAGCCATGAATACTGGTATTCCTGAGGCGGGGCAAATTTAAGGGAAAACCCCCCAGCCCCCTATAAATGAAAATTGAACATTGAGAATTGAGTGTTGAGGATTCTGCTCCGAAACACTCAACACTCAATTCTCAATAATCAATGTTCAAGTATATTATCGGACTTTGGACCATCGAAGTGCTAAAAGCAAGAGGATGGAATTCACTTCAAGTGAATTCCATCCTCTTAATGGATTTGAATTTTTTTATTTGATCGTAGTAGCCTGGTCGATCAGGAAAACCAGGTTGGTACGGTGTGCCTTTGTATCCTCATCAGGAGAGGCCGCGGTTGCCAGCATGCTCTTGATTTTCTTTAATGAATAGAGCGCGTCTGCCTTGGCCACTTCATCATAACCCGCCATGGGTGAGGTTAGAATATTTGCAAGCGACTTCACATACTGCGTCTGCAGGTATTGACGATATACATTCACTTTACCTGCAAGGTCCGCGCTGAATATTGCTTTTGTAAGATCACTCATAACGCTGGCAACGCTGTATTGATTGCCGTACAAGCGACTATTAGTGATCCTTTGCAATGTTACAGGATGCAGAATATGAACGATCGGGTTCATTTGAAGATTCTGATAGATAGCAGTCAGCTTCGGATCTTCAGTTGTTGAGAAGAAATTAAATCCTCTTCTCTGTAATTGCAGGTAAGGGAATAAAGGTTGATCAGCTGCAAATGCGTCAGGCGCAAATACATATTTCGACAAAACTTCCATTGCTTTTTTCTGGGTTGCCAATGGAACTGCTGTAAATGGTTTTGATTCTGGGTTTTGACCTACAAAACTTCTGTCGATATAAACGCCCCCAATATACCTGCTCACTGCAGAAACCATGCTGTTGCGTTGCCCTTGCAAAATATTGTATCTCGCTCTCAATTCAACATAACCGGTTCCAGCAGCGGATTTATCCTTCACCTTACCCATGATGCTGTTGATCAATTTCATGCGCTCTTCTCCATAGGCGATAACATCACCAGACATATCATTGATCATTACTCTTGGGTCGATTGCCTTACCAGGAGCGCGCATGTCATCGGCATCATTACCGAAAGCCAAAAGCGGATCTGTACTGCGGGAAAGAATTTTTCCTAATACTGCATCTTCATCCTCGGGTTTGCATTCTGTATAGCCATATTCAATTGCCCAGAGGTCGTATGGCCCTGCTTTGGTTGTGAAATAATCACCCTGCTTTCCTCTGTCAAGCGACACGTTGATTGCAGGATAATCCATCACTGATCCCATTAATCCATATTGTCTTGTCATCTTGGAATCGTTGATCTCAGAAAGTTTCCAGATCTGACTGGATTTCATGTTATGGTTGAGACCAAGAGTATGTCCCATTTCATGCATTACAAGGAAATACAAGAATTGCTTATGGATCTCCATCAGTTCTGATTCTGATAGTCCTCCGTCTGCGAGGTCAGCAATGGTTGTACCTGCCATCAATTGTGATTTCAATTCTCCGGCAAGCGTGCAGAATTGACCGTTGTGCTGAAATGCCTGAGCCATTATTTCATTCTGCTGTGCTTGTTCTGCATTGAACAAGTCATAATAGATTGGATAGATGCTTCCGGCTGTCCACTCTATGGTGATATCGGCGCCAAGAATCTGTCCTGTTTTGGGATTCACGAAGCTTGGCCCAATGGCTCCATACGGAGGATTAGCAGAAGATACCCAGCGGAGCACATTATAGCGGATATCCGCAGGATCCCAGTCTGCGTTATCTGGCATGATCTTCATAACAACTGCATTCTTAAATCCGGCTTTTTCAAAAGCTTCATTCCATTTGTTCCCGGCTTCCACAATAGCATCACGATACTCAAGAGGAGTTGTGTTTTCTACCCACCAAACAATGGGTTCAACTGGTTCACTCACGGCAGCAGTTGGATCTTTCTTCTTCAGGTTCCAGCGATTGATTACATCCTTATAGGGAAGAACTGTTCTACTGGTCTGATCATTTTTCTCCTGCATGAAATAACCCACCCTGGGATCATCCCTGCGTGGACGATAATCGCTCTTCGGCATTTCAAGCAAACTGTGTTGCATAGTAACGCGAACATATCTGGCGTCCGTAATGTCTTTGCCACCTCCATTGAAAGGAGCAGGATTATCATAAGCCAGATCTACTACTACATCTGTATTGTTAGGGAAGGAGCGAACGAGTGAATATTTTGATTTTGCGGCATTCAAAGCTCCCAGATTGAATACGGCACCTGGAGGAAGTCCTGGTGGTAGTAGTGGTTTCACTGGATCGAGCTTCTCACTGAGGAATAGCGCATCAGCGTTTATCAGGTATCCGTCAGCATCTTCTGCAGCAATCTTCTCAGATAGGACGACGGCCTCGGGTACATCCACACCCTCAGTCTTGCTCATGGGGCTTTCTTTATCATAATAGAATTGGGTGTTTACCCGTAACATCTCCAACTTGTCAAATGCCTTATGGAACTTGACTACGAAAGTAGTCCGGATCATATTCTGGTTAAGGAACAAGCTGGTAGGTCCATTGATGGAAAAGCTCTGGTAAATGTATTCTTTATCAAGCTGTCCCTTTTTCACATAAAGTTGAATACTGCCTGTAGCAGTATCCTGGTAGATAGTAAAAAGTCCGTCGGATTTCTTGCTGGTCTTTACCTTATCGGTGATTCCGGCTTTCTTTGGTGCTGCAGGTTTGGCCGTATCTGGGCCTGGGGCACCCGGTTTTACCTGGCCTTGCTGCGCCATCAAAGCAAATGAAAATAGCATTGCCGAAAGGATGGCAAATAATTTTCTCATAAGTAAACTGTTTTAGTATGATTAAAATACTGATAATACAAGCTACGTATATCTCCTTTATGACAAGCGAGGTTTTTTTGGGATGAAAGGAAAGGCGGGCGCAATTCCCAAATTCGGAATCCGAAACTATTTGAGGATCCGCAGTCTCACCATCTCTATCCTGGTATCGCTAACACTAAGCGTTTCAAATTCATAATCACCAATAATGATGTGTTCCTTTAGCCTGGGGATCTTTTCGTATTCGTTGATAATGTATCCGGAGAGAGTTTCTGATTCTTTGTTTGGAAATTCAAGATTGTACTTTTCATTCAGATAATCCAGTTCAAGCCTGCCAGAGAGAATGTATTCCGTTTCTGACAGTTGCTTCTCCTCAAATTCCTCAACATCGTATTCATCTTTGATCTCCCCAAATATCTCTTCCAGCAAGTCTTCCATGGTTACAATCCCGGCCGTACCTCCAAACTCGTCTACTACCCAGGCAACACTTTTTCGTTCCCGTGTAAACCTGCTGATCAGGTCTGTAGCACTCATACTTTCTGGTACTGCAGGAATGGGCAACAGGATGTCCTTGACGAATGATGGTTGCTTGAACAGGTCCAATTGGTGGATGTATCCCAGTATGTGATCAATATTCCCATCAAACACTACCATCTTACTTAGCTGGGTGGCAATGAATTTCTTTCTTACATGATCCATTGAAGTATTGATGTCCACCCCCTCTATTTCCTTCCTGGGCACCAGGCATTGCCGCACCTTTACATTGGGGAGCGAGAGGGCATTTTCAAACAATTCGGTATTGAGGTCCTGGTTTTCCGATTCCTCTTCCGGGGTCTGATGAAAGATATGTTCGAGGTCTGCCTTTGAAAATGGTTCTTGCTTTTTGTCGACCCGAATGTTGAACAATACATCTAGAATGAAAAAGGAAAACCTGGCAAGGCCGTGGGCGATGGGATAGAATAGTTGATGGAATATATTTATCAGCCTTGCGCTTGCGCTGATCCAGAAATTGGCTGCCGCCCTGAAGATGGCCTTGGGAATAAATTCTCCAAAGACAAGTATGACCACTGTGGCAAAGAGTATTTCAACAAATATCTTCAGTGCAATCACCCAGCCCGCTGGCCACTGGAATGTATTGATCAATTTGTTGCTGAGCGGAAGAAATACCTGTTCAGATAAAAGACCGAAGAGGACGAAGAATATATTGAAGCCAATCAAGGTGGTCCCGATAAAACGGGATGGATTATCCATGAAAAAGGAGAGAATAATCCCACTGCTTCTGCCTTGTTTCTTCTTCAGCTCAATAGATAATTTGTTGGCACTGGCAAAGGCAACGTCCACACCAGCAAAGAATGCTACAAATAAAAGGGTTATAACGATGGCGATCCAGGTGAGCATGGCGCGAAAGTACAAAGACGCCCTCTAACTATCGAATATCTTGATAAGTTTGGAGATGATGATAATGGAGTACAAAGACGCTCTTTAACAGTCGAGGCTCTTGATTGATTGGAAATTCTTGATAGATGAGTACAAAGACACTCTCTGACAGTCGAGGTTCCTGATTAATTGGAATTTCTTGATAGATGAGTACAAAGACGCTCTCTAACAGTCGAGGTTCTTGATTAATTGGATTTTTTTGAGGGTTGAGTAAAAAGACAGTGGTTGATTTTTGAAGGGGACTCCAAATTTCCGACTTCTAATTTGGGAGCTCCTGTCTTTGTACTCATCACTCGACTTCTTGAAATTAGTAAGGTTTTTCATCAATTAGAGAGCGTCTTTGTACTCGATACTTAAGATCTCGAATACTGGAAATTTCTTCAACCCTCATCCACTGTCTCTGTACTATCCCCTTTCTTCCTTCAAAAAATTTCGTACAATTTCTGAAGCCTGTGATTGAGCAGTTTGAAGATCGCGGTTCACAATCACGTGGTGGAAGTGGTCTTTGAATGAGATTTCGTACCTAGCCTTATTAATTCTGGCCTGCAGGCTTTCCTTTGATTCTGTTCCCCGCGATTCCAACCTTCGCTTGAGTTCATCCACTGAAGGAGGTTCAATAAAGAGAGAAAGACTTGATTGGGGATATTGTCCCTGCACGTGAATGGCGCCTTTTACGTCAATGTCCAGAACCGGCACCTTATTCATTTTCCAGATTCTTTCCAACTCACTTTTCAAGGTGCCATAATACTTTCCTTCATACACCATTTCCCATTCCACAAATTCATTCTTCCGGATTTTTTCGTGGAATGCTATTTCGCTCATGAAGTAATAGTCCTTGGCCTCCTGCTCGTATGAACGCGGACTCCTTGTGGCCGCGGAAACTGAAAAAGCAAGTTCAGGGAAATTTGACAGGGGTGCCTGGTAATTGATGTTTTGCCAGAACCAGAAGGAGCAGTGATGATGATGACTTTATTTCCCTTTGCATTCATTGGGTGCAAAGAAAAGAGAAATTGTTGATTGGTTGATTAGTTGATTAGCTGATTCGTAATAGTGTCGATTTATATCAATTTAACCGAATGAAACTCTCATGCACTCAACAATTCAACTTTTAAACAATTCAACTATTCTCCCTCCTCTCAGATAAAAAGGTCCATCATCAATTTTTGTTGCGGATTTACAGCATAAGAAGTAAAATCCTGTATGCCCTGTTCCTGTAATATGTCTTCATCAATAAAGAAATTCCCGGTGCATTCGTATGAGGGTCGCTGCAGAATATAATAAGCAGCATCTGCCACGATATCCGGCTTCCTGCTTCTTTGAATCAGGAAATCACCGCCCAGCAAATTTTGAACTGCTGCGGTAGCAATGGTGGTTCGTGGCCACAATGCGTTCACACCAATCCTGTGTTTCCTCAATTCTTCTGAAAGGCCAAGCACAATCATGCTCATTCCATATTTGCTCATGGTATAGGCCAGGTGACTCGCAAACCATCCAGCCTGTAGGTTCAGGGGAGGCGATAAATTCAGGATATGCGGGTTGTGCGCCTTTATCAGGTGGGGAATACAGGTCTTGCACATGAAGAAAGTACCCCGCACATTGATATTCTGCATCAGTTCCCATCTCTTCCATTCGGTTTGGTCAGTAGGAGTAAGAGAAATGGCACTTGCATTATTGACCAGGATGTCAATTTTCCCAAAAGCGCTAACCACATTATTCACCAATGCAGTTATACTCTCCTCGAAGCGGATATCTGCCTGAAGAGGAAGTACCATGCCTGGCCCTTCCTTAGCAATCTCCTCAGCCGCGGTATAGATGGTCCCTTCTAATTTGGGGTTTGGTTCTACCGTCTTTCCTGCAATGGCAATATTTGCACCTTCCCTGGCCAATCTAAGGGCAATGGCTTTTCCAATTCCCCTGTTGCCTCCAGTAATCAGGACCGACTTATCCTTAAATAGCATAATAGATTATTTGATAAGGTTATATGTTGGAAACTCAAAATAAACGATATTATGATGCAGTTGCAAATAATAGGGTGATTCTACGAGGCTGGATCTTAGGGTTTTTACTATGGCTCCTGTAATTGCTGAAGGCCTCAAAACACGCAATACTGCTCTTGCATGGCGGCCTCTACCATACTACATTTGATTTGTTAGTTGAACGGTATAAGGAATCTAATCAATATCCAGAGAAACCGATATCCCAAAAGAACCAAATCCAAGTCCTGAAAAAACCAACGATCCGGTACCATTCAACAAACTGTTTTTAAAATCCAACGTCCCAGCCTCCGCCAAGGCTTCTGCTGGCAAGGCAACATCCAACATCCTAACGGAAACGACCCAAAGTTTGTACCTATCGAGGAACCGAAATTCAAGCTGGTAAGGCGTGTACAAAAAATTGAAAAGTCCTGGAGTTACTTCAGGACTTTTCGTTTAACGCGAATTTATCGCGAATGGAGAAAAGTGAATGCGAAGGTTTCTTGGTTTGGAAGTCCGCGTTATGGGAAACTATCCTTCGGAACGGTGAATTCTCCTTTTGCCTGGTTGATGACGTATTCGCTAAAGTCCTGTGCTGCCACAAGTCCAAACTGGCCGAATATGATCTTATCCCTTGTGTGAATCCGCACCGGCTTGTCTGTATAGATCTTCTCCGTTTTTTGGTCCCACCAAAGATCAGGGGATCTCAGCGTATCACCCGTCATTTTGTTGATCACGACAACACTATCACGCAGGTATACTTTTTTCTCCCATTCCCTGTACTTGCCATAGAGGGCATCTAGCTGACTTTCTACTGCTAGGGTGTCGTTATAGAAATCAACATGAAGACTATTCGGGAACTCTACATAGGTTGAATCTGTGATATGGCGAAGCATGAATGGAGCGGTTAGCTTGGCTTTCACTTTTGCATCCTGGCTTAAGTAACTCTCCACATTTTTTGCCTCCTCAACCGCCGTTTTTTTCCTGATGAACTTATCAAGCTCTCTCGGGTCATTTTCACAGGCAGAAATAAAAATGCAGCCCAATACCAGGGCTGCAAAAAAATATTTACCTGTCCGTTTCATTAACCTAAAAGTATTTCTTCTTTTGGAACCAAAGGTCGCTCAGAGAAAGTCCGATGGCAATGCGGAAGAAATTTTCAGTTATTGAATTATTGTTGTTGCCTCTTTTTCCTAATTCAAATGCTGTATTAATGACCGTCCACTGGTTGGTATATGCGCTTTTCCTGACGGGAAATGCAGCTCCGGTTGTTAGACCAAGGATCGGAACATCATTATCAATCTTTATGTAATCCTTGCCGTAAAAAAAACCTACCCTGTAGGTGACTCGACTCCAATAATTCTTGCCACGCAAAATATCTGGACTCCATTGACCACCTACATTCAACGTCCAGGCATCGCGGAGTGTTTCCGCCTGGCCAAAGAACCGGTAGTCGCTCCAGTTGGCCACTCTGAAATCTGCCCCAAATGACCATTGGGCTTCTTTATCAAACATGAATCCAACCGTATAAGAAGAGGGATAAACCAGGTCTCCGGTAGCATCCTTCTCACCATATACACTATCGATCCTGAAAACTGCGCCGTTTATATCGAACTGGAATGTTTCCACAGTCACGTCTCTCTTTGCTGTATAGGTTCTTTGCATTTGACCCGTACCACTTAACTTAAGGCGAAGGTCCCTGGATAGTTTGATTGTATATATTAAGCCTGCATTCAAATTGAAACCACCAAAGGTGGATTTATTTTCATGGTTCGACTTATAGTATGAAATGGTATCATTATTAAAAATCCGCTTGCTGGTATAGTCTTTTGTTCCGAATAGATACCCTGCATTAAATCCGATACTCAGACCTCCCAAAGCAATGCCGGTACCGGCAATGAATTCGTAAGAACCTCCATTGCCCTCGTAAAGCGAAGAAACGCTGTCAACATTTTCGATTCTTTCATTCGTCTGGATCTTGTAGCTGATGCGGGTATTGGGACGTAAACCCAACGCGAATCCCCACTGCAACTTGGGTACAACAGGTATGCCCAGCATCACATAAGAAACATTAGCACTTCCCGAATTGAATTTACCCGAGGCATTCACCTCACGCAAAGTGCGCGTATCCAATTCAAATCCGAGATCAAAGGTGGTCAATCGAAGTTTGGAATACGTGGCGGGGTTAAGAAAGTTTACTGATTGTGCATCAAAGTAAGGAGTTGCCAATCCACCCATCGCGCGGTTTACAATATTGCCGGCGGGTACAATGTCACCAAGTCCATATTTTGAGCGGGGAGAATTTTCCTGTGCCAGAACTGACGTGCCAAATGCTACGAGCCAAATGCCAAGAACCAGTTTTTTGATAAGTGTAATTATTTTCTCCAATCGCATACAAACATTTAAATAGTAGGTCAGGGTCGGCAAATATCTTGTTTTTCAAATAAGAGACAAAATGGGGGGTATCACCCCCGGTTAAAAGCACGTTAAAGTTCCCATACTTTTCCTTATATAAATCAATGATTCCGTCAATCTCTCTTGCCATTCCAAGGATTACCCCGCTCAATATGTTCGTCTTGGTATCATACCCAATCAATGGGAAGCTCCATTCCTTTCTTATGAGGGGAAGTTTGGCCGTGAATTCCTGAAGGGATCTGAACCTGATCTCCATTCCCGGGGAGATGCTTCCTCCAAGAAATTGATGATACTTATTGATGAAATTAAAGGTAATGCAGGTGCCCAGACCTACAACAAGGTTATGTGACTTTGGAAATAAATGAACGGCGGCCGCACAAAGAGCGAGCCGGTCAGCCCCAATTGTTTCGGGCTTTCCAACTGGTGTTGTGAACGGCAACTTCGAATGGTGATCGAGTTTGTGAAAGCGGGTGCTCTTTGATAAGATTGTTTCAATTTCCGGGTGATGATCAATCACAGATGAAAGTACGGATCGATCGGGCTTTGTTTGATTGATCAACTCAACAATGGTTGCCGGTTCATCATTTTGCAATGTCATCACTTCCTGCATATGGGCATCCTGGAAAAGAGCGGCTTTCAACCTGGTATTTCCGAAATCAAAGCAAAGTGTGCGGGACATTCACAAATGTAAAGAGAAGACAACAGACTACTGACCATGGACGATACATCTTGAAAATGGAGAGACCCAATTTTTTTGAAAGGGTGGAGAGTTATTAATTCTACCTGTTTATTTGAATTTTCAAACTTAGTGAATGTGTGGTCTGTGGTCAGTCGTTCGTGGTAATTCGCCCGTGGTCTGTCGCTTCCAGATCAAATATCAAAATCCAGGGTGCCTAAATTCTTGAAATGCCCATTCAACTTAATCTTCTCCTTCAACGCCTCCATTTCTGCAATGACGGGTAGTACGCGACTGAGATGCCGCTTCAGATATTCCTGCCTTTGAATTTCCTTCATCAGCCCAAGCAGTTCGTATTCTTCTTCAAGGGAAAGTCCTGCGTGGTGTGCAACATCATAGGCGATGAGGTCTGCATCGGGCTTCTTGAAATCTTTACTCACTTTTAGGAGCTTATGCAATTCACGGATTCCATTCACCACCCGTTGCATCAGTTCGCGATGACCAGCTTCCTCATCATTATCGGGATAATTTACAATAGCCCCGCTGAACAATTTATCAGGAACTGAATTGATGACTTCCAAAACCCTGAACACTCTGACTCCCCTTGTCTTGATATCCATTTCACCACTATCGTGCACCTTGGTTACATCCATTACTTTCACCAGGGTTCCCATCTCGCAGATTTTTTTGTTGATCACTGCAGGAATTCCAAACGGCTTAGCATCTGAAAAACATTCCTTGATCAGTTGAATATAACGGGGTTCAAATATGTGCAGGTTCAGGCTTTCGCCTGGGTAGACCACAACGCTGAGTGGAAATATCGGGACGAAATTGGTCATGTTTTAGAAACGTTTATTTTGGCCGCCCTATTGCCCGTTCAATTCCTTTAAGCGGGCGTATTTTATAAAGGTATAATAGGCGGTAGTTTTGGCTATCAGCCAGCCTTTATATCCATCCAGGAAACCGAGCTTTAAGAAGTAGGTCTTTACAAAACTATAAGCAGGAGCCAGGATCAATTTCAGGGACCCGGCCTTTTTTCCCATCTGGTGATATTTCTCGGCAGTGATCATGGCAGAATTGATCATCTTAAAAGCATATTCCCTGCTATCGGTAAAAGTATAATGATCCAGGTAGCCATTGAATTTTACAAATTGAAGCGGCTGATCACTGGTGAGGTCCTCATGGGCAATGGCATCATCCCACTTCACTACATGCTTGTTGAACAATCGCTTCTTCCAGCTACTACCCCAATCACTATGCCGTATCCATTGATCTCCAAAATAATTCTTCCACAACACCTGGTGCACCGTTGTTTCTTGTCCTGGTTTCCATTCTTTCAACTGGGTGTAAAGTTCTCCATCAATTTTCTCATCTGAATCCAGTGACAATATCCAATCATATTTTGCAAATCCTATCGCATCGTTCTTCGATTTGCCATAACCCTTCCACGGGAGATGATGAACTTTGATCCCCTCCTTCTCAACAATGCTTACTGTGGAATCGGAACTTCCGGTATCAACCACCACAACATCATCAGTAAGGCCTTTCAGGCTGT
>Ga0184625_10000662_pt1 | contig 13385 bp, 12 predicted proteins | sample PLM3_30_b1_FD_133151 | JGI IMG/M metagenome (GOLD analysis project Ga0184625, IMG submission 133151) | Groundwater sediment microbial communities from an aquifer in East River, Colorado, USA - PLM3_30_b1 | ecosystem: Environmental > Terrestrial > Soil > Riparian zone | place: USA: East River... | reverse complement strand
GGACGTCGAAGCGCCGTTACGCCCGAACCACCGCATCTGCCGGCACCCCTTCGATGCCGGTCCGTGTCAGGATGCAAGTCTGCGTCAGCCGCCGATCCTCCCTCGTGGATCAAGGGCGTAGTCGCGTGACTCGATCTCTAAGCACGCGACTAAACCCTTGATCGACGCCGAACGTTGAGCGGCTAGGCGGCGGAGGCGCGGACCAGCGTACGGATCTGGCGCAACTGCACCGAGAGTGCGGCGAGATCTGCGCGGGAGTCGTCTACCTCGCCGATCGCGTTGCGCGCCCGGGCGATGGTCGACGCGTTGCGCTGCTCCCACGCGAGCACGCGGTCCTCCGCCGTCGCGGTCGGGTCCGAGGAGGCGAGCACCTCGGCGGTCAACGCGGCCAGGGCGGCGTAGAGGTCATACCGCAACGCCATCCGGGCTAACGTCTGCCACCGGTCCTCCCGCGGCAGCCCCGAGATCTTCGACAGCAGGTCGTCAACCCGGAACCGGTCGGACAGTACGAAGTAGACGCTGGCCACCTCGTCCAGGTCCCGACCGGTGGACTGCGCGACCTGGACTACATCGAGCAGGCCAAAGCCGTACATGATCCGGGTCGCCCATTCCGCAAGCTCCTCCGGGATGCCGCGGGCCACCAGCTCCACGGCGTTCTCTCGCAACGCCTCCCGCTCCCGGCCCTGGAACAGATCGGGCAGCTTCGGCAGCAGCGTGGCCACCCCGGGACGCATCCACGCCGTCTCCGCGGCCACGTCGATGGGGGATCGGCGGTTCGTGACCAGCCACCGCACCGCGCGGTCGATGAGCCGACGGACCTCCAGATAGACGGCCGCCTGCGCGGCGACGTGCACCCGGTTGTCGAGCGACTCCACGGCCTCCCACAGCGCCGGGAGGCCGTAGACGTCGCGGACCACAACATAGGCCCGGATCACGTCGTCCTGGCTCGCGCCGGTCTCCTCCATTGCGCGGAAGATGAAGGAGATGCCGCCGCGGTTGACCGCCTCGTTGACGACCGCCGTGGTGACGATCTCGCGTCGCAGCCGGTGATTGGACATCTGGTCGGCATAACGCTCGCGTAGCGGAGTCGGGAAGTAGTCAAGCAGGACCTTGTGGGTCCACTCTTCGTCGGGCAGCGCGGACTCGTTGACCTCCCGCTTGCCGACGATCTTTGTGTACGCCAGCAGCACCGCGAACTCGGGTGAGGTGAGTCCGGTGCCCGCAACCGCGCGCGCCTCCAACTCCTCGTCGGAGGGGAGCGCCTCCAATTCCCGGTCGAGTTGGCCGGCTCGCTCCATCTGGGCAATCATGCGTCGGTGAACCGGCAACAGCGAGCGGGCCTGCACCCGCGAGTTGCCGAGCGCGCACGCCTGGTCGTAGTTGTCGCGCAAGACGAGTTCGGCGACCTCGTCGGTCATTGCGACGAGCAGCTCATCCCGGTCAGCCCGAGTCAGCCCGCCATCGGTCACGGTCCGACCAAGCAGGATCTTGATGTTCACCTCGTGGTCGGAGCAGTCGACACCGGCGGAGTTGTCAATGAAGTCGGTGCAGATGTGCGCGTTGCGTACGCCGTCGGAGACGCTACCGCCAACCATGGCGTACTCGACCCGGCCCCGCTGGGTCAGCCCGAGGTTGCCACCTTCGCCGACCACCTTGGCGCGAATCTGCGCCCCGTTGATCCGTACTCCGTCGTTTGTCTTGTCACCGACGTCCGGATGTGACTCCTCGGCCGCCTTGACGTAGGTGCCGATTCCTCCGTTCCAGAGTAGATCCACAGGCGCCTGCAGAATGGTGCGGATCAGCTCAGCCGGTGCCATGGCGGTCACCCTGGCATCGTCGATTCCAAGCACGGCGCGCATCTGCACGGAGATCGGAATGGTCTTGGCGGTGCGTGGCCAGACGCCGCCACCGGCCGAGATGAGCGAGGCGTCGTACTCCGCCCACGAGGAGCGCGGCAGGTCGAAGAGCCGCCGCCGCTCCACATAGGAGCGAGCCGCGTCCGGCGTTGGGTCGACGAACACGTGCCGATGGTCGAAGGCGGCGACGAGGCGGATGTGCTCGGACAGCAGCATCCCGTTGCCGAAGACGTCGCCGGACATGTCGCCGATGCCGACGACGGTGAAGTCCTGGGTCTGGGTGTCGACATTCATCTCCAGGAAGTGCCGTTTAACCGACTCCCACGCGCCGCGCGCGGTGATGCCCATCTTCTTGTGGTCGTATCCGGCCGATCCGCCGGAGGCGAACGCGTCGCCGAGCCAGAAGCCGTACGCCTCGGAGATCTCGTTCGCGATGTCGCTGAACGTGGCCGTGCCCTTGTCGGCCGCGACCACGAGGTACGGGTCGTCATCGTCGTAGCGAACCACGTCCACTGGGGGGACCACCGCACCACCGACGAGATTGTCCGTCACATCCAGCATGGCCGCGATGAACTGCCGGTAGCAGGTGACCCCTTCGGCCTGGAACGCTTCGCGGTCCGACGCGGGAGGCGCCTGCTTGAGCACGAAGCCGCCCTTCGCGCCCGCCGGCACGATCACCGCGTTCTTCACCATCTGCGCCTTGACCAGCCCGAGCACCTCGGTGCGGAAGTCCTCGCGCCGGTCCGACCAGCGCAGACCGCCCCGGGCCACGGCGCCGAAGCGCAGGTGCACACCCTCGAACCGCGGAGAGTAGACCCAGATCTCGTAGCGGGGGCGGGGAGCGGGCAGCTCCGGGATCGCCTGCGGGTCGAGCTTGAACGCGACGTAGGACTTCGGCCGGCCCTCGTTCGAGCGCTGGAAGAATGACGTGCGCAGGGTCGCCTGGATGAGGGTCAGGTACGACCGAAGGATGCGGTCCTGGTCGAGCGAAGAGACCCGATCGAGCTGCCGGCGGATCGACTCGACGATCTCCTTCGACTCGACCTCGCGATCCGCAGGCGTGCGGCCACGGTCGGGCTTGAAGGTGCCGCGTTGATCGCCACCGGCGAAGCGGCTCTCGAACAGTGCGACGAGGCGTGCCGCGATCTCGGGGTAGGCCGCCAGAGTGGACTCCATGTACGCCTGGGAGAAGACCGCGCCGGTCTGGCGTAGGTACTTGGCATAGGCCCGTAGCACCACCACCTGACGCCAGGTGAGGCCGGCGCGGAGCACCAGCTCGTTGAAGCGGTCCACCTCGGACTCGCCGCGCCAGGCGGCGGAGAAGGCGTTCTCCACCTTCGCGCGGACCTCCACGATGTCCAGTGCGTCCGCGGGCAGGGAGAGGCCGAAGTCGTAGATGTGCACCGTGCCGTCGGCCCGACGAACCTCGTACGGCCGCTCGTCCTCCACGCGCACGCCCAGGGAATGCAGTACGGGTAGAACATCGGAGAGCATCATCGGCTCGCCGTAGCGAAACACCTTGAACCGCACGTCGGAGTCGTTCTTGCGCCGCCGGAACAGGTGCAGCACGAGCTGGCCGGGTTCCTCGAGCACCTCCAGCATCGCGAGATCCTGGGCCGCCTCGTGGGTGGTGTGGGAGTCCTTGTAAGTCTCCGGCAGCGCGGGGCGGTACCGGTCGAGCAGTGCCCGAGCCTGGTCCTCCCCGAATTTCCGCTCGAGGGTCAGGGCGAAATCGTCGTCCCAGAGCCGGGTCGCCTCGGCGATCTGCTTCGAGAGGGACTCGGTGTCGATCTCGCCCAGCCGGGTGGCTGGATCCGTGCGCACGATGAAGTGGATGCGGGCCAACGTCGCGTCGGTCACCCGGGTGGTGTAGTCGACCCCGATGCCGTTCAGCTCCCGCTGGAGTATCTCCTGGATCCGCAGCCGGTTCGCGGTCGTGAACCGGTCCCGGGGCAGGTACACCAGGCACGAGATGAACCGGCCGTACTGGTCCTTGCGGGCGAAGAGCTTCACCTGGCGACGACCGGCGAGCCGGAGCACGCCCATCACGGTCCGGAACAGGTCATCGGTTGAGATCTGGAAGAGCTCCTCGCGTGGGTAGTCCTCCAGGATCGCCATGAGGTCCTTGCCCGAGTGGCCGCGAGGACTGAGGCCGGACCGGGCGACTACCTCGGCCACCTTGCGTTTCACCACGGGCAGATCGCGGACGGAGGTGAGGTAGGCGGCCGAGGTGAACAGGCCGAGGAACCGGCGCTCGCCGACGACGTTGCCGTCCGAATCGAACGTCTTGAAACCGATGTAGTCCAGGTACGCCGACCGGTGCACGGTCGACCGCGAGTTGGCCTTGGTGATGATCAGCAGGCGCTTCTCCAATACCCGCTCAAACGCCTCGGGGCTCATCGATGAGATCACCCGCGAACCGGCCGGATCTTGCCGCAGGATGCCCAGGCCCGTGCCCATCACCGCCTCCAGCAACCGCTCGCCGCCCTCCGCCTCGACCAGGCGGTACTCGCGGTAACCCAGGAAGGTGAAGTGGTCGTCCGCTAGCCAGCGTAGGAGCGCGACCGAGTCCGTCATATCCTTGTCCGGCACGGGCAGCACCGCCGACGACAGCTCATCCGCGAGCGTTAGGGCCTGGGTACGCATGCGCGGCCAGTCCTCCACCGCCTCTCGGACATCGGTGAGAACCCGCTGCACATCGTTCTGCAGCGCGGCCACGGCGGCCTCGTCCGCCAGCCGGCCGACCTCCACCCGCATCCAGCTCTCGACGAGGTCACCCGGGCCAGCCTCGTCTGCTTCGACGAGCGGAAGCACCTCCGCGAGTGCTCCCAGTGCTTCGCGTCGCACGACCACCTGCGGGTGCACGAGCAGATCGACGTCGAGTCCCGCCGCGGTGATCGCCGCGGTCACCGAGTCCACCAGGAACGGCATGTCGTCGGTGACGACCATCAGGACGGTGTGCTCCGGGGTCTGCTCGACCCGCAGCTTCACCTCCAGGGGCAGGCGCTGGCTGGCGAGATCGCGGTGCGCCTGGGTCGCGGCGAGCATCTGCACGGCCGTACGTCCGACGAGCTCCTCGTCAGCGACGAGGCGCCAGTAGCGGCTGACGAGCTCAGCGAGCTCGGCACCCGAGTCTCCGGTAGCTTTCGCCAGCGACGTCGCCTCCGCCACGAGGCGCTCGAGATTGGGCACCGGCTGGTCCTCCTCGGTGTCCTCGGCGCCGTCGAATTCGCGGGCTCGCGGGGTCTCCTCGGTTAGTTCACCGTCGCCGCCGGCGGCGAGAGGCGGATCCACGTCTTCCACGTCAGCGTCAAGACTCGCCGAAGGCCGGTTCATTGGATGCCAACTCCTTCAAGACCCCACCACGCTGTGGGACTGCTGTCCTCAGCCTATGACGTGGGGGTGGGTCATCTCACCTCGGCGAGCGGTCGAGTACCCGACGCCGACATCGCCTCCGGCGAAGTGCCACTTATGCCCGGTTGTCCGATCGGTGAGGCAGGTCGGGTACCCAGTGTTAGCGCCGGCTGGGCACAATGGCATTCGCTGCCGTCCCCCACAGCAAAGGATCCGTCCGGATGCGTCGTAATCTCGCCGCCGCGGTTGTTGTCGTTCTCTGTCTCGCCTCCGGCATCGCCGGGTGCTCGAGCGACCGTGGGCCAGAGCCCGTGTTGCAGGCATTCCTTGACGGCTGGCCGCAGAGCAAGCTGGACGGAGTGGCCATCCAGGACGAGACCGGGACCGCGCTCACCGCCGACGTGGTGGTCGGCCGGATCAAGGAACTCTCCGGCGACCTTTCCCCGGCCGGGGTCAAGCCCAGCCCGGCCGGCACGCCCAAGGTAACGAACGACGACGCGACCGCATCGGTAGACGTGGAGTGGACGGTCGCCGCGGGTGTCACCTGGCGTTATCAGACCACCGTGCGGATGAAGCGCAAGGATGACACATGGCGGGTCATCTGGTCCGCGGCGATCGTGCATCCCGACCTCAAGGCCGGCGACAAGCTCGGCGCGCGGTTACTCGGTGCAGAGCGCGGCCAAATCGTCGACGGTGCGGGTCAGGCGATCGTCAAGGCTCGGCCCGTGGTCGTGGTGGGGATCGAGCCACGACGGGTGACCAGCCAGACGGCGTTGCTCTCCGCTCTCAAAGCGGCATTCTCCTCGGCCGGCGTGTCGGTCGACCTCGCCGACCTCCCCGCTCGAATCAAGGCCGCGAAGCCCGACGCGTTCGTCGATGTCGTCACGCTGCGGCGCGAGGTCTACGACCAGACCCGCGCACAGATCCGGGATCTGCCGGGCACCGTGTTCCAGGAGAAGACCTTGCAGCTCGCCCCAACGAGGGCATTCGCCCGGGCGCTGCTCGGTTCGGTGGGTGACGTGCGCAAGGACCAGATGGAGGCGAATCCCGGCAAGTACCTCGTCGGGGACCAGGTCGGCCAGGGCGGGCTGCAGGAGCAGTACGACACAGCGCTTCGCGGGACGTCGGGCGTCAAGGTCGTCATTACCGGCCGAAAGGGCGCCGACGGTACGGCGGAGGCGGAACTCGAGCTCTTCAATGCCGCGCCCACGCCGGGCCAGCCGTTACGTACCACGCTGGGTCAGAAGGTGCAGAACGCGGCGGACGCGGCGCTGGCCGGCCAGCCAAAGCGAGCCGCGATCGTCGCCGTCCGCGTCAGCGACGGCGCCATCGTCGCGGTGGCCAACGGGCCTGACGGCGGCGAGGTCAACCTCGCCTTCACCGCGGCGGTTCCGCCCGGCTCCACCTTTAAGATGGTCACCGCACTCGGTCTGCTCGACGCCGGCGCGGTCGGCCTCGACACACTGGTGGACTGCCCCCGCACCTTTACCGTCGAGGGTCGGCAGTTCAACAACGCGAGCAACTTCCAGCTCGGGACGGTCCCGTTCCATGTCGACTTCGCCAAGTCCTGCAACACCGCGTTCGCCTCGCTCGCGCCGAAGCTCGGCGCGGACGGCTTGAGCAAGGCCGCGGCCTCGGTCGGCATCGGCACGACCTGGCAGGTGGGCACCGAGGTGTACACCGGCTCGGTGCCGGCGAACGCCTCAGCAGTGGAGGCCGCCGCAGCGGCCTTCGGGCAGGGTACGACGCAGGTCAGCCCCCTGGCCCTGGCAGGTGCCACGGCGGCTGTGGCGCGGGGGGCGTGGCAGCAGCCGAAGCTCTTCACTCAGCCGCCCGAAGGGGGTCCCGCCGCGACCGTCGCACCCTCGGCCGGAGCCATCACCCCCGACGGCACCGCGCTCAAGGTCACCTCCGCCGCCGCGCTGCGTGCGATGATGCGCGAGGTGGTCACCTCCGGTACCGCTACGGCGCTGGCCGACGTGCCCGGGGCGGTGGTACACGCGAAGACGGGCACCGCGGAGTTCGACAACAATCCCGCCAACACGCACGCGTGGACCATCGGATGGCAGGGCGACATCGCCTTCGCGGTCTTCGTGGAGAAGGGCGGTTCCAGCTCGGCCACCGCCGTGCCGATTGTGGAGTCGTTCCTTCGCGGCCTTCGCGGATCCGCCTGACCCGTCGATCTAGGGATTAGTCGCGTGAGTTGATCTCCAATCACGCGACTTCGTCCTTGATCGACGAGCTCGGGGATGGGTGGGAGGCGGGCGGTGACGCGTGGTTGGATGGTGCGCGTGGCCCAGCCCTCCGACCCTTCGCTCATCGATCCGGACCTCGTCATCGCGATCGATCGGGCCACGGTCACCCGCGGCGGTGTGAACCTGCTGCACGACGTGTCGTGGCGGGTCGAGTTGGACGAGCGCTGGGTGGTGCTCGGCCCGAACGGCGCGGGCAAGACGACGCTGCTCAACCTGGCCTCGGCGCGACTGCACCCGAGCGGCGGCACAGTTCACGTGCTCGGCGAGCGCCTCGGCAAGGTCGATGTGGCTGAACTGCGTACCCGGGTTGGACTGTCCACTGTAGCGTTGCACGACCGGATCCCTCCGGACGAGGCGGTCCAGGACGTTGTGGTCACCGCCTCGTGGGGTGTGGTGGGCCGATTCCGTGAGTCGTACGACAGAATGGACACCACCCGGGCCCGCGCCCTGCTCGACCAGCTTGGTGTGGCGGCGCTGGCCGACCGGCGCTACGGCACCCTCTCCGAGGGCGAACGTAAGCGGGTGCAGATCGCCCGGGCCTTGATGACAGACCCCGAACTGCTCCTGCTGGACGAACCGGCGGCCGGGCTGGACCTCGGCGGCCGGGAGGAACTCGTACGCCGACTCGCCGAACTGGCCGCCGACCCGGACGCGCCCGCACTCGTCCTCGTCACCCACCACGTGGAGGAGATCCCGCCCGGCTTTAGTCATGCTTTGCTGCTGCGGGAGGGCAGTGTGGTCGCGCAGGGCCTGGTTCGGGACACCGTCACGAGCGAGAACCTGTCGAAGACATTCGGCGTCGGGCTACGGGTGGGCTACCAGGACGGGCGTTTCACTGCCCGAGCCGCGTAGGTGGGGTTAGCTCCGCACGGATGCCTTCTCCTTCGCGGCCTGCTTGTCCGGAGCCGGCTTTCGTGTCGGGCGGCTGACCTCGGCCTGCTGCGGCTCCTGCTCGTCCTGCTCCTCCTCGGGCGGCTCAGGCTCCCCTTCGGCGGGCTGGGATGGCTCGGCATCACGCTGCTCAGCACCACGTTGCTCGGTGCCGCGTTGCTCAGCTTGCTGGCGCCCGCCCGAGTCGGGCTCGTCGGGCTGGCGGACCACTTCGCCATCGCGGATCTCGCCGCGCCACGCCCCGGTGGCTTCGCCGGTCATGCTGATGAAGCGCCGGAAATGCTTCAGATCCAATCGAGCTCGCCGACCCCCGGCTCGCCAGAGATTGCCCGTCTTCTCGAAGAACCCACTCGGGTAGTACTCCAATGCCAGGAGTACCCGGGTCAGGTCGTCGGCCAGCGGGTGGAAGGACACGCAACCCTTCGTTGATCCCTTGGCGCCCTCGCTTGTCCACACGATGCGTCGGTCGGGGATCTGCTCCAGCGTCCTTGCGTTCCAGGTGCGGTGGGACATGAAGACCTTGACCCGCCACGTGGACTCGATCTCATTCTTCTGCTCGACGGCTTCGACGCCCTTCATGAACTTGGCGAACTCGGGCAGCTGCGTCCACTGGTTGTAGACGACGTCAATCGGCAAGCCCACATCAATCGCCTCTTCGACGTTGGTCATCTTAAGATCGCCCCCGCTGCTGTCGCGGCCGCCGCCACCAAAGGCGGACTTGGCCTTCTCCTTCAGTCCTGTCATCGCGGCGCCCGCCGCGGCGCTCGTCGCCGACTTTCCCTGGGCCAGCTTCCGGACGCCCTCCGTCAGCGGCTTGAGGCCGCCGCCGGCTCCTCCATCAAGCCGATCGGTGAGTTTGTCGGCCAACTGCTCGGTCCGCGCGGACGCGTACTTCACGGCCTCGTCCGCCAGCCTGGTCGCTATCGGACTGCTTATCAGGGACCGCATGAGGCTGATCGCGGGTGGTTGAGTGCTTGTCTTATTCATCGTCTCCGCCTCCCGTCGTCGTGCGGGCAGAGTCGCCGCGTTGTGGTGCCGAACGTCCTCGTGTGGTCTGGCGGTCATGTTGCGGTGCGGTGTCCTCCGAGTCGCTCTTCTCCGACTCCGGCTCGCCTTCCGGGCCAGGGTCGTCCGCCTCGTTGGTCTCGTCCGCCTCGTCGGTTTCTCCGGCTGGTGCCTTCTCGTCCAGACCGGCCGCGGAAGTCAACATGGCCGTGCGCTTCTCCAGGTTGTCCGCCAGGCCGGCCACCCGCGCCTCGACGGCCGCAATCGCGGCGCGCCGAGTAGCGTCCACAAGGGGCTGACCGATTTGGGTTGCGAGCTTGGCCACCTCCGGGTATTCCGTGATGCGCCGTACCTGGTCCCGGGCAAGGCCACCGACCGTCTGCCCGTTGAGCCACATGGCAAGGCGTACCGCCGCCTTCCCCTTCTTGGTACGGCCGAGCACATACCCTGAGGCCACGGCGGCCGCGAGCTTAGTTCTGTCTTCCATTGTTTCCCCCCGTTTGTGTCTGCTACCAGCCCCAGTGCCCAGTCCCGCTCCAACGGTCCGGTTCTTTGTGACTCTCGACGTTGATGAAGTCGACGGCCGGTAGCGGCCCTACGTACTCGACCTCGTACCCCGGTCCGAGGTCGCTAAACAGAAGCTCCACGGCGCGGTCGAAGCCGGTCATGTCGTCAGCCCGGACCAGGAACGCGTGCGAACTCGTCGTCGGGCTGACGTTGGGCAACAGCTGCTGGTCCACACAGCGCGGGCCCAGTCGTCCGGAGATCAATTCGGAGCGAACGGATCTGCGTGCCTCAAGCTCGTGACTGAGCCGTTCTCCGACCGCGATGCGATGCGCCATGAGCCCATCGCGCGCCTCGCTGGCGGAGCCCAGCATCTGGCGTACGTCGCGTGACTCTGCCGCCAGCCGGCGCAGCTCGACATCTTCGTCCGCTACTACGGTGAGGCGCAGTTCCACCAGACCGTCCAGCCGGTCCAGGCTGTCGCAGAGGGGCTCCGTCACCGGGTCGAGGATCTCCGCCTGGACGGCCGCTTCGTCGTCGGCGACCGTGCCGAAGCGCATCGGCAGCACCGGTCCATCTCGCAACAGGGCTATCAGCACCTCGAGGTGGCGTACCGCGTCCGCGTCGCGCGGCTCGAAGTCGGCCTCGATAGTGCTGACGGCTGCGGCGAGCTCACCGGAGCGCACCAGGCCGATGTGTCCGGGCGGGGTACCCACGCCGTCGACGCTCGACGGATCGGGGCGGGCGGATCGAACCACGCCGTAGACGTGCAGCGGCATTCAGTTGCCTCGCTCGTCGCCCCGCGCGCGCAATGGCTCGCGGCCCACCGGGACTCGCCTCTCCCGGTCGTCGGCGCCGCCGCGAAACGACTCGACGAGCTCAGAGGCAGTCTCCTTGACGCCTGACAGAGCGCCGCGGGTCTTCGCCCGCGCGCCGCCCTCCACCGCCCCGCGGGTAACCCCCTGAAGCAGCTGGGGTAGACCAGCCCCCTCGCGCTCACGCCGGAGAGCGGGTTGGAGGGCGAGGCGCTCCATCGCCTCGGCGAAGCGGATGTACGTATCGACACTGGCGATGACGATGCGCGCCTCGATCGTCAACAGCTCGATGCCGATCACCGATACCCGCACGTACACATCGATGACGATGCCCTTGTCGAGGATCACATCGAGCACGTCCGCCAGCGTGCTCGGAGCTCGGGTCCGATGCACTCCTCCCATGGTCGCAACAGTCATGACATCACCCTCTTCCTATGTGGTTCGCTGGGTTGGCTCTGAAAGCTCGTCGGTACAGATCGCCTCCGGATCGACGATGTCGAGGGGAAGGTCGAGATCTGTCTCAGTCACCCCGAAGACGTCGCGCAGTTCCGCGAAGCGGTCCTCCAGGCCGAGCAGCGCCAGTCCGAGCCGCTCGACCTGCCCGTCGGTGAGACCACCACCCTCCACCCGGCGCAGCGCTTGCCGTTCGAGCAATTGGCGGATGAGGTCGAGGACGGCGATGACGAGGCGACCGAGACCGCGGCCGATCTCCTCGCTGTCGGCCCGTATGCGTTGCGGTTGTGACACTGAGAACTGTGGCTTCATCGCACCTCCCGTTGTTCGGCCAGAGCCTTCTCCACCCCGATCAGCATCAACCGCAGATCGAGTCGGATGAGATCGATGCCGGCCAGTGCGATAACGACATCGCCGGTGACCACCACGCCCCGGTCGACTATCCGATCGAGCAGGTCCACCACCGCCGTCGTCCCGGCGTACCGGATCGATGGTGATCGAGAGTCAGTCAGTCTGGACACCCTTCCAAGCGCGCGAAGGAGTACGGCGGCCACGGCCCGGTCAGCCGCAGCTCGATCCCCTCGCCGGACAGCCGTGCGCCGCATCGGTCAACGGCGTCGAGAAACGCCGACGTCTCCGGACGCCGGACCAGGTATGTCTCGTCAAGCAGAACCGTCACCCCGCGCTTGGGCCCGTGGGCCGAATCGACGGATAGCTCATGGAGCGCTTCGTCGATCTCCGCGGCCCTGGCCGAGCGGGTCCGCCGCCGAGATTCCGCGTCGTCGAGCTGCTGCCGACGCCTTGTCAGGTAGGCGGTGCCCGGCCGATCCGGTGTCGACCCCGACCGAGTCTGTTGGGGTTCGCTGCTACCTTCCGCGCGTACCGTGACACCCCATTCCTCGCAATTGGTCAGGCGACCGAGGCCGCGACGCAAGTCCTCCCACCGCTCGACCAGGAACTGCCGGGCCGACTGTCGATCGGCGAGCACGGTGCCGAGGCGGAAGGGAAGCACTGCGGTTGCCGCCTCCATCGCCGCCCGAACGACGCGATCGTGGCGCTGGGCGAGCTCGGCCAACTGACCGGGGTCGGCCGACGGTTCGTTGAGCCGGGCCAGGTCAGCAAGATCGACCTCGTGGGCCACGAGGCCGAGGTCCTCGTGCCGGATGAGGTCCGACTGGCGGTCGCCCACCCCCGGTGGCACGCCGTCGATGTGGGTGTCGGCCGGAACCACGGCGTACAGGTAGAGACCGCGGTCGTCAGTCATCGCGAAGGTCCCTCGATGCCGAGCCGACGCTCAAGTTCAGCAAGGCGACCCCTGAGCTCCTGGTTCTCCAGCTCCAGGGCGCCTGCTGACGCGTTGAGGAACGGATCCCGCGTCCACCAATCGATGCCCATCTTCTGTGCGGTGTCGGCGGATGCGATCAGCAGGCGGACCTTGAGCGTCAACAGTTCGATGTCCAGCACGCTGATTACGATGTCGCCGACGATGACCACACCGCGGTCGAGTACCCGCTCAAGCACATCGGCGAGCGAATCTGGGGGGCGGCCGTGCATTGTCGCGGGCGGGCGCGCGGTCACGTCATTCCCCCGGATCCGTGGCGTTGCGGGAGAACCGCCGTAGCCGCTCGTACGATCTGACGTGCCCGGTTTCGTCGGTATCGACCCTGTATGTGGCGAGTATGCTGGTTGTCTCCGGCACGCGTTCCAGCTCCAACACGTCCAGGAGAAGCGACCATCCGTGCTCCTCGGGTCTTGCTCCCGTGACCCGCTCCGAGTCGTAGCCACTCAGCTCTTCAAACTCGCGCACGGCGCATCGCGCCGCGTCGCTCAGATGCGGCGACCGCTCTTTGCCGGCACGCTCGCCGTTGTCAGCGTTCATCGGCTCTGGTTAGCCATCAAAGCCGCGCGTAAACCAATAAAAACCACATATCAGGGTGAGCGTCGAAATCCCGGGCTACAGGCGCCAGTGCAGGCCCTAGACTTCGTGCTCCTCCCGGTGGCGCTCACAAGCACGCTGGATCTGTCGGCGTGCCTTGTTGGCCTCGACCGAGTTGGCCTTCCAGACCCGGACGGCGACCGAGTCCGTGGCGATCCACAGCTCGTGGTGGCGCTTCTCGAGGTAGACCGAAATCGGGTCGAGCAGGCCGATCGAACCCGCGATCAAGAAGAACGCCGGGGCAGCGAGGATCCACATCCAGTTACGAGTCAGCCACCCCGTCGCCCCGGCGCCACCGATCACGACCAGCACCACG
>Ga0184625_10000661_pt1 | contig 13402 bp, 10 predicted proteins | sample PLM3_30_b1_FD_133151 | JGI IMG/M metagenome (GOLD analysis project Ga0184625, IMG submission 133151) | Groundwater sediment microbial communities from an aquifer in East River, Colorado, USA - PLM3_30_b1 | ecosystem: Environmental > Terrestrial > Soil > Riparian zone | place: USA: East River... | reverse complement strand
TAGCGGCGGAATAGGCGTCCTTTGTCGCTGCAGGCCGGCAGTCCGTTGTCACCCCCGGCCGCGTCGGTTAAGACTCCGCGCCATTAAAAAACAGCGTCCGCACGCCATTTGGCGGACAATTCAGGGACGAAATGCATGGCGGCGACACCGACCGGCCAGCGGCCAACAATCGCCGCCGAAGCATTCTTGCGCGCGCTCGCCGATCACGGCACCGACTACTTCTTCGCCAATCCCGGCACCGACTTTCCGCCGATCGTCGAAGCGTTCAGCCGCGCAAAGAAAACCAATGCCAAGGTGCCGAAGCCCATTCTGGTGCCGCACGAGAACCTTGCGGTGGCCATGGCGCACGGCGCCTATCTGATGAATGGCCGCCCGCAGGCCGTGATGGTGCACGTCAACGTCGGGACCGCCAACACTATCAACAATCTAACCAACCTCTCGCGCGACCGGGTGCCGCTCATTCTGGCGGCGGGGCGCACGCCGATCACCGAGAAGGGGACCTTCGGCTCGCGCACGCGCCCGATCCACTGGGCGCAGGAAATGTTCGATCAGGCCGGAATGGTGCGTGAGCTGGTCAAATGGGACTATGAGTTGCGCGTGCCTGGCCAGATCGGCGACATGGTGGCCCGCGGCGTCGAAGTCGCGATGGCGCATCCGCGTGGACCTGTTTATCTGGTGCTGCCGCGCGAGCCGCTCGCCGCGCCCCTGCCCGAGCCGATCGGACCGGCAAAGCCGCGGCCGCAGGCAGCGCCCGTGCATCCCGACCCGCGCACGATTGCAACCTTGGCCGCATGGATCGCTGCAGCCGAGCGTCCCTTGATTGTCACCGCCGTCTTGCCTGCTGAGGCGGTCCCGTTGCTCGATCGGCTGGCCGAACGCTGCGCCATCCCTGTGGTCGTGCACAACCCGCGCTCGGTCTGCCTTCCTTCGGGCCACGCGATGCATTTCGGTTTCGAGCCCGGCACATTGCTCACCGACGCCGACCTGGTGATCGTGCTCGAGTCCGACGTGCCATGGATCCCGCATTTGCAGCATCCGCCCGGCGGCTGCCGTGTCGCGCACGTGGGCGAGGACCCGTTCTATGTGCGCTATCCGATGCGCAGCTTCCCAAGCGATCTCGCCGTGCAGGCCGGCGCGGCTCAGGCGCTGGAAGCGCTGGTGCGCGCGGTCGAGCCGCGCCTGCAAATGGCGGAGGCGCGAATTGCCGCCAGACGCGCGCGCTTGACCGAGCGCATGCGTACGCGGCGCGCTCAACTGGCGAAGGATTCCTCCGCCGGCACGACAATTTCGCCGGAATACCTTTCTCATTCGATCAGTGAAACTGTCGGCAAAGACGCCATCATTATCAACGAGTACCCGCTGCGTCCGGACCACTGTCCGCGCGAAAAACCGGGCACCTTCTTCGCTCTCGGACCGGCGGGTGGACTCGGTTGGGGTTTGGGCGCAGCGCTTGGCGCCAAACTGGCAGCCCCGGATGAGTTCATCGTCGCAACGCTTGGCGATGGTTCGTATATGTTTGCCAATCCCATGGTCGGTCACTGGGTGTCGGCCGTGCACAATCTTCCGATCCTCACCATCGTTTTCAACAACAGCCGCTATGGCGCGGTGCGCCGTGCAACGCTCTCGATGTTCAAGGATGGCGCAGCCGGCGAGACCGACGGCCGCATTCTCGCCGATCTCGATCCATCGCCGCCGTTCGAGGAGATGGCGCGAGCGCAAGGCGCGCATGCCGAGCGCGTCGAAAAACCGGCGGACCTGCCGGAGGCACTCGCGCGCGCCCGCGCCGCCGTCGTCAACGATCGCAAACAGGCGCTGCTCAACGTCATTACGCCTTATTGAACGGACAACCTCTCAGAACTATCGGAAAGGCAGGGAGAAGTTCATGCGCATCGACGCTTATACCCATTTCATTCCGGAAAAATTCTTCAACAAGATCGTCGAGAGCGGCCATGCCGACATTGGCAAGCGCGTGCGCGAAATTCCGTGCATTCATGACCTCGAGGTGCGCCGCAAGATCGTTGATGGATTCAAAGACTATGCGCAAATCCTCTCGTATCCGATGCCGCCGCTGGAGGTCATGACCAAAGGCGACGGCAAGCTGACCGAGGAATATACAAAGCTCGTCAATGACGGTTTCGCAGATATCTGCGCGAAACATCCCGATCAGTTTCCCGGCTGGGTGGGCCAGGCGGCGCTCATCGCAGATGATGGCGGCGTGCGCGAAGCCGAACGTGCTCTGAAAAACGGCGCGCTCGGCGTCCAGATCTACACGAATATTGCCGGCAAACCGCTCGACGATCCGTCATTCGAGCCCTTCTTCGCCGCCATGAACAAGCTCAACAAGCCGATCTGGATGCACCCGGCACGGGCCGCCAATTTCCCGGATTATCTGACCGAGAAGAAATCGAAGTATGAGATCTGGTGGACTTTCGGCTGGTCATATGAAACGGCGGCGGCGATGGCGCGCCTGGTGTTCTCCAAGATCTTGGACAAATACCCGAATCTGAAAATCATCACGCACCATTTCGGCGGCATCGTCCCGATGCTGGAGGGACGCATTGGACCGGGATGGGACCAGCTCGGCGCGCGTACGTCCGACGAAGATCTGAGTGTCATCCTCAAGCAACTCAAAAAGCGGCCGCTCGACTACTTCAAGCATTCATTCTATGCGGACACGGCGGTGTTCGGCGGCGTACCGGCCACCCATGCGGGGCTTGCCTTCTACGATCCCGACAAGATCGTGTTCGCGTCCGACTGCCCGTTCGATCCCGAGAAGGGCACGATGTACACGCGCGAAACCCTTCGCATTCTCGAGGGCATCGACATGCCGAAAGCCGACAAGGAGAAGATCTGGCACGGCAATCTAGAGGCCATTACCGGCGCGAAGTTCAAATCCTGATCGGCCTGTGGTTCTTCCCCAGCATTCGGCGGCTTGCCCGTAGCAGGCAGCGGCCCATCTGCTACCTTCACTGCCCATGGCGCTGACGCAACCCATTGGCACGCCCGAACCCGAACCCGCCGCTGACGAGGGCCGCGTCACGCCGGCCATGGCGCAGTACGCCGAAATCAAGGCCGCCCACCCGGATTATCTCCTGTTTTACCGGATGGGCGATTTTTACGAGATGTTCTTCGAAGACGCCGAGGTCGCCTCGCGGGCACTCGGCATCACGCTCACCAAGCGCGGAAAATACCTCGGCAAGGACGTGCCGCTGTGCGGCGTTCCCGTCGTTCGCGCCGATGAATACCTGCACCGGCTGATCGAACAGGGCTACCGCGTCGCCGTGTGCGAGCAACTTGAAGACCCGGCCGAGGCACGCAAGCGCGGCGCCAAGAGCGTGGTGCGGCGCGATGTGGTACGGCTGGTGACTTCGGGCACGCTCACGGAAGACACGCTGCTCGACGCCAGGCGAAACAACTACCTGCTTGCCGTGGCACGTGCGCGCCTGTCGTCGGCCGACGAGGAGACGCGGTTTGCGCTGGCGTGGATCGATATTTCGACGGGAGAATTCCGCGTCGCCGAATGCGAGCGATCATCGCTGTCCGCCGAGATCGCGCGGCTCGAGCCCGGTGAAATTATTGTTTCCGATGCGCTGTTTGGCGAAGCCGACCTCGCGCCGTACTGGCGCTCGCTGCCGGCCGTGACCCCGGTTACGCGCGATGTTTTCGACGGCGCGACCGCAGAGCGGCGCCTGGCTTCATTCTTCTCGGTGGCGACCAGTGAAGCCTTCGGCCCGCTCAGCCGGCTCGAACGCACGGCAGCGGCAGCGTGCGTAACTTACGTTGAGCGCACGCAGCTCGGTAAACGGCCGCCGCTGTCTCCACCGATGCGAGAAAGTGCCGGCGCGACGATGGCAATCGACCAGGCAACGCGCGGCAATCTCGAGCTGATGCGCACGCTTGCGGGCGAGCGGCGTGGATCTTTGCTCGATGCCATCGATCGCACGGTGACGGCGGCTGGTTCGCGCCTGTTGTCGCAGCGGCTTTCGGCGCCCCTCACCGATCCGGCGCATATCGCCAGAAGGCTTGATGCGGTCACCAGCTTTGTCGAAGACACTGCGGCCCGTGCCGAGACGCGCTCGCGCCTGCAGGCGGCGCCCGATCTCGCCCGGGCCCTGTCCCGATTGGCCGTCGCGCGCGGAGGTCCGCGCGATCTTGCGGGGATTCGCGATGGCATGCTCGCGGCGGCCGATCTTGCGCGCGCCCTCGCCGCGCTCAACGGCGCACCGGAAGAAATCTCCGACGCCATAAACGCTTGCCGGAAGCCTGACGGGATGCTTGCCGCCGAATTGTCGGCCGCACTCGCAACGGAGCTGCCGGCCTTTAAACGCGACGGCGGTTTCGTGCGCGAGGGCTACGACAAGGTTCTTGATGAGACACGTGCGCTGCGCGATGAATCCCGCCGCGTCATTGCCGCGCTGCAGTCACGCTATGCTGAAGAGACCGGCGTCCGGATCCTCAAGATCAAGCACAATAATGTTCTCGGCTACTTCGTCGAAGTGACCGCCCAGCACGGCGAGCGGCTGATGAGCGCGCCGTTCAACGGCACCTTCATCCACCGCCAGACACTGGCCGGCCAGATTCGCTTCACCACGACCGAACTCGGCGAACTTGAGTCGAAAATCGCCAGCGCCGCCGAACGCGCGCTTGGCCTTGAGTTGGAAATTTTCGATCGCCTTACGGGCGCCATCATCGCGCAAAGCTCCAATATCAAGGATTGCGCCGACGCGCTCGCCCGGCTCGACGTCGCAAGCGCCCTCGCGCAGCTTGCAACGGAGCGCGACTATGCGCGGCCCCAGATCGATGACAGCCACGCTTTCATCGTCGAAGGCGGCCGCCACCCCGTCGTGGAGCAGGCTTTGTCGCGTGACGGCACGCCCTTCGTTGCCAATGATTGTGATCTGTCGCCGCCGCAAAACACGGATGCCGGTCGTATCTGGCTGATCACCGGCCCCAACATGGCGGGTAAGTCCACATTTCTCAGGCAGAATGCGCTGATCGCAATCCTCGCGCAAATGGGCAGCTTCGTGCCGGCAAAGCGCGCGCAGATCGGAACCGTCGACCGGCTGTTCTCGCGCGTCGGCGCCGCCGACGACCTCGCCCGCGGACGCTCGACTTTCATGGTTGAGATGGTCGAAACCGCCGCCATCCTCAATCAGGCCGGGGAGCGCGCGCTGGTGATTCTCGACGAAATCGGTCGCGGCACTGCGACATTTGACGGGTTGTCGATCGCCTGGGCAACGGTCGAGCATCTGCATGACGTCAACAAATGCCGCGCGCTGTTTGCCACTCACTTCCATGAGCTGACCGCCCTCGCGGCGCGGCTCGGCCGGCTGCACAACGCCACGGTGCGCGTGAAGGAATGGCAGGGCGAAGTCGTGTTCCTTCACGAGGTGGTCGCCGGCGCCGCTGACCGCTCCTACGGTATTCAGGTTGCAAAACTTGCAGGCCTGCCGGCGAGCGTGATCGAGCGCGCCAGAATTGTTTTGGCCAAGCTCGAGCAGGAAGACCGTGCCGCCCCTAAAGGCTTTGAGGACTTGCCGTTGTTTGCGGCGCCCTCCAAACTGGCGCAGGATAAGCAGGAACCGGTCGAGGATCCCGTGGCGGCCGCGCTCGCCGCCCTCAATCCCGATGACCTGTCACCGCGCGAAGCAATGGAAGCTCTTTACCTGCTGAAGGCAAAGTTGGCGCAAACGCGTAAGAACTAGCGTTATGTTGAACGTCGTTGAAAGAAAGCAGACGACGGCCCCAGCGGACGCACAACGCTGGCTCGACAGCTTCCACGCCGCGCTGAAAGCGCAGGACGCCACAACCGCCGCCGAGTTGTTTCTGGCAGATGGACTTTGGCGCGATGTGCTGGCGTTTACCTGGAACATCCAGACGATGTCCGGCCGGCCCGCGATCGAGGCGATGCTGCGTCGGACACTTGCGCGCGCAAATGCAGAGAATTTCCATATCCCGCAGCAAAGAACGCCACCGCGATGGATAGCGCGAGCCGGCACCGAAGCCATTGAGGCGCTGTTCGAATTCAAAACGGCATTTGGACTGGGCGCGGGCGTCTTGCGGCTGGTGCCCGATCCCCAAACGCCGGCGCGGCTGCGCGCCTGGACGCTTGTCACAACGCTGGAGGAACTCCGAGGCCACGAAGAAGCCTTGAAGAAGCGGGCCGCGCAGGCAAACGACGGCACGCGCGACTTCGGTGCCGAGAACTGGAGCGATCGCCTCGCAAAAGCGCGCGCCTACGTTGATCGCGATCCCGCCGTCATTGTCGTCGGCGGCGGCCAGGCCGGACTTTCCATCGCCGCGCGCCTCCATCAGATCGGAGTCGATTCGCTGATCGTCGACCGCCACGAACGGGTCGGCGACAACTGGCGTACGCGCTACCATTCATTGACGCTGCATAACGAAGTGCACGTCAATCACCTGCCCTATCTGCCGTTCCCGCCGACCTTCCCCGTCTATATTCCGAAGGACAAGTTGGCGAACTGGTTTGAATCTTACGTTGAGGCAATGGAGTTGAATTTCTGGACAGGCACCGAGCTTGCAGCGGGAAGTTACGATGAAAAGCGCCGGCAATGGTGTGTCACGCTCCGGCGGCTGGACGGCAGCGAGCGCGTCATGCGGCCGCGTCACCTGATATTCGCAACCGGCGTAAGCAGCATTCCCTATACGCCGGAGCTTCCAGGCCTCGATGCCTTTGCCGGCAGCAAGGTCCATTCGGGAGATTTCAAGGACGCCAAAAAATGGAAGGGCCGTAAAGTGCTTGTGCTCGGCTCGGGCACCAGCGGCCACGATGTCGCGCAGGAGCTGCAGGCGCATGGCGCCGAGGTGACCATGATCCAGCGCAGCAAAACCTACGTCGTAAGCCTGAAAGAGGCACAGAGTGTCTACGCAATTTATTCGGAAGGCATTCCGTTCGAAGACTGCGATCTGCTCGCAACCTCATTTCCTTATCCGGTGCTGCAACGCTCCTACCAGCTTTCAACGGCCAAGGGCCGCGAGGTGGACAAGGCGCTGCTTGCCGCGCTCGAAAAGCGCGGCTTTCGCCTGCATTTCGGCGAGGACGAGACCGGCTTCCAGATGATGTATTTGCGCCGCGGCGGCGGCTATTACTTCAATGTCGGATGTTCGGAGCTGATCATTTCCGGCGCAATCGACCTCATTCAATATGCCGACATCGAGTCGTTCGTCGCGAAAGGAGCGCGCATGCGCGACGGACGCATTGTGCCCGCCGATCTGCTGGTTCTTGCGACCGGGTACAAAAATCAGCAAGAGACCGTGCGGCTCTACCTTGGCGACGAGATCGCCGACCGCATCGGCCCGGTCTGGGGTTTCGATGAAGGCGGCGAATTGCGCAACATGTGGCGGCGGACCGCGCAGCCCGGTCTTTGGTTCACCGCCGGAAGCCTTGCGCAGTGCCGGATTTTCTCACGTTATCTGGCGCTGCAGATCAAGGCGCTCGAGCTGGGTCTGCTGAACTAGCTGCGCCGGCGCAGGCCCCAAAGCAGCGCGTTCCAGCCCAGACCGATGGCCAGCCCGACCGCATAGGACCACCACACGCCGAGCGGCACCGCCAGGTAGTGTACGGCGAGCAGGCCCAGCCCCAGCCCGATCAACGGGGTGAGCACGTGGGCCGCAACACTTGCCGCCGCCGGGCCGCCGATGCGCGGATGCAGAATGATGAAGAACGATCCCATCGCCACCGGAAAGAAGGCAAACACGCCGGAGAAATATGAACCGATCGAGCTGCTCGCCGCCGTGACAAGGATCACGCAGAATGTCACCAGGCCGGCGCGCCAGGCAAGGTCGGCGCCGGTGACTTCGACCCGCTTGACCGATCCCTCAATCCGAAAACGGCGGGCGGCGAGAATCGCCAGCGGATAAACCACCGCGTTCAGTATCGCGGCGCTGATCGCGTTCCAGTCCACCAGCCGCAGCAGAAACACGGCGGCAAGCCAGACCAGGAATGCGCCGGACAGGCTCGACCGCAACGAATGCTTCTGCGCAAGCGCCGCATATGTCAGCGCAAATAGCGCGCAGGCAGCATTGGCGATCAGACTTCCCACCGTACTCGCAGCGATGAACGCCGGGGCGTGGTCGAGCGCGAGAATGATCATGGCCGCGCCGCCGGCGGTCGGCAGTGATGCAATCAGCGATCCGATGAACGGCCCGCTGCGCTCGACCACCACCGAGGCTGCCACGACGATCGAGGCGGTCATCGCGATCTTGAGCGCGAGCCCGTACCAGAAGAACGGATCAGCGAGTGCTGCGGTCATTTCGCGGCAAGCCGCTTGCGCACGACATAGATCAACAGATTTCCGCCAAGAGAACCCATCAGCGCCAGAGCCAGAGCCAGCGGCAATCCGAGTGGTTCGGCAGCGAGATTGAGCACAATGAGCGCAACAGCAAACCCGCCGAGCCCGATCACGGCATTGGCCATGACCGCCGCGGTCGCTGGTCCACCCACGCGATGGTGCAGAATGATCATGATGCTGCTGAGCACGATCGGGAAAACCGCAAGAGTACCGCTCGCGGTCGGACCGATTCGAAAACTCAACGTGACGACGACCCCGACAAGCAGGGCGACCATCGTGGCGCGCAGCACGAGGTCGTACCAACGCGTCTCAACGCGCGGCATTGGTGCATGCCGCAGCGGCGCCGAGAGCCAGAGTGCAATGGCGATAACGACAATGTTGAACACGACGGCCGAAGCAAGTGTCCAGGGAACGGACGCGCCTGCCCAGGTGAGCGCAGCCCAAACCGCGAGGGCGGCGCCGAAACTCACCATCAGCGAGCGCTTTTGCGCGAGCAGTGCGTAGGTGAAGGCAAAAATCACGTTGTAGGCATTGGTGACGAGGCTTCCCAACGCGCTCTGTGCAATAAATTGCGCATCGTGATCAAGCGCCAGAAAGATGTAGACCGGGCCGGCGCTGATCGGCAGCGTCGCCACCAGGCCGCCGATCAGCGGCCCGGCGCGCTCGGCAGTGATCGTAGCCGCGAGCAAGAAAGCTGCGGTGACGACCATTTTGACGATGAGCGTGAGCGCGAAATAGAGATCGGGAGACATCTGGCGCGGCGACATGACCATGCCACCCGGCCTTGTGCAAGCCACAGCCACGCATATCAGATCGCCACTCGCCAAGGTGAGGCAGTATTTCGCGCCAAAACGCCGGTCGATCTTTCTCGCTCCGTATTTCCACGCCGGCCGCGCGATAGCTTTGATCAAGCCCCGGCATGCTGCCTGCGATGTCGCGCGGAAGCGCGCAACATGCTGGCGGCCAGCGATAAACGGACGGCTAACCATTGCGATTCTGACGGCATTAATGAAAGCCGCGGTAAGTAAAATGAATAAGATCGCGCGAGGTGGCGTATGGTTCAGCCAGAGGTTTCAGTCGCTTGGCGCCTGTTCTCTTATAACTGGCTGGTGCTCGGCCTGATGGCGTTGGCGCTCGCGGTTGCGCTACCCCTGTCTGGCTTTTCCATAAAGTTGAGCAGCACGATCGTGCCATTCGGAATCTGCGGCGCCTATGTGCTCGTCGCCTACTACAAGGCACGCCGGCTGGAGCACCGCGATCCTATGGCGGTCTTCGTCCTCGGCTCGACCGGACAGATTCTGCTGATCCCGGTTTTGATGACGCCACTGACTTATATCGCGGCATCAGCCGACCTGCCTATGAAAGACGTCGACCTGTACGCACTCGATCATGCGCTCGGTCTGGACTGGTTCACATATTTCAAATTCATCTATGACCGTCACGTCCTGTTGACTGCCACGGTTTGGGCTTACGCCATGATTGGCTGGCCGACTTTCGGCATTCCGGTGGTCCTGGGCATCACCCGACGCTATCGGCGCCTGCAGGAATTCACGCTTGCTTTCGCGCTGGCATTGATCGTGACCACAGTGATCTCGACCTTTGTGCCGGCCATGGGCGCGTACGATTTGCTCAACTACCTTCCCGACCCTGACGTTTTCATGCCGCGCGCCTATGTCGACTACTTGCGTGAAATGCCGTTGGTGCGCAACGGCACGCTGCGCGAACTCGACATGGCACAGCTCGGCGGCATTGTGACCTTTCCGAGCTTTCACGCGGCTGCGGCCGCGCTGTACCTTTGGGCACTCTGGGATGTATGGTGGATGCGGCCGGTCGCTCTGTTGGCCAATGTCGGCATGATCCTCGCGACACCCGTGGTCGGCGGTCACTACTTTGTAGACGTTTTCGCGGGTATCGCAGTGGCGGCAGTCGCGGTCATGGCTGCGCGGCAGATCACCGGGCGATTGACGCGGGCTTCAACCGCACCGGCTGACACGGTGCCAGCGTCAAGCGGTGTCTTCGCTACCGCCCGCCAGGCTGACGATTAACTTTCGACCTGCTCAGGCCGGCGTCAGCACCACGCGACCGACGACCTTGCCGGCGCGGAGTTCGTTCATGACCGCGTTGACATCGTCCAGCGGCCTTGTGGCGACAGGCACAGGCGGGACGCCGGTGCGGCGGACCAGATCGATCAATTCCTTCATCTCCGGCAGGCTCCCGACATAGGAGCCCTGGATGGTCAGCGCCCGCATCGGGATCGGCGGAAGCGATACCGTGAGGTCGCCCCCGTAAAGTCCGACGATCACATATTTGCCGCCCTTTATGAGGCTGTCGTAGCCGACTCGCGCACTTTGTGAGGAGCCGACCAGGTCGATCACGCCCCAGGCGCCACCATTGGTCATATCGATGATCTGTTGCGAAGCGTCCGCCGCGCTGCCGTCAACCACCGCCTTTGCCCCGGCTTTCTTGGCGGCCTCGCGCTTGACCGGATCGATGTCGACGACGATCGCGCTGTGCCCGCCCATCGCCTTGTGCAAGGCGAGACACATGAGCCCGAGTCCGCCGGCGCCGATAATCACCGTCGGCTCGCTCGCCAGCGTCGGAATTTTTTTCAAGGCGCCGAAGGTTGTGACACCTGAACATGCGAGCGGGGCCGCGCGCTCGGGCGGAAGGTCGCCGATATCGAAGAGGTAACGTGGATGCGGCACCATCAGGAAGTCGGCATAGCCGCCATTGGAAAACACGCCGAGGCTGCGCATGGCACGGCAGAGATTTTCGTCGCCCCGACGGCAAGGTTCGCAGGTACCGCAGCCGATCCACGGATGCGCCAACCGGCGGTCGCCGACCTTGACGCCTTTGGCATCTGGACCGACGGCCACCACCTCGCCGACGTTCTCGTGGCCGAGCGTCACGGGCAGCTTCATGCCGCGGTCGGCAAGACTGAGACGCTTACCGCCTCCGAGATCAAACCAACCGTCCGCCAGGTGAAGATCGCTGTGGCAGACGCCCGCCGCCAGAACTTTCAGCAGAACTTCGCTGCCGGTTGGCTTGGGCGTAGGTTGTTCATTGAGTTGCAGCGGCTGCCCGCAAACGCAGACCTGGAACATACGCATTGGACGCTCTCCCGGATTTTTCGTTGTCCAGAAGCAGCGAACCATAGTCCGCAGCCCGCGTCACTACCAGGAAATGCGCCTAGACGCGCTTCATCTGCACGTCGACCGGCGGTCCGCTTTTAATGGTCTGATAAACGACGCAATAGCGCTCGGTAAGCTTGAGGAGCTGGTCGAGCTTCTCCTGCGGGGCTTCGGTATCCAGGTCGAAGCGCAAGCGGATCTGTGCAAAGCCGACTGGTGCATCCTTGGCGACGCCGAGAGTACCTCTGAAGTCCAGATCACCCTCCGCCGACACTTTCCCGGACTTGAGCGGAATATCGAGCGCCGTCGCCACCGCCTTCACTGTGACGCAGGCGCAGGCAACCAGCGCTTCGAGGAGCATGTCTCCCGAACAAAGCTCGAGTCCGGATCCTCCAGTCGCAGGATGCAGACCGGCGACGGCCAGCGCGCGACCCGTTTCAACTTTGCAGGCGATATTGCTGTCGTCGAGCGTTCCTTTGGCTTTCAGCGTGATGAACGCCGCCTTGGGATCGCCTTTGTAGCGCTCCTTGATCGGTGCCTGCATCGCACGCAATTCGCCAGCATCCATGCTCTATCTCCTTTGCGCAGTCGGCCCGAGAAACTACAGGCTGGATGGCGCCGAGCACAAGGGCGGCTACCACCACATCGCCGCGCCCGCGCCCGGACGATCTATCGCGGCCTGTTCGGGCACGCGCTCGCCGACGAGCGAACGGTCGAGCGCGTTGAGCACGCGGGATTTCACGTGGTCGAAGGCGGCCGAATGGCGGTCGCGCGGCCGCGGAAGGTCGGCAGTGATTTCCTCGAAGATGCGACCGGGACGTGACCGCATCACCATGATGCGATCAGCCAGCGCGATTGCTTCGTCGACGTCGTGCGTGACGTGGATCATCATCGGCCGCAGATCGGTCCACAGATCGAGCAGATGGTCCTGCAGGTCGACGCGCGTAAAGGCATCGAGCGCGGAGAATGGCTCATCGAGCAGCAGAACCTCCGGCTGCGGCACCAGCGCACGGGCGATTGCAACGCGTTGCGCTTGGCCGCCTGAGAGTTCGCGCGGCCAGACGCCGCGTTTGTCAATCAAGCCGACGCGTGAAAGCGCACCCACGGCGCGATGGCGGCGGCGCGACATTGGCCGATCCGTCAATCCGAACGCGACATTATCGGCGACCGTCAGCCAGGGCAGCAAACGCGGCTCCTGGAAGATGATTCCGATCTTCTCGTGCGGCGACGTAATCGGCTCTCCATCGAGCAGGACGCGCCCCTGGGTCGGCCGGTCGAGCCCGCTGATCGCGCGCAGCAAGGTCGATTTTCCGCAGCCGGAGCCGCCGACAACGGCGACGATCTCGCCCGGCTTTGCGGCGAAGCCGATGCCTTCAAGTGCACGCACGCCGTTCGGATAAGTCTTTCCGAGGTTTTCCAGGACAAGCATCACGCGTCTCCCTGACGCGCAAAACGATCTTCCCAGGTCAGGAACGGCGCGCTTATTGCGACGATCAACCAGTCGGTGAGCTTGCCGATGACTGCGAAGGCGACGATGGCGGCGACAATCTGAGCCGGCTTGCCGAGTTGCTGGCCGTCGACCAGCAGGAAGCCGAGCCCTTCCGAGGCGCCCATGAATTCCGCCGCGACCACGAACATCCAGCCCAGGCCGAGTCCCGAGCGCAGCGCGATCACGTAGGACGGAAGCACCGCGGGCAACAGAATCCGGCGCACCATCTGCGCGTCGGTAAGCCTGAACGCGCGGCCGACCTCGACGATCTTTCGGTCGACCGACATGACCCCGCCCATCACGCCGAGATAGACGGGAAAGAATACGCCGACCGCGATCAGCGTCACTTTGGAGGCTTCAAAAATACCGAGCCAGAGAATAAAGAGCGGCACCCAGGCAATCGAAGGGATCGATCGTAACGCCTGCAGGGTCGGATCGAGCAGCCGATGCAGGAACGTCGAATAGCCGGT
>Ga0184625_10000659_pt1 | contig 13428 bp, 11 predicted proteins | sample PLM3_30_b1_FD_133151 | JGI IMG/M metagenome (GOLD analysis project Ga0184625, IMG submission 133151) | Groundwater sediment microbial communities from an aquifer in East River, Colorado, USA - PLM3_30_b1 | ecosystem: Environmental > Terrestrial > Soil > Riparian zone | place: USA: East River... | reverse complement strand
TGCGTTGGCTGCTCATCGTGGTCGGCGTGCTCGCGGTGCTGAGCACAATGACGCAGGCGATGGTCTCCTACCTGCCGGAGTTCGTGGGCCGAGATCTGGCGGCCAACCTCTTCTACGTGGATAACGAGCAGAACGTCCCGACCCTGTGGTCGACGCTGCTGCTGCTGGCGAGCGCGATCCTGTGCGCGATGATCGGACATGCGCACCATCGCGGGGGCGGGTCGTACGTGCGTCACTGGGTCGGACTCGCGGTCATCTTCTCTGCGCTCGCGCTCGACGAGTTCGCCTCGATCCCGAGCGGGCGACCCTCCTTGTACGAGAACTTCTCGGCATCGCAGACGGAGTGCTCCGATGGGCTTGGGTGATCCCGGCCGGTCTCGCGGTCCTCATCTTCGTGATCGTCTATCCGCGCTTCCTCGGCCATCTTCCTCGGCCCACGCGTCGCGGCCTGTGGGTCGCAGGCATCCTCTACGTCGGCGGGGCCATCGGCTTCGAGATGCTGTCGGGCCCCAGCTACGCGCCCGGAGCGGCGGAGCAGTCCATGAGCTACGTCTTCCTCACCACGGTTGAGGAAACGTTGGAGCTGCTCGGTGCCAGCGTGCTGGTCTACTCGCTCCTCGCGTATGTCCCACTGGGCTTACCCGGTACCCGGTGGGGTCTTCGTGTCGCCGGATCGCGCTGACGGCACGGTTCCGAGGTGGCTCCTGATCTAGCTGCCCTGTCGGGCTCGCGCCCTCGCGCCCGAAGTCGGGCCATGGGAGGTCTTTGTCGGAGACCTCGGTCGGCTCGAGCGGCTAGACGATGCCTCAGGCGGGATCGTTCCATGAACATCGGTGGCGGCCTCCGCCACGTGGGGTGTGTGGATCATGTAGAAGACCTCGGTGCCGTCGTGAGCTCTGGAACCGTGCGCGACCCCCCCGGTACGTACAGAGCGCGCCGTTGTCCGCGGACAGCTCGACACGATCCAGCGGCGGAACATCTGGCTTGCCGAACGGCTCGCAATAGACAAGGCTACGTCATCATGTTCGACTGCGACCTCTACTCCTCCGCCCGCACAACACTCGCATTCTGTTTCCCTCTGATCCGAGACCGAACACCCATCTTCTTCGACGATTGGCGCGGCGACGGAGCCGAGTCCTGGGGACTCGGCGAGCGACGGGCGTTGGAGGAGTTCCTGGATGGGAATCCCGACCTCGTGGCCGAGGAACTCGAGCCCTACTTCGAGAAGGGGAAGATCTTCCTCGTCACCCGCGAAACCCCGGTCCGGAGAGATCAGATCTCATCGAGAACGAGCCGGCCGACCCGGGCCCACGGCGGGTGACCGTGTTATCCGGTTCCCGTTGTCGGTCGTGCGGAGCCGGAGGACTGCGAACATTCCTCTCGCTTGGCAAGATGCCCCTGACGGATGCGTATGTCCAACCGGAGCGCGCCCATGAGCCGGAGGCGCGATATCCGCTCGACGTCGCCTTTTGTGCCAAATGTTCGCTGGTACAGATCCTTCATTCCGTGCCGCCTGAACAGATCTTTCTGGAGTACTCGTATTACTCGTCGGTGTCTCGGACGCTGCTCGAGCACTCACGTTTCCACGCGCAAGAGGTGATCGCTCGTCGTGGCCTTGGCCCGGACAGCCTCGTGGTCGAGGTCGCCAGCAACGACGGCTACCTACTGCAGAACTTCGCCAAGGCGGGTATCCCGGTCCTGGGGATCGATCCGGCCGTCGGTCCGGCTAGAGCGGCAGAAGCGATCGGCATTCCAACACTGCAAGAGTTCTTTACGTCCGAGCTCGCGACCCGCTTGCGGTCCGAGGGAAAGCAAGCGGATGTGCTGCTCGCGAACAACGTCCTCGCCCACGTCCCAGACCCAAACGACTTCGTCGCCGGGATGTCGATCATCCTGCGCGAGGACGGGATCGCCGAGGTCGAAGCGCCGTACATGAAAGACCTGATCGATGATCTTCAGTTCGACACCATCTATCACGAGCACCTTTCGTACTTCTCCGTCACGGCCGCCAAGTTGCTGTTCGAGCGTCACGGCTTGTCGCTCAATGACCTCCGTCACTTCCCGATCCACGGTGGAACCTTCAGATTCACACTCGGTCGGAACGTGGACGTCTCGGATGCCGTCCGGGCCTTGCTCATCGAAGACCACGCCGCGGGTCTCACGGGCTTCGAGTATTTTCGAGACTTCGGCCGAAGGGTGACGCGGCTCCAGAAGCAACTGAGGAATCTCCTCCTGGAATTGAAGGCAGCCGGAAAGCGCATCGCCGCATACGGGGCCGCGGCGAAAGGCACGATCCTCCTCAACTCCTCCGGGGTCGGACCGGATGTGATCGACTTCGTCGCCGACAGAAGCCCATACAAGCAAGGGAAGCTCATGCCCGGGCTGAGGATCGCCATCAGCCCGCCCGAGAGGATCATGGAGGAGATGCCCGACTACGTCCTGCTTCTCGCGTGGAACGTCAAGGACGAGATCATCAAACAGGAATCCGCTTATCTCGAGAGAGGCGGCAGATTCATCGTCCCGATCCCCCGTCCGGTGGTGCTGGGCATGGAGAGTCTCGGAAGGGCACCGAACCGCGCAGCTTCAGTGCGACCTGAGATGACATGAGGCTACCCGGCGAGGCCGAGCATCACTTGGCGCCCAACGACGCCTGCTGTCTGGAAGGCCTCAGCGAGCCCCTCGACGAACTCCCGTAGGAAGTAGAGGGGGGATAGTACGGACAGCATCGTCGCGCCTCGAAGCGCGAAGCGCACCTCCTGTTCGCGCCGCAGATCGTCGACGAGCCTCCCAGGCGGTATGTCGACGTCGTCGTAGGTCACAACCGCGTCGCGGGAAATGTCCCGCGAGACGATGCAGTCTTCCGCTAGCCCCATCGGCAGAAACCGCTCCGCCGCAGCTACTGTGGCGTTCTCGGCAAGTCCGTAGGTCTTGAAGCCGCCGATGCCGTCGAGCGACTCCCCCGCTTTGAGATCCATCTTGGCGGCGGTTACGACGTCGACATGCGGGGCTCCGTCGGCGGCAATCGCCGCATCACCAAAGAGCACTGCTCGAGCGACGGTGTTCGGTACCTCGAAATGGCAGAGGTGATACGGCGTATAGAAGCAATACAGGGGTCCCTCGCCGAGCTTGTAGAGATTCAGGTAATGACGCTGCGTGGGATGGTCAGTCGTGCCAAGCACGAACACGCCGGGGCTCGGCTCTGCACCAACGACATAATCGACGATCCCGGGGCCGTCGAGGAGCTCCTCGAGAGGGTACGACCGAACGGCCTCCTGGATCGGCGTTCCCGGTTCGACGCTGGGGCCGAGCATCCCACGGCGCGCCACCCGCATGCCCGTCGCGTTGGCCACGATCGCTTGCTCGAAGGAAATCTTCGTCCCGTCGGCGAACGACGTGACCATGGTGGGGTTCTGACCCCATTTCCGAGCGAATCCCTCCTGCGTGGACGGGGTTCGATGAGGATCGTGGAGGCCCTTGATGTTGCCGCACAGTACAGGCCGGACACCGATCCCCCGGACGAAGCGAAACAGATTCATGATGACACCAGGCTGATCCCCATCGGCGTTCGTTATGATGACGCCTGATCGATCGGCGCGTTCCTTGAGAGCGGACCCCAGCGTGCCATCGAGCTCGGCGTTCATCAAGACAACGTGTTTGCGATGGTCGATGGCCTCGATCGCAACACGTGCGGCAAACTCGACCGTTCCAGTGACCTCGATGATGGCGTCGATACCCTCCGCGCGGCAGAGGAGTAAGGGATCGCTTGTAATCGCAGGCCTCCCACGATCGATCTCCCGGTGAAGGCCTGATGCATCCTCTACAACCTCGGCCTGGATTCCCGCCTCCTGGTACGCACGCCCGGCCTTCTCGAGCGTCCTATTCGCGATGCCGACCAGCTCCATCCCCTTCGTTGCTTGGATGATCTGGAGCGCGATCGCTCGTCCCATGAACCCGGCACCCACCATCCCCACCCGGATCGGATCCCCGGACCGATGCCGTTCCTCGAGCGCAGCGTCTACGATGATCACCCGCGTCTCTCCTCTCGTCGCTCCGGCTACCCGACGAAGTCGGGCCAACTCCGATCCTTGTCTGAGATCTCGCTTGGCTCGCCGAGCGGCCACTCGATCCCAAATATGGGGTCGTTCCACCTTAGTCCGTCCTCGGCACCCGGGACGTAGAACTCCGACACCATATAGAACGTCTCCGTGTCGTCTTCCAGCGTCTGAAAGCCGTGTGCGAAGCCGCGTGGTACATACAGCATCCTGCGGTTGCGTGCGCTGAGCTCGACGCCCGTCCACTGCTTGTACGAGGCGGACTCGGGCCGGATGTCGATGATGACATCGAAGAGCGATCCTCGGCTGCACCGGATCAGCTTGACCTCCTCGTAAGGTGGACGTTGGAGGTGCATGCCTCTGAGCGTTCCCTTGCGCCTGTTGAAGGAAACGTTGCACTGCGCGATGCGCGTCTCGAGAGCGTTCTCGGCGAACTCGCGCTCGTCCCATACTCGTGCGAAGAAGCCCCGAGCGTCCTCGACCGGCTCGAGGTCGATGATGACGGCATCTTGCAGGCCCGTTCGCGTGAAGCGCACGCTGATCGCGTCCCCACCTCTCGTATGGCTCGGTCAGGAGGTTGTCGTGAGCGACCATCACTGTTGCAGCCCGGTCAGATCGGTGTCAACAGCGAGAAGTCGGGAGGCGCGAACTCCCCGACCCGCACCCCTACGATCCACGATCCAGACTCCGGCACTCCTTGGGACGACTGACCCGTACCACGAGTCCGCCTATTTCGTTACGCTCAAGCAGGGTCGATCTATGCCCGGAGGCGCGTGCTGTCTAGCCCCGGCGGTAGATCGCTGTAGCGTGTGGCCCGAGGAAGGATCAACGATGGCTTGTCATCGGACGAGTATGAGCGAAGACGCTATGACCTCGCGGGTGGGTTAGGGACGACGTGCGCGACCTGGAACCGGGTCTCGACGCAGAGGAGATCGGCTCCAAGATGTCCGACTTCGTGGCGGAGTTGTTCCCCCTCTGCCGCAGCATCACCGGAGACGGGATCCGCGAGACGTTCCATCGCATCGGCAAGCGGATCCCTCTCGACGTACACGAGGTCTCGTCGGGCACTCGCGTTTTCGATTGGACGGTTCCGAAGGAATGGAACATCCGCCAGGCCTATATCAACGATCCGGACGGGCGGCGCATCGTGGACTTCCGTGACCACAACCTTCACGTCGTGGGTTACAGCACGCCGATCGAAGCACGGATGCCGTTGTCGCAACTGAAGGAGCACATCCATACCCTGCCCGAGCAACCCCACCTCATCCCCTATCGCACTTCCTATTACGCAGAGGGGTGGGGATTCTGCATGGAGGATGAACGGCTCAGTCAGCTTCAGGAGGGCGAGTACGAGGTTCGCATCGATTCATCGCTCGAGCCCGGGAGCCTTACGTATGCGGAGTGCTTCCTCGCCGGCGATACCGACGACGAGATCTTGATCTCGTGTCACTGCTGCCATCCCTCGATGGCCAACGACAACCTGTCGGGGATCGCGCTCGCCACACAACTCGCCGATCACCTGCGAGGACTTCGACTCCGATACTCGTACCGCTTCCTGTTCATCCCGGGAACGATCGGCTCGATCACATGGCTGGCCGGCAATGAGGAACGGGTGAAGCGCATCAAGGCCGGGCTGGTCGCCGTATGTGTCGGAGATCGCGGACACCCCACCTACAAGCGCAGCCGCCAGGGGAATGCCCTCATCGACCGTGCAGCAGCCCACGTACTGAAGCACTCCGGACAACCGCATCGGATCGTGGACTTCTCACCGTACGGTTACGACGAACGCCAGTATTGCTCGCCTGGCTTCGATCTCGCCGTTGGATCCTTGAGCCGGACCCCGCATAACGAATACGCCGAGTACCACACCTCGGCAGACGACCTCGGTCTGGTTCGTCCGGAGTGTCTAGCCGACTCTTTCGGCCTCTACCTAAGCGTGATCGACGTACTGGAGAATGATGAGAGGTATCTGAACCTCGTCCCGAAGGGCGAGCCACAGCTTGGGCGACGGGGGCTCTACCCGCCGATCGGTGCACAGGGAGTCGGTGCGGAACTCATGGCTCGTCTGTGGCTGCTCAATCTGTCGGACGGTCAACACAGCCTGCTCGATGTTGCGGATCGTTCGGGACTTCCCTTCCGCGACATCAAAGAGGCCGCTCGCGTTCTTTCCGAGAGCGGCGTTCTCGCCAGCGCACCGGACGGCGGGAACACTCGCTGATCAACCCGTGAGTCGGATCTGCTCGTTCCGCAACCGTTCCACGATCTCCCCACATGAACGTATGGCCGATATCCCGTCACCGGGAGCCGATGCGGACCCGGACGTTGCGTGGATCGAGCCATCACTCAGCAGCCGTGCCGAGATCCTCGCAAGCCTACTGAGTGGCCCCTACCGTCCTTGGAGCTCCTTGATGTCGACGATCTCGAAGTCAAGGTCGGCCAGATGCTCCACTCGCCTCATCGCACCGAGATACCGATCGCGAAGGGAAGCCAGAACGCCGTCGATCCGCAGCTCCGCCGCATCGATCCGGGAGATCGGTGTTAGCTCGGAGATCGTCCCGGCGACCGCTGCCTCATCGCTCATGAGAAGCTCCGTTCTATCCAGGGGCCGTCGCTCGAGGGCCAATCCATCGCGGTGGCAGATCCGCTCGACGACGTCGAGGGTGATGCTCTCGAGCGCCCCCTCGTACGGGGGTGGCGTGACCACCCCTCCATCGCGGAACGCGACGACGCAGGAGCCCGTGGCCTCCGCAACCCGACCCGCGTCGTTCAATAGGACGGCATCGTCGAAACCCCGCTCAGACGCTTCGATCCGCGCCTGGCGGGCGACGACGTAGTTCGCCGATGCCTTGACGCGATACGGAAGCTGGGTGTCTCCCGAGCGTCTCCACGAGCTCACCGTGAGGGTCATCGGTGGAATCGGATCCTTGGTCTGATGGAATGCCGTGACGACCAGGTCGGCCCGCGTGCCCTCACCCCAGTGCCCCTCCACGATGTACATCGTCGTCCGGAACCACATGTCGCGATCGACCGTCAGCAGCGCCCTGGCCAGGAGCAGGCAGGCATCCCGGAATTCGTCGTACGAGAACTCAACCGGGATATGGAGAATCGCGGCGGAACGACGCAAGCGCTCGTAGTGCTGACGAGGGCTGCGGATCCCAAACTCCCGACACTCCGGATCCCAGTACCCCTTCATGCCCTCGAAGACGCTCATGGCGCGTGTCAGCGCCTCGGCTGAGATGTGCACCTTGACGTCGTCGTACGCAACGAGCTCACCGTTCACCACCGCGAAGGCGGGGTGCTGGAGCTGACTGAGTGAGGGGGTGTGTGGCATCGGATCCCATTCTGGCACGGACACGCCAGCCAGTCCGGCTCATGCTCCGGACCGATCCAGAGTCGGACAACTCCGGCCAGGCGTGGCACGACGGCCTGTCGTTCCGGTGACCAAACGTCCGGTTCGTACGTGCGGTGGCCCAGTCGTGGCCGACGCCGCGACGAGGCCCCGATCACCACCCAGACTCCGCGCCGTTGAGTCGTGTGGGGCTGAGGGAGGAGGCGGCTCCGGCGGTCGCGTGACCTCCACTCAAGAGCCTTGACCGGGCGACGGCCTCCATCTTCACTATCGAGTAGCCATGGCCCAGGAGGGAACGTCACCGGACACGGCTTCGGAAACGGTCGTCGCGGCCGTCGTCTTGGCGGCCGGACTCGGCACTCGCTTCGGGCAGCCGAAATACTCCGCCACTCTCGGCGGTCAGCGCATCGTGGACAGGGCGATCGAACTCGTTCGGCCGTTCTGTCGCGACGTCGTGATCGTCTTGCCGCCCGGACATCGCTGGGACGCAGACCCCGTCAGCGCAGTCGCCAGCGGCGGCCCGACGAGGACCGAGTCGCTCCGCGTGGCGCTCCCCTTGCTCCACCCAGACGTCGACGTCGTCCTCACGCACGACTGCGTCCGTCCCCTCGCCGGCGCTGACCAGGTCGAAGCGGTGATCGCTGCCGTGCTGGCTGGAGCCGATGCAGCGATCCCCGCGTGGGAATCGCCCGACACCCTCAAGCGCGTACGCGAGGATGGTTCGATGGAGCACCTCGGCAGAGAGGGGATCCTCGTGGCGCAGAGTCCGATGGCGTACCGGCGGACGACACTCACGGAGGTGTTCGAGAGGCTCGAGGACGTGCCGCTTGAGGAGACCATCGGTGTCGAACTGATCGGGGGCCGTGTCGTGCCCGTGGCGGGAGATCGTTGGTCCCAGCACCTCGTCGATCAGCGCGACCTGCATATGTTCGAAAGGCTCATCCGAGGAATGGATGACGCGTAAGCATCAGCGTGCGCCTTCCCTTCCAATCATCGGTTGTTGCGTTTCGCCTCGAGTCCTGGTGATCACCGGCGCGCGACCGCTGCCCGGATCCTGGCCGACAACTGCTGAACGCGTTCCATGCCGACATTGGCGATCTTCTCCACAACCATCGCAACGCAGCGGACCTTCTCAGCACGCGTGATGTTCGCGTCGCTGATTGCCCGAAGATAGCCGCTGACTTGGCGTGCGAGCGGAAAGGGCGTGAGAGGACGATCGGGCTCCAACTTCTTGGCGAGGCGGATGTGTCCCAACCATGTGTCCCCTTCAGCGCCAGCGACATGACCTGGGTGATACCTCCTGAAGAAGAGCTCGTCTGTGACCTCTGTGAATCGTCCAACCAAGCTGAGTCGGGCGAGCAATACCTTGTCCCCTCCGATGTATCCTTCGTTCAGTCGCGTAGCCGCGAGGGCCTCCGATCGGATCAACCCGAAGATGTACTTCCCCTCGTCGGCGCCGCGAACATCGAACAGCATGCTTCGGAACCGTGTTAGGCGATCGCCTGACGCCAGCGCGTCCGTCCCTGCGCGCCCTGGCACCGAAATCTTCTCTCCATACGAAGTGACGAACTTGCCCAGCTTGGCGTCGAAGGGGACAGCAGAGCCATCCGTCTCGATGAGTCCGTAACGCGTTCCGACCACAAGCGTCGTCGGATCGCCATTCAGGATCGTGACGCAATGGCTCAAGAATTCAGGATGGAGGAGATCATCGTGTGCGTGCCATTTGAAATACTGACCATGCGACAAGTGGAAGGCGCGCTTGAAGTTGTTGGGAATCGAGATACCTAAGTCAGCGCGTTCATAGCGGATGCGCTGATCACGCCTCGAATACGCCCGGCAGATCTGAGGCGTTGCATCGGTCGAAGCATTATCCGAAATCACCACCTCGAAGTTGGCAAACGTCTGTGCGAGGATCGAATCGAGCGTCTCGGACAGGAGGTCCTCGCCGTTGTAGACGGGCATGCCGATCGAGACGATGGGGTCATTCATACTCACACCTCCGGCTCACAACGTCGCCATCAGTCCGATCGCGATGCTCTCGAACGATCACGTGGCATCTCTGGACGCGATTGCTCGGCCTCCGGCAAGCGCCAGCACTCTCTAATCTCTGCTCAGCCAAGAAGCCAATCAGCCACCACCCAGGATCTGTCTTGTCTGGTTCATGTCTTACCACCCGTCGGCTCAGCACAGGCAACGGACAACCGATGTGCATTCGTCGGGACATTTCACCATAGCATCCGAGACTGTGACTTGACCGTCACCCTCGCCTGTCAGAGTGTCGGTAAACTCCGTGCATGCCAGAGGGAGCCACATCGAGCGGCCCGATTGTCGTTCCGGCGAGTCCGCCTTTCCTCATCCGCGGATGCCTTCGTTACGCATCCAGCTTTCGGCACGTACTCAGGCATATCCTGCCACGCAACGGCTCTCTGTCCGATGTCCAACCCTGAGCCGAGCGTACCAACCGTCCTCCCGAGGGCTCTTCGCAGGTTCAGTTGGGGGGTCGCGGATCAGGCGCTCTCGAGTCTGACCAACTTCGCACTAGGCCTTGCCGTCGCCCGTAGTGTCGCGACAGAGGAATTGGGGCTGTACACACTTGTCATAAGCGCCATCTGGACCGTGCTCGGCGTGTCGCGCGTCTTCAGCACTGATCCACTCGTCATGCGATACAGCACCAGCACGCATGAGCAGTGGCGTCAAGCGTCGCGGGCTGCGACCGGTACGGCGGCCGTGGTGGGGATCGTGTGTGGGATCGCGAGCGCGATCGTCGGATGGATGATCGGAGGGTCCATCGGTGCCACCCTCATCGTGCTCGCCGTAACCTTTCCTGCTCTTCTCGTCCAAGACGCATGGCGTTTCGCGTTCTTCGCGCAAGCACGCGGGGCGCAAGCGTTCCTCAATGACCTCACTTGGGGGGTTGCTCTCATCGGACTTTTCGCGTGGGTCCTGACGTCAGGACGAACGACGGTCCCCTGGTTGGTGTCGGCCTGGGGGATCGCCGCCGGCGTCGCCGCTTTCGGCGGCATGATCCAGGCGCGGCTTGTGCCGGCACCTCAGCTCGCTCGACGCTGGTACAGAGGCAACAGGGACCTGTCTCTCCCACTACTTGGCGAGTCCATCGCGTCATACGGTTCGACCAGCCTCAGCAACTTCCTCATCGCGGCGATCGCCGGTGCCAGCGCTTTGGGTGCGGTGCGAGCTGCGAGCCTCCTCATGGGACCGACGCAAGTGGCCACGATGGGGATCAGCCTTGTTGCGGTGCCGGAGGGAGCGCGAACGCTGGCCGCATCACCCGACAGGCTGCGGAGAACGGGCATCGCTATCTCCACGGCGGCCTCGGTCAGCGTCTTGATCTGGGGAGTGATCGTGTTCTTCCTTCCTGCAGATGTGGGCCGCCTACTGGTCGGGGAGAGCTGGGACGTGGCCGCGCCACTGATTCTCCCTATGGCGATTTCTATGGCCGCAACGGCAGCGGCGATCGGAGCCAGATCCACATTGGCCGCGCTTCATGAAGCGGGCCATATTGCGAGAGTGCGCATCCTAGGAGGGTTCCTCCAAGTCGGGGCCGTGGCCGTTGGAGCTGTGTGGGATGGCGCTCTGGGGGCAATGAGGGCGCTTATCGTGAGCGAGACGCTGACCTCTGGGATCTGGTGGCGAACCGCTCGCAAGGTTCTTCGTGAGCCGCGCACTGAGCTTTCGAGCCAACAGACAGGACCCCCCCGATGACCACTCGAGGTAGGGCAGGCAGTCTTATCCGAACCAGCCCGCACCTGCGCGAGCCGCTGCGCCGACTTCTGACCACGATCGGCGTCCATAGGCCTGGCACTCAGGAAGACATAGCCATCGTGTCCTGCAAGAGAGCCGGGTCGACGTGGCTCATGCACATGATTGCGGCCACTCCCGGCATCCGAAGCGTAAACGAGCCAGACCTCCCTGAGCTCGTGGCCGAACGTGGTCTCCCCACGGGTCTGGAGGGCGTGCTGGACCCCCACTTCTGGAAAGTCCTGGAGGTTCCGATCGGCTCGGACGAGCAGTTTCGGTCTTACTACTTCGACGATCGCATCACCAAAATCAGAGGCCCGTACGACCCGTTCTCGCCCAGCTTCCATTTCCTCACTCACCGGCGGGTGCTCAAGATCGTGCATGGCACCGCCATCGCGGAATGGCTAGCCGAGCAGAGATTGCTCCCCGTATACCTCGTCCGCCATCCCATATCCTCTGCCCTGTCGATGGTGCGGTCCGGGACCACCGCACGGGCGGAAGCCAACCTACGCCACGAGGGCTTTCGGAATCGATTCCTGGACGAGGATCTGGTCGAGCTGGCATGGTCAATCCTGGAGTCCGCCACTGCGCTGGATAGGGCTGTCCTCGAGTGGTGTCTGGATAACCTGGGTCCGCTCCGAGCCGTGAAGAAGCGCCCTGAGCGATGGATGGTTCTATCGTACGAGGAGTTAATGCTTTCTACCGAGCGTCTGATCCCCCTATTAGGTCGCCACCTCCAGCTGCGTGATCCCGAGCGCATGCTCCGGGTGCTGCGAACCCCTTCGCCGTCCACGCACGGTGAGAGCCACGACAAGCTCCGACAGATGGAGCCGATCCAGCAGCTGGAGCTGTGGCAACGAGACATAGACGGCGAGACGCAAGAACGGCTCTTTCAGATCGTGGAGCGATTCGGAATCGACATCTATCAATCCGGCGCGGTCTTGCCTACTCCGGCCTATCGGAATATCGAATAGATCACTTCGCTGCCTGGTCAGCGTCGTCGAAGCTAGAGGCACCGGGGATTCTCATGCCCACGAGGCGCGGCTTACGGAGCCCGCCACGAGCCGCTGTTCAAGCTGCTCTCGTGCTTGCATCCCGGCAAGGTAACCGGGCGCCGCGGGGTTGAGCGTTGCCTGACTCACGCGAAGGTAGGTCAGGAAATGACGACTCGCTTCGCGCCCGCTGATGCCCGCTCCATCCGCGTAGGCGCCAATCAGTGTCGCCATATGACCTTCAGCTGCCGCGACCCCTTGCAGGATTGCTTCCTGGGAAGGCTGGCCAAGGAGAGCGCAGGACTGCACCAGAAAATGAAACAGGTCATAGAAGGGTGGCGCTTCTGTGTCGCCGGATTCCCAGTCCACGGCGACCCACGCATCCTTCGTCTCTAAGAGGTTCCATGGCGCAAAGTCGCCGTGGGCGAGCCCCTTCTCCTTCGTTGCTCGCCCCGTCGCATGGAACCTGCCGAGAGCATGGGCGCCATCGACAGGAAGCTCCCAAGGTCGTGGCCGAGGTCGCCATCGGACGGCCTCCATGAGGAGAAGTCCGTCTTCCTGATCTACGATCCGAGGAGCCCGCAGGGGAGCAGGGAGGAGGGGACCCAGCGTCCTAAGAGCCGATGCCTCCCTCTCCAACGCCTCGCGGCCGGCCTGGTCCAGCGCGATCTTGGCGACGGCCATTGCAGCCCCGGTCCCGTCGACGATCAGGGCGACGAACCGGGCTGCATGGTTCGATCTGGCAACAGCTATAGTCCCCCGCGGAGGGATGTGTGGCGCGAGCGCTTGCCGGATCGCTCGGTGAGGAGCTTCTCCGCGTGGCAACAGCCGAAAAGCACCCAAACTCGCGGCGCCTCGGGCCACCCTCCACGCCAGTCTCCCCTTTGGCGTCATTGGCTGGTACACGCGAAGCCCCTGGAGCGTCGCACGTCGCGGTCCGCGTGGGATCATCCACCTGACGCTGCCCTTGCGAGGAATCCCCAGCCACCCGGGTCCAGTTCTAGCTGCCGTCCGCTCCTCGAGAAGGGAGACGATCTCTTCCGCCGCCACGACATGAACGTCCGACTCCGGTTGGCTCGCGTCCAGCACCGAGTACGACGCACGATGCTTCTGGGTGAGCTCTCGCCAGACATGAACCTGGCGATTTAGCTCGGTCTCCGCAAGCTCCTGCTTGCGTTGCAGCAGCACCGGCGCGGGTGCATCGAGAACCAGCGTGAGGTCGGGACTCGGGAGGAGGCGGCCCAAGATCGCCGTGAGACCTTCGGGAACCTGCAGG
>Ga0184625_10000658_pt1 | contig 13437 bp, 10 predicted proteins | sample PLM3_30_b1_FD_133151 | JGI IMG/M metagenome (GOLD analysis project Ga0184625, IMG submission 133151) | Groundwater sediment microbial communities from an aquifer in East River, Colorado, USA - PLM3_30_b1 | ecosystem: Environmental > Terrestrial > Soil > Riparian zone | place: USA: East River... | reverse complement strand
GAGAGCCACGACAATCCTTCCAGCGTCGTCGTCGCCGGCACATATTCGCATCCGATCCACCCGCTGTAGTTCGCGCGCTCGAGTGCCTGAAACACCGCCTTGAAATCGACAGTTCCGGTACCGGGTTCGTGCCGGCCTGGATCGTCGGCGATCTGGACGTGGCCGATGTGCCTGATGTTCCGCTGTAAGGCCGACACCACATCGTCGTCAATGATGTGTGAGTGGTACACATCGAACTGCAGGTGAAGATTATCGGAGCCGGTTTCTTCGATGATCTCGACCGCGTGCCGCGAAGTTCGAAGGAAGAACCCGGGAGTATCCCGCGAGTTGAGCGGTTCGATCATCAGCGCGATGCCGCGCTGTTTCAACTCGCGCGCGGCAAACTGCAGATTGTCCACGAACGTGTCGTGCAGCTTCAGACGATCGGCGCCCGCACGTGCCACGCCGGCCAGGCAGTTGACTCGCGGACACTCGAGCGTCGTGGCATATTCGATCGCGCGTCCCACGCCGTCCTGGAATTCGCCGACGCGATCCGGCAGACAGGCGATACCTCTGTCGCCCGTCGACCAATCGCCTGCGGGCAGGTTGAGCAGCACCTGGGAGAGCTGATGCCGCCGGAGCTGCTCAGCGAGCATGCTGACGCTGTGTTGGTACGGAAATTGAAGCTCGACTGCGCGAAACCCGGCCTTCGATGCCTCCGCGAACCGATAACGAAAGTCGACTTCCGCGAACAGCATGGAGATGTTGGCGGCAAACAGGAGCATCAGATCACCTTGACACCGTCTGACCTCGGCGTAAAAGTAGGATCGACGTCCGCTTCGACAAAAGCAGGTGTGAACATGCCTCCCACTCCACGCCCTGACTCTTGGCTCATCCTCTCCGGGCTACCTAAAGTCAGCAACGAGGCCGATAACGCCGCCAGGGGCGCCGACCAACTGTCATGGTTCATCTCCGAGGTACCGCCGGCGACTGCCGCTCCTACGGTTGTGGTTTCGCCGGTTTCGCCCCCAGTCGATTCGGCGTCAATCGCCAGCGAAGTCACAACGACGAGCAGGCCGCGTCCGCCGGTTAGAAGACCCCGCACGCGCTCCGTGACCGCCGCGCTCATCGCATCCGCGGCCGCTGCCCTCATCGCGTTCACTATCACTTTGCTCGGAGGCTTCGACCGGTCGTCCACCCGGTCGTCCACCAATGTGCCGCCAACAACCCAGGCCGTGACAGCGAAAACTCCGGCGACAAGTGTCGTGGCTCCAGCATCGCCTCCTGATCCAGCGTCGCCGCCCGATTCACGATTGGCGGTCGACGCGATAGCGTCGGATCCACCACCGCAAGCAGTACCCGTAGTGGCTACCAGGAATCGCGCAGTAGGGACCACCGGGCGTCGATCTGCCGTGCCGAATCAAGCCACCAGAACCTCACGCGCCACGGCAACGGCCTATCGGGGATCGCTCGCAGTTCGATCTGCGCCTCAAGGCGCGCGAGTGTTTGTAAATGGAGCGCTAGTCGGCGCGACCCCGCTTGTCCTGGACAACCTGCCTGTGGGGTCACGCGCCATCCGCATTGAGGCCGAGGGGTATCAGGGATGGTCAGCTGCGACGCGGGTTGTGGCCAATCAGAAGACACATCTTTCAGCGACACTGACCCGCACCGCGCCGTAACTTACGATTCGCGCGCCTCATGGACGGTCGGATGCCACGAGTGGCCGCACGCGCGGCAGTGACACCAGGTCACCATGGTTTGGCCGCGCAGCACCTGCTCAACGGTCACGTGATGCTCGGTCCCGCATTTGGGACACGTATGCGCGACACATAAGTCCTTCGCTTGACGCGCGGACAACGGACCGAAGGATTCTTCTGCTGGCATTTCTCTCCGACTTTCGACTTTTAACTTTTTACTTTCAACTTTCAACTTTCAACTTTGTAAGTGCCGTCCGCTGTTCATTCTATGTCAACAGCGGGCGACTGCATTATTTCTGTTCGGATCGCCGTCTTTGAACGTTTCTATCGCATGAACTGAACATACAATCGGCTTCCCTACCAGGTCATCCGGCGGAAAACGACAGGAGCAGAAACGCCATGCTCGCTCATCAGCGTGTCCTCAAGACCGTTTTTACTATCGCCCTGGTTTCCTGGGTAACGCTGGCGATTGCCCTCCTCAGCGTGCCGCTGGTAGCCAGCCACGGGCCATTCACCGTGTCCTCGGGTATTTACCGGATTCCCTATGCGAACGGCACGGTCGTCAGTGCGAACAACGACCACCACACGCATCCAAATGCAGTGAATCGCGTGGACCTGGGCGGCGGCGATGGCAGCACCATCGTAGCGGCGGCGTCGGGAATCATTCGCGGCATCGTCGACCGCAACGGAAACAGCAACGGTTTCGGCGACGGGCTCGCGGCCGACCAGGTGACGGCGCAGGACGACAGTCTGGAACACAGCTGCTCCGATGCCAAGGACATGAACGGAAACTCGATCCCAGACAGCACGGTGAAAGGTCTCTGTCAGGATCACAACAACTACGTCTGGATCGAGCACGCGAACGGAGAATGGACGAAGTACACGCATTTCCAGACCGGGTCGGTGACGATGGCGCCGCCATTCGGCAACGGATGGCAGGTCGGCGACACGATTCTGGTCGGTCAGGCGATTGGCTTTCAGAGCGACATCGGCTCGGCCAGCGGCACGCATCTGCACTTCGAGGTTGCGGCGATTCCCTCAGGCGCGCCCAACCCGCCATTCAGTCAATTGGGCGGTTTCGTGAGCAACTCCTGGAACGTCGTGACGGTCGTTTGCTTCAGCGACGGTGACGACGACGGCGACAGTCTTTATACACAGGGAGAAGTTTATACAGCGGGCCCTTGCGTCAACACAGCGCCTACCGCGGAAGCGGGAGGTCCCTATCAGGTCAACGAGGGTTCTATCGTCCAGTTGGACGGCACAGGCAGCACAGACCCGCACAATGCGGTGCTGAGCTATTCGTGGTCACCCACGGAACACCTCAACGACGCGTCGATTGCGATGCCGACTTACACAGCGCTGGACGACACCGTCGACAACATCACGTTGACGGTCAGCGATCTTGGCGGCGACGTGACCGCCGCGACGGAAATGACGGACGATGACGAGACCACGGTGACCGTTCTGAACGTCCCGCCGGTGGTCACAGCGATCGGCGACATCATCAGCGAAGCCGGCACCGCGACGGTTACCGCCACGTTCATCGATCCGGGCACGCTGGATACGCACACCGCCAGCATTTTGTGGGGCGACGGATCTCCCGCAGAGATGGTCTCGGTCGTCGCGCTCGCGGCCGGAGTCAATCATGTCTACGGCGACAACGGCTCGTACTCTGTCACCGTGACCGTGACTGACGATGACGGAGGCTCTGGCGGCGACACCGTGGACGTCGTCGTGGGGAACCTGCCGCCTGAGGTCGACTTCGATACCAGCGGGGCGATCGTGTTTCCCGGCGGCGCGTATCACGTAGTCAAGGCGGGGACCCAGCTGCCGTCATCGGCAGACGGCACTGACGCTGGCTCGGACGATCTCACATTCACCTGGACCGTTGGCGACGAAAACGTTCATTTCAACAACGGCACCACCGCCGACCCGATGCTGAGCCCGTTCGGCACGTTCCCCTTCCACGCGTCCGACTCCATTGACGCCGTCTACGCCGCACCCGGCGTGGAGCTTTTGACTGTGACGCTGACAGATGACGACGGCGGCAGCGACAGCGCCGGCGGCAACGTCATCGTGACCGGTGTTGCAGGGCGCACCGAGGGATCCGGTTGGTGGAAGCATCAGTACTCGGGTAGCGGCTCGCCGCAGATTGACCCGCTGACGCTTGGGGGCTATCTGGAAATCGTCAACGCGGTCTCCAGTGTGTTTTCCGAGAACGTGAATGCGGCGACGGGTGCGCACGTTCTTGCGATCCTTTCCCCGCAGGGCGGCGACCGACGCGCGCGTGCGCGCGGCGAGCTGATGGTGGCCTGGCTCGAATTCGCCAGCGGCGCGGTGCGCTGGAACGCCGCGGTGCCGCTCGGCGGTGGAGCGACGGTGCAGTTCCTCGCGCTGATGTTCGATGCGGAAGCGACCATCCTGAATCCTGCCGCGACCAACGCACAGCTGCAGGACGTCGAGATACGACTGTTGAAGGTGCGCCAGGCGTTCTAGCAGCGTTGCCTGGCTGAAGCGCGACTGAATCGACCATGACATCGACACCAGATCTCGACGCGAACACGTTCGGCGAGGAGGACCGCCGCTACAACGGCTCGCGGTTCTCCGACGTGGTGGCGGCGCTGTTTGCGAATCCTTACCAGCGCGTGTGGGGTGGGGCCGGCGAACCGCCGCTTCCGCTGCAGACGATGAACTTGCGTACCGTGTTCGGGGCGCTGGTGTCGTTCGGCCCGAACCAGTTCTTCAGGGCCAGCGAACGGACGCTCGATTCTGGCGCTGATTTACGATGGGGATCTGATGGCAAAGGCGTTCGGCGCCTGGTTCATCCAAACGGCGTGTGCCTGATCGGCCGCTGGCGCATCACCGAGCCGACCGACTACTCGGGCTACTTCCGCAGCGGCAGTGAAGCGCTCGCCATCGCCAGGTACTCGACGTGCTGCGCAGAAACGCAACGTGGCAGCACACGTTCGCTATCGATGGTGGGCAAGCTGTATCCCACGACCGATCCGAACCACATCGAACCGCTCCGCACAGCCAATTTCATGACGCAGGAGGATATCGGCGGCTCGCAAACCGATTTCATCAACGACGTCGAGTTGCGCAACGCACCGGATACGACGATTACCAGACGCGGCGCAGGCTTCGCCGTTCTGCTGAAGGTCGGACTCACGTTCGGGCGCGTGGATCAGCAGCCGAGCATCCGGCAGCTGTATCCGATCGCCGAGCTCGGCAAGCCGGCCGGCACGCCTACGCGTGCGCCCGAGTTCATGCGGCTGCTGGTCGCCGCCGGCCAGCCGCGCATCGAAGGCGCCAACCTGGATTTTCGCGATGAGGTGATGGCGCAGATTTTCGACCGTGGCGACCCTGCGCCCAAGCGATCTCTGACCTTCGACATCGAGGTCACCGACCAGGGCACGACCAAGGGTCCCGCCTTCCGCGAACGACGCACGTTCAAAGATTGGCGGAAGATCGGGACGCTGACGTTCGACAACGCCGTCATCTCGCGCAACGGTGACTTCGCGATTCACTTCAGCCATCCCACCTGGCGCACCGATCGCAACGATCCGCAAACGGCGACGCGCCAGGGTGGGAAGAAAGTCCGCTGATTCAGACCAGGGCTTTGCTGTACAGCGCGAGCAACCGGCTCCAGGCTTTCTCGGCCTGAGGCTCGTTGTAGACCTGCGAATCGGGCGGGCACCAGCCGTGCGCCGCCGGGTAGACCTCGATCTCCGCGGGCAGCTTCGCCTGCGCGAAGGTTTCTTTCAGCACATTCTTCTCCTCAGGCGATCGCTTGTCGTCGTTCTCGGCAATCTCGATGAGGAACTGCGCCTTGGTTTTCGCGGCCTGCAGATGCGGGCTGTTCGGCATGTCCGTCGCCAGCCCGCCGCCATGGAACGAGGCGACCGCGCCGACGCGATCGGGAACTGCCGCCGCGGTGCGAAACGCGATCGGGCCGCCCATGCAGTACCCCTGCGTGCCGATCTTCCGGTTTCGCGCGACCGACGGCTGCTGATCCAGCCAGGCGATGAACGCCTTCGCATCGGTCATCTGAGTGGTTTCATTCAGACCCTGCGCCAGCGGCCTCACGTCTGCAATCGGCGTCTTGGCGCCGGCCTCCGCGGTCGGAGCTTTCTTGACGCGATAGAACGGATTCACCACGAGCACCGCGTAGCCGGATTCGGCCAGCCGCTTGCCCATCTGGCGAAACGCCGGACGCAGGCCGAAGATGTCCGGCCACACCAGAACGCCGGGAGCCGTGCCGCTCGCAGGGCGCACGAAGTAACAGTCAGCGGTGCCATCCGGCGTCGTCACAGTGACGTCAGATTCCGTGACTGCGACTGCATTGACAACCTCTGGCAGCAGCATCGCCATTCCCGCTCCGAGCAACGCGCCAAATTGGCGCCGTGTGACCAAACCACGAGCCTCGTACTCCTGACGATCTTTTTCAAACTGGTCCTGATCGCACATGGCTCACTCCTTTTTGATGGGCGCAGCTCGCATTTCCGTCGGCGTCACACTCCGCGGCGAATCCGAGAAGCGTAGCATGTCAATTCCTCCTGAAGAATGCCAGAAACCACAGGGTCGCCATCGCGATGCCGAGGATCCAGAGCGACACGACGATGGCGGCGCCGGCTCTGCCCAGGACGGGATCGCGTCCACGTGTGACGGCCGCTGCGCGAAACTCTGCCATCAAATCGGACGGCACCAACTTCACTGCCAGCATGATGCCGAGCGGAACAATGACCAGGTCGTCCAGGTAGCCGAGGATGGGTATGAAATCAGGAATGAGATCGATAGGGCTGAGTGCGTACGCGGCAACACAAACCGCGATCAGCTTGGGGACCCGTGGTACCCGCGGATCAACGGCCGCCAAGTACAGAGCGATCACGTCCTGTCGGATCGTCCGTGCCCAGGAGCGCAATCCCTGGGGGATGAACGACTGTTTCACAGCAGCGCTCTACGCGCCGCCGCGCCCTTGACCGGCCGGTCCCGGCGTCGTCAGCGTCGAGCCCTTTTTCGCGAAGATCATCGCGAGGAGCTTTGCGGGCTGCGTCTGGCTGGCGTTCTTCGAGACTTCGTGCGTCGCGCCGGGATGTTCGTAGAACATCTGGCCGGTTGTGTAGGTTCTTTCCTCGCCCTGTCCGGAGATCCTGGCGATGACGGCGCCCTCGAGGACGTAAACCAGCACAAAGCCCGCATGGTGGTGAACCCCGCCGACGCGTCCCGGCTCGTAGTCGACGTAGCTGACCGTCACTTCCCAATCGTCCATGGTCAGATTCGGCAGGTCGTGCTTGAACACCGGCGGCCGAGGTGTCGACGGCGCGGCCTGCGTTTGCGCGTCGGCGAGCTGGCCGGACGTGATCAACTCGGCAAACAGCGCGAATGAGGCAACGGCATCGCGACGGGTGATCATCATGGCTGGAAATTATAGCGAGGATCAGGTGATTCGCGATGCACGCTCGGCCTTTAGACGAAGCCACTCGTGTGCTGGCTCCACGCGCCAATCGTGCGCGAACACTCCGTAGCGCCGGCCGTCAATCTCGAAGTCGGCGTCGCGCACGCGCCACATGTGGATCTCGGTGAACATCGGCTCGATCAGATCGGCATCGGTCACCGCCACGAACGACCACGCGAGGTTCGGTGCGATCCAGCTTTGCGAACAGGTGGCTGCTACCACGGTGAACACCTGAGTGAGCGCATGGTGTCGTTCCGAATCCATCCAGAAGCGCCCGTACACAATATGTTCACCCGGGCGCGGCGGACCATGCCGCTCGGCGTAGGCGACAGCCAGCGCGACCGCCGGATCGGCGGCGATGTCTTCGGGCGTGGCAGCTTCGAGACGCAGGCTGGCGACGAACCCGATCAAGTCGCCGCCCACGCGGCGGATCGCCTGAAAAGCCTCCGGCTTGCGCGCCAACCAGTAGCGTGCAATTGTCGCCGACGCGGGCCCCTCGTGGTGCTCGACCATGTCGACAATCGCCGCGTGTTCCCGTGCGTTCGCCGTCTCTGCGTATGCGGTGCCAAATCCAGCCCACTCGAAGTACGGCTGCAGGCAGGGGTTGTAACGCTGGACGTAGAGGACATCGAACCAGACACGCTGCCGCTCGAGCCCGTGCGTCCGCTCAAGACGCTCGTACAGATAGCCGAGGACGCGCTCGGTGACGCGAAACGCGGCGTCCGGGTCTCGCCAGCGAAAATCCATATAGACCACGTCCCGCGCGAGATCGTGCGGGAAGAGCCCGTAGGGCCCGTGCTCGACGAACGGCAAGTGTGCGAGCCATTCGAAGAGGTCGTGCACGTCCGGCAGCTCGAGCACGGCGGCGAGCAGCGGTTCGGTCGTGGCCCATGCCGACACGCAGGCATGCAGCGCGAGGCGATGCTCGCGGCTCGGCACTTCACGTACGAACGCCTCGAGCAGCAGCCGAAGCACCTCCGGCTCGTTGTCGAGACGCGATGTGGTGAGCCGGTCCCCGCGCTTCAGCACATCGGCGATGAGCGACAACGCCAACGGATGTCCACGCGTGAACGCCAGCGCTTCGTCGTAATGCTCTGCCGGAGCGCCGCAGAGCGTTAGATAGGTCCGGCTCTCGTCCGGATCGAAGTTGTCCAGAATTTGAATGCGGGTCAGCGCAGCCCATGCGACGTCGGTCCGCCACGCCGTGGCTGCCTCGTTGCGGCCGGCGATGACAACGAGACTGCGCGCTGGGAGCTGCGGAAGCAGCGTGTGGCGCAGCCATTCATCGAGCGATGTCAGAAGCTCGTACGTGTCGATGAGCAATACGCTGCCGGCCGGCCATCGTTCGATCACCGCTGGCAGGTTCCTGTGCTCTGCGCCCGACACCGGGCTCAGCGCGGCAAGTACTCCCGCCGCCGAAGGCTCGATATTGCGGCCGTCGATGCGTACCACCTTGCGACCGGCCTCATCCGCGATGCGTGCGAACTCCTGGAGCAGCGTGGTTTTTCCGACGCCGCCGGCGCCGCTTACGTGCAGCACCACGAATGGCGGTTCGTCAGCCAGCAGTGCCGCGCGGAAGATCTCGATCTCCGCTTCACGACCAACGAAACGCCTTCTCCGCGCCGAGGCGAGCCTGTGGGCGATGCGCCGGTTCGTGAGGACGCCTTCGCCACGCTCGGAATCCGCAGGCTTGCCGAATGGCAACAGGATGGGACCACGATCCACTCGAGGTTCCTGCATCGCGGCGGCCTCGGCCTTCTGCGGTGCCACCACAACAAGATGCCGGCCAGCATCTGCGGTCGTCGCAACCAGCCTGTACCCTCGCTTCGCGATCGTCTCGATGTATTGAGGACACCGTTGGTTGTCATCGAGCGCACGACGCAAGTCGGCGATCGACCGGGTCAACGTCGCTTCCGCGATAAATCGACCCTCCCACACGGCGTCGATAATCTCGTCTCTCGAAACCACGCGGCCGCCGGTGGCCGCCAGGAAGACCAGCAGATCCATCACCTGCGGCTCGAGATGCCGGACCGTGACGCCGTCGCGGATGAGGTTGAGCGTAGGTTGCACCAGCCAACGGCTGATGTGGAAGTCTCGCGCCGGGGATCGAGCCTCTTTCTTACTCCCCACCGGCTGATTCTAGACGATTCAGGCAGCGCAGGCGGCTCCTGCCTCATGAGCCGTGCAGATCGGCAAACGCCCACGGGCCGCGTCTTCGAATCGTCATCCGAGTGCTTCGGCACCCAGTTCGCGCTTGCCGAAAATCTTCCGCCCCTGCAGCACAGCCTCGACGACGAGGAGGGGCACGGCCCAGCAGAACCAACTGGAGGCGGCAAGCTGCTCGTGCTGCGTGCCGACACCAGCCGCTTGCAACGCGCTCCACGTTGCCCGGAAGGTAACGAACGCGAACGTCACCACGTAACTGCGAATCATCCACTCCTTGTGTTGCTGGATGAAACCCCTGCGAATCGCCGCGACGGCCAGCGTGGTCGTCACCAGCCAGGCGATGCCAAGGCCCGTGATGCCGAATCCGAACACCCATCCCAGGCTGGTGTGCGTGGCCAGGTAGAAGGCGGCGACCGAGCTGATGCCCACGCTCGTGACGTACGCCAGTCCCAACCGCCTGTGCACGCGCATGGCACGGCGGCTGACGCCCAGCCACAACTGCACGGGACCCGTCAGCAGCGCCACGGCGCCTGCGGCGATGTGCACCAGCACCCACCCACCGCGCGATCCGTACCGCGCAAGGACCTTCGGATCGAGGACGAGATACGGAAGCGCGACGCCAACGAAGAACGCCGTGGCCAGCAGGCCTGCAACCGGGATGATGACAAGACTTGGCCGGACCACCGTATGCCGAGGTTCCCGGAGAGCGGAGATTTGAGCGGCATCCATGAATGACCCTCCTGGCACGGCTGCCGCGGGAAGTGACGTGGCCACCGTGCCGTCTTCACTATGGCGATGGGAAGGCGGAAAGTCCTTCGGAAGGGCTGGGGATTGCCTTCGGATTTCGCGGGGACATTTCTACGTCGCTCCGGCCGCGCGATACCGGTAGGTCGCCGAGAGACGGAGGGTTCCGCTGACTTGGTTTGGCAGGGCGCGGTGGACGGTCAACCAATGGAAGATGATTGCGTCGCCGGCCGCGAGGTCCTGCGCGGCCCAAACGGTGCCGCTGGGCATATCGACGGCCTTTTGCCAGTTGGTAGGACCTTGATGTGGCTGGATCCCCTGAGCGTGCGAGCCAGGTTGGAGGGCCAGCGGGCCGAGCGCAAGCGGGCAGTCGCCGAGTGGTATCCAGACGGTCCAGCGGTCACTCGTTCCAGCGAGATAGAAGCGGTCCTGGTGCGCGACCGTCGTGTGTTCAGAACGATCAGCGGATACGACGCGCAGGAGGTCGCCGGCGTCCGATTCCGGAGATCCGCCGAAAACCGCGCCGAGCACCGCGAGGAGCTGCGGCTCGACTCGCATGGCCACGAACGACGGATGGACCAACATCACCCGAAGGAATGCTATCCATCGCGGATCGTCATAGGCGCCGAGCGCGATGCCGGGCAGGGATCGGCCAGACTGCCACGGCTCATCCGGATTGAGCCACTTGAGGTCTCGTGCGAGAGCCAGGACTGCGTCGCGCAGCTCATAGACAAGGCGTGACGACACCAGCCCAGGGCAGAACAAGTAGCCTTGACGCTCGGCTCGAGCACGGAGTTCCTCCGGGGGCTCGTGCGGATCAGCGATGCTGCGGAACGGCGCAACCGCGATCGCCGTCATCCCGATGCGCGCAATGCAGCCGGCGCAACAACCACGACAGTCTGCGCGACTTTGGCGTGAAGCGCTGCGAGCTGAGCCACGAGAAAGGACGTCCAGCCAGGGCTCTGGCGAACCGTACTCGGCGGAACATGAGTCAAGACGACCGGCGAATTGTCGAGCAACGGCCGTTCGGACTGGCCCATGGCGTGCCGATAGGCCAGCCAGTCGTGCTGGAAGCAAGCCGATTCAACCTGGCGACGATCGAAGCGTGGCGTCAGTAACTCCTGGAAGCGCAGAAGCTCATCGATCACAGCGGGCCGGAACACGATTCCGCATGCGCTGAGATGGGTCTTTGTTGTCGCAGCGACCGCCTCAAAGAAGGCGCCCTGACTGCGGACCACGGCCGCGAAGATCGCATCCTCCACCGCCCAAACGTGGCTCGTGTCGTGCTCGTCCGGAAGAACCAGCGGCCCGCCGGCCAGAATGCTCTCGACGTAGCGATCCAGAATGGCATCGATCTGCCCCAGTGCGCTTCCTCTCGGCGAGCGTTGCATGGTGTCGCGCAGAGCCTCCAGCCAACACTCCAGAGATGCGTCGAGCGTCCGTTGGAGATATTGAATAACCACGTCCAACAGGCGCAGGTTGTAGACAGCACTCAGCAGCTGACCGTACTTGAACGCGCGCTGCCAGTCGGCAATCGGCATCGCGGCAGATCCCACGACGATTTCTTCGTATTCGGGCACAAACAGTGCCTCGTTCGGGCCGTGCCGGTCGCCCACCGGACAATGCCGCGTAACCAATCCGTAGCGCTGCCGCGACTCCGGGTCGGAGAGCTCGGCGTTCTCCAACAGACGTGCCAAATAAAGATAGAAGGAGTCGCCCGGGAAAGGCGTCACGGCCTTGGTGACGCTCATGCGAAACGAGTCATAGGTCTGCGCCGGCAGGCCCAGCAGGATCTCGTTGAACGTGGGAATGCCCTGTTGGTTTGCAATCCGGCGCAGTGACAGCGAGCGCTCGAGGCTGATATTGCCGCGCTTGATGGCTTCGAGCACCGTGTCGTCGAAGTCCTGCATCGACAACGCGACGTGGCAACCGATGCCGGCCTCCGCCAGGGTCTCGACGGTGGCGAGATTACGCCGGTCCGCGTTCTTGGTGAGGTGGAAGTGACAGAACTTCGGAAACCCTGTGATGGTTTTGATTCCGGCCAGATAGCGCACGATCTCGATGTCGCGCGGGCGGATGCCGAAATTGGCGTCGATGAGATAGATGTAGGGAAGTTGTCGCGTGGCGATCCACTCGAGGTCCGCGTGTACGCGGTCGAGCGGCAGCTCGTAGATGCGGCTGGCTACCGCCTGCCCCCAGTCGCAGAACGTGCAGGCAAAAGGGCAGCCTCGATTGGTTTCGACGATGGCCATGCTGAGTTTGCCTCGGTAGCGATCGTGAAGGTCGTCGAACGTGCCGTCCATAAATGGCGAGGCTGTCTCGCGGAAGTCTGCGAGACGCGGACGCGGGAGAGTACGCACATGTTGCTCGGGAGCCTCGACCGAACGAAAGGCCAGACCAGGGATGGCCTCGAGGCCGCCACCCGAGGCGCGCGCTCGCAGGATGTCGCGAAACGTCAGTTCACCCTCACCGAACACGAGGATGTCTACGTACGGGTGGGCGTCAAAGAACCGAGCGACGGCCTCGGGCCGCCGGGGCACGGACGGTCCGCCCAATACCGTCCACGCATCGGCGTACCGCGCCTTCGCGCGTCGCGCGACTTCAAGCGAGTACGCGGCATTCCACGTGTAGCACGAATAGCCGAGAACGTCTGGACGCTGATAGGACGCAACTACCTGGTCCGGGTCGAGGCGTTCGACGTCGATGGTGAGCTCGAGGCGGTCATGAAGCGCAGGGTCCGCCCGTGACGCCGCGGCAATCAAGCCTGCAGCCAGCGGAAGCGCGTCTTGGGGCGTGCGGCCGTCGAATTGCGAGATGTACGCTCGCATCGAAAGCGACAAGGCTAGCACGAGAACTCCGCTCCAGAGCGACGCGGCTGGGCTGGGTATAATCTCGGCTCCGCGATGGCTCGGCAAACGCTCCTTCTGATCTGCCCGCCTGTGCTCTACGCGAAGACGTGGTGGGCGAATCGAATCGCGAACAAACCACACATCGCCAGCCTGGCGGGATACGTACGCGATCTCGCCGACGTGCGGGTTCTGGAGCTGGACACGGCCGCCGGCGACGACGGAGACGCGTGGGACCGTTTGGCGGAGGCCGTGACGGACTCGGTCGGCCTCGTGGGGATTTCCTGCTGGACCAGCCTCCACTATCCAGGAGCAGTCGCGACCGCCGAGCGGGTTCGTCGCATGGCGCCGCATGTGCCTATTGCCGTTGGCGGGCATCACCCGACGGCTGCACCAGAAGATTTCAACGACACCTGTGAGTGGCTCGTGCGCGGCGACGGCGAACATGCCTTGCGAGACATGTGCACCCGGTGGCCATCACGGCCGCCGCGGATGACCATCATCGAAGGTGCGGTCTTCCGGCAATCCAATCCCGACGACATCGACTGGG
>Ga0184625_10000657_pt1 | contig 13446 bp, 26 predicted proteins | sample PLM3_30_b1_FD_133151 | JGI IMG/M metagenome (GOLD analysis project Ga0184625, IMG submission 133151) | Groundwater sediment microbial communities from an aquifer in East River, Colorado, USA - PLM3_30_b1 | ecosystem: Environmental > Terrestrial > Soil > Riparian zone | place: USA: East River... | reverse complement strand
CAAATAATGTATAAATTGCGGAGGTAAAATTATCTGGGGCGAAGGGAGGGCTTATCATGGTTGGCGACCGTGACCGTGACCGTGACCGTGACCGTTACCCTTTAACTGAGACGACAGCCGGCGGCAGTGTGCCGGTGCCAGATCCACCAGGCTAACGACAGAAGCTCTGCTACGTGAAATAGGCGCTCTTAAGGAATTGATATTTAGTCGCCTTGATAGCATGGCTGTCGCTATCAAGCTGGCGCAGGAGGCGGCAGATCGGCAACCTTCTGCCGAGTCTGTGGAAAAGTCTGTCACCGCTCTCGCGGAACTATTTGAAGAAAAACTAAACACCATAAGAACTCAAATCCTAGAACGCGATGCGCAAAAAGAAACCGCAGCCAAAGACGTCAAGTCCGCCGTGGATGCCGCTTTCGCCGCGGCCAAAGAAGCGGTGGGCGAACAGAATAAATCGAACGCACTTGCGATCACCAAAAGCGAAACGTCGACGATGAAGCAGATCGATCAGATCGGCGTTAACATTGAGGGGCTGGCGCGCAGCGTAAACGACAAGATCAATGATATAAAAGATCGTGTCGCTGCGCATGACGTTTTGATCCGCACCGGGACGAGCAGCGTGCTTGGCCGCAGCGAAGGCATAAGCTCAATGGGCGCTATTATCTTGGGACTCGTATCAAGCGTATCAGCGCTCGCCGCCGTCGCAGCTGTTGTCATCGCGATAGGAAGCAAGGTCGGTTAAGCGTGAATGATACTTCAAAAGGCCATCGCCTCCGCAGTCAATTCAGGCGTCGTGTTCGGCGCAACGCTGCCAGCGTATTTCGTATTGGACTTGGACTGGTGGAAAGTGTCATGCGTGATTTTGTTCTTTCTCTACAACTGTCTCCTGCGGCACCGTTGTTTGGGTCAGGTGGTCGCCCGGACGTATCAGAGCGAACCTACCAGCCTGCTTTACGCCATCCTCTACACGGCGTCGTTCGCGACATTACTGTGGTGGATCTCAGTCCCATTCGATATTGCGTTCGTGAATGGGCTCCTAGTACAATTGCCGTGTCTACTTTTGTATGGAAATACGTTGCACGGTCTAGCGACGGGAACGCGGACGATGACCGAGAGAGAACATAACCTTGAGCGGCTAATGCGCGGCCGATGCCCGGACTGCGACGTGGTAAAGCTTGAGCCGATGACCAACAGCTTTATGGTTTATTGCAAATCATGCCATGCCAGTTTTGATGGTAACGGCAACCGCCTGACAATGGCAGACGGTGTCTTGCCAACATGCGAAGTGATACAACTCCGCGCGTGAGCAACGCCACCGATACCGCTATCCGCTACAGCAAGGCGAACATGCAGCGCATGGCTGCTATGGAATCCGCGCTCCGGGTTATCGATGAAAACAACATCGAGGGCGACATCGTCGAATGCGGTGTCTGGCGCGGCGGGCATATTATCTTGGCAAGGATCGTTTCGCCGTTTCGGGTTTGTTGGCTCTACGATACGTTCGACGGTATGACTCCGCCAGGACCGTTTGATCGCAAAACGAACGGGAAGATGCCCCCGAAGAAAGCCCTAAACCACCATTGGACGCGCGCGACGCTAGAAGAAGTCATGGGTAATTTTTGTATCGAGGGGCTGTATGACCAAACCAAGTTAGTGTTTGTCGTTGGTGACGTCGCAAAAACATTGCTCGATCACAACAATCTGCCCGACAAGATCGCGCTGCTCAGGCTCGATACTGACTGGTATGAATCGACGAAGATAGAACTGGAGGTTTTGTTTCCGCGTATTGTGCCGGGCGGTATTCTGATCGTGGACGACTACGGTCACTGGCAGGGAGCGCGCAAAGCGGTCGATGAATACTTAGGACACCGCGTCAGCAAGTTAGATCGGATAGACTACACCGCAGTTATGATGACTGTTTAGGCCATCCCTCAATCCTTAATCAGAGCCCAATTCGCAATTGATGATGCGATTCAGCCGCTCAATCTCGGCCCGTGCACTTGCTAATTCTTTTGAAATGATAACCTTGTCCTGCACCTGTCCATCGTGAGCGGCCATTGCAAAGTCACGTTCTTTGGTCAGCCGCTCAATCTCTTTAGCCAAATCAGCATTGCGGTCCGCATAGGCTAGATTGGCGTTGTCCTTCGCGGTCCCAAGCCACTCCAGCCGCTCAATATTCTGCTGGTGGCGTATCTGCTCACAGGAATACTTATCTTTTAGCTGTTCAATCTCGGCCTCTGCCTTCACGGCGCGGTCATAGAACTCCCGCCGCAAGCCAGCCTCAACACTAGCTGCCTGCTGCCATTCCTCTAGCTCTGTTAGCTGTTTCATCTCTCAATCCTTAGTCAGGGCACGTTGGGCGCATGCCCGTAAGACCCCAACGGCTCGCGGAAAGTCATTGTCCGTAATTACGTAATGGGCGATTGACTCTAGCGCCGCCCGCAGCCGCTCATTCTCCTTGTTCAAATGCTCCGCGACCCTGTCCTGTTCGTTCTTCATCTCAATGTCCTTTCATTTCGTTCAGAGACGACTTTAGTTCAAGGATCATTTGCTTGCAGGTTTCAACGTCTGCATCTTTTGCAATGCACAGATCGCAAATCCTAATGGCGGCATCAAGCGCCATGTTTCGTCCTTCACTAAGGACCAACGACATTGATCGCATGACCTGTTCGTCGGTCGGCACTATGTCCGACGCTCCCAGCGGAAGCCGAAAGCCACCCTCTGCATCCAACGGTGAAACCAATTCGGCTCGGAGCCCTTGAGAGGGACATAAACAATACCTGCGTGCCGGATCTGCCAGTCTGCGTATTCCGGATTTTTCAAAACCATCATGTCAGGAGGCGCTTCAAAGTATTGCGGCGCGCCCTGTGGTATTTGCAAGTCCATCATTGCAGCAGACCGGCCACGAATGCGGTTAGGATCAGCAAACCGATCAGGCAGAATTTTGTGAGTGCGTCGACTTCTGGCTTTGTCTTTGTAAACATTTTAGTTCTCCATCGGGGGTTTAGAAAGAAAGCATCCGAACGAAGCTCGAACCGCGGGGCGGGTGGAATGGGGCTCGTCCACGCTGGATGTCTTCGCCCGGATGCCCTTCACAGGTCGTGGCCCTAAGTCATGGACCTGTGAAACGATAATTCAGTCCCGCCAAGAACATATGGTAAGTATAATCCTGGTGGGTCACAAACGACGCTGTGATCGGATTTTTACCAGCAAAGGTTGTCGCCATTGCACCGTCAACACCTCCCAAATCCACATAGCGATATTCAGCTTTGACAGACCAACGGTTTGCAAACATTTGCTCCAACCCGAGGCCAGCCGTCCAACCGACTTTGGTAGACGAAACATCGGCATTGATGGTTCGCCCGTATGGTGCGGGTGCAACAAGCGTGATCGATGAATTGCTTTCGACGCCACCGAATGCAACACCGGCTGTTCCGTAGACCAGCGACGTCGGGGTCAGAAGATAACCAGCACGACCGCGAACGGTGCCGATCCAATTCAATTCCTGACTGCCATAGGTGTTCAGGGCATAAGGACCGAGCGCGAGGGCTTGCGATCCGTTTCCTCTGATGTTGGTCCAGTCAATGTCGCCCTCGATACCGAACACGAACCGTGGGCTATATTGCCAGTTGTAGCCAACGGTTAATCCGAACAGACCGCCGTCGCCGCGCGTGGCGACTACAGGGGGCACGAAGCCGGACGTCACGACTGCCGTTCCGATTTTGTCGGCACCGAGGATACCAAGGTCGTCACGCTGCCAGCCTACGCCGCCATTAAGGCCGACATAGAACCCGGTCCAGCTGATGACCGGCACAGCTGGCAATGGGTCGGCATAGACACCTTTGCGGGGCATGTCGGCGGCCGAAGCCATGACGGTCGACAACAGTAACGCTTTGATACCGACAATGATGAGAGTGATCTTTTGCATTTTCCATTCCTTTGTTTTCGGTTCAAGATTCGTAAGTTTACTTTTTCTTGGTTCAGAAAGTTATGCCCGTGGAGCAATAAACTCTGGCTGTGCCATATCAGCAACATGTGGAGGCCCGGTCTCCGGTGCAGAAACCTTCATCGACCGGGCCTCCTTGCTTTCCCTGTCTGCTCCCGCTGTCCTGTTCGGGACCACGCCACCGAAGGGCGGGCAGGTTCAGCAACTCTAGCCGCGCGCTGCCACTACAGCACGGCGGTGCTTTGCTTTTTTGGCCTTGCCACATCCGCCGCGAAGGTGGAGCGGCTTCAGTACGTTTGAGGTTTCGTTGTATGGCTCGCTAAACCCAGGACCTCCGAGACGCCACGGATCACCGATGCATGACGTGCGGCGAACCAGATCATAACCGGCTAGGATCGCGACGAAGCCGATGAAGCCGCCAACGGCTGCGGCTCCTGCGCCGCCCGCGCCTCCTGCGCCGTGTGGCACAAACTTTACTGGCGGTGGTTGAATTACAGGCGGGATAACATTCGCGAATGCCGTTGTCGTGAACATTGCAGAGATTATAATTCCAGCTAGAATTTTCCTCATTGTCGTTTTCCTTCTGTTGTGTTTTACGCGCCTACAAAATCAGTTACACGCCTCCGGTAGGATTGGCTCACGCCATTTTGTCATAGTCTGGCCGTTCCAATTATAAATGCGCGTTCCGTCATTGCAGATCTTTAGAATGTACCGTTCTGATTCAAATTTTCTGCGTATGTCGCGCTCCTTATCGCCTTCCGTTTTGTGATCAAGCAATTGCGACAACCCGCCAAGAGCAACGACGAGCACGACTGCGAACAAAACGCCAATGGCGACGTTGATGCCAATCGCGGTGCGGCGGTCAGTCATAAATTCTTCTTTGCTCATGGCCAGTCCTTGTGAACGCAGATGCCGTCTCCGGTTTCGCGGTCGATCACCTCGACGGAGTTAACAAAGGCAGCACTAACAATAATTCCTGCCACTGTTTTTACGTCGTCTATCGGGGGCGTTTCTAAAAGTTCAATTGCCTTTTTCTTGAGTTCTTTATTCGTTACCGCGATGCCATAGTCTTCAACCTGCCGCCATATTCTGCAAATGTACTTCTTCGTCTCCGCACGGATCATGTGCTCGAATAGGAGGTTCATTGCAGACCCACTTTCATAACGTATTCGCCGCACCAACCACTCTCGGCCATTGGCGGAAAGAAACTCTGCGACGCGATCTCTCCCTGATCGTTGCGTGCGACAGGCAAAACGCTTGGGGGATAGCGGCGACATATTCCGTTGGAATGGCCCCCCGGCACCGCTTGCGCGACAAGCCAAAACTTACAGGTACCGCATTTGTACGGTTGGATGACTTCGGTCATTGGTAGGCTCCCAAGGCTTCAAGCGTTCAGGGGTGTTGTCCAAGAATATTTCCATTTGCATCAACCGGCATGTTCTGCCAGCGCATGTCGAATTCAGTTAACGGAGGCCAGCAACATGGAGGTTCCGGTACCATGATCAATGGCCACTCGCTCATCGGTTCACGCTCGAACATTTGGCTTTCGGGCACGGCAGACGCACGGATGGCCGGATCGATATCGAACTTTATGTTCGGCTTATCAACCCAATGCAATTGCGAGCGTCGTGAGACTGAGCCGCGCCGATACCAGCATTTCTTGTGATCAACGCGGATCCATGTCCATCGTTTACTTTCGGGCTCGGCCTGACACGCCGCAGCGCGTGAGGGTGTCGCCGCCGTGAGGGACAAAAACAGGGTCACGGCGGCGACGGCCAAAGCCATCCTCCGGAATAGCTTCGGCTTTGTCATAGGCTCACCCGCTTGACTGGCTTGGTTTCTACGAAAAACACCTCAACCGTCTCGCAGACATGAAAGCCTACATGCGGGTCGTTCATGGCGCATTGGCGCGCGCGTTTAGCTGCCGCCGCCTTTGTCCAGAACACTTCTGGCTCATCTTTTTTGACGTCCCATGAAGCAAAATTGTCTGTTGCGTTCATGACATACCAACGTCTTGCTATTTTTGTCATGGATGCTCTCCATTTTGTGCTTTGTGTTTGACTTGGGCGCGTTTGCGGATCGGCAGCGGAATTTCAAAGTGATCGAACTGCGCACGGATCGAGGAAAAGAAGGCGCGCAGGTCACTCGTCTCTTGGCGCAAGCGTTCGCAATGATCGGTTTGCGCCGCCAGATCGTTTTTCAATTTTAAGTTTTCGAGTGTCAGGTCTTCAATTTGACGCTTGAGCGATTCCACTTGGAATGTGGCTTCGCCGCAAAGCACCTTCATGCGCTCGCGCTCGCGTTGGAACTGATTCACGGTGAGCGCCGCTCGCGCAAGGACTTCCGCTTCGTCCGAAACAGGCTCGGGTTCTGGCGGTGATGATGTATCCAGCTTTGGTTCTGGAATGGTTGCGATTGTCGGAATGGAATCTTGTGGCGGGACATCGGCATAGTCCTCCGTGTCACGCATCCAGGCGGGTAGATTCATTGTAGTTCTCCATTGGGTTTCAGTGGGCGTTTAGAAACTGTCTGCCTTTCATTTCATGAACACGAACACCATGAACACAACCAGCGCAGACGTTGATGCGGCCAGCAGCATGGCGATCCATGTCATGACCGTGAGATAACGGTCACGAAGCTCTATCTGTCGATGTTGCCTGTCGCCCGTAACCATATTTTTCTCGTGGGGGTGTGAGGCTTCTCTGATAACTCTCATATTCTCTCCACATGGCTGCCGCCTCGCGCAACACCACAACCAGTTCTTTTTCTCGCGTGATGTTGTTGAACTCCTGCCGTGCTTCAAGCGCACGTATTAACGCGTCGGCATAGTCACCGAGAACGTAGCCAAGTGCGGAACGACCATCGTCAGTCAAAACGGTGCCGTCCGGTCGACCGAGCCTGCTTCGAATGTCCGGTTCGTATCGAATCATGTGGCGCGTGATTAATGATTCGCGGACCTGATTGTCGACCGGTTGATCAATGAACGGTCGCATTCCGTCGACATGGTCGATAAGGAATTCGCGCTGCAGCTTCGTTAGTTTCTTAATGACGTACTCAAGGGACAACAGCATGACGCACTCTCCTTACTTGTTTCGCTTTACGCGGTTTGAATGTGTGTTTCGGTTTACGATTCTTTGCAACCCGTTTCAGGTATCTCTGCTGCGAAATGTCTGAACGTGTTGCTCCGTCGCCACGCACAAACGTCTTGATCCGGTGGTCTTCGACGGTGCGATAGATTAAATGATCGGGGTCGTTAGCATCCGGCCTATAAAAGTTTCTATATTTTAATGCTCGCGTTCCAGCATCGTAGTATTGTTGTGTGACTTGCTCCCGGCTCATCAGCGGCGGGTCGTGATCAAGATGCCAGCGTTGGTCCCCGAATAATAATTTCAGAAGCTTTTTAAGTTGTGCCGAATAGGAATCACCTTCCTCGGGATAGATCGTCCAACCATGCTCCACGCATTGCCGCGCCGCGACGATGACGCGGATGCGGAGAGGAACATATGGGCGGTGGAGTTTCATGGGTACGCCTGCCGTATCGCCCAAAAGATAACGATCCACCAAACAGGTATGACCACGAACCAAAAAATGGTTTCTCGTCTGCTCATTTCTCCGGCTCCGCAAAAGACTCTTGCAGGCGCACGCGGATTTCTTCGCTAAGCGTAACGCCTCTCGCGATTGCAGATTCTACTATTTTGTTATTAAGCGAGACGGGAATGTGAGCATTAATGCCGACTTTCCTCTCTCGTTGTTGGCGGATACGCGGCGGCATTTTTAGAATAGTCTGTTGCTGATGTGGCTCAGACTCATCGGGGTTTCGCGGTGATTTATTAAGCAATGCGTCTAGCGACGCTTTAGGAACCCGCCAAGATGTGCCAATGCGAACAGCAGGGATCTCGCCTGAGCGAACTCCATCATATGCAAGGTTGCGTCCAATGCCCAAAAGTTCTGCGGCTTCTTCAACGGTGTACATTAAAGATTCGTTCATGGTGTTATTTCTCCAACTCCGTACGCCGCGCTCTATTTAATTTTCTTAACTTTTCGGCTGATATCGTTGCTCCTTCGCCAGTCGCCTTGCCACGCAAACTCCCGCAATTCAAACATATGCCATGCCAATAATCGTCGATTAGTATTCGACCCGGCTCATACTTTGCGCAGAGACAGGGCTCATCGTGCACCGCGCCGTGAGCGCGCTTGGGCAAATTCATCAGCCAATGTCTTATTTGTTGTTCAAATGTGCTCACTTCTCCAACTCCGTGCGCCGCTTGGCGACCAGAATTTCGACCGGCTCGCGTTCTTCGGACGTCACGCCGAGCGCGTTGCGCAGTTTCTTTTCGGCAGTCCACCGCACGAACAATTCGGTGCTGTCTTTGCAATCTGCGATCCAATCGCGGGCATACGGCGCATAGTCGCTCGCCTTCTTGAGGGCCTTTATTTCCGCCTCAAGTGTTTCCGACAGCTTGGCCGCGCCGGTTTTTTCGGCATTGTCAGCGATCCGCTTCACCTCGGCCTTTGACGGCAGGTGCCGAGCGGGAGTTAGGGACGTGGTTTGCTCAAGCGTATCGGGCTCTTTTGATGATTTGACCCCTTTTGTTCTCTTGGACGAGCCCGCAGGAAGCCCACTGGTGCGTTTATCTGCCTTCTCCCGGCCATCGGCCTGCCCAGGTTCTGCCGCCTCACCGCCATCCCCCTGCGCCCCAGTTTTGGGGGTATCGTGTGCGCTATGCTCGATGGTTTGGCCTGCTCCGGCGATCTGATCCAACTCACGGGCGGCGTGCCCTGCCTTGTGGCCTTCGTCCGAACGGTCCGCGCCAACAAGACGGGCGTGCAGGCCGGGAGCGACGTCGTCGCCCTCGCGCCCCAGCTCAGCCTCCTGAATTAATTCCTCACGGGTGTAGACGCCAAGCAAGACTTCCGGCACCCACTTGCGCGCCCATCTTAGAACGGAAAAATACCAAAGTTGTTGATCCGTATCGGTTTTCCAAAGCGGACTTTTACCTTTTATTTCTGAAACTGGTGGCGACGTATATTCTCGTGTATCACCATTAGTAAACATCCCACGCACCGTGCAAGTACGTCCGTCGCCTTCTCCGGCATACTCAACTTCAAGACGATGCTGCAACGGCGCACGCGCATTAATTACGGCGTGAACCAATTGCGATTCCCATGCGATGCGGTCATTCACCACATAGCATTTGCTCGCGACAGCAAACGGATCCATGCGCCAACCAATTGCCTGCATAGTAATTCCCAAACAAGCACCGACATTGCCTCGGAACTCTTCTTTTATAAAATATCCGGATGTTGCCATGCCTTTGGCAAAGTCCATTACTTGCGTGACGTTGGAAAAAATAACGCCGCCCGCAGCGGACGACACGCCGATTTCTTTCATTGCTTGTTTGTCGAGCACTTCCGGGCCGCGCTCGATCAAGTCACGCCTTGTCGGACGCGATGGCGTCGGCTCGCCGATTTTCTCATCGTGATCGATGACTTCTTTCTCATCGTGATCGATGACTTCGTTCATTTTTTATCCCCAATTTTCGGTAGACGTTCGGCGCTTGCGAGCGCCTCGACGAGTGCCTGCACCGCACTGTCTCCATCGCCGCGCTTTACGGCAGCAGTCGCGACGTCGATTAGGTTCTTCATCAACTTGATCTCTTCGTCCTCGGTGCTCACTTTTTATCCCCTATGAACTTTTTCGACAGGTCGTCCATGCGACCGCGCAGGATTGTGACTGCGGCAGACATGGCCTCCATGTCGCTTGACAGTTCTTTTGATTGACGCTTGATATACTCAGTCTCGCCGGACTGAAAATTGCCAAGCAGTGTTTTCAGCTTCTCCGTCTCATGCACAACCTGCGCTTTGGAATTAATTTCTGCTGTGGCTTCTATTTCTGCGACGATCCTCTCGGCCGCCTGTTGAAGCTGTAGCTCGGAGAAAATGAATCCGAACGACTTGTTGATGTGGCCGCTGGTTAGAATTTCTATGATGCGTTCTTTGGTCATGCGTCGCCTCCTGTTTTAATTTTTGACACGTTCACCGCGTTTCGGATTTGCCGACTTTTCTAAGTTTTTGCGTCCCGGGCGATGTCCGTCATCAATGCGACGTGGTCTTTCTTCGCGTAGTTCACGTAACGCCGCCATCCGACGCGTAAGCGTCGCCACCATAGGGGGCTCTTTGAGGTACTTTTGTGCGATTTCTAATGCGCGGCGTGCGTCACCAAACCCTACATACTTGTTGATCCACATAAGCCCGGATAAAATAGGAACGATGCTGTAGCGATTACATCGCAAGCAAACCTCCACCTTGGCGGCAGCACCAGCTTTTTCATAAGTTTTATATTGTGTACCGAGCCAGATCTCTTCGCCGGTCCATTTGTTTTGCAAATGGATCGCATAGCGCAAATCCGGCTTAGTTTTTACTTTTTTAGTTCGCACTATTGTCTCCGTTTGGGTTAGTTGCCGGGGCATTTCTGCCCCGGCATTGGGGCGGCAAGGTTTGATCCTTGCTGCTTCCACCACTTCCCCGCTCTGGGGAAGCTCTCAGGCTTGAGATTGTTCTTCAATCAATCTCGAGCCTTTGTGCGTATCTAGATCGACCAGCGCCTTGTCTACGATGGCGTTGATGCGAGTACGTACCGCACCCTTGTCTTTGGTTGCAGCACTCATTCGTTTTGCGGACGCTGAGACTTGTCCGGTTGCGAGTTTTTCATCGCGCAACTGTTGCATTTGTGCGGCAGTTAGGGCCGCTGGTGTCCCGTCTCCAAGGTGAAAATCGCGATTAAGTGTAATCACGGTCAACACACCGGATTCCGTGTGGCGTGGTACGCAAAAAACTGTTTCTTCGTACCATTTATCGAGCCACTTGCGCGCCGCATAAAATCCGGCACGCAATCTTGGTCCGTATTCTTGTACATGTTCGGACTTTTCAATCAGGCTCTTTTCATCGAACTCTGGCATTGTTGCTGCCAAAGCTTGGAACACGTCGCTGTACTTATTGCCGCCATTTGGACCATCTTCCCAAATGAACGTATAACCGAGGCGTTGCATGGCTCGCAAAAACGCCGCAGCGGATATTTCCTTGTGACGTTCTCGATCTAAGTTTCCAACTTTGCTAGTTAAGCTCTGAAGGGCTTTTGCTGCGTTGGAGCTGAACGAACTTTCTTCTATCAATTCAACGGCAGCATCGATGTCTTCGGTATTCATAACAATCAGCCTTTCTGATGCGACAGCATCTTTGTTGCGGGAGTAATATCTTTAGACCCCGAGAGCGTTTCCCGCTCACGTTCAACGAGGGTATCCAGCAACTCAGAAAAATCCGTAATCTTGCCACGGATGATTTTTCGTTCGCGCGGACCAAACATGTCCACGTATTTCAGAACCGTTTTGATGCGCGGTTCGATGTCTTTTAGATCGTCAGCTATCTTGATTAAGTAGTCGACGGGATCGATTCCCCGGGCGGCCTTTTTAAATTTTTCCCGTTCTTCTTCTGCTTTGGCTTGTTTTCGGCGCGCGGCAGCAGCACCACTGACGTCATCCCACCACACTTCCAAGGTCTTCTTGATCTTGTCGTGCATTACTCGTTCATTGAGAATAAGCGTCGCCGCAGCAGAGTGATGCTTTTTATCAATCCCAAGCTGCTTAATCGCCGCAGCGAAATCAGTCATGCGATTGGGGGTATCGAATTTAAGCAGCACAGATTTAGCAATGTTGCCCTTGCCGATTTTCTCTGCGGCGTCGTTCAGTTTTTGGGCTGCGGCTCTTGCCTCAGCAGCTTCTCTTTCTAATCGCTCACGCTCTGCCTTATCTTCCTCTTCTTTTGCAAGCCGCTCCTTTTCTTTAGCTTCGGCTTCTTTGATCTTGGCTTGAGCGCGCTTGGCGGCTTCACGTTCTTCGGCATAGCGGGCATTGATTACAGTCGAGATCGTGGTTGCACGCATCTTGCCGCAAGGAAGATATTCTGAAAGGAAGCGCCGTCCCAATCCTTCGCCTTCAAAGAAATCTTTGCGGACTTGATCGAAGCCGTGACCGTCCCTTGTCGGATCGCGGGTGGTTCCGGTCGGAACCACCCGCCCCATCTCCTCGTTGAATTCCTCCCAAGTGCCGTTTTTGCCGATCTTTTTGAGGGCCTTCTCGATCAGGTCACAACCGACTCCTATATTCTCCATTGCAATGGCTGGTGTGACGCCACCCTGCATTTCGTTTTCGTCGACCATAGAGCAATACATTTCCCAGTCGGTTAGATTGGCGACGGGAATGGTGATGGTGTCGACTTCAATGGAATTGTCTTTGAGTGCGGCGAGACGATTATGGCCGTAGGCCAACTCATATTTGCTGTCGCGTGTCGGATGTTCGCGAACAACGATGTTGTCCCAAAAACCGGTACGCTCGTAGGATTCAAGCAACTGCCCGATACGTTCCGGCGAGGTGGGGTTTAGGTTTAGATCGCGGTGTGGATTAGGTAGGATATCAACCACCGCAATTTTTCGATGTGGGGCACTCCGTAATTCTATTTTCATTTCCATTCTCCATGTATCACCGCAGCGTCATGCTGCTTTCAGTGAACTCGTTTACAATCCAAACTCCAACTTGTCGTCGATCTGCTTCTGCGCGTATTCCGGCAGTTCAATATTTTCCGCGTCCTCGCGTTCGCCACCGGGACCGGGCCAATGCTTTGACGCAAGGCAGCGCGCGATAACGTCGAGGCAATACCTGTTTTGCTTTTCACCACGATCAAGATCGTTGTCTTTCAGCGTGACGACGCGCACACAGAACGGGTCGGTCTTTTCCACGAAGATCAAAGTGTGCGTTGACTGTTGAATGCCGATCACCTCGCGCGCCGCGCGCCGCGTCAGCGCGCCTTGCTGGTGATAGCCGTTGTCGGCAATAGCCTTTTGCAGATCGCGCCACAGAACGGACGTGGTTGTTTTGAGATCGACGAAGTCGACACTGCTCGTCGGTATCGCGTCGGGACGAACCTTGACCCAAAGTCCGGTGGTTTTGTCCTTGAGGAATATACTACGCTCGATCATTCCGTTGAGCGCACCGGCCTTGATGACCGGATGCTTGGACAGCGAGTCAGCCATGCCCCGGATCGAGGCGACCATGTCGGGGGTGAGTACCGACTTGCCTTCGGCTTCGCGCGCGGTGCGCCAGTCGCGGCAGTGCTGCGCTTGAAACGTCCACTTCTTCATCTCGCCAGTTTTTGAATCTGGATATTCTGTTGGGTGCGCGGCGAATAGTTTGGCAAAGTACGGCTCGCCCAAGAACAAATGATGCGCAGCGCGACCTAGAACAAAATGCGCCTTGTCTGGGCGCTCGACGCGGTTGGGGTTGCCAGGCCACTCGCAATAGAAGTGTGCAGGTGACTTCGCGAACAAGGTGCGCAGGCCAGAGGACGACACCGACGGCCCGGCGCAGATATCGCCACGGTGATAGGTGTCGAGGCCAATCTGGCTATACAGACCGGGCTTAACTATAGGCTTTCCGTTCCATTCAGTTGTT
>Ga0184625_10000656_pt1 | contig 13447 bp, 10 predicted proteins | sample PLM3_30_b1_FD_133151 | JGI IMG/M metagenome (GOLD analysis project Ga0184625, IMG submission 133151) | Groundwater sediment microbial communities from an aquifer in East River, Colorado, USA - PLM3_30_b1 | ecosystem: Environmental > Terrestrial > Soil > Riparian zone | place: USA: East River... | reverse complement strand
CCTAGCTGGTGCGTTGTGCCATCGACCGTCACGCGGCTCTCGGCCATCGCTTCCAGCAGCGCCGCCTGCGTCCGCGGCGTGGTGCGATTGATTTCGTCGGCCAGCACCACCTGGGCAAACAGCGGTCCGGGACGAAACTCGAATTCGGTCGTCTTCTGGTTAAATATCGAGGCCCCGGTCACGTCGGTCGGCAGCAGGTCCGGCGTGCATTGAATCCGCTTGAAGGCGCAGCCGACGGAGCGGGCCAGCGCGCGGGCCAACATCGTTTTGGCGACGCCGGGCACGTCCTCGAGCAGGATGTGCCCCTCGCAGAGCCACGCGGTGAGCGAGAGGATCAACTGCGGCCGCTTGCCGACGATGGCCCGCTCGACGTTCGCAATGATCCGCTTGGCTACGCCGCCGACATCTGCCATAAACGCTGTTCCCACAAGGTGGGACGGGCTTCCTAGCCCGTCCGGCACGCAGACGGGCTAGGAAGCCCGTCCTACGTCTGCTCGACCGGCTATTCTAATCGGCAAGCGACGCGACTTCATGCCAATCCGCAACTTTGGCCGCAATGTCGAGTTTTCGCCGCGGCAAGTGCTGACGCCGGCCAGCGAAGAGGAAGTGCTCGAGATCCTGCGGCAAAACCGCGGAAAGAACGTCCGCGCCATCGGCCGGCTGCATAGTTGGAGCAGAGCCATTGTCGCACACGATGTGCTGCTCGACCTGCGGCTGCTCGATGGCGTGCGGGTCGAGCGGCGCGGCGAGGAATACTGGGCCACCATCGGCGCCGGCTGCCAGATCAAGCGGGCGCTCGCCGAGCTAGATCGGCAGGGCCTGACTCTGCCGACGCTGGGGCTAATCTCCGAGCAGACGATCGCCGGGGCCAGCGCGACCGGCACGCACGGTTCCGGGCGCCACAGCCTTTCGCACTATCTAGACGAGGTGCGGATCGCCGCGTACGACGCTGCCGGCGAGCCGACGATCCACACGATTACTGCCGGCGACGAACTCCGAGCCGCCCGCTGCTCGCTCGGCTGCCTGGGCATCGTCGTCTCAGTCGGCATTCGCGGCCGGCCACAGTACCGCATCGAAGAACACTTTCGCGAATACGAGAAGCTGGAGGACGCGCTCGCCGCCGAAGCCGAATATCCACTGACGCAGTTCTACCTGACTCCCTGGCGGTGGAAGTGGATGGCCCAGCATCGCCGCGAGTCGGAAAGGCCGCGGAGTTGGCTCGCACCGCTGTATCGGCTGTATTGGTTCCTGTGGATCGACGTGTCGCTGCACCTGGTGATTTTGCTGCTCGTGAGGTGGCTGAAGATTCCGGCGCTGGTGAAGTTCTTCTACCGCTGGATCGTGCCTTTGGCGATCGTCCGCCCGTGGCGCGTCGTCGATCGCTCGCAGGACACGCTCGTGATGGAGCACGAGTTGTTCCGGCACCTGGAGATGGAGGTCTTCGTCTGCCGCTCGCAGCTCGCCGCGGCGATGGAGCTCGTGCAAGAGACCCTTCGCCACTGTGGCGGCGAACAAGCCGTGCATTCCCGTTCCTTGCCTCCCGCCGGCTGCTACGTCCACCATTACGCCATCTGCATCCGCAAAGTCCTGCCGGATGACACGCTGATCTCAATGGCCAGCGGCGGTGAGGAGCCGCACTACGCGATCAGCCTGATTACCTACGCGCGTCCCAGCGAGCGGGACGGGTTCTTTATGGCGGCGAACCACCTCGCGCATCGCATGGCGGCGCAATTTGGCGCCCGGCCGCACTGGGGCAAATACTGCCCGCTCGATGCGGGCGAGCTGGGGAAGGTTTATCCGCAGCTTCCGCGGTTTGTGGAGATTTGCAATCAGCTCGATCCGTCAGGCGTATTTCGAAACGAGTGGCTCGAAGAAGTACTTTTCAGGGCCGGCCAGAGGCCCGCCCCACGTTAGCGGAGCGATTCCAGCGGGCGCGTGAGCATGGCCCAGATCGACGGCAGCACGCCGCCAATGAGGCCGATGATGAGCGCGGTCGCCAGGCCGGCCGCGATGATGTCGCCGCTGACGATCATCTCCAGCACCACAAATTTGCTGCTGCCCGGCTCGTTGCGGCTGATGACGCTGGCGGCCTGCCAACCGTGGGCCTGAAAGCCGAGGGCACAGCCGGCGACGCCGCCGGCCAGGGCGAGCACGAGTGCTTCGAGCAAAAACGAAGCCTGCACGTCCAGCCGCGAGTAGCCGAGAATCCGCAGGACGCCGATGTCTTTGCTTCGCTGGGCGACGGCGGCAAACATCGTATTCATCACGCCGCAGACGCCGCCGATCGACATGATCAGCGTCACGAAGATGATCGAGACGAGAAACTGCTTCGTCGTTTCTGCCAGGGCGGCAAAATACTCCGTCTCGCGATAGGCCTGCACGGCGGCCTTGGTGTATTCCTTGTTGAGGAACTGTTCGAGCTGGAGGGCTTCGGCCGCGCCGGCGGTGCGGAGGACCAGCGAGGTGTAACTCGGCTTACCGAATTGCTTGCCGACGATGTCGCGCTTGGCCCAGACTTCGCTGTCGAACGTCGCCCCGGAATAGCGGATCACGCCGACGACGATCCAGGTCCGCCCGCCGAGCGGGAAAGTCTCGCCCACGTCCAGCCGCTCGGGGTTTTTCGCCTGCGCCAATTCTTCCGGCGGCCGGTCGCGGCCCAGCTCGCGGGCGATGCCTTCGCCGATCACTGCCTGGATGTAGCTCTGCCCTTCGCCGGTGGCGCGGACGCCTTCCTGCGAAATCCATTCCCCGCCCGGCTGCAGCTCCAGCGCATGAACCGCGCCGGACAGCGCCGCGTCATCGACGCCGCGGACCTGCGTGAAGCGGCCCCGCGGCCGACCCGGCTGCCGGATCCGCACCGGCTGATTCACCACGACGTAGGTCTCGCGGCTGACCAGCGGCCGGTTCTGCTCGTCGCGAATGATCCCCGGCAGCAGCTCGATGTCGCCGGTGTCCGAGAAGCCCAAGTTGCTGAACGCCTCGTCGGTCGAGCCCTCCGAGAGCACCATCACGTTGCCGGGCTGGCCGCTGCCTTTCGTCAGCTTATACATTCCGTTGACGAAGGCGAGCATCACCGTCAGCAGGGCGATCACGACGGTAAACGCCACGACGGTCAGCAGCGACGAGAGCCAGCGGACCTGCAAGTTCCGCAGGTTGTAGCGCAGCGGAACCCTGCCCAAGAGCGCCAGCATGGCGATCAGCAACAGGCCGACGCCGAGCGGCAACAGGCTCCACGCGGCGATGCGCTCGCCGCTCGCCGCGGCGGCCAGAAGCGCGATCGGAATGCAGGGGCTGTGCTCCACGGCTGTGCTCAATAATTGATCCAACCCATGGCCGTCCAGTAATCAAAGATCCACGGATGCGACCACGGGTTATCGGCCGCATAGTTCGCCGAAAACACGCTGACCGTCAGCAGCGCGAGCAGCAAGGCTCGCCCGGCCCACGAGCGGCCGAGCCATTCGGCGGCCGGCAAAAGCGTGAGCAGCCACAGCGGCGTTATCCAAATCAGCCACCGCAGGCAGCACGTCCCGCCGCCGTAGTTGCGATCGATCTGCGGCCGGGTGAGATAGAAGACGATCACGACCGCGCTGATCAGCAGCGTCGCCGCGGCAAGAGCGCGGCGGCCGTCCCAGCGATCTCCGGCTCGCAACCACATCAAGCAGCCGGCCACGCTGAGCAGCCACAGCGGCGTGAGCGAAAACAGTCCGTGATGGCCGACGAGCACGTTAAACGCATATTTCCACGGCGAAGACTCGCCGCGGTCGATGCCAGCCAGTCTCTGCGGAGTCCAATACGAGCCGGGATAGTCGTACCAGTTGTCCCAGCGGTGGACGCGAATGCCGCCGCGCGGTTCGCCTTCCGGCGTTCGCTGCAGGGTCAGCTCGGTTTGCGTCGATTCATCCCAGAGCTTCCAGCGGTCGCCAGCAATTCGCTGCTCAATGGCTGGCTTGTCGCTGACTTCGATCTTCTGTTCGCGAAGCGCGGCAATCAGCTCTGGCGTCGCCCGGCCCTCGTTAAGTGGCACGGCCAAGGAATCGGCGATCATTCTCAGTAGCGGCCCGTCGCTGCGATGGGCATAGGGCGTTCGCCAGTCGCCGTGGGCAACCATGTTCGTGCCAAAGGCGCCCGCCGCCACAACGAGCGCCGTGGGGACGAACGCTGCTAACGTGCGCAGCGGTGACTTGAGCAACAAGCCAGCGCCGACAAGAGCCAACATCGACAGCGCGGGCAGCTCGTTGGCGGCTAGGAAGCCGAACGACAGCCCCGCGACGGCAAATCGCCACCAGCCACGGCAGTCGCCGCTCCAAATCGGCAGGATCACCGTCAGACCGATCGTCAGGCTGATCGCCGCGGTGAGATGGTTATTGAGCGTCACGGCGTACGTCGTGAGAAACGTCGCGAAGCACGCTGCCGCGACCGTAAAGATGCGAACCTCACCGCTGCCGCCCAGGCGGTCGATCAGCCGGGCCAACAGCGCCAGCGCCGCGGCCAGCGGCAGCACGTTTGTCAGAACGAGCATCAGCCGGGAGACATAGTGCGGCTGCTCGGCGAGCGTGGCCCCGGTCAGCGTTTTCACGAGCCAGTATTCGCCGGCCAGCAGCGTCGTCAGCAGCGTCGGCTTGCTGGAATAGTAGTGCTGCTCGCCGTCCGGCCCGAGGTGCCGCACCAGGTCGATCGAGTGCCAACCGAGAATCCGGCCGCCCCGCGGGCTGAAGATGATGGGGTCGAGCACGTAGGTTCCGTCGTCGCCCAAGGCCCGAATCGTCGCCCAGCGGCTGCGGTCGTTGGCCGAAAGAAACGGCGTCGGGCTCTTGGCGTCGCTCGAATCGATTCGCATCACGCGAGCGGTGGAAATCGCCGTGGATATTGCGATGAGCAGGGCGTAAGACCACCAGCGGTTCATGGCCCGACTTCCTGCTGCGGCCACGACTGCCCGGCCCGCTGTTTGATCGAATAGGGGACAGCGGTGCGGCCGTAATAGGCAGTAAACAGCTCGGCCAAGAAGCCCATCGAGATGAACTGGGCTCCCAAAAGCAACATGGCGATCGAATACAGCACCGCGGGACGTTCGTGCAACGGCTTGAAATGCCAGGCAGGAAAGCGCGTGTTCCAATCCGTGAGGTTCGCGAGAACCCAGGTGATCGTCAAATAGGTCATTCCCGACAGACCGACCGCAAACGCGCCGATGCCCAATGTGCCGAGCATATGCTGTGGGCGCTGCTCGAACCCAGTCAGAAAATAAACGGTGAGCAGGTCGAGAAATCCCTTCACGATTCGCGTGACGCCATATTTGGAGCGGCCGAATTGGCGAGCGCGGTGATTCACGACGATTTCGCCGACCTTCCAGCCGCGGGCAGCGGCGAGCACCGGCACGAAACGGTGCAGCTCGCCGTACAGCCGCACCTCGTTGAAGATCTCGCGGCGGTAACACTTGAAGCCGCAGTTGTGATCGTGCAGCTTGACGCCGGTCAGCGCGCCGACGAGCCAGTTGAACATCCGCGAGGGGCCGACTTTGTGCCACGGATCGTGGCGGACTTGCTTCCAGCCGCTGACGCAGTCCAGCCCTTTGTCGATCTCGGCCAGGAATCGCGGAATCTCGCGGGGATCGTCCTGCAAGTCGGCGTCGAGCGTGACGACGATCTCGCCGCGGGCCGCGGCAAAGCCCGCCGAGAGGGCCGCCGCCTTGCCGAAGTTGCGGCGAAAGCGGATGCCACGCACGCGGGCATCGTGGGCTGCGAGTTTTTCGATCTCGTCCCAGGAGCCATCGGTCGAGCCGTCATCGACGAACACAATTTCCAGCTCGTAGCCGCCGGCCGTTGCGACCTCGCACAGCTCGCCGTACAGCGCCGGCAGGCTCTCGGCTTCGTTGAGCACCGGAATAACGGCGGAGAGCATGGCGATGTACCGGGTTTCAAATCGCGGGCTTCTCTAGAATAATCCAAACCGCCTCCCATGGGGCGGGCCTCTGGCCGGCCCTGAGTCTCCCGGATCGTTGAGAAAACTGTGCTCGAAGCTCTCATTACCATCCTGCTCGCCCTGCACCTGCTGTGCGTCAACGCCGCAGCCGGCGGGCCGCTGATTGCCGCCTGGCTGGATTGGCGGGCTGCCCACGGCGACCAGGCCGCGCCCGCGGCGGCCCGGTATCTGGCCGCCTTTTCACTCGGCGGCTTGTTGGCCGGAGCACTCCTGGGCACCGCCATCGGCTGGCTGCAATGGGACACCTCGTATCGCAGCTTGTGGCTCGGCCCGCTCCGCTACAAGCTGCACTGGGCGGGAATTGAGGCTGTGTTTTCGCTGGTGCTGTTGCTGGGCTGGTGGCGGTGGCTGCCCGGTAGCGCGGGCGGCCGGAAGTGGGCGGTCGCAGTGCGCGGGTTGCTCGCGCTGCTGGCATCCAGCAACCTGCTCTATCACTTCCCCGTGCTGTTCTCCGTGGCCGCGCGGCTCTACGACCAGGGGCAGACCGCGGGCGCCGTCCTTCGCGGCGCTGGCTTTCGGCAGCAGATGGCCGTCGGCGAAACGCCAGCCTTAGCAGTTCACGTCACGCTCGCCTCGGTCGCAGTCAGCGGCGTCCTGCTGATTGGCTACGCGGTCCGCTTGCAAAAGCGGGACGATACGGCTGCCTCAAAACTGGCGATCTGGGGCGGTCGGTGGGCACTCGCGCCGACGCTCGCGCAGCTTCCAGTCGGCTTGTGGACGCTGGCCATGCTGTCGGCGGCAGCACAAACGCGGATCATGGGGACCAGCACGATTGGCGTGCTGTTGCTCGTGGGCTCGCTGACGGCCGCCTTCTGGCTGACGCGGGAGCTGGCCGGCATCGCGATGGGCGAGATTGCCCGGCCGATCCTGATCCGCTCGATGGCGGCGCTGCTGGTCACGGTCGTCCTGATGACCGGTTTGCAGCGGCAGACCCGAGTACCGATTCCCACGGCAGACGTGCCGGGCAGAATCCAGGAGTCAACACCATGAGCGCAGAGATTGTCTCGCTTAAAGATGCCACCAGCGGCGCGGCAGCCGAGATCCTGGTCAGCCAGGGCTTCAACTGCTTTCGATTTCTGGCCAGCGTGCGCGGTCGCCTAGTGGACGTAATCTATGCCCCGCCCGATTTCGCCGCGGGTACCGGCCGGCCGTCGCGGGGCGGCATTCCGCTGCTGTTTCCCTTTCCCGGGCGAATTCCCGGCACGACCTTTCGTTGGGAGGGACGCGATTACCCGCTGGAACCCGGCGACGCGCTGGGCAACGCCATCCACGGCTTCGCGCTCTGGCGGCACTGGCGTGTCCTCGAGCGGAGCGACCGCAGAGTCGTCGGACAGTTTCACGCTTGGCGCGACGACCCAACCCTGAGGACTCGTTGGCCGGCTGACTTTCGAATCACGGCGACCTACGAGCTTGACGCCAATCGGCTGGACGCCAGCTTTCTGATGGAGAACCCCTGCGATCGGCCGCTGCCCTGTGGATTCGGCTCCCATCCTTACTTTCGCATGCCGTTGGGCGGCGATAAGCCGGACGATTGCACCGTGAAGCTGCCCGTCAGCGCCCGCTGGGAGCTAAAGCAAATGTTGCCCTCCGGCGCACGGCTCGAATTGGCCAATGCCACGGCCTTTGCAAGCGGCCAGCGGTTTGGCGACATGCAGTTGGATGACGTGTTCACCGGGCTCGCATTTGACGGGCCGTGGTGTACGACGTCCATTCACGATCCGGCAACGGGCTGCAGCGTCACGCAGCGGTTCGACGGCGCATTTCGCGAGTGCGTGGTCTATACGCCGCCGCACCGGCAGGCGATCTGCATCGAGCCCTATACCTGCGTGCCTGGACCGTTCGCCTTGGCCGAGCGCGGAATCGACGCCGGCTTGAAGATTGTTCCACCGGGCGGATCGTTCACCGCGCGGGTCGAAATCAGCGTAAGCAGTTGACGACGCTGGCTGCGTCGTCAGCCGATGACGACGCTGGCAGCGTCGTCAACGAACCTAGCCTTCGCCGCCGGGCATCTGGCCGGCCTTGATCAGCTCACCGTAGGTCTTGCCGGAGCCGTTCTTCTCGGCGGCGGCTTTGTCGAGTCCCTCGAGGATGTACTTTTTGGAGACATCCACGTCGTCCTTGATTTCCTGGAACTTGGCCTTCGTGAGATACTTGGAAACCGCCATGCCATAGGCGTTCCGCATTTTGCGGTCCGTGCCGACGTGGCAGACGTTGCAGTTGGCCGTGGTGGCCGCTTCGACGAATTTCGCGTTACCGTTGCCTTCGACATACTTGCCCTTCCATTCCTTGCTGAAAGGCGGCAGGGCCGAGGCACTTTGCAGGCTGACAATTCCAAACAGGCACAGCACAAAGCACACGCAAACCTTCTTCATCCTCGAGACCTCCAAATAAGGTTTAACATCCATCCATGCGGAAAGATGCCGCAGATGATCAGCTGTCTGATGCACTGGCGGCTGTAGGTGGGACGATCCAGGCGGGCAGGCTATTCAGTAGAATAATCGGCTGGAAAGTTGTCAAGTTCGCTTGCGAGATCGTTAACTTTTACTGCCGGCGACCGATCGCAAGCCATTTATGGGTAACGATTTAGAACGCCGCTAGGCCAGCTTGCGCAACACTTCGATCCCCCGATTGAGCGTGTCGTCACTGGCCGCGAAGGACAGGCGAAAGTGAGAATCAGCCCGGCTGAAGATGTTGCCAGGAATTATCAGTAATTTGTGTTCAATGGCCTGGGTCACAAATTGGGTGCCCGTGCCGCGCGGGGCTTTGGGAAAGATGTAAAACGCGCCGCCGGGTTTGACCACTTCATAGCGATCGGCCAGCCCGGCATAGATGAGGTCGCGCTTGCGGCGGTAGTCGTCGCAATAGCCTTTGGTGGGCACGTCCATCGCCGTCAGCCCGGCCCACTGCACCGGCTGCGGCGCACAGACAAACGTGTACTGTTGCAACTTGATCATCGTCTCGATAATCTCCGCCGGGCCGTGGACGTAGCCCAGCCGCCAGCCCGTCATGCCGTGGCTCTTGCTGAAGCCGTCGATCACCAGCGTGCGGTCGTTGTAGGCGGCGGGGCTGACCAGCGGCTGATCGAAGCAAAAGGAACTGTAGATTTCGTCGGAAACGAGGACGACGTTCTTTTCTTTGGCGATCTGGGCCAGTCCGCGGACTTCGTCTTCGCTGGCCACGACGCCCGTTGGATTGGCCGGGCTGTTGAGCAAGATCAGCTTCGTCCGCGGCGTGATCGCCTCGCGGACACGATTGAGGTCGATGCGAAAGTCCGCGTAGGTGTCGATGATCACCGGCACGCCGCCGACCAGCTTGGTCAGCGCCGGATACATGACGAAGTACGGGTCGAACATCACCACTTCGTCGCCCGGATTGACGAGCGACCAGAGAATCAGCGATAGACCGCCACTGGTGCCCAGAGTCACGAACACTTTGCGATCCGGGTGATGCCACTGCTGGTCGATCCTGGCTTGCAGCTTCTCCCTCAGCGTCGGCAATCCCTGCGTCACCGTGTAGGCGTTCTTCCCCGCCCGGATCGCATCAATGCACGACTCCTTGACGACCTCGGGCACGTCATAGTCCGGCTGCCCGATCGACAAATTGATCGGGTCCTGCATTCGGGAAGCAAGGTCGAAGACTTTGCGAATGCCGCTGGAATCAAACGCTTGCGTACGATCGGCGAGCAGAGCCATGAGGTCAGCTGGTTTGCGGAGAGGTTGGGGAAGTTTTTGAGTATCGCCGCGTGGCGGCAGTCTCACAAGGCATTCTCTGTCGCAGCGGCGTCAGGCCGCGATTCACTGCAAGTGCCTAGTCCGAAATAGAACCGCGGATTTCGCGGATCGACGCGGATGAAGCAGGCGAATTGCGCTTACTGGCGGTTATTGGGTGATCCGTGAAATCCGCGCTATCCGCGGTTGATTCTCTGCTTCATCGCTTCATACGGCTAAATAGTTACGCGAAATAAGATTGACCCATCGGACTCATTTGATACGATCCATGACTGACGGCATACTTGAGTTTCGGCCCCCATGCTCACGATTCACTCCGCAGCGACGCGCGATTGCAGCGGGCTCTCCCGCCGGCACTTCGTGCGCGCCGGCGTGCTCGGATTGGGCGGCGTGGCGCTGCCGCAACTGCTCGCGGCCCGTGCGGCTGGCAAAGCTGCCGGCAAGGAGTACGTGCGGGACCGGTCGATCGTGCTGCTGTTTCTGGGCGGCGGGGCGAGCCATATCGAGACGTTCAACCCGAATTTGGACGCACCCGCGCCGTTTGCTTCCGTCACGGGCGAAGTCAAAACGAGCGTGCCCGGCCTGACGCTCGGCGGCACTTTTCCGCAACTGGCCCAGCACGCCAAGAAGCTCGCCGTCGTGCGGTCGTTTTCGCACAACAACGGCAATCATCCGAAGGCGATCATCCACGTGATGTCCGGTGGCACCGATCCCACCGGCGACCAGAAGTTCGGCCAAAGCATGGGCTCAGTCTATACCCGCCTGCGTGGGGCCAACCATGAAAGCAGCGGCCTGCCGACGTATTGCTTGCTCACCTCCGAAGAGGTCGATGGGCAATACCGCAACGAGAAGAGCCGCATCGCCGCCGGCTCCTGGCCGGGCGAGTTGGGACTGGCGTACGCTCCCTTCGATCCCAGCGGCGGCGGGCAATTGCTCAAGAATCTCACGCTGGGCGTTTCTGCCGAGCGGCTGGACGACCGCAAGTCGCTGCTGGCCAAGCTCGACACCGTAAAGCGCTCGATCGACGCGTCGGGCAACCTGGAGGGTCTCGATCGCTTCGAGCGGCAGGCATTGGAGATGATTGTCCGCGGCGCGGGCGAGGCGTTCGACATCCGCCGCGAGGACCCCAAATTAGTCGAGCGCTACAATACGAACGGCTTCCGCGTCGGCAAGAAGGAGTTTCAGCCGTCGTCGCTTGGCCGGCAGATGCTGCTGGCCCGCCGGCTGGTCGAGGCCGGCTGCGGCTTCGTTACGGTGCAGAACTCCGGCTGGGACATGCACGCCGACGGGAACAATCCGGGCATCGGCCCCGGCATGGAAATGCTCGGCCGTCCGCTCGACAAAGCCGTATCGGCGTTTCTCGAAGATCTGGAGAATCGCGGCCTGACCGACAAGGTGCTGCTCGTCATCACCGGCGATTTCGGCCGCACGCCGACGATCAACGCCCGCGGCGGACGCGACCACTATCCCAAGCTCTGCACCCTCGCCTTTGCCGGGGGCGGTTTGGCCCGCGGCCAGATCATCGGCCAATCGACGGCCCGCAACGACGCCCCCGCCACCGCGCCCTATTCACCCGCCAATTTGCTCTCGACGCTGCTGCACGCCCAATTCGACTTGGGCCTCATGCGCCTCGACCCCGCCGCTCCCCGCGAGCTGGCCCGCCTCGCCGAAGCTCCGCCAATTACCGAGCTGTTCTAACGACCGGCGATCTCCACTGTGGTCGGGTTCTCCAGCGGGCAATTGCAAGTAGGATGTACCGTTCGCAATCCAGCGTTCGCGCTCTGCTCATTAGTCATTAGTGCTTAGAGCTTAGTCATTGCCCACCCGCCCGCATGAAGCCCCCGCCCAAGCCGCTCGACACCAATCCCTACGAGCCGGGCCGCGAGACGGCAGAGCCGTTGGCGGGCCCGCCGCCCAGCCGCGGGTCGCTGGCGGTGATCTTTCTGACGGTGTTCATCGACCTGCTGGGCTTCGGCATGGTGTTACCGCTGTTGCCGGTCTATGCCAAGAGTTTCGGCGTCGATGAGCACGGCTGGGAGATCGCGCTCTTGATGTCGAGCTTCTCGGCGATGACGTTCTTGTTTTCGCCGCTGTGGGGACGGCTGTCAGACCGGATCGGCCGGCGGCCGGTCTTGATCGTCGGGCTGGTCGGGTCGGTTGGATTCTATTTGCTGTTTGGCGTGGCCACGGTCTGGCGGAGCTTGCCGCTGCTGTTTGTCGCGCGGATCGGGGCAGGCATCGCCGGCGCGACGATTCCCGCGGCCCAGGCTTACATTGCCGACGTGACGACGCTGGCCAACCGGGCCAAAGGCATGGCGATGATCGGCGCGGCGTTTGGCCTGGGCTTTACCTTTGGACCGCTCTTGGGCGCAGCCGCGCTGGGCATTGGCGGCGAAGCGAGCGCCACGCAGGTCGCGGCCAGCCCCGGTCCGGGCTATGCCGCCGCGGGACTGTCGGCCGTCGCCCTGCTGATGGCCATTTTCCTGCTGCCAGAATCGCTGCGGCCCGGTTCGCACGCGGCCGGCCATTCGTTCTTCGATCTGCGGGCCTGGCGCGATGCCTTCACGACTCCGTCGGTTCCGGCGCTACTCGCGACGGCCTGCGCCAGCGTCGTGTCGTTCGCCGCGTTTGAGACGACGCTGTCGCTGTTGCTTAGCTCCGAGGAGCTGCCGTTTCGCTTCAGCTTCCGGCAGGTGCTGCTGTTCTTTGCCTTCATCGGATTCATGCTGAGCCTGGCCCAGGGCCTGCTCGTGCGGCGGCTGGCGCCCCGCGTGGGCGAGGTGGCCCTGTGCCTGGCGGGCGGCATTGTCACGATCACGGGCTTTGCCTTGCTGATGGCCGCGACGCGCGGCGGCCAACTGTGGATGCTGCTCGTGGCGGCAGCCGTCGAGGTCACCGGCTTCTCGCTGATGAACCCCTCGCTGCAGTCGCTCATTAGCCGGCGGAGCGACCCCGCCAAGCAAGGCGGCATTTTGGGCGTGAGCCAAAGCACCAGCTCTCTGGCCCGCGTGCTCGGCCCGCTGATTGCGGTGCCGCTGTTCTATGTCTCACCGCCGCTGCCCTATGGAGCGGCGATCGGCATCATGGCGCTGTCGCTGGTGATCTTCTCCCTCTTCGGTCGCCGCGGCGTCGATCATGCGGCGGGAGCGGCCGTCGAGCTGGCTCCTGAACACTGAAGCCTGAAGCGCCAGCGAAGGAATCCGGTGACTCCTTCGCTGGCGCTGCAGGCTTCCATTGCGCGGCCCTACTTTGGCTCGACGCGGATCATGGTGAACAGCTCCTGAGGATGAAAGGGCGCCGCGCCGCGTGGGGCCAGATACTCGGCCAGTTCTTTGGGTTCGGCCGTGATGCGGATGCTCTTGTATTTCGGGACGGCTTGCTCCGGAGGCGGCGCGTTGGGATCGGGCATTTCGCGGACGACCTCGCCCTTCAAGTCGCCCCGCTCGATCGCCGGGCCGATGACGTCGCCCCGCAGCACGAAGAGCTTCAGCACGTCGCCCTCCAGCGTGTATCGCAGGATCAAGTAGCGGTGCTTCTCCTTCGGCTCCTCAGGGTTATTGAGAACGCTAAGGTAACGCTCCTCGCCGAGCGCCCGCCCAAAGGCCGGCCTGCGCCCGATTTGAAGCTGTCCCTGCTGTAGTTGAAAAGTGAAAGAGGCGGTTCTCCCGCTCAGTCGATAGACTGGGCGTGCTTTTTCTCTTAAAGAGGAAGGAGAACCGCCAATGAAGAGAACGTATCGTGCT
>Ga0184625_10000655_pt1 | contig 13449 bp, 10 predicted proteins | sample PLM3_30_b1_FD_133151 | JGI IMG/M metagenome (GOLD analysis project Ga0184625, IMG submission 133151) | Groundwater sediment microbial communities from an aquifer in East River, Colorado, USA - PLM3_30_b1 | ecosystem: Environmental > Terrestrial > Soil > Riparian zone | place: USA: East River... | reverse complement strand
GCAGTAAATTGACGGCTGCTTCGCTTACGACGACCGCCGAGAAGGACATCGCGCATGATCGAGAACACACGCACCAGCGAGCGAAGAATTTTTTTCCGCGCCGCTGCGACAATCGCGAGCTGGACAGTTTTGCAATCGCACTCGCCGTTACCGTCTTGCGCCCACGGCGCGGACGATGCGCCGCGCACGATCGGGCTCGGCTTCAGCTTGTATGGCATGAAGTCGCTCGAGCCCAGCGCGGCGATCAAGGCGCTCGCCGAGATCGGCTACGACTGCGCCGAGCTGCCCGTGATGCCCGGCTGGCCCGGAGACACGGAGCAGCTTAGCGCGGGCGCGCGGCGCGATCTGAAGAGTGTGCTGGCGCGGCGCGGCGTGCGCCTCACCGCGCTGATGGAGAACCTGCCGCTTGCCGGTGACGACGCGCAGCGAGCAACTTTTTTGGAGCGGCTGAAGCGGGCCGCCGCGCTGGCGCGCGACCTCGCGCCGGAGCAACCCGCGGCAGGTCAGCCGCCGCGTCCGCTGATCGAGACGATCCTTGGCGGCAAGCCGGGCGAATTCGAGGCGGTCAAAGAGCGCCTCGCCGAGCGGCTGGGCGAGTGGGCCAAAATCGCAGCCGAGGCCGAAGTGGTCCTGGCGATCAAGGCCCACATCAGCAACGCCGTGCAGCGCCCCGAGCAGCTCTCGTGGCTCTTGGAAAAAGTCGCAAGTCCTTGGCTGCGAGCGGCTTACGACTACAGGCATTTCGAGCTGCAGGGTCTGGAAATGAAGGCGACCACGGACGCATTGCTGCCCAAATCGGCGTTCATGCACGTCAAAGACACGCAGCACGCCCAGGGCCAGCGTGGCTTCCTGCTGCCGGGCGAAGGATCGACCGATTATCCCGCGTTGTTCAAGCTGATTGCCGCGTCGCCGTACAAAGGCGACGTGCTGGTCGAAGTCAGCAGCCAGGTCTCCAATCGCCAGGGTTACGAGCCGCTCGCCGCCGCCAGCCAGTGCTTCAACCGCCTGGCCGACGCGCTCGGCAAGGCGGGACTAAGGCGAGCGTGACACTCGCTATCACTTGCCGATACAAAATCGGCTAAACACGCGATCGAGCAAGTCCTCCGTATAGACCGCCCCGACGACCTGACCGAGTTCTGCGAGAGCCAGCCGCACTTCGGCCGCGACGAATTCCTGTCCCAAATCATCGCCAGCGGCAGCACAGGCCCGCGCCAGGGCCGCGGAGGCCAGCCGCAGGCTCTCGCGGCAGCGATCGGCGGTGCTGGCAACCGCGCCGGTCGTGGCGAGACGCTCGGCGATGGCTCGCTGCAGGTCGTCCAGCCCCGCGCCAGTGACGCTGCTAGTGGCTATGGCATCAGCAGCGAGGAGCGGCGGCGTCGCCAGATCGCACTTCGTCCAGACGGTTAGCGTTGGGGCTGAAGCCTGAAGCGCCAGCGAAGAAATGATTGGGAACTCCTTCGCTGGCGCTTCAGGCTTCAAGGATGTTGCGTCTCGGCAAAGCACGACGAGCGCCGCGTCGGCGGCCTGGTCGCGCGTCGCCGCTTGAGCTTGGGCTGCGACTTCGCCCTGTGCCGTCTGCGAATCGAGACCCGCCGTATCGCACAGCAAGCATTCGCGGCCCTCGATCCGCAAGCGGCGCGTGACAACGTCGCGCGTAGTTCCTGGCTGCGGCGACACAATCGCCGCGCCCTCGCCTGCGAGGGCATTGAGCAGGCTGCTCTTGCCAGCGTTGGGCAATCCGACCAGCACGACGCACGGCAGCTCGCCCGATTCGCCGCGGCCCGCCAATTGCCGGGCGATGCCTTCCACTTGCTGCTCGGCCGCCGCGAGCTGCGCGAGCAACAGCTCGGCCGTGATGAACTCGATGTCCTCGTCCACGAAATCGAGGCCGGCCTCTAGATGGGCGAGCAAGTCTAGTAGCGACTCGCGCAAGGCCGCCAGCGGCCGCGCCAATCCGCCCGCGAGCTGCGCCAGAGCCGACTTGAGCGCCGCGCCATCCTGGGCGTCGATCACGCCCAGCACGGCCTCGGCCTGCGTCAAGTCGAGCCGGCCGGCCAGAAACGCCCGCAGCGTGAACTCCCCCGGCCGCGCGAGCCGCGCTCCCGCTGCGCATACTGCCGCGAGAACCGCCTCAAGCACCGGCGGGGAGCCGATCAAGTGCAGCTCCGCCGCCGGCTGCCGCGTATAGCTTCGCGCCGTCGGCCACACGTAAGCCAGCGCCGGCACTGCGCCCAGCCTTTCCAACAGCACCTCACCCCGCGCCACGGCGGCCGTGCGGAGGCTGCCAAAATCGCACGGCTGACTGGGCCGAAACACCCGCCCGGCACAGCTCATGGCCGCCGGCCCGCTCACTCGCACGATGCCCCGCGCCGCTCCGCCTGCCGCCGAAGCAATCGCCGCGATCGTGTCGTCCAGATCGAGCATGAGTCTGAACTTCCTCTCGCTGTGGGAGAGGGGACCAGCGCTAGGGAGCGACCTCGGTCCGGGAAGTCCCTTTGGGCACGACGGCCCCGCCGCTCCAGAAGATCGCACACTGGGGCAGTTCGTGCTGCAGCTCAGCGACGCCAGCGTCCGTGATCTTGGTGTTGGGAATCCTCAGCAGGCGGAGCGACTTAATCTGCTTCAGGTGCCGCACCGCCCCATTATCCATGCCGCCCAGAGACAGCGCCAGGCTCCGCAGACTGGTTAGCGGCGCCAGATGGACGGCGGCATCGGAGGTGACTTTCGGGCAGCCGAGCAAGTTGATGTGGCGGAGCTGAGTCAGGCGGGCCAGCGGCGCCAGCTCAGCGTCGGTGATCGGGCCGCCGTGCATCAGCAGGCTGCGCAAATGCTCGAACGCCGCGAGGTGCTCCAGGCCGCCCGCGTTGGGGCCCTCGTCCGTGCTGAAGTTCAAGGTCTCCAGCTGGGTGAGCGCCTGCAATCGCCGCAGGTCGGCCTCCGTCATTTTGGTTCCGTTCAACTGCAGCGTCCGCAAGCTTAAGAGGGTGGCGATCGACTCGATCTCGCGCGGCGCGTCGGCCAGGCTTTGTTGCCAGCGCAGATTCGTCAGCCGGCGCAGGCCCGCCAGATTCTCCGCACCCTTGTCCGGGCCGGCGTTCACGTCGAAGGCCACGGAACCGATCGCGAAACGGGCCTGGGGATTGTCCGCCTTGGCGCTCGACGGAACGAGGTTAAGCGTGCCTTTCTGAGCGAGCACCCACTGGGCCGCGCGGTACTGCTTCACGTCGGGAGGGAGTGCGGGATGAAAGACGATCGCCTCACGCAGCGCGGCCTGCAACCGCGCGGCCCCGTCCTTCGTGACCTGCGTGGAAGACAGATTGACGAACGTCAGCTGTGGAAACTGAGCCAGGGCGAGGGCGCCGGCATCATCGACGCTCGTCCCGGCCAGGTCGAGGATTTGCAGCGACGGCAGAAACTTCAGCTCGGCCGCGCCTTTGCCCGTGAGGGACTTGTTCGACACGAGGCTGAGCCAAACGATTCCGCGATGCCCGGCCAGCTCTTTCAATCCGCCGTCGGTGATCGCGGTCTGGCCCAGAAACAGCTCCCGCAGCCGCGGCAGCTTGCGGATTTCTTTCAGCGAAGCGTCGCCCACTTGCGTGCCTTGCAGCGCCAGGCGGCAGAGATCGCGATTGGCCGTGAGCCAGCGGATGCCGTCGTCGGTCACTGCGGTCCGGTTGAGTGTCAGCGAGTCGAGCGATTCCAGGCCGCTCAGGCCGCGCAGGCCCTGGTTGCCGACGCCGGTATCCGCCAGATCCAGCTCGTTCAGGTACGGCAGTTGGCCGAACGCGAGGACCGATTCGTCGGTGATTTCCTTCGCGCCGCTGGCGGTGATCGACCGGACGACGAACGGCTCCGCGGGGATTTCCTCCAGCCGCGCGGCGTTCCCGTACTCGCGTGTGGCCCAACCGATGCTGCCGCCGGCCTTGATGACCATCTCGGCCACATAGCGCTGCAAGTCGGCGGGGAGCGGCGGGAGCGGGACGGGGGCCGGCGGGATGGCAGGCGGAACGGGCGCTGGAGGTTGCGGCTGCGGGACTTTTTCGGGCGGGGTTTTTTCAGACGCGGGCGGCTGCGCGGCCGCTGGACCGGCAGTTCGGTCCGCAGCTCGTGTCGCGCGGCCCCGCCGAACCTCCCATCGCCACACGACGAAGGCCACGAGCGCCAGGGCCAACAGTCCCCAGGCGAGCGCACCGGACGTGAACCTCGTCGTCTTTCCGGGCAAGACGGCAGGCGATTTCGCCGTCTGGGTTGCGGCACTTTGCGATCGAGCACCAGCCCGAAGATCGGGATTGTCGGCGAGCAGCAGCCGAGTTTCGCCGTGAGCCAATTGAAACGACTCCAAGGCCGCCGCGACCTCGTTCATCGTGGCGTAGCGGTCGCTGGGGTGCTTGGCCGCCATGCGGCGGAAGATGCTGTCGAGCGCGGTGGGGACCTCGGGGCGGGTCTCGACTAGCGAGGGCAGCGGCCGCTCGCGGTGAGCCAACAACTTTTCGACCTGGCTCTCGTCGTCGTACGCAACGCGGCCGGTCAGCAAGTACCACAGCGTCAGGCCGAGGCTATAGATGTCGCTCCGTTCGTCGGCCAGCTTCGGGCTTTTCGCCTGCTCGGGCGAGATGTAGTCGATCGTGCCCACGAGCAGATCGCCGCCGGTCAGCGTCTCCGGGTGGTCCGCGTCGTGAACCGCCAGCGCGGCCAGGCCCAGATCGAGCAGCTTCACCGCGCCGTGGCGGTCGAGCAGCAGGTTCGACGGCTTCACGTCGCGGTGGATGATGCCTTGCTGGTGGGCATAGGCCAGGCCGCGGGCGGCTTGCAGCACGCAATCGGCGGCCTGCGCCACGCTCAGCGGGCCGCCCTGCCGCACTACGGCGGACAGATTGCGGCCCTCGACATATTGCATCGCCAAGAAGCAGACGCCCTCCACCTCGTCCGCATCGAACGCCGTGACGATGTTGGGGTGGTCGAGCTTCGCGATCGTCTCGACCTCGCGCTGAAACCGGAGGGCCGCGTTGGGCGAAGTCAGCCGGTCTTTCCGCACGACCTTCAAGGCTACCTGCCGCTTCATCTGCCGGTGCTCGGCCCGAAAGACGGTGCCCATGCCGCCCTGCCCCAGGTGGTCCAGGATGATGTAGTTGCCCAGAGTCAGACTCCCGCCTGGCCCCTGGCACAGCCGCTCTGCCTGATAGGGCGTGAGCTTGCCGGCCGCCACCAACTGCTGGGCCACGGCTGCACCGTCGGCGACTGGCAACTCGCCCTCCACCACGGTCTGCACGGCGGAGCGCGACTCGTCGGCCGAGAGCACGTTGGCCGCCGTCAGCCGCTCTTGGAATTCGTCGATGGACAGCGGCATGGAAAAGCGCGCAAAACGAGACGCCGGATGACAATTCCGGTTATACCAAGCACCTGGCCGAACTTGCCAGAGTTCGGAGCAAGTAACGGCCGGCAGAATTTTGGCGAATTGGGCTACGGCACGCCACGGAGGGCGTGCCCTACAGTGCCCCGAGGGCCCTACAATGCACAGGGCATGCCCTCCAGTGCCCATTGAGCCGCTATCGCTTCTGCCGAGCGCGTTTGGCGAGCTTTTCTTTCACCGAGTCTTTGACCGCGCCGTTGGAGACGGCGGGCTTGGCGGGCGGCTTATCGGGCAGGGCGGTGGTGTCGGACGTCTTCTGCTTCTTGGGCAGCAGCTTCCGCTCGCAGATGCCCCACAGGCTCGACGTGATAAAATAGAGGCACAGGCCGGCGGGCACTTTATAGAACATGACGCCCATGAACACGGTCATGTAGGTCATCATCTGCTGCTGCATCCGCGTCTGCTCGTCGGTGGCCGGCGGCGTGATCATTTTTTGCTGGATCAGGAACAGCGTCACCGTGATCAGCGGCAGCACGTTGAAGAACGGACCCAAATAGCCGTCGGCCTCGTCGGCGATGAAGGCCGGCATCCAGTCCTTCCAGAAAAACAGCTTGTCGGGGCCGGCCAGGTTCGAGGCCCAGGCGATGCCGGGAATCAGCGGTGCATCGCGGAGCTCAATGTTCACGCTCAGACAGCGATACAGCCCGATGAAGACCGGCAACTGCAAGAACACGGGCAAGCAGCCGCCAAACATGTTGAAATTGTGCTTCTTATACAGCTCCTGCACAGCGGTGTGCTGCTTCATCGGATCGTCGGGATAGCGATCCTTGATCTTCTGCACCTCAGGGGCCAGCTCCTGCATTTTGGCCGCCGTGCGGGCCTGCTTGAGCGAGATCGGGATCATGCAACTGCGGACGATCACCGTCAGCAGGATGATGGAGATGCCGTAGTTCTTCGTGACGCTGTGCAAGACGTTGAGCAGCCACTGCAGGCCCTTGGCCGGGTAGGCGAAGATCGACCAGCCGTACTCGATGAACTTCTCCAGCCCGTAAGGCTGCTGCGCGAGCACGCGGTAGTCTTTCGGGCCGAAAAACACGAGGTAATCGTGCTTAAGCTCCGCGCCGGGCTGCACGATTGTCGGATCGGTCGAGACGCGGAACGAGACGTCGGTCGTCCGCAGCCAGTTCTTGGGAATCACCGCTACGTCTTGCACCGCCATGGCGTGCGCCGTGCGGAACTTGATGTGCGAATCGGGATTGGGCTTGAGGGCCGCGGCGAAGAACTGCGTATCGACGCCGAGGTAGTCGAACGCCGCGGGTTGATCGCCAGTAAAGATACTGATAACGGGCGGCTTTTGGTCCGCGATATACGCCTTCGACTCGCTGACGATGGCGGGCCCGGCCTTCATTTCGTGGTCGTGCTTCTCCCGCCGATAGACGACGTCGCGTGAGCCGGCGCCCTTAAACATGATCGGATGCAGCTTCGTCGAATACCACCAGCCTTCGGTGGGCAAGCCCGTCGGTCCATCCAGGCGATATCCCAGAGGCATCGCTTCCTTGCTCAAGTTCTGAACGGTGATTCGCAGGTTGAGATGAAAGCCGGGCTGCTTCGCGTTGTCGGATTTCGCCAGCTCGTAGCGCTTGACGATCTTCAGCGGACCGGATTTCTTGATCTTGGCGAGCTGTTCTTCACTGAAGGTGAAGCTGAACTCGACGAAATTCTCCTTTGCGTCCTCCACCGTCCAATTCGACGTGTAGAGCGAGGGTAACTCGGCGATTTCCTTGTCGCCGGCCCGCACGCTGCGGCCGCCGATGTTGTCGAGCGTCATCAGCAGCGAGAGCGGATCCTGCGGCAAGACGCGCAGCCCGCCCCCTTCAGTCTTATACGTGTGCTGCTCCGGCTTCACAACTTCTAAAGGCCGCCGCGTGAGCTGCGCCGTAAAGTCGAGCGGCTTGTCCGCGCCGGCCCGCCGCACCCTGAGGACGATCTTCTGCTCCGGGTGCGTCTTCTCCTCCAAGTAATCGGGCACGGTATGCCGGTCGGCCACCTTCTGGCCGTCGATCTCGTGAATGACATCGCCGACCTTCAGGCCTATCGCGATATTCGCGGCGTGTGGCTTTGCCAAAGCGGCGGGCGTGCCGGGGCCGACGATCTGCACCTCGGCGCCGCCGCCCACTGCATCCGTCAGGTCGAGATGTCCCAGGTAACCGGTGTAGTCCTCCACCGACTTATAACGGGCTCCGTTCAACTCCACGCGTTCGATCGCCGCGCCGAGGCTGTCCCACGTCGCGAACATCCGGTAAGGGCTGTTAGGATCCTGCGAGCCCAGCCCGCCCTTCTTTCGCGGGGCAGAAGGAGCGGCTGGCACGGGCACTGCGGCAACCTGCGGATCGTTCGGCGGCTTCACCGCCGGGTCTTCGGCTGGCAACTTTCCCGGCTGAGCCGCGGGCTGCCCTTTTTTCCCGCCATCCTTAAGGGCCGGCTGCTGGGCGATCGGCTTGGCGGGTGGATTCGGCGCCAGCCAGACGCGCAGGGCGATGAACCCTGTCCATAAGAGCAGCGTCAAAACCAGGAAAATAGCGAAGCGACGTTCCACAAAGCATTACCTCGGCCCAAAATGCGGGAGCAATCCGTTATTCTCCCGCCAGGGGCGATTCTTGCAAGGTTAGCGACCTTCCCGCAGGCGATCGCCCAAAAACGGGTCTAGCTCGGGCACGCCGTAAATCTTCTCGGCCGTTTTCTCGACCGGATACGGCACGCGGCGGAATTCGAGCGTGTTATCGGTTAATAGCACATAACAGGCCCGCGAGTCGCCGTCCCGCGGCTGCCCGACGCTGCCGACGTTGACCATCATCTTCTCGCTGGGCAGCGGATAGTGGCCGGCGACTTCGGTTGGCGAGAGAAACCGTCCGTCCTCGGTAAAAATGCCCGGCACGTGCGTGTGCCCTTGAAAGGCATAGCGGTCGATCAGGGCGAACAGCCGTTCGAGCTTTCGCACGTTGTGCACGTCCTCGGGGAAGACGTATTCGCTGAGCGGGTTGCGAACCGAGCCGTGAACGAAGGTGAACGGTCCCTCGCGGTAAGTGCGGGGCAGCTCGCTCAGAAACTGCCACCGCTTGGCCGTCCGCTCCGGGTCGCCGTTGCCCATCTCCAACTGTTCGCGGGTCCAAAAGATCGCCCGCTCCGCACCGCTGGAAAAACCCTCGGGATCGTACAGGGCCCCCTGATCGTGGTTACCCAGAATCGACAGGTCGAAACCCATCACGCGGTCGATGCACTCCCGCGGGTTGGGGCCGTAGCCCACGATGTCGCCCAGGCAATAGACGCTATCGACGCCCTCACGCGACAGATCGCCCAGAACCGCTTCGAGCGCCTCCAGGTTGCCGTGAATGTCGCTGAGGATGGCTCGTTTCACGGAAGGTGGGGCGGGCCTCTGGCCTGCCCGACGAGAATAGGCGGGCAGGCCAGAGGCCTACCCCACGACTACCGCCCCGAGATCAACCGGTCGCCCAGGGCGTTGTCCAAATCCGGCACCGCATAAATCTTACGCCGCGTTTCCTCAGCCGGATACTCCAGACGGCGGAACGTCACCAGCTCGTCCTCCAGGATCACGTAGCAGGCCCGCGGGTCGCCGTCGCGCGGCTGCCCGACGCTGCCCACGTTGATCATCACCCGCTGGCCTTCCAGCTTGTACTGATAGCTGCAATCCTCGGGCGTGATGAAGCGATAATCGGCGGTGAAGATGCCCGGCAGGTGCGTGTGCCCCTGGAAGCAATACTTCTGAATCCGGCCGAAGAGCGCATCCATCTTCCGCTGGTTATAGATGTCTTCGGGGAACACGTATTCGTTCGTCGGCTCCCGCGGCGAGCCGTGCACGAACAGGAAGTCGCCCTCGCTGTGCGTGCGGTGCAGCTCGCCCAGAAAATCCCACCGCTTGTTCTTCACCGGCGGGGCGCCCGGCCCCGTCTCGAGCTGTTCGCGCGTCCAATAGACGGCCCGCAAGGCGATCGGATTGAATCCGTCGGGGTCGAACAGCGTGGCCTGGTCGTGATTGCCCAGGATCGTCACCTTGGATTTGGTGATGATCTCGTCCAGGCACTCGCACGGATTGGGGCCGTAGCCGACAATGTCGCCCAGGCAGTAGATTTCGCGTATCCCCTGCGCCCGGATGTCGCTCTGCACCACGCGGAGCGCTTCGAGATTGGCATGAATATCACTGATCAGGGCACGCTTCACGCCACGACCTCGTTCGGCTTCAATCTGGTTCTTCGACGCTCACGCAGAGGTCGTCTGGCAAGCTGAAGAAAGCGGCCCGCGACATGCTCAGGGAAACAGCCAAGTCTAGGACTGGCATAGGGTTTGGTCAAGGCAAGCTGCTCCCGGCGGCGGCTCACCGCCAACCAGAAAGCCGGCCCTTTTGGGCCGCCGCCGCAGGATGACAAATTCGCCACGTGGCTATGCAGTTCTGACGATTGTAACGTCGTGCTAATCCTCGCTTTCGATACCTCCGCGCTCGCCGGCTCCGTGGCCCTGAGCGACGGTCCGCGGCTGCTCGCCGAGCGGCAGCTCGACCCCGCCCGCCGCTCGGCCCAGACGCTCGCGCCGGCGATCGCCGAAATGCTCGCCGCCGCGGGCGTCCAGCCCAAACAGATCGGCCTCGTCGCCACCACCACCGGCCCTGGCTCTTTCACCGGCCTGCGGGTCGGCGTGACCACCGCCAAGACCTGGGCCTACGCCACCGGCGCCGCGGTCCTCGGCCTGAGCACGCTGGAGACGATCGCTCAGCAAACACCGCACTCCATGCGTTCGCCAACCGCCGAGATCCAGGCAGTGCTCGACGCCCAGCGCAAGGAACTTTTCCTCGGCCGTTTTCACGCCGATGACTGCCAGCGCCTAGCGCCCGACACGATCGTCGCTGCCGACTCCTGGCTCGCCCAGCTCGCCGCCGGAACGATCGTCACCGGCAGCGGCCTGTCGAAGATCGTGGACCGCCTGCCGGCAACCGTGTCGCTTGTTCCGCAGCCACACTGGGAGCCGCAAGCCGCAACCATCGGCCAACTCGCGTGGCAAGAGCACCAGCGCGGCCGCGAGGGCGACCTCTGGAAGCTCGCCCCCGTCTATCTTCGGCCCAGCTACGCCGAAGAAAAGAAATCAGGCGCGTAGCTCGAACCCATTGGTTCGAGCGAGCCAATACCCAGCACGCACGAACCAGATGGGTTCGTGCCACGAGACGCTCGCCTAGCTCGAGCCTCAATTCGCCCAAAGCCCTTGTAGCTCGACCCATTGGTTCGAGCCATAATGCCCGCACTTGAAGTCGCCCGATGTGGAACCTCCCCGCGCCACCTGGCTTTGTCGGCTTTGACCCCGCCGGCCAGGTCCGGATCTATGTGCGCGATCTGCCTCACTGGCGGCAACCGGGCGTCACCTACTTCACCACCTTTCGCCTGGAAGATGCGCTGCCCGCAGCCCGGCTGCGGGAACTGGCAGACCTGCGCGCGCAGTGGGAACAGCTCCATCCGCCGCCGCGCAGTACCGCCCAGTGGCAGGCGCTGGCACGCACGACCATCGAGAAGGTCGAGCGCTGGCTTGATGTAGGGGCCGGCTGCTGCGTGCTAGAGCAGGGCTTCGCCGCCGACATCCTCGAGGGCAAACTCCGGCATTTCGACGGAGCGCGGTATGAGCTAGGGGCCTATGTGATCATGCCCAACCATGTCCATGCACTGGTTCGCCTGTTTTCGGACGAGCTGTATCCGCTGGAAAAACTGGAACAGGGCTGGAAGGGTTTTCGGCGCGCGAGATCAACGCGGCACAGGCAACCCTTGGGCAATGGTGGCAGCGCGAGTCATACGATCGCATCGTGCGCGATGAGGAACATTTGTGGCGCTGCTTGCAATACATTGGCGATAATCCGCGGCGGGCCAGGCTACAGTCTCACCAGGCGCGGCGCTGGGTCTCGCCTGCTTGGGAGCAGGCTGGCTGGAAGTTCGAGCAGTGAATGTCGTGGCGTGAACCCATTGGTTCGAGCGAATCAATCCACCACGCGATTAAAACGCGTTGCCTCATGCTCGGGGTCGGTGAGGGCCATGCACGCAGCATATGCAACCGACGGGCCAAACCCATCGCGCACGAACCAAATGGGTTCGTGCCACAAGAGCTCATTCACCGCGCATCGCCCCGATACGGCGGATGCGCCGACTTCGGCACCGCCAGCGCAATGGCCTTCCCGTGAACGTGAGGCCGGCCGTGAGTGTGGTCCCATTCGCGGCGCTCTTCGTAGTGAATAATCCGCAGGTGCGTGCCGAGCAGATGCATTAGCTCGTTGGGCTCAAAGTAGTGGGCGATTGCTCCAGCCGTCTCGCTGACCGGAGCATCCAGCTCGCGGCCGAAGCCAGTCGGCGAGCCGGGATCCTCGGTGGTGTGAACTTCTGCGTAAAGCACTCCGGCGGCAGTGAGAGCAGCCGCGATCTTGGGCAAGATCGCCAGGCACGCTCGGCGCTCGATGTGATCCAGTGCCGTCGTGGCCACGATCACGTCCAGTGCGTGCTGCGGATAGTCGTAGGTCACAATATCGGCACAGACAACCTGCACGCGATCCGCCAGGCCGCGGCGCTGGGCTTCCTCAGCCAGGTGCTGCAGGCCCTCTTCGGCGACGTCCACCGCGGTCATTTCGAGGCCGCGCTCGGCCAGAGCCAGCGTGTCGCGGCCCAGACCGGCCGCCAGATCCAATCCCCGCCCGCCGCGCACGCATTGATCGACGTACCGCACCAACTCCTGCGACGGCTGGTCGCCATACGCATGATCGTCGGTCCGATAGACGCGATCGAAACGCAACGCCTGATGCTGGGGGTCGGTGCGGGACATACACGCAGCATGTGCAACCGACGGGCCGAACGCCGTAGCTCGAACCCATTGGTTCGAGCGAGCCCAACCATGATACGCACGAACCAATGGGTTCGTGCTACTTCGCGGCAAACCTCTTGGCGACTTCGTTCCAGTTCACGACGTTCCAAAAGGCCGTGATGTAGTCTGGGCGGCGATTTTGATAGTTAAGGTAGTAGGCGTGTTCCCACACGTCCAAACCCAGGATCGGCGTGCCGGCGATCCCGGCGACAGCCTGGCCCATCAGCGGGCTGTCTTGGTTGGCGGTGGAGCCGATGGCCAGTTTGCCGCCATTGACGACGAGCCAGGCCCAGCCGCTGCCGAAACGCGTCGTGGCAGCCTTGCCGAATTGCTCCTTGAACGAATCGAAGCTGCCGAAGGAGCTCGTGATTGCCTGAGCCAGCTCGCCACTGGGCGCGCCGCCGGCGCCCGGGCCCATAATCGTCCAGAACAGCGAGTGGTTGGCATGCCCGCCGCCGTTGTTGCGGACGACCCCGCGCTTGTCTTCCGGCACCTTGCCCAAATCGGCGATGAGCTGCTCGACCGGCAGCTTTTCGAGCGCGGTGCCGGCAATCGCGCCGTTCACGTTGTTAATGTATGCCTGGTGGTGCTTGGTATGATGAATCTCCATCGTCCGAGCATCGATGTGCGGCTCCAGGGCGTTGTAGGCGTAGGGCAGTGCCGGGAGGGTATAGGCCATTGGGTGGCTCCGGTGAGTGGTGAATGGTAGGACGGCCCTTCCGGGCCGTCAGAGGACAGCCCAGAAGGGCCGTCCTACATGGTTTCCCAGTCCTTAGGACGCTTGCTTGCTCTCGGCGCGAAGATACCCCAGGAATTGAAAGGTCGCAATCAGGCAACCGCTGCCGCCGCGAACGGCATGCCGGCTGGCCATCGATTGAAACCGTCCACGGATTCCAAGGGTTTACCCTGGAACTGAGTGGAAATGAGGTAGCTCATGCTGCGCTGGCTCACATTGGCACTCGGACTATTTGTCGCTCTTTGCCTGCAGCCGCCGGCGGCGAATGCCGCCGATCCAGTCCACGCCGGCTTTCGCAAAACGACGCTGAAATACAAGGCCGGCAATGACGAGCGGAAACGCAACGTCATGCTCTGGTATCCGACCGCGACCGAGGCCGCGCGGTACAGCTATCGCCCGCAGGTCGGCCTGGCCGCGCCGGATGCCGCCGTGCTCGATCGGCCCAATCCGCTGATCCTGTTCT
>Ga0184625_10000654_pt1 | contig 13457 bp, 16 predicted proteins | sample PLM3_30_b1_FD_133151 | JGI IMG/M metagenome (GOLD analysis project Ga0184625, IMG submission 133151) | Groundwater sediment microbial communities from an aquifer in East River, Colorado, USA - PLM3_30_b1 | ecosystem: Environmental > Terrestrial > Soil > Riparian zone | place: USA: East River... | reverse complement strand
TGGATCAGCAAATACCATTGGATTCCCTTGACGACGCTGGGCCTTGTGCTGCTCGCGCTGGGAGGCTGGAACTGGGTACTGTGGGGAGTGTTCCTCAGGACCACCGTCGGGCTGCATTCGACGTGGCTCGTGAATTCAGCGACTCACATGTGGGGCTCGCGGCGGTTCGATACTCGAGACGACTCACGCAACAGCTGGTGGGTCGCAGCGCTCAGCTTCGGCGAAGGCTGGCACAACAACCATCACGCACACCCGACGTCGGCCGCCCATGGCCTGGCGTGGTACGAGATCGACATCACCTACTGGCACATTCGTGCGCTCGAAATGCTCGGCTTGGCGACGCAAGTGCGTCGAGCCTCGATCGACACTGACCTCGAAGCCGCAGCTTAGGCGCGCGTGTAACTAGAGATCTATAGATCTACGGATCTATAGATCTATAGTTACTTCCATGTCCGTCGCCCCCGGCCGCCAGGGCGTCATCGCCTTCTTCGTTACCTTCTGCGTCTGCCTGGTGGCGTTGGCCGTGGCGCTCAACGTCGGCTGGGTGGTGCTGACGCTGCGCGAGCTGGTCCCACTGCTCGTCGGCAGCCTCGTATTTGCCGCCATCATCACCGGCCTCATCCTGAACACCACCTTCCTCGTCCGCGAGATCCGGCTCAACGAGCAACATGACTCGTTCGTGAACGCCGTGACGCACGAGCTGAAGACGCCGGTCACGTCGATTCGGCTTCATCTGGAAACGCTGAAGGCGCGCGGGCCCGCCGTAGACGAAGCCAAGCGGCACGAGTTCTACGACGTCATGCTGAAGGACAGCGACCGTTTGATGCACCTGATCGAGCAGGTCCTCAGCGCAGGACAAAAGGGGCGCGTGCCGATTCAACAGGTGCGCGTGGATCTGAAAGAGCTCGCAGCCGACTGTGTGGCCGTGACGCGCTCGCAGCGACACCTCGCCGAAGACGCGCTGCGCATGGTCAGGACGTCAAACGAGCCCATCGATGTGATGGGCGATCCCGATCACCTTCGCGGAGCGGTGTTGAACCTGCTGGATAACGCGGTGAAGTACTCCCGTGAGAACGTGCGGGTCGAAGTCGAGGTCGGGATGGGCGAGCAGGATTTGGCTGTCGTCCGCGTGCGCGATCAAGGCATCGGCATACCGCCCAACGAGACGAAGCGCATTTTCGGCCGGTTTTACCGCACGCCGTGGGCACTCACCCAGCGCGTCAAAGGCACAGGCCTCGGCCTGTTCATCGTCGCGCAAACCGCAAAGCGCCACGGCGGCCGCGTGTTCGCGCAAAGCGATGGCGTGGGGCGCGGCGCCACATTTACGCTCGAACTCCCCTCTGCGCCCAACGTGCGCTCCATCGTCTAACCCATCCGATGTCGAGGCTCCTCATCATCGAAGACGAAGCCCACATCGCCTCCGGACTCCGCTTCAACCTCGAGGCCGATGGCCACGACGTGACGCTGATAGACAACGGCGAGGCGGCACTGGAAGAGCTCGGATCTGATCCGTCGCGCATCGATCTGGTGGTGCTCGATGTGATGCTGCCGGGCATCGACGGTTTCTCAGTCGCCTCCCGGATGCGCGCCAAAGGATGGCTGACGCCGATCCTGATGCTCACGGCACGCGGCCGCGCGGAAGATGTGCTGCGTGGATTCGAGGCAGGAGCGGATGACTACCTGCCGAAGCCGTTCGAGCTGTCGATTCTGATTGCGCGCATCAACGCGCTGCTCCGTCGCCACTCGTGGCACGTCGCCGCTCGCGGGACGAACCACGCACCGGCGCCGCCGACCGGCGCGCGCGACGTATTCCGATTCGCCGACAAGATCGTCGACTTCGACGCGCAGGAGCTGCAGGTCGGCGCGAAAAAGTACCCGCTGACACTGATGGAAGCCAACCTGCTGCGGTATCTGGTGCAACACGAGGGCAAAGCGATCTCGCGAAAAAAGATGCTCGAGGACGTGTGGAATCTTCGTGAGGATACCGATACGCGCGCCATCGACCACTTCATCGCGCGGCTGCGGAAGTACATCGAGAAAGTGCCGTCGCGGCCGCGTCACCTGATGACAGTCAGGGGTGTCGGCTACAAGTTGATCGCCAATCCGAAGTAGCGGCTTAGCGGATATCGAACGCCGCCATCTCCTGGATATTCCGCACCAGCAGCGTCCCGTCGACGATCACCGGATGGTTCCAGGTCTTCCCCTCGATTGCCGGGAACCGCGCGATCTCCTCGTGCCGCGCCGGCGTGGCGTTCACCAGCACGACATCGCCGTCTTCCGTCAGGACCACGAGATGGTTGCCGGCGAGCACGAGCTGCCCGTAGCCGTAACGGCCGCCTTTCCAGTTCTGCTCGCCCGTCTCAGCGTTGATGCTCGCGAGAATCGATTCATCGAGCCCATAGATGTGCCCGTTGTGCAGCACGGAGCTCGTGAACTTGTTCTTCATGCGCTCGTTTTGCCAGATCGTCTTCGCCTGGAAGCGATCGCCTGTGCGGGCGAGCTCGAACACCGCGGCACCATGGCCGTATGACGCCGACATGAAAATGCGGTCGCGCCCGTTGGTCGTAAACACAATCGGCTGCGCGACGTTGATGCCGTTGAATGTGCTCCACGGGTATTCCCACAGCAGCGTGCCCTTGTCGGGCGACAGCCCGACCACGCGTGTGGCGGTGACGACGAGAATCTGACGAACGCCTCCCAGCGTGACGAGCATCGGCGAGGTGTACGACGCTTCGTCGTTCAGAGCCTTCCACACAGGTGCGCCAGTCGCCTTGTTGTACGCCACGACCGAGCTGCCGCGTGTGCCGCCCGGCAAGACAACGACGGTGTCGTCGACGATGAGCGGTGATGCCGACATGCCCCAGCTCAGGTTGTCCGCGCCGTTGTCGGAAAGAATATTCCGGCGCCATACGAGCGTGCCGGCTGCGGCGTCGAGCACGCGCAACTCGCCTTCGGCGCCGAGTACATAGACGCGCCCATCGTGATAGGTCGGCGTCGCCCGTGGACCGTCACCGCCCATCGACTCTTCGAAGCTCGCATTCCATCCATTGGTCCAGAGCTCGCGGCCGGTCTGAACATCGTAGGCCGCGGCCACTTCCTGGCTGCGCCGCTGCTCGATGGTGAACGCGCGTCCTTCGGCGACGACGAACGAGGCGTAACCGCCGCCGATGGGCTGCTTCCACAGCCGCCGAAGGCCTTCGCGCGGCCAGGCCGTGCTGATCGGGGCCGCGGTGTAGCGCCCGTCGCGGTTGGGGCCACGAAAATCGGTCCACTGAGGCTTGTCCACCGGCTTGTCCGCCGAAGCGCTCTGCGAAGTAGGCGCGAAGGCGGAAGCGATCTGCGCGGTCGGCGCGGAGGCCGGCATGGTGCCCTCGACCTGGGCCGCGACCGTGGACGGCTTGTCGACCGGCGCTGATGCCGCTGAGGCCGGCGCTGATTCGCGCTGACGCTCGCGATCGGCCTCGAGGGCGTCGTCGTTCGACTGGGCGATGAAACGCGGCCAACCACTGCCGCCGCGCTCGAACCGGTATCCCACCGCGACGAGACCGGCCACCAGGAGGACTGCTGCTATCAGAACGAAGACGGCCTTGCGCAACATCTCACGAGTATAAGGCGGCCCGACTGAACCATCACTCCTCGTCAATCGACTCGAAAAGATCCGTCGCGGGCCGTTGTCGCAGCGAGGGCCCGAATGCCTGGCGGAATGTCTCGACGCTCAAAATTTGCTCGACATCGGGCAGATGAAAAAAGTGGCGATCGATGGACACGTGCTGCGTTCGGTGCGCGCGCAGCGCGGCGGCCTTGACGTCGCGATATCGCGAGATGTCGACGAGGAAGTCGACGCCGGGCTCGTTCGCCAGGTTGGCCGACTTGGGAGCGTCCCACGGCATCACCGGAGAGATCCACAGCAATCGCCGGACTCGATGCGGCTTACCAGCGTCGGCATACCATCTCGGATCGTCTGCTGCCGCAATCGCGTCACTGGCGAACCGCGAGATCGCGATGTGGTCGGGATGCCGACTGGCGCCGTCAGGATCGAAGCTGACGATGACATGAGGACGATGGCGGCGAATGGCGCTCACCAGCTCGCGGCGAATCTTGTCGACCGGCGCGTCGGCAAGATGCTTGTCGAGGTAGTCGAGCACGGTCACATGTCCGATGCCGAGCAGCCGGGCAGCCTCGTGGAGCTCTGCCTCGCGGCGAGCGGGTAACTCCGCGCGCTCGCACAACGGAGGCTCTCCCGCGCGGCCGGCATCGCCCCGTGTCGCGGTCACCAGGGCGATCTCCACGCCGCGATCCGCATACATTCTTGAAATCCCCGCCACGCCAAAGCTCTCATCGTCGGGGTGCGCGTAAATAAACAGCAGCCGATAGGGCATGCTCTATTTTCGCCGTACAATGGCGGTTCATGGCGAAGGCCAAACTGAAGGCGAAACACGGTGCGCGGAACCGGCTGGTCCGTCGCGCCAAGAGCCTCGCCATGATCCTAGGGGTCGTTGCCGTGGTCGGCGGCATCCTGTACGGGCTCGCAAGCTCCCCGAGCATCACCTATACCGAACGGCATCTGCCGGACATCGATTTCACGTCGTTGAACCCAGAGCAGAAACGGGAAGCGCTCGTCGAAGCCAACGTCGATCGCTGCACGTGCGGGTGCGGCATGGCGCTCGCGCAGTGCGTCGCCACCGACATGACATGTCCGGTTCGCACCGGCAACATCACAAAAATTCGTGGAATGGTTCAGAAGGCGCTGAACTCTGGAGGCGGATCGTGAAGAAGGTGTTTCTGTGTTTGGTGGTCGCCCTACTGGCGGGCGGGTGTAACAGCGAAGATGGCGGCGGCAGTCCGACGGACCCGTCACAGGTGAACATCGAGTTCAGCACCACCGACCTCGTCGTCGGAACGGGCGCCGAGGCTGTGCCCGGCAAAGTGGCGACTTTCAACACCTGGGAGCTGTGGCTCTACAACGCTGCAGGCACGGCGAGTAAGGGGACTCATATTCAGTCCAATACCGATGTGGTTAACGGAGTTTCAGTCGGCCCGATTTCATACACCGTTGGATCGACACAATTGATCCCCGGTTTTGATCAAGGGGTGCGTGGCATGAAGGTCGGAGGAAAGCGGCGCATCTACGTTCCGGCAAGCCTCGGATATGGCTCGTCGGGACGCAACACGATCCCTCCAAATGCTGCCCTGGTCTTCGAAGTCGAACTGACGAACATCCAATAACCAGACGTTCAGCGAGGACAAATTACTATGCGTGGCGGCATGACCACGACAGCACGAATCGCACTCATCTCGGCACTGTTCGTCTCCGGCTGCGGCGCCCCTGAAGAACCACCGCCACAGCAGCCGCCTGCGGCGCAAACGCCGGCGCCCACCTCCGCGCCGCCTGAACAGACCGCTACGGTGGACAAGCCTGCTGCATCACCCGCACCCGTTGCACCGGCTGCACCCAAGACACCCCCAGCCCGTCCTGCCTACACACGCACCGACCTGCAAGTCGGAACGGGCGCTGAGGCCCAGAAAGGGCGCAGCATCAGCGTCCACTACACCGGCTGGCTCTATGACCCCACGCAGCCGGAGATGAAAGGGCGGATGTTCGACTCGTCGCGCGACCGCGGGCCGTTCAACTTCCAGCTTGGAGCTGGACAGGTGATCCCCGGGTGGGACCAGGGCTTCGATGGGATGAAAATCGGCGGCCGCAGACGGCTCATCATCCCGCCATCACTTGGCTACGGCGTCGACGGGGCGGGCGGCGGCATCATTCCTCCGAACGCCACCCTGATTTTCGAGATGGAATTACTCGACGTGAAGTGAACCTTTTTTACAGAAGATCAGGAGACCAGGAGGTTCTTTTTCTTTCAGAAGAAATTTCTCCTGAACTCCTATTCTCCTGTTCAAGGGCTCTACGGCACGAATGTGAACTTTGTGAGGTTGGTAACGCCGGTCGCCCAGCCTAACAGCGTCGCGCCGGGCGGCCGCACGTGGGCGCTGATTCGCACGTAATATTCGCGGTGCCGATCGAGCAGCGTCGTCCGGCACAGCGGCAAGCCGTTCAACGACGTGAGAAATTTCTTCGCGGCAGCTTCGTTCTCCGTCGCGAGCACTTCGACCACGCGTCCGTCAACGCTCCGCGTGAGGTTGTGCACGCGCGTCAGCGTGTCGTAATGGTCGGTGGTGGTGATGACGGCCGTTGCGATGGTGCGATCGACCCACGCCGGCACGATCATTTTCAGGTCGACATCGTAGGTGAACGTGGTACGCACGCCGCCATTGATCACCTGACGCACTTCGTCGGTGTAGCCGTTGTCGAGCTCGATCGACACGATCACCTGCTCGGCGCGAACAAGCGGCACAATACGAAGCGTACCCTCGGCATACGCGACCTGGGTCATCGCGCTGATCGCCAGCACCAACGCGCAGCATCTGATTCCAGATTTCAAATCCCAATTTCCGGCTCTTAGATGCCTTCTTTCAGATTCCAGATTCTCATGTCTGGATGTCATCGTCACTAATACCTCAATGCGACCGCCATGGTCGCTCGCCAGAAAGAAAGCTGCTCTCGTCCAAGACTGTTGCCGAGCGTTTCCCCTTCGCCACGAAGGGTGCTCAGCCGTCTGATGTCCCAGCTCAACCCCACCCGATTCGTAAGAAACCCTGTGACGCCACCGCCCAGACTCAACGTGGGCAGCGTGCGGTGTATTTCAAATATCTGGAGTTGCCCCACCGTATCGACATGCATCAGCCCCGCGCCCCCGGAGAAATACGGCCGCAACCCGTATCCGGTCATTCGTTTCGGCAGCGCAATGACGACGTTGCCGGTCAGCGTCGTGACGGCACTCGACAGCAGATCGGGCTCCGCAGCCACAAGATCCGGAGGCTGATCCGTTTGGAAGAACCCCGGCGCGCGCCCGAAGTCCCCTTCCAATCCGAAAATTTCCCCAAGCCATCCACCCGAAACTCCGATGACCGCGTTCTGAGTCCCAATCGCTTTTTCGGGATCGACAAACGTGGTCGCACCCCCAAACGTAAACCCGATGAATGGCCGCAGCTGCCAGTCGGCAGCCGCTGTCGCCGGCGCCAGCAGCCAGAGAGCAAGTGCCAGGCACGACGACCGCATTACCGAACGAACAGGTTCAGGAACAACCGCGCAAACGGCGACAACGTCACATCGCCGTTCGCCGGGGAGTAGAGCTTGACCAGGCCATCGCTGTTCGCCATCAGTATCAACGTAATTCCACGCGCCGGCAGCATGATCATCAGCGACGAAGATGCGTTCTCGGCCATGCCGAACTGCCACACGACTTTTTCGCCGTTGTAGTTCTGCGAGAACCATCCCATGCCGTGCGGCAATGGCACGCCGTTCGTGCTCGGCGGGGTCCACGCACCGTCGAGCGTGCCGCGCTCGAGCAGAATGCCCTGTTTCAGTGCGAGATCGAATTTCGCCAGATCGCGCACCGTCGTGACCAGGCCAGTCGCTGGACTGAGCTTGCCCGTCTCCTCAGGATACGACGACTGCAACGCGCGGCCCTCGTCGTCGACGAAATACGGGGTCGCTCTGCGCTGCAGAACTGCTGCATAGCGCTCGACGTCCAAGGGGTCCGGGATGCCCTCCGCAGGCGGCGCAATGGTCAACATGTCGGGGCCTGGCACCGAGTCGAACATGGCCAGACGATGGAGGAGTGTCGCGAACGTCTCGCGATACGAGTCGACCGCGCACAGGCGCACGATGGGCCAGAGCGGCGCAAGCCGCTCGGGTCGGAGGAGAAATGTAAGGTTATCAGGGGCGCCCGATGTGTGCGTCAACAGCTGGCGAACCGATGCATCCGGTTCGGCGGTGGCGACCCCGAGCGATCCGACCGTATCGTCGAGACCAAGACGCCGCTCTTCGGCACACCGCAGTGCCATGGCCGCTGTAATGGTTTGTGTCAGGCCATCGGCGTTGAAAGGGGTGTCGGTGCGCGTTGCTATCGAACCAGCGATGTTCTGCCGCCCGTAGGCACGCTCCCAGACGATGCCGTTGGCGTCGACGATGGCAGCGGCCAGGCCGGGAACGCCGGCCTGGTCGCGCAGAGAATCAAGATAGGCTCCGAAAACCTCGTAAACGATGACTTGCGCCTGCACAGGTATGCAAGCGAATAGCAGCGCGGCGATCAGAGCAGCCAGACAACGAGCGCGCATTTACTCGTCGGGATTGTAGCGGAACTTCGGCGTTTGTGAGAGCGCAATTTCGGCGGCAAGTTGAACCGCTGCATCAACATCAGGGCGCCCTGCCTGTATGCGATTCTCCTGCGAGAGCGCCATCGACAGGAGCGCCCACGATGGAACCGTCTGCGTCTGCCGGGCACGCGAGGCCACGGCCCAGCGCGCCCGGCCGACCGGACGCTTTACGCTAGTTGCCTGCATACGTCGGCGCCTTGGTCTTCCGTTCCCGGCGCGTCTTCACCCAGTAACCACCGACAATCGCCATGGCGAGAATGACAACCCAAATGAACATGCCTGCCTCCTGGGGGGAGTCGAGCCACTCTTCAGCAAGGCTGGGGCCGAACGGCGTATGACGTTAACGTCTCTGTAACTTATTGATTCTAAGTCTATTACTGCATGTCACGAAGGCGCGCCAGGAGCTTGCGCCAGCGAAAGACGGCAAATTCGGCCATCCGCTTACGAATTCGTCGCGTCGCGAGGTGTTAACTTACATGGCCAGCCTGGTGCCTGCAGAGTCGACCCAATCGCCGATGCCGACAGTCCTCGTCCTCGACGATGAGCCGTTTGTCCGTCATGCGGCGCGCCGGTTCTTGAAAGGGTCGGGTTATGAGTGCGTCGAAGCGGAGACCGTCGAGATCGCGATGGACGTGCTGCGTAAGACGCCAGTGATCGCCGCGATGCTCGACATGCGCTTGTCCGATGGCCGCACCGGCCTCGACGTGTTGACGAGCCTACGCGCGCTTCCCGAATTCCGCGAGATTCCTGTGTTGATCGTCACCGGCAGTATCTTGTCAGAGACAGAGAGAGCAGCCATCGCGAAGCTGCGCGGGTTCGTGTTTTTCAAGCCCGAGGGATTTTCGACGATCGTGAATTTCCTCGATCACATGACGGGCCGCGATCAAAGCGGGTGAAGCACGTGGAGCAAATCTCCGTTGATATTGCCCCGGGTCAATCCACCACTGCCCTGATCTACCCGGCGCAAACCAAGACGCGGTTTCCAGCAACGCTCATTCTTGCCCACGGCGCCGGCGCGCCGCAGTTGCATCCGTTCATGGTGAGCTTCGCGCGCGCCTTCAGCGAGCGCGGCCTCGACGTCGTGACATTCAACTTTCTCTATGCCGAACAGCGGCGAAAGGTTCCCGATCGCATGCCGCAGCTCGTCGCCTGCTATCGCGCCGTCATTGAAGCGGCCCGCGCGGAGCTTCCCAGCGCGCGCGAGCGTCTGTTCATCGGCGGCAAGTCGATGGGAGGACGCGCGGCAACGCATGTGGCCGCGGCTGACGCAGCGCTCGTTCTTGCCGGCCTCGTGCTGCTCGGCTATCCGCTGCATCCGCCCGGCCGCCCCGATCAGCTTCGTGATGCGCATCTGCCGGACGTCAGGCGGCCCATGCTGTTCGTTCAGGGCAGCCGCGACACGTTCGGCACGCCGTCAGAATTGAAGCCGATTCTCGCGAGCCTTGTACCGCTGCCGACGCTGCATCACGTCGAAGGCGGCGATCACTCGTTCAAGGTGTCGGGCCGTGACGCGCGGTCGCGCCAGGCAGCGGTCTTCACCGAGATTCAGGACACCGTCGCCGATTGGATCCAGCACACGGGATAGGCCGTCTTAAGAAGCGATTGTGAGGTTCTTATGTCCCTTCGACCGGTAAAAGACGTACGACAGGCTGTTCCGACAATGGAAGGCGCCGGCGTGGCGCTGCGGCGGGCGTTCGGGTTCGGCACTACGAGCGACTTCGATCCATTTCTGCTGTTCGACGATTTCCGCAACGACAATCCGGACGCGTATCTCGCCGGGTTCCCGTGGCATCCGCACCGCGGCATCGAGACGATTACATACGTGTTGGCTGGCACTGTCGAGCATGGCGACAGCCTTGGCAACCGCGGACAGATGGGCGCGGGCGACGTGCAGTGGATGACGGCGGGCAGCGGCATCCTGCATCAGGAGATGCCGAAAGGCGATCCGCAGGGGCGCATGCACGGGTTTCAGCTCTGGTCGAATCTGCCGTCTTCATTGAAGATGACCAAGCCACGCTATCAGGACATCGTGGCGGCCGACATCCCGGAGGTCACCGACGATGACGGCACGCGCGTGCGGGTCATCATCGGCGACTTCTGGGGCAAAGCCGGTCCGGTAGAAGGCGTCGCCGCGGATCCACGCTACCTGGACGTGTCTGTACCGCCGGGAAAAACCAAGCGGCTCGCGGTCGATCGCGCCAACAACGCCTTCGCATACGTATTCGCGGGATCGGGCACCTTTCGCGACGCGTCGGAGCCGCAGGCGGTTGCGACGGAGACGGTCGGAGGCGTGGACGATGGCAAGTTCGACCTCGTGAGCAATCGATCGCTCGTGCTTTTCGATCGGGGCGACGAGGTCGTCGTTCGTGCAGGCGACGAAGGCATCAGGTTCCTGCTCGTGTCGGGCAAACCGCTCGAGGAGCCGGTGGCTTGGCGCGGGCCTATCGTGATGAACACGAATTGGGAATTGCAGCAGGCCTACGCAGAGCTGCGCGCGGGAACGTTCATCAAATGAAAAGTGGAAAGTAGAAAGTAGAAAGTAGAAAGTGGAGATCACGAAGCACCGTCGCGCGCTTCGTGATCTCCTTTGTCGTCTCTACGGAATAAACGTGAAGCCGGCGGCATTCACGAGACCCGAGCCGCCGCCCACTACAGAGAACATGCCGCTCGCCACGTTGTTGAACCCACCTGATACCGCGGAGAGATCGTTCGTCGCCTGATTCAACTGGCCGGCACCGACAGCGCTGGTGTTCCCGCTCGCGACGTTGTCCGCTCCGCCACCTACTGACGCGAAGTCGCCGCTCGCTTCGTTGCGAAGTCCGGCTCCAGCCGTCGCGAACAGACCGCTGGCGGTGTTCATGAAGCCGCCACTCACGCTCGCGCCGTCGTTGCCGAGCCGGCTCGAGCCGCCGACGATCAACCCAACGCCGAAGTTATAACGATGATTAGGACCGACCACGACGTTATGCGAGCCGCCCCGCTCCGCGGGGAAGCTCGAATCGGACGGTTCGTTGTAGCCGATGACGAGGTTGCCGAGGCCGTTCTGGACATACGAATTGCCCGAGAAGTCGCCGCTGCGGACGTGCAGGTTCACGCCCGAGAAGATCACATGCGGCCCGGCGAGGTCGTTGATGGTCCCGGTGTCGACCTTGACGTAGGGTGCAAGGGCCGAGACCGGGGCCAGAGTGGCGTCAAACGCCGCCCGCTGTGTGGCCTCGCTGTTGAGGTTCCCTTGCAGCTGAGTGTCAGCGGCGGCTCGGGCCGCGGCCTCGGCGCCGACCGCGGCATCCAGCGCCGCCTGAGTAATGCCTCCACCCGACATCCCGTCGATGTTCCCCTGCAGGGTCGCATCGGCCGCCTTCCGCGCATCCGCCTCGGCCTTCAGGGCAGCCTGCAGCCTGGCGATCGTCGCAAGGGCCTGATCCAGTTGAGCTTGCAGCGCATCGACCCGCGCCGGGATCCCCTGCGCCTGGGCACGGGACGGGACGCCACCGAACAGAACAAGGCAGAGCACCGCCACTCCGATTGCCCTTTCATGTCTCCGGTACATACACCACTCCTAGCTTCTGGCTAGGTGCCTTAGGGGGGTAACCCCAATGTAGCAGAACTTTGCAAAAGTGCAAAAAACCTTGCAAATAACGGAAATGTAATCAGCGTTGCCAGGTCACGGCGCGTGACTGGTCGCAGGTGGGACGCAGATGGGCGTCTTTCGGAGGGATGTTACCCATATAACACCCCGGAATTAGATAAAACGTCGTGGGCGGCACCGCAGCCGGCGGCGGCAAGGCTTTCAGCGAGGCTCGATAGGTGACCGGGTGGGTGCCGGAGATCATGAGCTCGACTGCCACGGGTTCGTGTTGGTCGGCACTGACATCGATGTGATGGGGACCAGCCTCGAACAGACCACCTCCCCCTCCGGCGCTGAAATCTTCTGGGACGCCGACGTAGTAGCCATCCACGAAAATCTGGGCTGTGGCCGGTGCAATATCGAGAATGAGCCGGCCCATAGCCGGAGGCTGGACCGGCTTCGGAGGCTCCGGCTGCGCCTGGACGACGACGAGTGGCTCGGGTGCGTAAAACACCGTCATCGGCCAGCCCAGGTAGGCGCCGGGGCGGAACGGCCCATACTCCGGTCTCGGCCAGGGACGTTGCCCATGTCGGAGCGGCTGCAGCCCTTGTTGCGGCAGCGGAAGAACGGGGCGCGGGAGCAACGAACCCCGTGGCGCGATCGTGAAGTACGGCGGCGGGTCCGGCCGGGCGCGCACACCCGGATTGCCAGATCGTGCATGGGACTGGCCGTACAACGTAACCGGCAGCGCGGTGTAGATGACGAGTGCGAGGATGCTCAACCGCATCATTCGACCCTCATCCCCCGCTCCTCCATCAATCGCCGCAGCAGCGCTGCGGTGTGCGGCTGAGCGAGCACCGCATCCTCAAAGACGGCCCCTTCCGCGATACGCCATGGGGTCAATCCTCGTTTGTTCTTGACGTCGAGTTTCGCGCCGGCGGCAACGAGCATCTCCACTGCGGCATTCGCTCCCCACACGGCTACCCCGTGCAGGGCAGTGTTGCCGTCGTTGTCCACCGTGGTCGCATCCGCGCCGCGCTCAAGACAGAATTTGATCGCCGCGGCCACCTCGTCGGGCGTGCCGGGACTCTCGCCCGGTTTTTCGATGACGAGCCCCGATGCCGCCAGCAACGGCGTATCGCCCGTCTTATTGGCGCGCAGTGGATCAGCGCCGTGCTCGACGAGCAGGCGCATGTACGGGAGATCGAGGGTCTGTGCCGCAACCCAGAACGGCGTGGCGCCTTCCTCGGTCAGCCGCTTGCGTCCCACACTGGTGACGTCGGGGTTCTTGGTCGCCTCCACGTTTGGATCGGCGCCGCGCGCGATCAATTTCCTGACGAGCGTCAGGCTGTCGAGCGCCTCACGCGGAACGAGACCAGGGTTGTTGACGCCGGTGTTCGGCCTGCGCGTATAGGCGATCTGGTGCAGGGCCGTCCAGCCCTGCTCCTTCGCGTTCGGGTCGGCGCCCTGCTCGAGCAGGAATTCCGCGAGCTCGAAATGGGTGCTCGCGATCGCGATGGCAAGGACGCCGGTCCCGTCGCTCGTAGTGTCGCGGACGGAGGCGCCAGATTTCAACAAAGCCTTGACGGCCTCCAGCCCTCCGTTGCGCACGGCGAAGTGCAGCGCCTGGAATCCCGCCTGCTTCGTCACGTCAGAGTTGCGTTCGGCG
>Ga0184625_10000653_pt1 | contig 13460 bp, 11 predicted proteins | sample PLM3_30_b1_FD_133151 | JGI IMG/M metagenome (GOLD analysis project Ga0184625, IMG submission 133151) | Groundwater sediment microbial communities from an aquifer in East River, Colorado, USA - PLM3_30_b1 | ecosystem: Environmental > Terrestrial > Soil > Riparian zone | place: USA: East River... | reverse complement strand
TCCAGGTCAGTCGCGCCGATCAGGACGCCTTTGCGCTGCGCTCGCAGCAACGCGCCGGCAAGGCCATTGCTTCTGGGTATTTCGCCCAGGAGATCGTTGCGGTCGAAGTGCCGGGCGGCAAGGCGGGGCCGACAAAAGTCGACAAAGACGAGCATCCGCGACCCGACACCACGCTCGAGCAACTCGCCAAGCTCAAGACCCCTTTCCGCAATCCCGGCACCGTGACGGCCGGCAATGCCCCCGGTGTCAATGACGGTGCCGCAGCCATCATCGTTGCATCGGAAACGGCGGTGAAAGCGCACGGGCTCAAGCCGCGCGCCCGCATTCTCGGAATGGCTTCAGCGGCGGTGCCGCCGCGCATCATGGGGATCGGCCCCGTGCCGGCAACGCAGAAACTCATGGCGCGCCTTCAGCACAAGATCGGCCAATATGATCTGATCGAGATCAACGAGGCCTTCGCTTCGCAATCGCTGGCCTGCCTGCGGCAGCTGGGGCTTGCCGACGATGCCGGGCACGTCAACCCGCACGGTGGTGCGATCGCGCTCGGTCATCCGCTCGGCATGTCGGGCGCCCGCCTGGCATTGACGGCCGCACATGGTCTGGAGGAAAACGGCGGCAAGCTTGCGCTCGCCACCATGTGTGTCGGCGTGGGTCAAGGCGTATCGTTGGCGCTCGAGCGGGTCGCATGACGAGCAGGGGCAAGAAGGTACAAAAATGACGCTGGTTTTTCCAAAAGAGAGCCTGAACGCTTTTCCCAAGCATCTCACGCCCGGTTACCGCAGCACGGTCAAGCGATCGCCATCGAAACCTCTGGTCATCGTGCCGCATACATTGTCCGAGCTGACCGGTCCGGTCTATGGCCACGACGCGGTGCAGGAAAGTGATGCCGATCTCACGAAGCAGCACAAGGGCGAGCCGTTGGGTGAGCGGATCATTGTGCATGGCCATGTTCTCGACGAGGACAAGCGACCGGTTCCCGACACGCTGGTTGAAATTTGGCAAGCCAATGCCTGCGGCCGGTATGTGCACAACGTGGACCAGCATCCGGCGCCGCTCGATCCGAACTTCACGGGAGCAGGGCGGACGATCACCGACAAGAAAGGCTACTACCGCTTCATCACGGTGAAGCCCGGAGCATATCCGTGGGGCAATCACCACAATGCGTGGCGGCCGAACCACATCCACTTCTCCGTGTTCGGCCACTCATTCCTGTCCCGCCTCGTGACGCAAATGTATTTTCCTGGCGACTATCTGTTTCCGTTCGACCCGATCTTCAATTCGGTGACCGACGAGACGGCGCGTCAGCGCATGGTCTCAACATTCGATCTCGAAAACACCATTCCCGATTGGGCGCTTTGCTTCCGCTTCGATATCGTGCTGCGCGGAAGGGAAGCCACGCCCCAGGATACGGATAAGCACTGATGTCCGAGATCACTCCCTCACAAACCGTCGGTCCTTTCTTTGCGTACGGCCTGGCGCCGCACAGCCGCTGCGAATGGCGGCCCGAGCAGGGCAAGGACGTTTACGACTGGAAGGAAACCGCCGGGGCCAATCTTGTTACATCCGATGCGTCGGGTACGAAGATTCGCATCGAGGGTCAGGTGCTCGATGGCGGCGGCATGCCGATCAATGACGCCATGATCGAGGTGTGGCAGGCGGACGCGCAGGGCCGCTATGCCCATCCGAGCGATCGCCGCGCCCGGCCGAACGCCAAGTTCATGGGTTTCGGCCGCTCGGCAACCGACAAGAACGGGGTATTCAGCTTCGACACCATCAAGCCGGGCTCGGTGCCCGGGCCGAACGGCAAAGCCCAGGCGCCGCATATTGTGTTCTGCGTCTTCTCACGCGGGATGTTGCGGCAGATCTACACCCGCCTCTATTTTGCCGACGAAGCGGCCAACGACAGCGATCCCATCCTGACGTTGGTGCCTTCAGACCGGCGCGGGACCCTGCTTGCCCACAAGGAGCTCCGCGGCGACCTGCCGGTCTACCGCTTCGACATTCGGGTCCAGGGCGAGAACGAGACGGTCTTTTTCGATATCTGAACGGGGTTGCTTTTCCTTTGCTGACGGGCGCTTTCCGGGCCGGGGGCCGGCCGCCCGCTGCTGCCCACCGCATTGTCTGAATTTGGGCGATGCCCCACTATTCGGCTTGGTAATATTGTGAATAACCGTCCGGCTGCAAGTAAAGCCTATAATACGTGTGTTTAAGTGGTGGGCGGGTTGCCCACCCATCTTGCCCATCTTTCCCAACACCATATTTTAAGTTGACGGCAGAGGCCTGAGTTTGGTTCGCTCGGCGCCACAGCGGCCACTGAGAGCCGCCCAGGAAACGCGCCATGAACGAACAAATTCTGCAGGAGATCAGCGAATTTTGCCGCACGCGCGGGCTAGCCGAATCCACCTTCGGCCGCCGCGCGGTCAACGATGGCAAGTTGGCAAGCCGACTTCGCAATGGTGGCCGCATCACCACCGACACGCTCGACCGCATTCGCTCCTTCATGGCGCACAACTCGGACGGCGTTCCGTCGCGGCGCCGCGTGCTGTTCGAGCCGACCCCGCCGGGCGTCCTGCCCGTGGTGAGACCGGCCGCCGTGCCGCCGGTCGCGTCGGGAGCTGCCAGCGACGATCCGCAGCGCAATTTCCGTTTCTTCGACAACCGGCAGAAATATCTCCTGTTCGTGAACACCTGTTCGGAGAAATGGGAAATCGCTTCGCGCGTCGGATTGGAGCTCGGCAATATACATCCGCGTCCACCCGCGGTGCGCGTGTTCGATGCCGGTGTAGGCGATGGCACAGTGCTCGTGCGTGCGATGCGCTCGATGCACGACCGCTTTCCGACAACGCCGTTCTATATCGTCGGCAAGGAAATCAGTCTGGAGGACATCCGGCTCACGCTGCACAAGATGGCCGATCGCTTCGTCGAGCATCCCTCGACTGTGCTGGTGCTTACAAATCTTGCCTATGCCGAAGCACCTTGGCTGGCGGTGAAGTCGCTGAGCGCGGCAACGAGTCTCGTCTGGAAAGAGCTGGCGATGGAAGGCAACACCGCGCACAGCTTTGAGAAGCAAATCACCGACCTCGAGCCATTCCTGGCCGACAACTGGAAGGCGCGTGTAAGCGCGAAAAGCGGAAACCCGGTCTACGAGCGCCCGGTGATCCTGGTGATCTATCGCAACGACCACCGTTTTCTTCTCGACCAGATCGTGCCGAAGCCAGGCGGTACCGTTGCCGAATACGATCTGGTGATCGCGTCGCAACCCTATCGCGCGCGCGCTTCACTCGAATTCAAGGCAAAACGTGTGCTGGCGCCGCTCGCTCGTGCGCTCGGGCCGGGGGGCCGCATGATCGCGATCCACTCCTATGGGCGCGACCCGGGAATGGAGATCATCAGTACCGTCTGGCCGAACGACAATCCGTTCACGCACAGCCGCCACGACCTGCTCAAGGAAGTGAAACATGAACTCGGCGCTGCCGGCCGCGACCTCAGTTTCAACGCCTATTCCGATCAGCGGTCGTTGTTCCGCTACGACATGCATACGCTGCCGTCGGAAATTTCATCGTCGATCGGCACCTCGACTCTGCTCGCCGCGTGGAATGCGGCGATCTATGTGGCACAGGTGGAAGATGATCGGCTGTCCGATGTGAACAGCGATCGCCGCTATATCGAGGCGACGCGCGAGATTCTCCAGAAACACGGCGGCTTGTGGTTTTACGATGAATCCTTCGTGATTTCGCGCCGGCGCGAATGAACGTGGGATTATCCATGACCACTGGTATTTTCGCACGCGACTTCTCGATCGAGGCGACCAGGCCAAGAGCGAATGAAATTGCCCAGCTTGGCGAAATCCTCAAGCCGGGCACGTCGGTCTATGTCACCGCGGTTCCAACGGTCGCACCCGATGAAACCGTCGCAGCCGCTAGCGCATTGCGTAAAGCCGGCTTCGAGCCCGTCATTCATATCGCAGCGAGGCGCTTAACGAGTGCCGACATGCTGCGAGATCTGCTTGGCCGTCTCACCGGCGAGGCCGGCGTGCGCTACCTTCTTGTCATCGGCGGCGACATCGATGCCGCCGGGCCTTACGCCGATGCGCTAGCTGTGATCCAGAAGGGTGATTTGCGCAAACGCGGTATCGAAGGAATTGGCATCGGCGCCTATCCGGAAGGCCATCCGCGCATTTCGTCGGGGCGGCTCGAAGCCTCGCTCGACGAGAAAATTGCCAGCGGAGCCGCACAAGGCTTGCGCGTGCATATTGTGAGCCAGTTCTCCTTCTCGGGTGAGCATATTATCACCTGGCTGAAAAAGCTCCGCAGCAGCGGCATCAAAAATCCGGTTGGTATCGGCCTTGCCGGGCCGACGAGCGTGCCGGCGCTGATCCGCTATGCCAAGCGTTGCGGTGTGTCCGCCTCGCTACGCGGATTGATGTCAGGTGCGGCCACCGGTCTTGTCGGCAACGTCGGACCAGATCGGATTATCGATATGCTCAGCGCGGCGCAGCGCGAGCTGGGTGAAACGTATCTGCATTACTTCTCATTTGGCGGCGTAGTTCAGGCCGCCCGCTATGCGCGCGACAAAGCGCAGGCGGGTGCCGGACAGAAAGCCGCGGCGCACTCCTGACAGAAGAAAGCCTCGTCGCAGCGGTGCTTGCGGCAATGTCGGCTAGGTCAGCCAGTGGCAGACGTGCGCCAACCTTGGTGATAGGTCTCACGCGCCTGCTGGCCATAGGGGGTCGGGCCGACCTCAACCCGCAATTCCAGCTGCTTGTGGCGCTCGACGGTGGTCTTCTTGGTGCCGCCGCCCTCTTCGCCCCACACCAGCGTGAGCTTGGTGCCAACTTTGGCGTATTGCTCCTCCACAAAGCCTAGCGACAGCATCTTGCGTTCGTTGAAGCTGTATCCGGAGAACATCGATGCACCGACAACCTTGCCGCCGCTCATTATCGAATCGAACGAGCTCGAAGCGTAGTTCGAGAGTGGAAGGTCGATGAACTTGTAGTTTTCGCCGGGTGGCGCGAACATCGATGCCAGTACCTTGTTCACGTCATCATCGTTCCACGTGAACGTCACCTTCTTTCGGTGCACCTTGCCCTGCATCGCCTGCAGCGCTTCCTTGCCGATAAAGTCGTGGTCGAACTTGGTGAAGCCGTCGTAACCGAGTTCGTACGGCGTGGTGTAGTAGTCCTCGATGTTGTTGGACACGAAGCTGCCGCCAAGTGAGGCGTTCGCTTCGTAGCTCGTGCCCGGCAGCCATTGCCGGTACGGCTTCATCTTATCGCCGGAGTACACTGCCGGCACCGGGGAAGGAATCCAGCCCGATTCAAGCGTGTTGGTCGCATAAGCGCGCGCCCCTACCTGTACGATGCCGGAATCCTTGCCGGCTTCCAGAATGGCAGCGCGGATTTCGTCGCCCTCCGCATAAGGGCCCCAGACTTCGAGGCCGGGCGCGCCGGCCATGCCATGGCGCAGCGTCCGAACCTTGCGGCCGGCAATCGTCATATGGCCCATGTTGAAGAATTTGAGGTCCGGGAACGTGCCGCCGTTGAGTTTCTTGATGACATCCTGCGCGTTCGGCCCCTGGATCTGGTACCGGTAGTACTTGCGGAACACCGGCTTGCCCATCGGGCGCGACGGCGAACGATCGTCGTATTCGACCTTGACGTCGTATTTGCCCGCTTGCGCGTTGTGTTGAATCCAGTTCGCAGTCGGATTGCGGCCGACGAAGACCAGTGAATTTTCGGCGAGATAAAACAGAATGCCGTCGCCGATCACCTGGCCGTAATAATTACACGGCGCCAATTGTTTGGCTTTGTCGACGGCGAAATTCTTGAAGGAGTTGGTGGCAAGATGCGAGAGCAGCTTCAGCGCATCCGGGCCTTCGACGAACAGATTCACCATGTGGTGTGTCTGGTCGAACAATACGCAGGTCTCGGCCCAGGCGCGCTGCTCGTCGCGCCAGTTGCTGAATTCGGGCGCGACCACCGGGTAGACGTAGGCGCCGATTTGCGAGTTGCGCAACATTCTGACGACGTTGCCGCCAGAGGCCTGGATCGCCTCCTCCAAATTCTTGTAAGCCATACTGACGTTCCTCTTTAAGCGACCGACTAATTCTCAACCGGCCGGGACATTAGCCTGACAGCTCAGTGATAGAAAAGAGCGGAAAATTGACGGGCACATAAAGAAATGCTGTGAATGCGGCCGCCGGCTTCCAATGACAGATACGCGCCAGAGTATGCCGATGGCCCACCCAACACCGCCGTTTCGTGCCGACCATGTGGGCAGCATCCTACGCAGCAAGCCTCTCCGAGAGGCGCGCGCCAACCGTGAAAAGGGCACGATCAGTGCGGAGCAACTCAAAAGCGTCGAGGACCGCGAGATCGAAAAGATCATCAGGAAGCAGGAGGAAATCGGCCTCAAGCTCGCGACCGATGGCGAGTTTCGGCGCGCCTATTGGCACTTCGATTTCTTCAGCATGCTCGATGGCGTGGAGCTCTATGAACTCGATCACGGTATCCAGTTCCAGGGCGTCCAGTCGAAGCCGCAGAGCATCCGCATTACGGGCAAGGTCGGCTTCTCCAATCATCCCATGGTGGAGCACTTCAAGTTTCTGAAGGCGCACACCAAGGTGACGCCGAAGATGACGATCCCATCGCCGAGCGTGATGCATTTCCGGCTCGAGCCCGGCGCAGTGGCGAAGAGCGCATACCCCGACCGCGATGCGATCTTTGATGACCTCGCCAACGCATATCAGAAGGCCGTCAAGGCGTTTTACGACGCCGGCTGCCGCTACCTCCAGTTCGACGACACTGCCTGGGCCTATCTCTGCTCGCAGGAAGAATTGAAGAAGGCCAAGGAGCGTGGTCTCGATGTCGACCATCTGCAGGAAACGTACACGCGCTGCATCAACAAGGCGCTGGAAGCAAAACCCGCCGACATGACGATCACGACCCACGTCTGCCGCGGCAATTTCCGCTCCACTTTCATTTCGTCGGGCGGGTACGAGCCGGTCGCTCAGAGTCTTCTCGGTAAGTGTAACTACGACGGTTACTTCCTCGAATACGATACGGATCGCGCCGGCGGCTTCGAGCCGCTGCGTTTCCTGCCCAAAGGCAACAAGATCGTGGTGCTCGGTCTGGTTACTTCGAAATCGGGCCGGCTGGAACCGCGCGCCGACATCAAGAAGCGCATCGAGGAAGCGGCAAAATTTGTCGCGCTGGATCAGCTTTGTCTGTCGCCGCAATGCGGCTTTGCATCGACCGAGGAAGGCAATGTGCTTGCCGAGGACGAGCAGTGGGCCAAGCTCCGCATGATTGTCGAGCTGGCTGCCGAGGTGTGGGATAAATGAGTGCCCGAACGACACCGCCCTTTCGCGCGGACCATGTGGGCAGTCTGCTCCGCACGGCGCCGTTGAAAGAGGCGCGCACCAAACGTGCAAAAAACGAGATCGATGCCGCTGCGCTGAAAGCGGTTGAAGATCGCGAAATCGAAAAAGTCGTCAGGAAGCAGGAAGAGGTGGGACTAAAGCTTGCCACCGATGGCGAATTCCGACGCTCCTGGTGGCATTTCGATTTTTTCCGCGGGCTTGCCGGTGTTACGCCGATCACCACCACGACCGGCATCAAATTCCATGGTGTCGAAACCAAGCACGAGGCAATCCGCATCGACAGCAAGGTCGATTTCGCCGGTCATCCCCATCTTGAGCATTTCAAGTTCTTGAAGGCGCATTGCCGCGTCACGCCGAAAATGACAATTCCGGCACCAAGCACGTTCCATTTCCGTCAGGGGCGGGCGATGGTGAGCAAAGAAGCCTATCCCGACATCGACGCCTTCTTTGCCGATATTGGCGTGGCCTGGCGCAAGGCGATCCGCGCTTTCTACGATGCCGGCTGCCGCTATCTCCAGCTCGACGACACCGCCTGGGCCATGATGTGCGACCCGAAGGAGCGCGAACAATCGAAAGGCCGCGGCGACGACCCGGATAAATTGCCGGCGATCTATGCGCGCGTGACCAACGCGGCTCTGGAGGGAAAGCCTGCCGACATGGCGATTACCATGCATTCCTGCCGCGGCAATTTCCGCTCCACCTGGATCGCGCAGGGCGGATACGAATTCGTGGCCGAGCATCTCCTCGGCAAGACCAACCTTGACGGCTACTTCCTCGAATACGACAGCGAGCGCGCCGGCGGTTTCGAGCCGCTGCGCCATTTCCCAAAAGGCAAAAAGCAGCTCGTGCTGGGCCTCGTTACCTCGAAATCCGGGCGTCTGGAGCCGAAAGACGACATCAAGCGGCGCATTGACGAGGCCACCAAATATGTCGCGCTCGATCAGCTTTGTCTGTCGCCGCAATGCGGTTTCGCCTCGACCGAAGAAGGCAACGTGCTGGCTGAAGAGGAACAGTGGGCGAAACTGCGGATGATCGTTGAATTGGCTGACGAGATCTGGGGCAAGTAATTGGCGCAGGTGTCGTCACCGGGCCGCGCAAAGCGCCGTATCCGATGATCCCGCCTTAGGAGGGCAGAGTCTTGCCGAACTGATCGAGATGGCCGGGACATGCCCGGCCATGACACTTGAGATCGTTGTAATGGCCCGACGTACCAAACCTCCCTTTCGCGCCGATCATGTCGGCAGTCTCCTGCGCACGGCGCCGCTGAAGCAGGCGCGCGCCAAGCGTGAGAAGGGCGAAATCTCCGCCGACGAATTGAAAAAGGTCGAAGACCGCGAGATCGCGGCAATCATCGGGAAACAGGAAGATATCGGCCTTGCCGCGGTCACCGAGGGCGAATTTCGGCGCGCATTCTGGAACTATGATTTTCTCGGAGCGCTGCCCGGAGTGGAGGCCTATCTTGGCGAGCGCAAGATCAAGTTTCAGGGCGTCAATCCCAAGCCGATGATGCTGCGGGTCACGGGCAAGCTTGGTACTTTCTCCGGCCATCCGATGCTCGAGCATTTCAGTTTTGTCAAAGCGCGTGCGCGGGTATTCCCCAAAATGACCATCCCGTCACCATCATCGGTGCATTTTCGCTATGGCCGCGACGCCGTGCCGGAATCGATCTACCCCGACATGAGCGAATTCTACCGTGATCTCGGTCAGACCTATCGTCTCGCGGTGCGCGCTTTTGCAGATGCCGGCTGCCGCTATCTGCAACTCGATGAAGTGAACTTTGCTTACCTCTGCGATGCAAATCTGCGCGCACAGGTGGCGAGCCGCGGCGATGATCCGGAAAAACTGCCGTCCATCTACTCAGGCATGATCAACGCTGCGATCTCTGATATCCCGCCTGACATGACGATCGCCATGCATTTGTGCCGCGGCAATTTCCAGTCAACCTTTGTTGCCTCGGGCGGATACGAGCCGGTTGCGGAGGTCCTGTTCAATGCGATCAACGTGCACGGCTATTTCATGGAATACGACAGCGACCGTGCCGGCGGATTCGAGCCATTGCGCTTCGTGCCAAAGGGCAAGACGGTAGTGCTCGGCCTCATTACCTCGAAATCGGGGCGGCTTGAATCCAAGGACGATCTCAAGCGCCGTATCGACGAAGCTGCGAAATATGTGCCGTTGGAGCAACTGTGTTTGTCGCCGCAATGCGGCTTTGCCTCCACGGAGGAGGGCAATATTCTCGCGGAAGAAGAGCAATGGGCCAAGCTCCGCATGATCGCGGAGCTGGCCGACGAAGTTTGGGGACAGCAATGAGTCAGCGAAAAAAACCGCCGTTTCGTGCCGATCATGTCGGGAGTCTGCTGCGGCCTGCCGCGCTTAAAAAGGCACGTGAGCAGCGGGCCAAAGGCGAAATTACCGCGGCGCAGCTGAAAGAAATCGAGGACCACGAGATCGCGCGCGTCATCAAGAAACAGGAGGAGGTCGGCCTTAAGTCGATCACCGATGGCGAATTCCGCCGTTCCTGGTGGCATCTCGATTTTCTCTGGGGTCTCGACGGCATCGAAAAGCATGTGATGGATACCGGCATTGCCTTTACCGGCGTGACCACACGCAACGAGGGCCTCAAGGTCACCGGCAAGCTCGGCTTTTCCAGCCATCCGATGATCGAGCACTTCAAGTTCGTGGCCGCACACACTGGTCGCACGCCAAAAATTACGATTCCGGCACCCTCAGCGGCGTACGGCCGGCCAGTGCCCACGCCGATTGACAGCAAAGTCTATCCCAAGCTGGATCGTTTCTTCGACGATCTGGGGCAGGCTTACAAGAAAGCCGTGCGTGCCTTTGCCGACGCGGGCTGTCGATACCTTCAGCTCGACGAAGTCTTCATCGCAATGCTGTGCGATCCGAAATATCGCCAGGCGATGAAAGACCGCGGCGATGATCCGGAGCAATTGGGCTTGCTCTACGGCGACCTCATCAACACCGCGATGTCGGATATTCCTTCCGACATGACCATCACAATGCACATGTGCCGCGGCAATTATAAGTCGACCTTTATGGGCTCCGGCGGCTATGAGGCCGTGCAGGAAATCCTGTTCAACAGGATCAAAGTGGATGGTTTCTTTATGGAATACGATACGGCGCGCGCCGGCGGCTTCGAGCCGTTGCGGATGCTGCCAAAAGACAGAGTGGCCGTACTCGGTCTGGTCACCACAAAAACCGGCCGCCTCGAAGCCAAGGACGAACTCGAGCGCCGCATTGAGGAGGCCACCAAATTCGTCTCGCTCGATCAGCTCTGCCTGTCGCCGCAATGCGGATTCGCTTCGACTGAGGAGGGCAATGCACTGGCCGAAGACGAGCAATGGGCCAAGCTGCGGATGATCGTAGGTCTCGCCGAGGAAGTGTGGGGCCGGTGATGCCGGGCGTGGTCGCAGGCAAAACCGCCATCGTCACTGGAGCGGGCCGCGGTATTGGACGCGGCATTGCCATACTGCTGGCAACGGAAGGCGCGCGAGTAGTGGTCTGCGATATCGGCGCCAGCCTGCAGGGGGAAGGCGCCGACGCCAGCCCGGCGCAGGATGTGGTTAATACCATTGAGAAGGCCGGAGGCAAGGCGATTGCCTCGACGCTTTCGATTACCGAGCCGAAAAACGCAGAAGCCATCGTCAAATCCGCGCTCGATGCGTTTGGTCGCGTCGATATCCTGGTCAACAACGCCGGCATATTGCGCGATGTCATCTTTCACAAGATGAGCTGGTCGGACTGGTCGGACGTGATTGCCGTGCACCTCAACGGGTCTTTCAACATGAGCCGTGCGGTTGCTCCGCTTTTCCGGGAGCAGGGTGCCGGTGCCTTCGTTCATATGACATCGACCTCGGGCCTCGTCGGAAATTTCGGCCAGGCGAATTACATGGCGGCCAAGCTCGGGATCATGGGTCTGTCGCGCGGGATCGCGCTCGACATGGCCCGCTTCAACGTTCGTTCGAACTGCATCGCACCTTTCGCTTTCACGCGCATGATCGAATCGATTCCGGCGCAATCGGAGCAGGACAGGCGCCGTATTGAAGCATTCCAGCGCATGACACCGGAGAAGATCGCCCCGCTTGCGGTCTATCTTTGCTCGGACGCGGCGGCGGACATCACCGGGCAAATCTTTTCCGTTCGCAACAACGAGATCTACCTGTTCAATCAGCCGCGGCCGATAAAAACCATTCATCGTGCCGAAGGTTGGACGCCCGACAAGCTTGCGGCCGAGCTCAAAGGTGCCCTGGCGCCTTTGTTTACGCCACTGGAGCGCTCGGAAGACGTGTTCAATTGGGATCCGATCTAGGCGCTCTTGTCAGGCGCTGGCGGCTGCATAGAGTGGGCACATGAAAAAGCGTGCGGCTGAGCAGGACGAATTTGCCGATATTCGTGCGGGCGTGCGCGCGCTGTGTGCCAAGTTTCCGGGCGAATACTGGCGCGCACTCGATCGAGAGCGGGCTTATCCGACCGAATTCGTCGCGGCGCTTACCAAAGCCGGCTATCTCGCAGCGTTGATCCCCGAGGAATTCGGCGGGAGTGGACTCAATCTCGGCGCTGCCGCGGCAATTCTGGAAGAGGTACATGCTTCCGGCGGCAATGGTGCTGCCTGCCATGCGCAGATGTACACAATGGGCACAATCCTGAGGCATGGGAGCAACGCACAGAAAGAGCGCTATTTGCCGCTGATCGCAGGCGGCGAACTCCGCCTGCAGGCCTTCGGCGTCACCGAGCCGACGTCGGGCACCGACACGCTTTCCCTGCGCACCGTGGCGCGCCGGGAGGGCAACGATCACTACGTTATCAATGGCCAGAAGATCTGGACCTCGCGCGCCGAGCATTCCGACCTGATGCTCCTGCTCGCGCGCACGACGCCGAAAGAGCAGGCCAAGAAGCGCACCGATGGTTTGTCGGTCTTTCTCGTGGACATGCGGCTCGCGCAGGGCGCCAACATCGCCATCAACCCGATCCGCACGATGATGAACCATGCCACCACGCAGATCTTCTTCGACGATCTGCGCGTGCCTGCCGAGAATCTGATCGGCGAAGAGGGCCAGGGCTTTCGCTATATCCTGTCCGGCATGAATGCCGAGCGCATTTTGATCGCGGCCGAATGTATCGGCGATTCCAAATGGTTCATCGCCAAGGCAAGCCAATACGCCAGAGATCGTGAGTTGTTCGGCCGCCCTATCGGCAAGAACCAGGGCGTCCAGTTTCCGATCGCACGCGCCTACGCGCAAATGCGCGCCGCCGAGCTGATGGTGCATGAGGCTGCGCGCAAATATGACGCCGGCGAGGATATTGGCGCGGAGGCCAACATGGCCAAGCTTCTGGCTGCCGATGCGTCATGGGCTGCCGCCGACATGTGCGTTCAGACGCACGGCGGATTTGGCTTTGCAGAAGAGTATGACGTAGAGCGCAAATTCCGCGAGACGCGTCTCTATCAGGTCGCTCCGATCTCCACCAACATGATCCTCTCGTATCTGGCCGAGCACGTCTTAGGCCTGCCGCGGTCGTATTGAGATGGCGCTTCCCCTTTCGGGTCTTCTCGTCGTGTCGGTCGAGCAAGCGGTGGCGGCCCCACAATGCACCTGCCGTCTGGGCGATGCCGGCGCGCGCGTGATCAAGGTCGAGAGGCCGGAAGGCGATTTCGCCCGCGACTACGACCACGTCGTCCATGGCGAGAGCGCGAATTTCGTCTGGCTCAATCGCGGCAAGCAATCGGTCGTGCTCGATCTCGGCAAGGCCGAGGACAAGGCTCTGCTCGAAGCGATGCTCGCGAAAGCCGATGTGTTCGTGCAAAACCTCAAGCCCGGCGCCGTCGGCAAGCTCGGTTTCGGCATTGCACGGCTCCGCAAAGCCTATCCTCGACTCATTTGCTGTTCGATCTCTGGCTACGGCGAGAGCGGCCCCTACGCGCAGCGCAAGGCTTATGACCTTCTGATCCAGGCGGAATCCGGCGTCTCCTCGGTGACCGGCGGACCGGAAGGGCCTGCGCGCGTTGGCGTGTCTATTGTGGATGTCGCTGCGGGCCTTAATGCCTATGAAGCCATTCTCGAAGC
>Ga0184625_10000651_pt1 | contig 13485 bp, 14 predicted proteins | sample PLM3_30_b1_FD_133151 | JGI IMG/M metagenome (GOLD analysis project Ga0184625, IMG submission 133151) | Groundwater sediment microbial communities from an aquifer in East River, Colorado, USA - PLM3_30_b1 | ecosystem: Environmental > Terrestrial > Soil > Riparian zone | place: USA: East River... | reverse complement strand
TCGATCATGGCCGTATCGTCGAGGAGGGCAGTCACACGTCGCTTGCGTCGTCCGGCGGCCTTTACGCCCGGCTCGCGAAATTGCAATTCGAGATGGCTTAGCCTAAGCGCGCCACGCCATCCTGTTTACCGCTATTCCGGACACGGGATTCTTGTCTTCGCCGGCGTAGAGGAAGCCGTATTTCTCGTAAAAGCGAATAGCGCGATGGTTGTCTTTGTTGACAAGCAGATCAAGACCCCTTGGTGACAGGCGTTTGGCCTCATCAAGCAGGACCAGTGCGATTTCCGAGCCCCAATATTCAGGCGCAACGACGATCTGATCCAAATACATCGTTTTTGGATCAACCGTGACGAAACCAACAAGCTCGTCATCGCGTTCCGCGAGAACGATTTGCGCTACCGGGACCAGCTCATTGCGCCAGCGCTCACGCCACCATGGGACGCGCGCATTGAAGTCGAGGTGCGGGTAGTGCTTCGCCCAGGTGCGCCGCCATAGCTCGATCGCCGCGTCTTCGTCGGCGGCGGTGTAGCTGCGCAACGTACAGATTTTTTCGCTCACCGTTCGGTCAGTTTGAACTCGATGCGGCGGTTGCGTCTGAAGGATTCCTCGGTCTTGCCGAGGTCGATCGGCTGGAATTCGCCGAAGCCGGCGGCGACCAGGCGCTGTGGGGACACACCTTTCCCTGCGAGATACTGCACCACCGCGATGGCGCGCGCGGCCGACAAATCCCAGTTGGACTTGAACAACCCTGCGCCGGAAATCTGCCTCACGTCAGTATGGCCGTCGACGCGCAAGACCCAGGCAAGGTCCGCAGGTATTTTCTTCTCCAGCTCGAGCAACGCAACCGCCACATTGTCAAGCTCAGTGCGGCCCTCAGGTTTGAGATCGGCCCTGCCGGTGTCGAAGAACACCTCGGACTGCAACACAAAACGGTCTCCGACCACACGCACATCCGCGCGGTCGCCGAGAATCTCACGAAGCTTGCCAAAGAAATCCGAGCGGTAGCGCTTCAATTCATTAACCCGCTCCGCCAAAGCCAGATTGAGCCGCTGGCCAAGTTCGGTGATGCGGCTTTGAGATTCCTTGTCCTTCTTTTCAGCAGCGTCGAGCGTCTGTTCGATGGCCGCCAGCTGGCGGCGCAAGGCGGCGATCTGCTGGTTAAGCACTTCGACCTGGGCCAATGCCCGTGCGGAAAGCTTTTTTTCGCCTTCGAGCTCACCGGCGAGCTCTGAAACCCTGCCTTGAGCGGCAGCCGCGCCTGCACCCGCACTATCGGCCGCGCCCTTGAGGCGATCCCGCTCGCTTTCGGCGGTCGCGAGCGTCGCCCGCAGTTGCGCGAGCTGGTCTTCGAGGCCGGCCTTGTTCGACTTTTCAAGCCCGAGAAGGTCGGTGAGTTGCGCTATCTGCGCATTCAGACGATTGAGAGCGGTGTCCTTCCCGGCTACTTCCTGCTGCAAATAGAACTGCACGACCACGAACACGGTAAGCAGGAAGATGATACCGAGTATCAGCGTCGACAATGCGTCGACGAAACCCGGCCAGTAGTTCATGCCGCTTTCGCTGCGGCGGGCTCTTGCCAGCGCCATGGGATTCAACTCACCGGTTAGCGTGCTCGCGCACGAGGATCTCCAGGAGCTTCTTGATCTCGCGCTGCTGCGCGGCCTGCGAATCGACCCAGTCGCGGATCATCTGCTGTTCGGTGCGCATGTGGTGCACGAGGCCCTGGATGGCCTCGGCGAGATTCGCCATAGCGGCGGAAGCCGACTTGCCGGCTTCAACCTGATCGACTGCGCCTCGCAGGCGCTCGATTGCGGAACGCACCTCGCCTCCGACGCCAGCGGGGAGCCCCGGCTCGGCAGCCTGGTCATAGACGGTCGTGGATAGCCAATCCTCAAGTTCCGTATAGAACCGGTTCTGCGCCTGACTCGACTGCAGATCGAGGAAGCCCAATACCAGCGAGCCGGCGAGGCCGAACAGCGATGACGAGAACGAAATACCCATGCCGGAAAGCGGCGCGGCGAGCCCATCCCGCAGTGAATCGAACATGGAGGTGCTGTCTCCGCTGGCCTTGAGGCCCTGAATGACCGAGCCCACCGAGCTGACGGTTTCGATCAGACCCCAGAAGGTGCCGAGCAGTCCGAGAAAGACGAGCAGGCCGGTCATGTACCGGGATATGTCGCGGGCTTCGTCAAGGCGGGTGGCGATCGAGTCGAGAATGCCCCGCATCAGCTGCGAAGACATCGCCATGCGCCCGACACGGCTTCCCAAAATTGCAGCCATCGGCGCGAGCAGAACCGGGGCTCTGTCGACTGCAAGACCCGGATCAGCAAGGCGGAAATTATTGACCCACGCGATTTCCGGATAAAGCCGCAACACCTGGCGCAGCGAGAGCACGATGCCGATTACCAGAACGCCGATGATCAGTGCGTTCAGGCCCGGATTGGCCATAAACGCCACCTCGATCTGCTTGTGGAGAACGAAAGCGACGAGCCCGACCAGGATGACGAATACGAGCATCCGGAACAGGAAGATGCGGGGAGACGATAGTTTGAGAGGATCGAGTTCTTTGGCCATTAGCTTCAGAATTTATGCTGAACGCAGCCCCTTAAGGAGCACTATGACACAGACCCGTGACAGGGAAAAAGCAGTTGTGGTGGAACTACACACCTGCACTAAGCCGCTGATTGAGTTGAAATTGGGGAGACCTAGTCTTTGCTGGCCTTTTTGAGCAGGGCCACCAGCTCTTTATGAATGAATTCATTGCCGGCCGCGATGTGCCCTTTGACGAAAATGTCGTCGCCGCCGTCACAATCGGAGACGAAGCCCCCGGCCTCTCGTACCATTATCAATCCGGCCGCCATGTCCCACGGGCTGAGGTCGCGCTCCCAATAGCCGTCGATCCTACCGGCCGCGACCCAGGCAAGATCGAGTGCCGCAGCGCCGAAACGCCGCAGCCCGGCGACATTTTCCTGCATTGCGCCGGTTTCCTTGCGCGAGAGGCTGATGTCCCCACGACCGCGGTGGGGCAGCCCGCAGGCAATGACCGAATCGGTAAGCCGCTTGCGCGCGGCCACCCGGATCCGCTGCTCGTTGAGGAAGGCGCCTTTGCCGCGCTCGGCAATAAACATTTCCTCGTTCGCAGGATTGTAGATCAGTCCCGCCACGATGGTTGCTTCGCGCTCCAGTGCGATCGAGATCGCAAATTGCGGAATGCCGTGCAGAAAATTGGTGGTGCCGTCGAGCGGATCGACGATCCAGCTGTGGGTCTTGTCGGCGCCTTCACGACGGCCGCCTTCCTCTCCGAGAAAGCCATAACCGGGTCTCGCCTTCATCAGTTCGTTGTGCAGGGTTTCTTCGGCGCGGCGATCCGCGGCCGACACAAAGTTGGCTGGTCCCTTCAGCGACACCTGCAATTTCTCCAGCTCGCCGAAATCGCGCTTGAGCGCGCGCGCAGCCTTGCGCGCGGCAGCGATCATGACATTGAGCAATGCGGAATGTTGCATGGCGCGTGCGGTCTGCCTGTGAAGGCAGGCGCCGTCAAGGGCGAGCCGACACGACCGTAGACAGCCATTTCCTGGCCGCGTTGTCGGCTGCTTCGCGTACGGCGGGCGGCTGTTTGGAGGCGAATACGTCAAGGTCGGGATCGCTGGCGCCGCCGGCCTTTGAAATCATGTGCCATTTAACTGCTTCCGTCGCGTCCGCAGGCAGGCCGCGGCCGGCCATCAGTATCCGCGCCAGGCGATTTTGCGCGACGGGGCTGCCGAGCTGCGCAGCCTTGAGGAAAAGTTGCGCAGAGGCAGACTCATTTTTGCTGACACCGTCACCGTTGAATTGCGCAATTGCAAACTCGACCATCGCATCGACGTTGCCGGCGATTGAGGCCTGCTGCATCAAACGCATGGCCTTGTTCATATCCTTCGGCGTGCCGCGGCCGTCCTTGTACATGGTCGCGAGCGCGTACTGCGCTTCCGAATTGCCGGCCTCCGCGGCGACCGCGAATAGCTCGCCGGCACGCCTGAAATCCTGCGGAAACTGCTGACCCTGGAGATAAAGCAGACCAAGGTTATAGGCGGCGGTCGCGTGGCCGAGCCTGGCCGCTGCCTCGAGAAGTCGCGCCGCCTCGGCAGGATTGCTTGGGCCAGCGCGACCCTGAAAATTGAACATCGCGAGGGCAAACAATGCGTCCCGGTTACCTTTATCGGCGGCGAGTTTGTACCATTGCATGGCCTTCGCATCGTCGCGGCCGACGCCGAGCCCCTGTGCGTAAAGCTCGCCGAGCAGCGTCATTGCGGCTGCATCGTTCTGTTGAGCGCGTTTGGTCGCTTCATTAAAAGCCGTCATGTAATAGCCGCGCTGAAAGGCGCCGTAGGCGACGTCGATGTCGGACGTGTCGTTCGCGGCGTTCTGGGGAGGTGCTGGCGGCGTGTTTTTCGTGACCTGCGCGCTTGCCGTTGAGGCCACGAATGCGACCATCGGAAGTATGCCGAGCCCAAGGAACCCGCGATAATTTCGTGTCATGCTGCCGGCTCCGACAGCCTCATATACCGGGCGGCGGCAGCCATTGTTTCTGCGATCGCGCGTGTATCCCGCCAGAGAGCATCGCTGAGAGCCACGAAATCGGCGCCGGCCGCGACCAGCGTTTCAATTTCGTCGATCGATGCGGCGTATCCAACACAGGGAATTTCGAATATTTCCGCCCACCAGCCAACGCGTTCCGTGATCGCCGGCAACCCGGGGCGCTGTCCCTCGGCGTCCGGCGCGCCGAACATCACGTAGTCCGCTCCTTGCTCTGCGGCGAGCATCGCGTCATGCCGCGTTGCAACTCCGCCGACGCCGGCAATGCGCTCGGGTTTGAGCTGATCAATGGCATCGGTGAAAGCCGTAATACCGGTCAGGTGGGCGCCGTCGGCACCCGCGCGCGCGACCAGTTCGGCGCGGCCGTCGAGCAAGAGCGCACAGCCCTTGTTCTGCACGGGAGCAGCGAGCGCTTTTGCGCGGTTGATCAGCGTACGCTCGTCGCTGTCGGCAAGGCGCAACAAAATCGCGGCGACATCGCCGCCTGCAAGAGCGGCATCGAGGTGTGGCGAAAATGCAGACGGATCCGCGATTTGCGGCGTGACGAGATAGAGCCGCGGCGCTGGGCGAGGGGTCGCCTGTTTTGGTCGCGAAGCCATGGTCTTCGCATGCTAACCCAATCGGGCGGAAAATTGACCCGGGAAGAGCCACTTGGTCGCGCCTCTGGTTGCGGATAACCCCGTCGCGATCCGCAGCCGGAGATCACGGCATCGGCACAGGGCCCATATCCTTCGGTACTTTGTAACCTTTCTGGACCGCTGGACGCGCGGCAATAGTTTCGTACCACCGCCTCACGTTCGGATATTGCTTCATGTCGATGGTTTGCCATTCGAAGCGCGAGATCCAGGGCCAGATCGCAATATCGGCGATCGAATATTGATCGGCGACGAACTCGCGGCCTTCCAGACGGGTGTTCAGCACCTTGTAAAGGCGGTGCGCCTCTTTCAGGTACCGCTCCTCCGCGTACGGTGCCTTGCCCTTGTTGTATTTCACAAAGTGATGCACCTGGCCGAGCATGGGACCGGGGCCGCCCATTTGCCACATCAGCCATTCAATGACGCGATAGCGCCCTTCGCCTGATTTCGGCATCAGCTTGCCCGTCTTGTCCGCGAGGTAGATCAAGATAGCGCCCGACTCCATGAGCGCTATGTTGGTGTCACGGTCGACGATGGCTGGGATGCGGTTGTTGGGCGCAATCTTGAGGAAGTCCGGCGCAAATTGCTCATCCTTCGAAATATCGATCGGATGTACAGTGTAGGGCAGACCGAATTCTTCCAGGGCGATGGAAACCTTGCGGCCATTCGGGGTCGTCCAAGTGTAGAGATCAATCACGTCGATATCCTTACTTCATGTGAAATGCGGGAACGTCAGCGGAGGGAAGGGCGTTGGTAGGCGAGGCCTTCTTACAAGGTCCACACAGATTTACAAAAGCAATTGCGACCGATCCCGCACGCAACGGGATCAATCAACCGCGAAAGGCCGTGTCGCGACACGGCCTTTCGCACGTTAGGCTGCTTTCTTCTCCATATCGGCCATCCACTGCCCGAGAGCGGCGAGGCCATTCATCCTGGCGCGATGTGAAAATGCGCGTTGCGCCGCCGCAACGTTTTCATTTTTGCCTTTCCAAACCGTCTGCGGCGCGTGCTGGAGGGCACGGCCGTATGAGAACGTCAGCTTCCACGGCAAATTGCCGATCTTGTTCATTGCGTCGAGATGCGCAGTCGCCTCCTCGTCGCTCTGCCCACCGGACAGGAAGGCAATTCCGGGGACCGCGCCAGGAACGCAGTTCTTCAGTATTCTGACAGTCTTCTCGGCCACTTCTTCAACAGAGGCTCGCTTCGGGCACTTCTTACCCGAAATCGCCATGTTCGGCTTTAGGACCATGCCTTCTAGCGCAACCTTGTTGTAGTAAAGTTCCTGGAAAGTTTCCTTCAGCACCCACTCGGTGATCATCGCGCAGCGATCGATGTCGTGGTCACCATCCATCAGCACTTCAGGTTCGACGATTGGCACGATTTGCGCCGCCTGACACAATGCGGCGTAGCGCGCGAGCGCGTGCGCGTTGGCATTCAGGCAATCGTAGCTGGGGATGCCGGGGCCTATGTCTATGACTGCGCGCCACTTGGCAAAACGTGCACCTTGCTCGAAATATTTGGGAAGCCGGTCGGCCAGTTTGTCGAGGCCGATGGTGACAAGTTCGCCAGGGCACATTGGCAACGGCTTGGTGCCTTCATCGACCTTGATGCCGGGGATGGAGCCAGCCTTCTTGATCAATTCCACCAGCGGCGTGCCGTCTTTTGCCTTTTGCCAAATCGTCTCGTCGTAGAGGATGACGCCTGAGATGTGCTTCATTCCTTCGGCGGAGCGGAACAACATCTCGCGATAGTCGCGCCGACTGTCTTCGGTCGACTCCACGCCGATTGCATCGAAGCGTTTCTTGATCGTGCCGGAGGATTCGTCTGCGGCCAGGATGCCCTTGCCGGGCGCTACCATGGCCTGCGCCACCTTGTTCAATTCATTGAGATTCATGGTTCCCTCCATCGCATCCGTCGATTCCCCCAGATGGACCTGCTCGCGTTCATTTTACTCGCAACACCTCGACTCCAGGCAAGGTCTTGCCTTCGAGCCATTCCAGAAATGCACCGCCGGCGGTCGATACGTAACTCAGGCGATCGACTACTCCTGCGACATTCAGTGCGGCCACTGTATCGCCACCACCCGCTACCGAGACAAGCTTGCCGGCCGCGGTCAGTTCCGCAGCGGCTTCAGCGACTTCGACGGTGCCGTTGTCGAAAGGTTCCATCTCGAACGCGCCGAACGGGCCATTCCATACCAGCGTCTTGGTGCGCGCGAGAACCGAAATGACCTGCTCGATGCTGCGCGGGCCGATATCCAGAATCATGTCGGCAGCACCGACTTGATCGGCGCCGGCAACACGGGAGGGCGCACGCGCCTCGAATTTCTCCGCCACCACCACGTCGACAGGCAGTACGATTCCGTGCCTGGTGTTCTTAGCTTTGGCCAAGATTTCGCGCGCGGTCGACACAAGATCGCCTTCCACTAGAGACTTTCCCACCTTCTTTCCCTGGGCGAGCAGGAACGTATTGGCCATGGCGCCGCCGACAATGAGTACATCGACCTTGGCGAGCAGGTTGCCGAGCAAGTCGAGCTTGGTTGAAATTTTGGCGCCGCCAACAATAGCAGTCAGCGGCCGCTCGGGATGTTCAAGCGCCTTGGTGAGCGCTTCAAGCTCGGCCTGCATCGTGCGGCCCGCATAGGCGGGCAATTTATGACCGAGGCCCTCTGTGGACGCATGCGCGCGATGCGCAGCGGAGAAGGCATCGTTCACCCAAATGTCGCCCAATCTGGCCAGTGCCGCGACGAACGCGGGATCATTCTTTTCTTCGCCTGCGTGGAACCGAGTGTTCTCCAGACAGAGAATGTCTCCGGCCTTCATCATGGCGACCGCGCGTTCGGCTAAATCGCCGATGCAGTCGTCGGCAAAGCCGACCGGCCTTTTTATGATTCGCGCCACCTCGGCAGCGATCGGCTTCAACGATTGCTTTGGATCGCGTCCTTTCGGCCGGCCGAAATGCGAAAGCAGAATAACCTTACCCCCCTTATCGGCGATCTCGGTAATGGCCGGCGCCGCACGCTCAATGCGCGTCGAGTCGGTCACGACGCCATTCTCAACCGGGACGTTGAGATCGAGGCGCACGAGAACGCGCTTTCCCTTCACGTCGACATGATCGAGCGTTCTAAATGCAGTCATGGCCAGGCCCGGCCTGCGGCCGTCAGAGCAGCTTGCCCATCGCCACGGCGGTATCCGCCATGCGGTTGGAGAAACCCCACTCGTTGTCGTACCAGGACATGACACGCACCAGCGTGCCGTTCATGACCTTCGTCTGATCCATGTGGAACGTGGCCGAATGCGGATCGTGATTGAAATCGATCGAGACGTTGGGATCATTGGTGTACGCAAGGATGCCCTTGAGCTGCTGCTCGGAGGCCCGCTTCACGGCATCGTTTATCTCTTCCTTCGTCGTTTGCTTCTTTGCAACGATCTTGAGGTCTATCACCGAGACATTTGGCGTCGGCACGCGGATAGCGACACCGTCGAGCTTGCCCTTGAGCTCGGGCAGCACGAGACCGATTGCTTTGGCTGCGCCGGTCGAGGTCGGAATCATCGACAGGGCGGCCGCGCGAGCGCGATAGAGATCTTTGTGCATCGTGTCGAGCGTCGGCTGATCGCCCGTATACGCATGGATCGTGGTCATGAAACCGGTTTCGATGCCGACTGCGTCGTTGAGCACCTTGGCCACCGGCGCCAGACAGTTTGTGGTGCACGAGCCATTGGAAACAACTTTGTGGTCTTTGGTCAGCTTGTCATGATTGACACCGAAGACCACGGTGAGATCGGCACCATCGGCAGGCGCAGATACGAGCACGCGCTTGGCGCCGGCGGTCAAGTGCGCTGAGGCCTTGTCCTTTACGGTGAACAAACCGGTGCACTCAAGCGCGATATCGACGCCGAGATCCTTCCAGGGCAGCTTTGACGGATCTCGTTCAGCCGTGACCTTAATGGTGCCGTTGCCGACGCTGATCGTATCGCCCTTCACGGTCACTACGCCGGGAAAGCGCCCGTGCACGCTGTCGTAGCGGAGCAAATGTGCGTTGGTCTCTACCGGGCCGAGATCGTTGAGAGCGACGACCTCGATGTCCTTGCGCTCAGCTTCAGCGATGGCGCGCAGGATGTTACGGCCGATGCGGCCGAAACCGTTAATGGCAACGCGTACTGTCATAGAATCACTCCCGGCTCTTCAATCCAGCTGCAGCCGTGATGGGCTGCAAGCATATATAATCGTCCGTCACGTCTTCCCAAGCTTTGCGAGCGCTGCATTGGCCACCGCTTCGGCAGTAATCCCAAACGCCTTGTACAGTTCCTTGTACGGCGCGCTTGCTCCAAATGAATTCATGCCGATGAAGATGCCATTGGAACCGATAATGGCGTCCCAACCCTGACGCACAGCGGCTTCGACGCCGACTCTAACCTTCGCATCGCCGATGATGGCGAGCCGATATTCTTCTTTCTGCTCCAGGAACAATTCGAAGCAGGGCACCGAAACAACGCGCGCCGCGACGCCCTGGGCCGCGAGCAATTTTGCTGCCTCTACTCCGACTGAGACCTCGGAACCGGTCGCGAAGATCGAGACCTCCGAGCGTCCATCTGGGCCAGCAATCTCATAAGCGCCACGCGCGCAAATGTTGTCTTCGTCCAGACGGTTGCGCAGCTGCGGCAGGTTCTGCCGCGTGAGGGCAAGTATGCTCGGCCTGTTCTTTGCTTCGAGGGCGAGCTGCCAGCATTCGGCGGTTTCCACCGCATCGCAGGGACGGAACACCAACAGGTTTGGAATCGCGCGTAGCGCGGCCAGATGCTCGACCGGCTGATGCGTTGGCCCATCTTCGCCGAGCCCGATCGAATCGTGAGTCATCACGTGAATGACACGCTTGTCGATCAGCGCGGCGAGCCGGATCGCCGGCCGGCAATAGTCGGAAAATATCAGGAACGTGCCTGAATAGGGGATGATGCCGCCGTGCAGGGCCATGCCATTCATCGCCGCGGCCATGCCGTGTTCGCGGACGCCGTAATGGATGAAACGGCCGGAGAAGTCATCGGCCGCAATCACCTTCATGTTTTTGATGCGCGTGTTGTTCGAGCCGGTCAGATCGGCCGAGCCGCCGATCATTTCGGGAAGCGCGGGGATCAGGCTTTCAAGCGCGAACTCGCTCGCAGCGCGCGTAGCAATTTCTTTCGGCTGGGCCGCAAGTTTTTCTTTTACCGCGCGAACAGCACCGGCGAGCGCCTGCATCGGCAATTCGCCTTCCATGCGACGCTCGAATTCGGTGCGCTTGCTGCTGTCGAGCGCGGCGAATCGTTTCGTCCAATCGGCATGTAAATTCTTGCAGCGCGCTCCTACCATTCGCCAGGCTTTGAGGATATCGGCGGGCACCTCAAACGGCGCGGATGTCCAACCGAGCGTCTTACGCGCGCCAGCTATTTCATCTGCTCCGAGCGGAGAGCCGTGCGACTTTTCCGATCCCTGCTTGGTCGGCGCCCCAAATCCAATCTTGGTCTTGCAGGCTATGAGCGTCGGCCTGTCGGATGTCTGAGCTTTTTCGAGCGCCATGTTGATGGCTGCCGGATCGTGTCCATCGATTCGCGAGGCTGTCCAGCCCGCAGCCTCAAAGCGCTTTGCCTGATCAACGCTGTCGGCAAGCGAGAGCGCGCCATCGATGGAAATGCCGTTGTCGTCGAACAGCACGATCAATTTGTTGAGCCCGAGATGGCCAGCAAGCGCGATCGCTTCCTGGCTGATGCCTTCCATCAGGTCCCCGTCGGAAGCAATCACATAGGTCTTGTGATTCACGACGGTGTCGCCGAACACCGCGGCGAGATGCTTCTCCGCGATTGCCATGCCAACCGCGTTGGCGAGACCCTGCCCAAGCGGGCCGGTGGTGGTCTCGACACCGGGCGTATGGCCGAATTCAGGGTGGCCGGCGGTGATTGAGCCGAGCTGCCGGAACTTTTTGATCTGATCGATCGTCATTGCCTCGTAGCCGGTGAGATAAAGCAATGCATAGATCAGCATCGAGCCGTGACCGGCGGAGAGCACGAAACGGTCACGATCCGGCCAGGCCGGGTCGGCCGGGTCGAACTTCAAAAAGCGCGAGAATAGGACGGTCGCCACATCCGCCATGCCCATCGGCATGCCGGGATGCCCGGATTTGGCCTGTTCCACCGCGTCCATCGCCAGCGCGCGAATCGCGTTGGCCATGCTCGCGTGGGCAATGGCGGGTACAACGGCCGGCTGCTCGCGACGCTCTACGGGCGTCGCGGCTGCCGTCGACGAGGCTTTTGCGCTCATGAAAGGGCCTTTTTGCGGGGTGGATACCATGTGAGCCCTCTGAGTCAATGTGACTGCGCCGGTGCTGCTCCACCATGCACAGGATGACGAAAACAGCTGGGCAAATCGTCCCGCAAAGCGTTGACTGTATGGTCGCGCAGCACGTAAGATTCTTTGTCTAAATATCTGCTGCCGCAAGAGTTTTTGGTGTGGGCCAAAGGCGATGACGGAGCACAGCTCAATTGACACCGCAGTGAGACGCTTGGCGCTGGCGCTCGACGCCCTCGATGCCGCGGTTGAACGGCGAAAACACGCTGATCGAAACGAAGAGGGTCTCGCCTCCCAAGTGCAGGCTCTCGGCGTTGATCGCACGCGTTTGGCCGCGGCACTGGATGGCGAAACAGCGCGTTCGCGACGGCTTGAGGCAACTAACCGCGAAATTGCCGAGCGGCTGGACACCGCAATGGCATCAATCCAATCGGTGCTGGACTTGAATGAGTGACCCATGACGCAGGTCAACGCCACCATTGCCGGCCGTCAGTTCCGTCTTGCTTGCGAGGACGGGCAAGAAGAACACCTGCAGCAGCTCGCCAAGGACATCGATCAGCGCATCATCGATCTGCGCCGCAAGTTCGGCGAAATCGGCGACACCCGACTCACAGTAATGGCCGCGCTGATGTTGGCGGACGAGCTGGCTGAAGCGTTGCGGAAGATGCGGCGTTTCGAGGAGGAGATCGCCGCCCTGCAAGATGCCCGCCTCGTCGCATCTGATCGCGCCAAGGCCGCATCCGATGCGGTGGTCGGGGCCTTCAATTCTGCAGCCGAACGGATCGAAGGAATCACCAAGAAGCTCAATCAAACCGTCGGCAATGGCGGCGTGGCCATCGGGTGACGTGCTTCGCACAAGTGGCGCCCGCACGACATAACCATTACATTCTCCGGGCGGGGCTGCGGGGTGCGTCAGGAGACACAATCCCCGGGGCCTTATCGATCCTTAAGGGAGCTGTCCCTGACCGGGCTCGTGGGCTCGGACATATGGCGCCCACCTACTTTCGTAGGGAACCCGGGATCGATGCTCCGACGGCCATCGCGGCTCCGCACTTGATTGCAATGACCAAAGTCGTCGACACGGATTCTCCAAAGGCCCGGCTTCGTCAGGAAGCACTCGTATTGCGTGATGCCTTGCCGGCAGCCGTGCGTGCTGCTGCCGCCGAGTCGATCGCCGTGCGACCATTCCCGCTGAAGTTCGAGCGTGGTTCGGTGGTGTCCGGTTTCTCGCCGATGAAGAGCGAAATCAACCCGGTGCCGCTGATGCGAAAGCTCGCCGATGCCGGTGCGCGGCTTGCGTTGCCCGTCATTGCCGGCCGCGGCAAACCTTTGATCATGCGCGCCTGGAGGTTCGGCGAGCCATTGGCGTCCGGCCAATGGGGAATCCGCGAACCACTGCCCGAGGCGGCCGAGGTTGCGCCGGACATTCTCATTGTGCCGCTCGCCGCCTTCGATCGCGCGGGCCACCGCATCGGTTATGGCGCCGGTTACTTCGACATGACGATCAATGCTCTTCGCGCAAAAAAGCCCGTCACCGCTGTCGGTATTGCATTCGCTATCCAGGAGATTTCGTCGGTCCCGGCCACCGAGCGCGACGCGCGCCTGGATCTCGTGCTAACGGAGCGCGAGACCATCGATTTCCGCGGGCGCTGAACGCATGCGCATTCTTTTTATCGGCGATGTGGTTGGCCGCTCCGGGCGCACAATCGTTATCGAACGGCTGCCGGCGTTGATCGCCGACTGGAAGCTCGATCTGGTCGTGATCAACGGTGAGAACGCCGCCGGCGGCTTTGGTATTACTGAAGTCATCTACAATGAGCTGGTCGATGCCGGCGCAGACGCCATTACGCTCGGCAATCATGCCTGGGATCAGCGCGAGGCGCTGGTGTTTATCGAACGGGCGCCACGCCTCATCCGTCCGCTGAACTATCCAAAAGGCACGCCCGGCCGCGGGGCC
>Ga0184625_10000650_pt1 | contig 13486 bp, 9 predicted proteins | sample PLM3_30_b1_FD_133151 | JGI IMG/M metagenome (GOLD analysis project Ga0184625, IMG submission 133151) | Groundwater sediment microbial communities from an aquifer in East River, Colorado, USA - PLM3_30_b1 | ecosystem: Environmental > Terrestrial > Soil > Riparian zone | place: USA: East River... | reverse complement strand
TGGACCGAAACTACTTTCCACGTGCGCGCGCAGCGACAATTCCTCGCATGAAGACGCCCCGCACACAGGCAACGTCGCCACGATTTGGCCACGACTGATGAAAAACAGTTCATATGACCCAGGCACAGTGCTCGCAGCTTGCCGTGCGGTGGACGTATCGGCATTCGTCCGACCCGTACTCGCGGGCACAGCGCTCAGGCGTGGGACCTCGTCAGCTGCCGTGCCGGGCGCGAGTGGGGACGGTGTCGAGCATGCAACTGATGCGAGGCCAAGGGCGGCGAGGAAGACCGTGAAGTTCCGGTGAGACATGAGCACCTCCATTGCGTAGCGAAACCCGTGTGCTCTCTGGTATTAACGCTGAAGAGAGAAATGCGAAATGGCTGGCGGCTTACTTGTCGCTGACGTTTGCCTGATCGGCGAACACCTTGCGGGCACGAGGGTTACGAGCGCGGCTGATCTTCGGGAAGAATCGCCGGCCACCCTCTTTAAGTCTCGCTTTGAGAAAGGCGTGACGCTAAACTGCCCGCTTATGAGGCCCCATGGAGAAGACACGCGCGGTTGTCCGCTTCGGTCTGTTCGAGTTCGATGCGGAATCGGGCGAGCTCCGCAAGCAAGGCCGCAAGATCCGGCTGCCTGACCAACCAACTCAGATCCTGGCGCTCCTACTGGAGCGCCCCGGTGAGGTGGTCACACGTGATGCGGTGCGGCAACGCCTCTGGCTTGCCGACACGTTCGTTGATTTCGATGCCGGACTGAATTCCGCGACCAAAAAACTCCGCGATGCGCTTGGAGACCCAGCGGAGAACCCGCAATTTGTGGAGACGCTGCCGCGCCGCGGCTACCGGTTCATCGCGCCGGTGACAGTGACACCGATCGATCCGCAACCAGAGCGGGCTCCCGTTGAAGCGGTGACAGCGCCCTCACGTGTCCGGTACGCCTGGGTTGCTGCGGGGGTAGTCCTCGCCGCGACCGTCGCTTTCGTGATCGTTGCGGACCGCGGATGGTGGGGGAGGCGTGCGGCCGGGGTGCCAGCGCGTATCGAATCGCTTGCCGTGCTGCCTTTTGAAAATCTCACCGGCGACTCGGGACGGGACCATCTCGCCGACAGCCTGACAAACGCGCTGACGACCACCTTGGCGCAGGCCGGCGGCTTTCATGTCGTCTCGAGCACCTCGGCCGCGCAGTATCGTGGCGCCCGGCGATCGCTTCCGGCGATCGCACGTGAGTTGAACGTCGACGCGGTCCTGGAAGGTTCGATTGCGGCGTCCGGCCAGGACGTGCGCGTGACGGCGCAGTTGATCGATGCCGCGACAGATCGGCACATATGGGCGCGCACCTACGACGGGGAACCGGGGAAGGTTCTGGAGATGCACCGGGAGATTGCAGGCGTGATAGCCGCCGCGCTTCAGGACCGGTTCACGGCACCCTTGCCCGCTAAGGCGATTAACACGCTCGCGGTGAATGCCGAGGCCCATGACGCGTACTTGAAAGGCATGCTCGCCACGGGGCGTCAGACGCCGGAAGGCTTTCGCAGTGCGGTCCAGTACTTCGAGGTGGCGGTTGCCAGAGAGCCGGACTTTGCCCAGGCGCACATGGCGTTAGCGTTGGCGCAGATGCAATTTCTGTTTACCGGTCCACTCTCCCCCCGCGAAGTCGTCCCAAAGGCCGAGGCCGCCGCGCGCAGGGCTCTGCAGCTCGACGATACGCTCGCACAGGCGCACGCCACGCTGGGGTCTCTCCTCGTAAACTTTCATTGGAAGTGGGAGGAAGGCGAGAGCGAGTTTCGCCGGGCGCGTGAGCTCGCGAGCCGCTCGTCGGATACGCGCACCGGCGGCGCGGGCATTGAAAACCTGATCCGCGCCGGCCGCGTACAGGACGCGATAGTCGAAGCCGAAGCCGCGATCGGTCGAGATCCGCAATCATTCAATGCGCATATGAGCGCCGCCTCCGCGTATCGAGCTGCGGGGCAGCATGACCACGCGCTTGCCGGGTATCACCGGGCCCTGGAAATCGATCCCGCCAGCACCCGGGGACGGTTCCAGCTCGGAATCACCTTTCTGGCGATGGGCCGCCTGGAAGATGCGATCCGGGAGCTCGAAGCGGCGGCCGCACAATCGCGGAACAATTCGAGGTTCCAGGCGTATCTCGGATACGCGTACGCGGCGGCTGGACGGCGCGGCGACGCGATAGGGATCCTGAAAGCGCTCGACGAGCGAGCGCGTCAGCAGTACGTGTCATCGTTCGGCATCGCGTTGATCCACGACGCGCTCGGCCAGGCCGAGCCAGCGCTTGCGGCACTGGAACGCGCGCATCAGGATCGGGCGGTCGAATTCGCACAGAGGGCGCAGTATCCGCCGTTCAAGACGATCGCGTCTGAGCCGCGATACCAGGAAGTGATGCGGTCGATTGGGTTAAGACCTAAGTAACCTGTGCGGCGATAACCGCACGCGTTCCAGATGCCCTGCGAAATCCTCCGCCTAACGTTCGTAGTCTCAATGATTCTCTCCGCGCCGAGCGGAGCCGTTTCCGCTCAATCCGCAAGTATCGCTGGAGTCGTTCGGGACGAGATCGGTCAGCTGATTCCGGGCGTGACCGTGACCACCATTCTGCAGTCGGGCGGCTTGGTGAGACAGACGACGAGCGGTCGCGACGGGTCGTACCGGTTCGACGGGCTGCAAGATGGCACCTACCGAGTCGACTTCGAGCTGCGTGGCTTCGAGCTGGTCCGTCGTAATCATGTTCGCGTCAATCGTGATACCGAGCCGAAGGCCGATGCGACGCTTCTGGTGCGCGCGATCTGCGAATGTATTACCGTCGAGCTGCCCAGCCCCTGGGCTCAGCGGCGTGGTCAGGTCATCGACAAGAATGGTCATCCGCTGCCGCATGCGCGCGTTGAGCTCGTTGGTCGTCAAGTAATGTCCACCGATGGTGAAGGGCGCTTTCTCATCCGTGTTCCCATCAACGAGGCATGGGCGCTCACGGCAACCGACACCGGCTTCCGGCCAATCACACAGCAGGTTTCCGGAGATGACGCGGCGTCAGTCGTCTTGACTCTCGAGTACGTGGGCACAACCGGCGTGCCTGACGTCCAACGTTTCGGCGAATGCGAATGTCCTGGGTCCCTGCTTCCTTATGACGGACGCTGAAAAGGCTGGTGCTACCATCATCCGGCCTGTGGGCTTCACCCGATGACGTCCATGAAGCCGATCGTTCGGTCCGGGGTACAGATAGCGGGACTCTGGACGTTGGCAGTTGCTCAGCCGCTGTTCGACGTCCTGGGACGAGCCCCCGAGTTCTTCGTGGCGCATCGCGTCGATGCATTCGACCGGGCGGTTCTTGCTGTCTCGCTGGCGTTGCTCGTACCGGCGGTGATTCTTGGTGCTCTCGTCGTCCTCGCCTGGTTCAGCGAGCGCCTGGCTCACTTTGCGGCTGCGGTTAGTATCGGCATCCTTGCGGGCGTGCTCGCCGTACAGGTCGCGTACCGGTTCGGAGTGTCGGGGTGGACATCGACCCTCCTCGCCGGCTCGGCAACCGCGGTCCTCATGGGCTTCGCGTGGTCACGTGCAGCCCCAGTTCGAGCTTTCCTGACGGTCCTGTCGCCGGCGGCGTTGGTCGTTCCGGGCATCTTTCTGATTGCAAGTGCACCCGGCGCCGTAGTGACGGAGCGACGCAGGGAAGCCGTAGTGGACCCTCGGCCTTCCCCTGTCGTCGTCCTGGTTTTTGACGAGTTGTCCCTGGTCTCGCTGATGGACAGCGAAGGCCGCATCAACGCCACACGCTATCCACATCTTGCTGCGCTCGCTGCAGACGGCATCTGGTTTCGAAACGCCACTGCCGTGAGCGACTACACGCGCTGGGCGCTGCCCGCCATCATGACGGGCCGCTATCCCACCGCTCGAAGCGAGCCAACTCCGCAGGACCACCCAGACACCTTGTTCTCGCTGCTCGGGCGCACGCATCGCCTCGAGGTGTTCGAAGCGGTGACGGCTATCTGTCCGCCAAGGCTCTGCGTACCTCAAGACAGCCGCGCGTTTGATCGCCTGCGGGCAATCGCCGCCGACCTGGTGGTGGTTGCGGCACACATCTTCCTACCCCCGGCTGCCCGTGAGGGGCTGCCGGATCTCTCCGAGAACTGGGCGGGCTTCGGGGCAGAGGCGAGCGACGTCGACACGGCTGATGACGCCAATTCAGACTTTCGAAGCATCTGGCGGTCTGCCAGGGGCCGCGATCACCTTGCGACAGCTAGAGCGTTTGTTGACGGCGTCTCGGCAGATGACCCGGCGGCAACTCTGTACTTCATGCACACGTTGGCCACCCACCACCCCGCGCGGTGGTTGCCTACCGGGCAGCGCGTTGCCAACCGTCGCGGAATTCCGGGTTCGCGAGGTGGAAAGATCGTCGAGGATGCATGGGTCGCGGAACAACTGCAATATGAACACTTGCTGCAAGCGGGTGTCGCCGACCTCCTCGTTGGCCAGTTGCGTAACCGTCTTTCCGCCGCACGCCGATATGACGAGGCGGTGATCGTCATTACGGCCGATCACGGCGCGTCGTTCACGCCCGGCAATTCGATGCGCAGATTCACTCCCGCCAACGCGCCGGACATCGTGCCCGTGCCCTTGATCGTGAAACTGCCTGCTGGATCTCGAGGGCCGGCGCCGGGGACCATAGACGACTCGAATGTCGAGACGATCGATGTGCTGCCGACGGTGGCCGATGCCCTGGGCGCTACAGTCCCATGGGCGATCGACGGACAGTCGGCAATCCGGCCCGCTTCGAGACGACCGGAAAAGCGCGTGTATTACAACCTGGGAACCAGGCACGCGACGTTCGCTTCCGGCGGGCTCGTTCAGCAGCGGGACGCCGCGGTGAAACGGCAGACTGATTTATTCGGCGACGGCGCCTCGCCGGTTTTTTCACTACCTGATCTTCGGCATCTGATTGGTCGGCAACTCGGATCGTTCGAGCCTCTCGGCGAGACGGACGTCCGCCTGATCTTCGAGAATCAGAACGCGATGAAAAACGTCGAGCTGGATGCCCCGCAACTGCCGGCGCAGATGATCGGACGCGTACGTGGAGGACTGACGTCCACGTCCGCAGCCACCCGCGTGGCCGTTGTCCTGAACGGCACGGTCGTGGCGACGACGCGTGCCTGGCCCGGACGGGCGTACTGGATGGCGATGCTGCCGCCGGCGGCGCTGAAGGCCGGCGCCAACCATGTTGACCTGTTGGTGGTCGATCCTTCGGACAACAATCGATTGCTCAAACACCGCTAGAATTGGCTCCATTCTCCTCATGATGAGCAGCAGGCTCTTTCCGTTTGCCTTCGCGGTGCTACTCAGCGTTGCGCTGCACGCCGCCGACTGGCCGCAGTGGCAGGGCCCCGATCGCTCGCGCGTGTCGAAGGAAACCGGCCTCCTGAAGGAATGGCCAAAGGGCGGCCCTCCGGTGGTCTGGACTGCGACGGGACTCGGCGGCGGCTACGGTTCGATGGCGGTCGCGGGCGATCGCGTCTTCGTCCAAAGCACGCGCGCCCGCAGCAGCATCGTCGTGGCTCTCAATCGTGCGGACGGGAAAGAGGTCTGGTCGAAGGCGCTGGGTGCGACCCAAACCGACGACCGGGGACCGGGACCGCGCGGCACACCGACCGTCGACGGCGATCGCCTCTACGTGCTCAGCGAGAATGGCGACCTGATGTGCCTGAAGATTGATGGCTCGACGGTGTGGCAGCGCAATATCCTGCGCGATTTTCGCGGACAGCAACTCCAATGGCTGATCAGCGAATCACCGCTGGTCGATGGACCGCATGTAGTCGTGTCTCCCGGCGGTCCGGGCGCCGGCCTCGTCAAGCTCGACAAGATGACGGGCGCTACTGTCTGGACCTCGAAGGAGCTGAGCGATTCCGCGGCGTACTCGTCGGTGATCGCCGCCGACGTGCAGGGAGTGCGCACCTATCTGACGTTCACGGCAAACGCAGGCGTCGGCGTGCGCGCGTCCGACGGCAAATTGATGTTCCGCTATCCGAACGCCGCGAATTACGTGGCGAACGTCGCGACGCCGATTTTCTCGAACAACAAAGTGTTCTTCACGACCGCGTACGGCACCGGCGGCGGGCTTCTCGATCTGACGGCGCAGAACGGTGAGGTCAAAGCCAAAGAGGTGTACTTCACGCGCAGCATGAACAACCACCACGGCGGGGTTGTTCTGGTGGACAACTATCTGTACGGATTCAACGATTCGATCCTGACCTGCCTCGACTTTGCGACCGGCAAGATGATGTGGCGCGATCGCAGCGTCGGCAAAGGTTCGGTGACGTTCGCCGACGGCAACCTTTATATTCAGAGCGAGGACAACGTCGTGGGGCTGGCGGAAGCGACGCCGTCCGGCTACCGGGAGAAGGGGCGTTTCAGCATTCCCGACAAGGGCTATCCCAGTTGGGCCCATCCGGTGATCAGCGACGGCCGGCTGTACGTGCGCAATCAGGACACGCTGATTAGCTACGACATTAAAGTCCGATGAACCGACTTCAGCGTGATCGAACGCGGGAGGGCCGAAACAGGAAGGCGAGACCGCCGCGACTGCAATTGCCAATCCGATGAGAAAGGCCCAGAGGCTGCGCGATGTTTGCCCACACGGTAACCAGGCAGCGGCACGCCGTACGCTCCTTCAGCGCGAGAGCTTTCAAGGCGCCGTCGACCTACCCCGGGTAGTCAGGGTCTCGCCAGCGACAGGCGCGTATACTCCATCCCATCCGCAGAGACAACGTCTCTGCGAGCTTCCCCATGCGTGCGACCTTCCGCGTGTTGGGCGTTTTCGGTGCGTTCGCCATTGCGTGCCTGGCTGTGCGCAACGTCGATGTCGCGACGATGGGTGGCGGCTTCAAAGGTGACGAGGCCACTTACGTCGGCCTCGCAGCCAGCGCCGGCCTCGACGGCGATCTCACGTACGGCCCTCGAGACTATCAACGATTTCGCGAGTGGTACGGAGGCGGACCGCAAGGCATTTTTCTGAAGCGGGGCAATGATGGTCAGCTGTACTTCGGAAAGGCTTTCTTGTACGGAGTACTGGCCGCGCCGTTCGCGTTTGCCGGCGGGCTGGGCGGACTGCTGGTCTTCAACTTCACCTGTTTCGCGCTTCTCCTGACCGCAGGGTATCTCTGGCTACGCCCAGGATCCAGGCGTGCGGCCGCGCTCGCATTCACGCTCGTCTTCCTGGCCGCGTCGATTGCGCCCTTGTACGCGTTCTGGCTCACCTCGGATGCGCTCAACTTCGCGCTGGTCTTCACGGCATTTGACTTCGTCATCGCGCCTCCTGGCGAGCTGCCTCGACTGGTGCAATGGCGGGCGCTCGGTTTTGTCCTGCTCGCTGCGGCGATCTTCTCCAGGCCGCTGAATCTCCCTCTTGCTTTGCCGCTCGCGATGGCCGCTCGCGGAGGCGGACTGGTGCCGACAGCGCGCGCGCTCGCCGGCATTGGCGCTGCCGTCGTCGTCTTTTTCGCCATCAACGCCGGGATCACGGGAGAGTTGAATTATCAGGGCGGCGACCGCAAGACTTTTTACGGCACGTTCCCCTACGATGAGGGCGGCGCGACCTTCGACAGCTCGGGCACCAGGCAGGCGACGGACTCGCTGGCACCGGTTGGTGCCGAAGGTCGAGGCGCATCGCTTGCGGTCAATGTCTGGTATTTCGTGCTGGGCCGCCATTTTGGTCTGCTCCCGTTTGGGTGGCCCTGGCTCGTCGTGGTCGGTTGGTGGGCTGTTGCCGAACGGCGAAAGATGTTGTGGCAATGGGCGATCCTGGCCGCGACCGCCGCAGCTGCACTTGGAACGATCGTGTGGATGCCTTACACATGGTCCGGCGGCGGCGGACCCGTAGGGAACCGATATTTTCTGAGCGTGGCGGCCGCGTTATTTTTTCTGGCCCCGCGAGTGAAGTCATTCGTTCCAATTGCGGTCGCCGCACTCGGTCTGCTGTTTGTTTGGCCATCGCTCGCTAGCCCGTTTACGGTCGTCAAGCAGCCATGGCGGGCGACGCGCGCGGCGATCTTCGAGGCGCTGCCGCTCGAGCTGACGAACGCATCGGACTTTCCGGTTCTCCTCGATCGGCCGCGAAGCCGCATTCCACAAGGACGCGCGCCCACGGTGTTCGTTGCGTTGCTCGACGACCGCAGTAGCGTGGGGGACCGTGGCTGGATTGCCGTTCGCCCGGGCGCGACGTCGAACCTGATGGTGCGGTCACCGCAACCGCTGGAAGGAGTGACCGTCGCCGTGAAATCGGTTTCGGCGTGCGAGGTTGGATTGGTGTCGCGCAAGGTCAGCCAGCGTGTTTCACTCGGACAGGGCGATCGGCGGGATCTCGAGTTGCAGCCCTCGCAAGTCTTTTCGCGAGATAGTTTCGTCTTCGTCCTGAACGTCGATTCGAGGGGTTGTGCGGCCCCTCTTGAAGTCGCCATGCAGGCGCACGCCCGGAGGCGCTAAGACGAGCGGGCCACGCTCCGATGCAAGTAAAATCGAATTGGCGATGACCTTAAACAAACAGACCGTTCAGAAGTACATGGATGCCTTCACCAGGACCGACCACGCGGAAATTCTGTCGTGCCTGACCGACGACGTCGAATGGCTCATCCCGGGGGCGTTCCACACGAAGGGGAAGGACGAGTTCGACAAACAGATCGAGGGCGAGGGATTTACGGGTCACCCTTCGATACAGGTCACCCGAATGATCGAAGAAAACGGAGTCGTCGTGGCCGAAGGCAATGTGCGCGCCGCCAGGAAGGACGGCTCAACGCTGCGCGCCGTCTTCTGCGACGTGTTCGTGATGCGCAGCGCCAAGATCGCCCATCTCACGTCGTACCTGATGGAAGTTCCGGTGACCTAGCGCCGGCGCGCGAAGAACGCCTAATCGTTTCAACGAGCCGAAGACGTACCCTGCGTCACTTCGAACGCGAAGCGCAACGCCGGAATGCGGTTCCCGGGATGATCGTCGGCATAGGTGAGTTGCGGCAATCGATACAGCTGCTGACCGCCTTCAGGTCCCTGGTAGATGCCGGGATAGAAATCGATCAGGTGCACTCCGGGCGAGCCGGCCGCCGTGAAATTCACGACGACGTCTCCCTGACTGTTGAACCCGCACGCATATCCCATGTACGCGTTGTCGTAGGTCGCCACGTAGATGTTGTCGTAGTCGGTCCACCCGACGCCCTTAAGGTGAATTTTGACGGGTGTTCCCACCGGACCCGATGTCGGCGAGATGCCGACGATGCTCGTTTCGATGACGAAATGCGTACGCGCAAGCGTCTTGTCGCCGCTCCGGATCGAAATCGCGTGAAGGCCCCCGAGATCGTCGGGAACCGTCAAGGGCACGTCGATTTGCCCGTCCGCGCGCACGGTCAGCGTCGTGATCTCGCTCTCCTTGGGAGCAAACCCTCCACCCGAAACGCGATTGCCAGCCTGCGTTTCCCAGACGAGCGACACGAGCGCGTTTGCGGGAAGACCGCTGCCTTTGAGTGACGCGCGTGTCAGCACCGGACCCTGGCTGGGGCTGATACTCAGGCTTCCGCCGCCGCTGGCAGGCGCTGCCGCTGGTACCGGCTGCTTCTGATATGGCTCTGCGAACACCGGAGCGGCGGCGTTTCCTGGCGTGATGTGGAACACGAATCCGGGTCTCGGCAAGTACGAGTTTGGCGCTTGCTCGTGATTCAAATAGCCCTGACCCATGTACCCGGTGTAGACCTTCACTTGATGCTCGCCGATGGCGCCGGCAGCGCGGAACCGGGCTACGGACGAGCCGCGCGTGTCGGTCGCCGAGACCCACCCGATCTCCTGGTTGTCCCAGTTCACCACCCACGTGCTCTCCAGCGTTCGCCATCCAAGTCCTTTGACTCGAATTTCAATCGGAGTACCGACCGGACCTTCGGTTGGGTACATCTCGAACGTCTGGCTCACATCGACCCCGCCCTGGGCAAGGGGCACGCCGTTTTCCGAGAGGAACACTTCGTGAACGCCGCCGTAGTCTTCGGGAATCCTGAAGCGGGTCGATACCCGGCCATCAGAACCCACCTGCGCCTGTGCCAAAGTTTTGTTTGTATTGGCGAATCGCTTCCCGCGAAAGTGGTAGTACTCCTCGATCACCCATCCGCCGCTCACCGTTCCCCAGACCAAATCGATCGTTCGATTGGGCGGCAGCCCTTCAGCGCTCGCTTCGACCTCGGCGCCGGCGACGAGCTTTGCGTTCTTTGGATACGTGAGTGTGAGCTTCTTCAGTGCAGAGGTGGGCTTCGGCGCGGTTGCGTCGGTCGGATCGGTGGCGGCTCGAGGAGAGGCGATCGGCTGCGCGACGTCGCGCCCGCACGCGATCGCGTTCATCGACGTCAGCAGGGCGAGCAGCGTGCTGAGGAAACGCGTGATCCCTACTCCACGATCGTGACTTGGGAGTCGTCTACAACGAAGGGCTTGAATTCTCCTGTACGGCCGTACTTGTCCTTCGCGGTCACCGTATAACGGACGATGCCAATCGGCGCGGTGTCCGGCACGACCCACTTGGCAACCCAGAATTCACGTTCGGGCTGCTTGACCGTTCCCCGGTATCGCATCGGCAGATCCTGTGTCATGCCGCCATACGTGAGGTGAACCACGAACTCGGCGGTGGTTTCCCGTTGACCGGTCACCGAATCGATCGCCGTCATCCTGAATCCGACCGGGTCACCGTGCTTGAAGCGGCTCTGCAGCGCGCAATTACCGGCTAATCCTGGCTTGCCGAGGAACAACGTCACATCGCCGAACACAATCAGCTTTCCCTGCCCGGCGGCGGGGGAGGCGGGCGCCTGAAACGCTGCGACCGACGGACTCTCGACAGCGAGGAACGCAACGGCTGCGAGACCAAGGACGGCTCTGATCGCTCGATTCATGGGCGGAGTCTAGCCGATTTGAGAGCGCCATTACAATGCACCTGCAACCAAGCTCCCCATCATGCCGATTCTCTTTTTTGCCCTTTTCTTCAACGGCGCCACGCTCTTCCAATTACCCGGCCTCATTACCGGAGCAGTCGTGGATCCGTCAGGAGCGGCCGTTGCCAATGCCACGGTGCGCCTCGAGATGTCTGGGCGCGCGGTCGACGAAGTCCGGACAGGCAGCGACGGGCGATTCCAGTTGAAGGCAGAAACCTCCGGACCCTTGCGCGTGGTTGTTACCGCTGCGGGATTCGCGGAAGTCATCCTACCGGTGTCACTCGACTCGCGCGACGTGCAGGTCACGCTGCAGCCGGCGCCGTTCTTTGAAGCCGTGAACGTGACGTCTTCGCGTACTGACCTGCCTCGGGCGGATCCGGCGGTGACAATGACGGTCCTCCCGGCGGAGGAGCTGCTGACCAGCGCCCCGCTGACGCTCGATGACGCGCTGAAGATGGTTCCTGGCTTCACCCTGTTCCGTCGAACGTCCTCTCGCGTGTCGAATCCTACGGCACAGGGTGTCACGCTGCGCGGCCTTGGCGGCACCGGCGCAAGCCGTTCTCTGGTGCTGACCGACGGGGTGCCGCTGAACGACGCATTCGGAGGATGGGTGTACTGGGACAAGGTTCCGCAGGTCGCGATCGATCGCGTCGAAGTGCTGCGAGGCAGCGGAAGCGATTTGTATGGTGCAGATGCTGTTGGCGGTGTCGTGCAAATCGTCACATGGCACCCAAACCAGCTCGCCGGCCGCGCACTGGTCGAGGGCGGCGGCATGCAGACGGGCCGCATCTCGATGTTTAGTGGCGGTCGCTCGCGTGGTTGGAGCTACACGGCTGGCGGCGAGTGGTTCACCACGGACGGCTACATCGCCGTCGCCCAGGAGCAGGATCCTGGAATCGCCCCGCGCGGCCCGATCGATACGGAGGTGGCATCGAAGCACCAATCCGGTGTCGCATCGATTGGCTACCAGGCGGGCAGTGGCTGGCGCTTCAATATCGCCGGCAGCGTGTTTACCGACAATCGCCTGAATGGCACCCCCGCCGTCATTAACGACACCGCTTCACGGCAAGGAACCATGGAAGGCGCCGGTGGACTGGCCGGCGGTCTGCTGAGTGCCCGCGCATTCGCCGGCACTCAGGGCTACGACCAGACGTTTTCGGCGGTGTCGGCCGATCGGACGAGCGAGGATCTCAATCGACTGCAGCGTGTGCCGACGAAGTTCAGCGGGGCCGCGGCCCAATGGGCCCGGCTAGCCGGACGGCACACGGTGCTCGTCGGAGCCGAAGCCAAGTTCATCGAGGGAGAGACGCAGGAAACGCAGCTTGCGGCGGGCCGCGTGCTGGCGTCTTTCAGCAACGGCGGTACACAGGATGTGCGGTCCGTGTTCGTGCAGGATACCTTTCTCGTCAACGATCGGCTGACGATGGTCATGGGCGCCCACGGCGACCAGTGGCACACGCAATCGCAGAACACCAGCTACGACAAAACGCTGGGATCGTTCAATCCGCGGGCGTCGTTCGCCTACCGTCTCGGTAGCGGCGTCTCGCTGCGCGGTTCCGCCTACAAAGGTTTTCGTGCGCCAACGCTGAATGAGCTCTACCGGGGATTCAGAGCCGGCAACACCCAGACGAATCCGAATGAGGCGCTCGCGCCGGAAAGGCTGACGGGTGCTGACGCCGGTGTGCTCGCGGCGCGCGGCCGGCTGTCGGCGCGCGTGACCGGCTTCTGGAACGTCCTGGACGACGTCATTACCAACGTCACACTGTCGAGCACGCCGCAGCTCATCATCAAGCAGCGAGCGAACGCGGACAAGATGCGCACGGCCGGCGTCGAATTCGAAGCCGACGTACGCGTACGGGCCTCATGGTCGATGGCCTTTTCGAGCGCGATCGTCGACGCGCGATTCAAGGGCGAGACGAGCCTGCGCGACAATCGCGTGCCGCAGGTTCCGGAATACAACGTCGGCCTGAGCATGCGTTACAGCCACAACGCATGGATGGCGTCCGGACAGCTTCGCGTGACGGGACCGCAATTCGAGGATGACCTCAACGTGTACACGCTTCGCCGCGCGACGGTCGTGGACATGTTCGGCAGCCGGAACTTTGGAGGCAAGGTCAGCGCTTTTGTCGCGCTGGAGAATGTGTTCAACAGCACGTATGACGTGGGCCGGACGCCGATCCTGACGTCCGGACTGCCACGCGCGGCGCGCGCCGGAGTACAGATCTCGGTGCCGTAAATGGGGTTGCGTGGGTCGCGTGGGTCGCGTGGGGAATGCGCCGATCTCGGCGAGCGATTTCCCTACGAACCGTAAGATCCCCACGATCCCCACGATCCCTACCTCGCCGGCGACGCCGCGGTGTTCACACGCGGCGAGTCGGACTGCGGCGTCTCCGGCTCCTGCTGCGTCGTCCGCAGCGAGAGGATCAGTCCGCTGGCAAGGACTCCGCACGAAATCAGGTACATCAGGCCCGCCGTATAGCCGCCGGTGACGTCCGCCAGGTAGCCAATCAGGTAAGGCCCGGCGAAGCCCCCGAGATTTCC